>Ga0160437_1000287_pt1 | contig 27762 bp, 29 predicted proteins | sample HID1975I_E0MG_FD_108227 | JGI IMG/M metagenome (GOLD analysis project Ga0160437, IMG submission 108227) | Enriched soil microbial communities from UW Madison campus, WI, USA - HID1975I_E0 MG | ecosystem: Environmental > Terrestrial > Soil > Unclassified | place: USA: Madison, Wisconsin... | reverse complement strand
CTTTCAGATAACCGTCGTTATCGGTCTCTATTTCTTTGCCTTCAAAGTTCAACATATTCATTCATAGCCGTTATCAGAAACCGCCGCAGTGTAGCAAAAAACAAAGCCCCGCATAAGCGGGGCTTGAGGTCGGGCTGCGTCTGCGTTAGTTGCGGTTAGCGAACCCAAGAATGCTCAGCAGGCTGACAAAGATGTTGTACAGCGAGACATACAGGCTCACGGTCGCACGAATGTAGTTCGTTTCACCGCCGCGGATGATGTTACTGGTCTCAAACAGGATGGCACCTGAAGAGATAAGGATGAACACCGCGCTAATGGCCAAGTGCAGCGCAGGCAATTGCAGGAAGATGTTCGCCACCATACCCACAAGCACGACTACCACACCCGCCATCAGCATACCGCCGAGGAAGGACATATCTTTGCGAGTGGTCAGTACGTAAGCCGAGCAGCTAAAGAACACCAGTGCGGTGCCGCCCAGCGCCATGCCAATCACATCGCCCATACCGGCTGCGAGATACGCGTTCAGCATAGGTCCAAGGATGTAGCCCAGGAAACCGGTGAAAGCGAACGCCGCCAGAATACCGGTCGGTTTATCCGCCAGCTTGTAAGTCAGGAACATCAGGCCGTACATGCCGACCAGCGTCAGAATCAGCCCTGGTGATGGCAGCATCAGCACGGTGCTGGCGGTGGCGGTGATCGCCGAAAACGCCAGCGTCAGGCTCAGCAGGAAATAGGTATTGCGCAGAACTTTGTGCGTGCTCAGTAGCGATGTACGGTCACGCGATGAGGTAATAATGCGATCCATAGTCACTCTCTATATTAAGGCCAGGGTAATAACTGCAGAGAATATGTAAATAAACGCCAAAGCTCTAGTGCTTTTACCCATCTTTACCGACCCGTCTCCCCCGTTAAACAGAAGAATATATCGGCGTTAAATCGCACCGCAGAATGTTTGTTTTATTTCCGCGGCAAGCCAGATCGACATCTTATAGGTCACTGAAAAATATTGCGTTATTGCAAAGTCGCCGCTAACACTGAAAACGGTGTCATCACTAATGAAATCAATAAGGCAAAGGATATGAACCGACTAAAACACAATCACATCACGCTCGCATTACTCGCAGCCGGGCTTATCAGCACGGCGTCAACGGCCTGGGCCGCCAACGTTCCTGCAGGCACGCAGCTGGCGGAAAAGCAGGAGCTGGTCAGAAATAACGGCAATGAACCGGCCTCGCTGGACCCGCACAAGGTAGAAAGCGACGTTGAGTTCAATATTATCAGCGACATGTTTGACGGGCTGGTGGCGGTCAAACCTGACGGGGCCATCGAGCCGCGGCTGGCGGCGTCCTGGGAGAATAAAGACAACACCGTCTGGACGTTCCATCTGCGGCCCGGCATCACCTGGTCTGACGGGACCGCCATTACTGCACAGGATATCGTCTGGAGCTGGCAGCGCTTGGTCACGCCAAAAACCGCGTCGCCGTATGCCAGTTACCCGGGAAACATGCATATCGTGAATGCCGCCGATATTGCGCTCGGTAAAAAAACGCCCGACACGCTGGGCGTGAAAGCGCTGGACGACAACACCTTGCAGGTTACGCTGAATCAGCCGACCGCCTCATTCCTCGCGATGCTGGCGCACCCGTCGTTGGTGCCGGTCGATCAGGTGCTGATCAACCGCTTCGGCGATAAATGGACGCTGCCAGCACACTTCGTCAGCAGCGGGGCGTACACGCTTTCCCAGTGGGTAGTCAACGAGCGAATTGTCGCGGTGCGCAATCCGAAATACTGGGATGACGAACATACGGTTATCAATAAAGTCACTTATCTGCCGATTCACTCGGAAGCGGCGGACGTTAATCGCTACAAGGCGGGGGAGATAGATATCGTTTATACCTTGCCTATCAACCAGTTCGCGCAGCTGAAAAAGACGATGGGCGATCAGGTAGACGTCTCGCCACAGCTCGCCACTTACTATTATCAATTCAACACCACCAAAGCGCCGTTTAACGATGCCCGTGTGCGTCGGGCGTTAAATATGGCGCTGGATAAAGACATCATCGCCGACAAAGTGCTGGGACAGGGGCAGAAGGCCGCGTGGCTCACTAGCCAGCCAGAGATTGGCGGCGTAACGCTTCACGCGCCGGATTACGCTGGCTGGTCGCAGGAAAAACGCATTGCCGAGGCGAAAAAACTGCTCACCGAGGCCGGGTTTGGGGCCAACCATCCGCTATCGTTTAATTTGCTCTACAACACCTCCGAATCGCATCAGCGCATCGCCATCGCCGTCAGCTCGATGTGGAAGAAAAATCTAGGCGTCGAAGCGAAGCTGCAAAACCAGGAATGGAAAACCATGCTCGACACGATGCACACCGGGAATTTTGACGCGGTGCGCTACGCGTGGATTGCCGATTACGACGATGCCTCGACGTTCCTGAATAACTTCCGCACCGGCGACAGCGAGAACACCAGCAAATACAGCAACCCGGCCTACGACGAAGCATTACATAATGCGGCGAAAGCCAAAGACACCGCCGAGCGCGGTAAATATTATCAGCAGGCTGAAGACATGTTAGGGCAGGATGTTCCGGCTATTCCGGTCTATCACTACGTGCGAACGCACCTTGTGAAGCCATGGATCGGTGGATTTACCCCAGACCGCCTCGGGTATTACTACACCAAAGACATGTACATCAAAAAACATTAGCCCTCTTAATAAGGATAAAAGCGTCCAATAACTAGTCAATATGCTGTTAATTCAGCCGAATAACAACGATTTGACTGTTTTTTGCGCGAACGAACAAAGTGGGGCTTTACATGAAGTTCGGGTATGTTTATAGTGCGTCCCACTTAGGAAGCGTGGCCGAGCGGTTGAAGGCACCGGTCTTGAAAACCGGCGACCCGAAAGGGTTCTAGAGTTCGAATCTCTACGCTTCCGCCAAATTTAAACCCCAGACAATGAAAGTTGTCTGGGGTTTTTCTTTTGTGCTTTTCCTGACATTTTCCCCGGACTCTTCGATTTACCGCGCGACTGGTCAGCACGGCCTCCCTTCAATTTTTCCGGTGTGTTATTCCTTGCAGAACCTTATCCAGTACATCGACGAGTGCGAGCGCGGCAGCATGGCGCGAACCCTTGCGCATCAGCAGTACGCCTGTGCGCTCGGACAGTGGGGGTGAGATTCTCAGGGCGTGCAGGTCGTGTCGGGAATGCGCCACGGTATTCGGCAGGATCGTCGCCAAAGGCGCGCGGCAAAACCGGTATCGAGCAAGACCAACGGTTGCGTGGCTAACATCTCCATGTTGACGTGCTGCCAACGGCACATGCGGAGATCCTTGCGGTGCGAGAGGCGTGTCGCAAGCTGGGAACCGAAAATCTTAGCGACTGTGATATCTATATTCTGGCGAGCCCGTGCCCAATGTGCCTCGGCGCGTTGTATTACTGCAGCCCAAACCGCGTGATTTATATCACCACCCGTGAAGAGTACGTCCCGTATTACCACGACGATCGTAAATATTTTGAACGGGAAACCTTCTACGGCGAATTTGCCAAGCCGATTGATCAGCGGCGTTTGCCCATGGTACATCAGGCCGATCCGGATGCCATTAACGTATATAAACGCTGGCAGCAGCTTAACGTGAAATAAATTAAAAACTGACAGGGCGGTAGCAACGCGGATGATTATTGTGCAATCACCCCATTGATCCAATTAGGATTTATCGCCTTGTCGTTATCGTTCCTGAAAAATAGAGTAATAGCCGGACTCTGATAAAAGGAATAGTTAAAATGAAAAAGACAGCAATCGCTTTGTCCCTTCTGTTTGTCGCTACCGGTGCAATGGCCCAGGGCGAAATGCAGCATGCAACAGATGAGACCGTTCAGGCCGCCCACGCTGGCGCCGACACAGCTAAAGAAAAACTGCATCAGACCGAACATCGTACTCAGGAACAAATGAGCAAAGCGAAAAGCGACGGCTCAACCACTGATAAGATGAAGCAGGACAGCCAGAAGGCCTGGAATAATACCAAAGAAGGCAGCGAGAAGGCCTGGGATAAAACCAAGCAGGGCTCTGAAAAAGCCTGGAACGGCACCAAAGAGGGTAGCCAGAAAGCATGGGATGCCACCAAAGAAGGCAGCGCCAAGGCATGGGATAAAACCAAAGCTGGAGCCCAGGACGTGAAGAAAAGCGTCTCTGAATAATACGGTTCAACCGTTATAAATAATAAAGCCCGCGGATATCGCGGGCTTTTGCTATTTGGATTACTCCGTTTTATCGCGCACGTCGGTGCTGGCCCCATTTTTTTGCACCGATGCAATGCCTTTCTGCGCCGCTGCTTTGCTGGAATACATTTCGCTGCGGGCGATCACCTCATGGTTCCCGGCCTTCAGCACAAAGTAATACGGTTCTTTCGTATCCTTATCGGATTTTTTGATTTCGAAATAGCCCATCGCCTTCTCCTCGGTTGAGTGCACAAATGATTTTATAATCATAGGTCTTCGTGCCAGCGATGCCAGTCGGGAGCGGCTGATTTGATGGGGCAGTTCGGACTCAGCTTTTGAAAATGTCGCTCAGGCCAGGTAACAATCGGCAAATGGAATTTACAGTAAGCCGCAAAGCAGGATGTTAAGGTTCACCAGAATGAGCCAAGTCCGGAGAGAAAGATGAAATCAACAATTGCCCTAACGTTACTGGTGCTGGCGGGTGCGATGACGGCGGGGGCCGTGCAAGCCGCGCCGACCAGTCAACAACAGATGCGTCAGCATTTTACCGACACGATGGTAAAACCGTGTGAAGGTAAAAATGCCGGTGATACGGTGACGATTACCGATCGACACGGTGGGAAACATACGGCAATTTGTACCCTGACCGCCTTGCCCGTTGCGGAATAACGCATTACCCGCAGGGTGGCACGATGACCACCCTGTTTTCGGTCAACGCTTCTGATAGCGCGGGGCCGGCACACCCGTTCTCGAGGTGGCGAACAGCGCCAGACGTGCCTGTTCGTAATCATCCCACAAGGCGAGATCATGTACCGGTGGCAGCGTGACGTGTTCGGCGTTATCCAGTCCGGTAAGCGCCGCATCAACCAAATCCTCTGCGCTCATCACCGAACCTTCCGGTAACGTGGCGGACGCAACGCCTGACAGATCCCAAATTTCGGTAGCCGTCGCCGCAGGCAAAACAGCCTGAATGCGCACGTTACTGTCGGCAAACTCATCCTGTAATCCTCGTGTGAAGTTGATCACCCAGGCTTTGGTCGCACTGTAGACTGCGCTGCCACTCCAGGCGTGGAAGGCGAGCACCGACGCGATGTTGATCAACGTGCCGTTGTTTTGCGCAGAAAAACGTGACAGTGCCGCGTAGCTGAGGCGCATCAACGCCGTGGTGTTCAGCGTGTGGATGGTTTCATGCTCGTCGACATCAACCGACAGAAACGCGCCCATCCGTGCCGATCCGGCATTATTCACCAGGAGCGCAACGCGGTCGTCGCTACGCAGGCGCTGTTCCACTTCACGGATCCCATCATCATGGCTGAGATCGGCTTTTAAGGTCGAGACATCAATGGCGTACTGCTGTTGCAGACGCTGCGCCAGTGACTGGAGTCGATCTTCCCGACGGGCGATCAGCAGTAAATCGTAACCGCGAGCGGCAAGACGATCGGCATAAATGGCGCCGATCCCGGAAGAGGCGCCGGTAACGACGGCGACAGGGCGTTCATGGAAGTTCCTCAGTATCATAATATGGTTGCAACATGAAACCAAATTGAGCATGGCCCAAGTGGTTTTATTATGCAACCAAATGATGAAGATTATTTTAGCGTTGAGGAAACTCGTGTTCTACCGGCAGCCAGGCATTACCCCATTCGGCTAATGAATCCAGCACTGGCTGGAGGGCCCGGCCTTTGTCCGACAGCACATATTCCTGCCAGGCGCTACCGTCAGAGGCAGGCTGTAATTCGAGAATGCCTTCTTCCACCAACAGCTTAAGGCGAGTGGTGAGCATGTTCTTGGCGATCCCCAGACTGCGCTGAAACTCACCAAAGCGGCGTTTGCCGTGAAAGGCATCGCGAATGATAAGCAACGACCACCAGTCGCCGATAATGTCCAGCGAGCGGGCGACGGGGCAACAGTTTTCTTCAAGACGGGTACGTTTCACGTGAACTCCAGAGAGGGCGGATAGTTTTATTATAAAACCATTAAGCCACAAAAGAAGAGAAAATCGCCAGTTTGCGGCTCGCTTCCCGGTAAATTGTCACCAATCTGTCACACTTAAGCGAATATCTTCACGCATGAGGGCAGAGGGATGAGAAAAAGCGTACTGGCCGTGGCGGTTATCGGCTCAATGATGGCGGGCTTTGCGGCCCAGGCAGAAACCACACCGGAGGGGTATCAGCTTCAGCAGGTGTTGATCATGAGCCGGCACAACCTGCGTGCGCCGCTCGCCAATAATGGCAGCGTTCTTGAGCAGTCCACACCAAACAAATGGCCGGAGTGGGATGTCCCAGGCGGGCAGCTCACCACGAAAGGCGGCGTGCTCGAAGTGTATATGGGCCATTACATGCGTGAATGGCTGGCCGAAAAAGGGATGGTAACCACGGGCGAATGCCCGCCACCAGATGCGGTGTATGCTTATGCAAACAGTCTGCAACGCACCGTCGCCACCGCGCAGTTCTTCATCACTGGCGCGTTTCCTGGCTGTGATGTGCCGGTCCATCATCAGGACAAAATGGGCACCATGGACCCGACATTTAACCCGGTAATCACCGATTCTTCTGCTGCTTTCAGCCAGCAGGCGGTGAAGGCAATGAGCGACGAGCGCCAGAAAATGCAGCTGGGCGAAAGCTATAAGCTGCTGGAAACCCTTGTTGATTACCCGAACTCCCCGGCATGCAAAGAGAAAAAAGTGTGCTCCCTGAGCGATGCCAAAGACACCTACAGCGCGCCGTTTGAAAAAGAACCGGGCGTCGATGGGCCGTTAAAAGTGGGTAACTCGCTGGTGGATGCTTTCACCCTTCAATATTACGAAGGCTTCCCGGCCGATCAGGTCGCGTGGGGAGAAATCAAAACTGACAAACAGTGGCGGGTGCTGTCAGAACTGAAAAATGGCTACCAGGACAGCCTGTTTACCTCGCCGGAAGTGGCCCGTAACGTGGCGGCACCGCTGGTGAAATACATCGATAAAACGCTGGTCACTGACGCCGGGAAAGGCCCGAAAGTGACGCTGCTGGTGGGTCATGACTCGAATATCGCGTCACTGCTGAAGGCGCTCGATTTCAAACCGTATACGCTCCACAATCAATATGAACGCACACCAATCGGCGGCAAGATTGTGTTTGAACGCTGGCGTGACGCGGCCGGCAACCGCGAGTTGATGAAAATCGAATATCTCTATCAAAGCACTGAGCAGTTGCGTAATGCGGATGTGCTGACGCTGCAAGCGCCGCCGCAGCGCGTCACGCTGGAGCTGAAAGGCTGCCCGGTCGATGCGGACGGATATTGCCCAGTCGAGAAGTTTAATGAAGTACTGAATAACGCGGCGAAGTAAAAAGCATTCTCCCCCGCCCGGCGGGGGAGTGTGTGTCAGACGTTTTTACGTTCGATGGTTTGTTCGCCCCAGAACAGCGAGTCTTTATCGGTTTTCTTAAAGGCCAGCGCCAGCACTTCATCGCTGCCTTCTTCCCAGACTTTTTCAGCCAGTTTTTCGTCGTACTTAACCAGTTCGAAAATGGCCTCGGCGATTTCCGGTGAAGTGTTTCGCAAGCTCGCCCATTCACCGACGTGATGCGCTTTGGATTCCTGTGTTGGCATAGTATTCCTCCTGACAGAAGTTTAGCTTTTCAGTTTTCGCGCCAGATTGGCAACGTGTTGTCCCTGATAGCGGGCAATCGCCAGCTCTTCCTGGCTAGGCTGACGCGAACCGTCGCCGCCTGCAATGGTGGTCGCGCCATACGGCGTACCGCCGCGTACTTGAGAGACATCGAATAATTCCTGCGCGCCATAGCCGATCGGCACAATCACCATGCCGTGGTGGGCAAGGGTAGTCCATGTCGACGTAATGGTTTGCTCCTGACCGCCGCCGGTGCCGGTGGAGCTAAAGACGCTGGCGAGTTTGCCGTACAGTGCGCCGGATGCCCACAGGCCGCCGGTTTGATCGAGGAAGGTGCGCATTTGCCCGGCCATGTTGCCGAAGCGGGTGGGCGTCCCGAAAATGATGGCATCGTAATCCGCCAGTTCCTGCGGGGTGGCAACCGGGGCGGTATGTGTTTTACCGCCCGACTTGGCGAACACCTCCGCCGACATCGTTTCAGGCACACGTTTCACCGTTACATCAACGCCATCCACCTGGTTCGCGCCCTCCGCAATGGCTTGTGCCATTGTTTCGATGTGTCCATACATGGAATAAAAAAGAACCAGAATTTTTGCGTTTCCACTCATAGCCTTATTCTCCGTAATGACACTGTATAAGGAAGATACTCCTGAAAGTGTTGGTCACATACCGGGTCTGGTCAACTCTCGGTCGGGATTTAAGCGGGAAAAACGAAGCGGCGGTGTTTTTTTTCAAATGAAACCTTGTTTCACATCTTTTCTACAACTCCTGCTGTCTAAGCTATTCGTGCTGTAACAATCCTAAACAGTTACCCTCTTAATCATTCACAACTCAAATTTTTCTCATGTGAAACATTTTGAAAAATTATCTTAAATCAAATTTTACACTTTCCCGTACCTCTAGAATCACTCCCGCTTAACTGGCCATCACCAGGAAAAGGGATTTTTTGTTTGTAAGGTGTCAACCCAGGTTTCAGCTCAAGGACATTTGTACTGATATTCCCTCGACCTTTAAATAATGATCTGATGGTAATTTAATGAAATTTATAGTGCCTGCTTGTCTGCTGTTTACTGCTACTGTTCCTGCCGCCTATGCGTTAACGGGGGCCGATCTTGATGCGGCGAATGCGTACTTTGCTGTTCATCCTGATATTAAAGCTAACGCCTCCTGGATTTATGATGAGGTAATGAGAAAGAATACGCTTCAGGAAGCGAATAATTATTTAAATGGGAATCATCCGGCAGATAATATCCATGGCGGATATATGTATTTAGATCCCATTTCACTCGTATCGAAACCCTCTGTGCCGATGACAAATATAGAGCCGACATTACCGTCGCCTGATCCAACAACTGATGCGCATACCTATATAAATACGCAAATAGCGCCTTTGAAAACCACGCTGGATCAGGATAATCAAGATATTGCGCAGAACGCGGCAGGTATAACCCAGAACCATAACGATATCGCGGAAAACCATCACGATATCGTGAAAACGGAAGAAGACGTTGCGCAGAATCAGCAAGCCATAAAGCAGACCAGCAACACGGTTGCAGAAAACAGTAACGGAATTGCGCAGAACGCAGCGGGCATTACCCAGAACCATAATGACGTAAAGCGGAACAGCGAAGCTATCCGCCGCACCCGTGAAGTGGTCAATACGAACAGCGATGCGATTGCTCACGACGAAAAAGACATCGCGAAAAACCAGACCGGCATCGCTCAGAACCATGCTGCGATTGATAAGACGCGCGACGTGGTTACAGACAACAGCGAGCATATCGCGCAGAACAACGACGCTATTCATCGCACTCGCGCAGTGGTGACGGAAAATAGCAAAGCGATTGATCAGGATGAACACAATATCGAAAAAAATCAGGAAGGTCTTAAGCAGGCTCATGACCAAATTCAGCGTACGCGCGAAGCGGTGGCAGACAACAGCAACCACATCACTGCTAACCGTCATGAGATTGACCGCAACCATAAAGTTATCGCGCTAAATCAGGATGCGATCGTAAAAAATAGCGATGCCATAAAGCACGATGAAAAATTCATCGGCAATAACCAAGCGGCAATTGCTGACAACCGTCGTGATATCAATACCAACGGAAATAACATCGAAACCGTTCATTCGGAAGTCCGCGCCACGCAAACGCAGGTGTCGAGTAATACTGCGCAAATTAACAAGCTGAATAATAACTTCAGCAGTCTGAAGTCTGAAGTCGACAGCAATAAACACGATGCGGCAGCAGGGGCGTCCGGTGCGATGGCTCAGGCGAATATTCCGCAGGTCATTCAGGGGCAAACCTTCTCCGTCGGCGCGGGCATGGGCGGCTACGAAGGCGAAAACGCCGTTGCGGTAGGGATGTCGGCGCGCGTCTCGCAAAGCGTCATTGTTAAAGCCTCTGTGTCAGATGACACCCAACAACATGTCGGTTACGGCGCCGGCGTGTCTGTCGGTTGGTAATCCATTTCTAACGGGGCTAATCAGCCCCACAAAAACAAAACTCCGTCCTGAACGGAAATAAAAAGAGTGAATGATGATGAGCATGAAGTCTGTCGTGTCAGGTCTCCTGCTGGCTGGAACCTCGCTGTTCTGCCAGGCGGCAACACATACGGCGCAAAGCTATGAAGGCTATGGGGTCAGTTTCCGCGTGGATAATGGCTATTTCGCTTACCTGGATGACAAGCCGTGTGCGCTGGATGAGAAAACGTCCAACGCCACCGTTTACAGCTCCGGTTTATACCAGGTGATTGTTTATAAGACAGGAAAAGTGGCGCTGATAAAGCAAGGCGTTTACGTCGGTCATTTACACGGCTAACGTTGTGCCGATTGATTGGGGAAAACACGCGTTAATTCAGTTAGTTGAACAGTATGGTAAGCGGCAGTTATCCTGTAGCAAAATGACACACTTTCCTGGGCGAATTTTTCATAAGCCAGGAGAGTCGCTTATGCGTCGCTCAGCGGAAAACGCATACTTTCCGCTGAGCGCATGTTGCAAGATATTACCGTTTACTGGAGGAATGAGAGGCTTCCACTAAGCTTAGTTCCACGCGGCAATAAACAGGCCTCTGGCCCGTCACCGCGCAGTGGAATATTCCACATCACGTAATGCAATATGATGTCTGAACAATTGATTGGAGGTCCGTAATGGCAAACCATCGTGGCGGTTCGGGTAATTTCGCCGAAGACCGTGATAGAGCATCAGAAGCAGGTCGTAAAGGTGGCCAGCACAGCGGGGGTAACTTCAAAAACGACCCTCAGCGCGCCTCTGAAGCTGGCAAGAAAGGGGGGAAAAACAGCCACGGCAGCAATCGTAATAGCTAGTGGACTGACGCCGTACGATGTGGCGACCTGAGCCCCATCAAATCCCCGCCGCCGGGCCTTCCCGGCGGTTTTTTTATGCCTGCTGGTTGCAGCAGTCCGCGGTAATCTGCACACTGTTGGGCTGAATGTTATCCCGGCGGTTCTATGTCCTTTCTTTCTCGCTATCAATTCTCGATTAAGCCTCAGGAAGCGCTCCTGATTGTCATCACCATGTTCTGGGGCGGCACGTTTCTGGCGGTGCAATACGCCGTCACCCTGAGTGATCCCTTCTTTTTTGTCGGACTGCGCTTCGCCACCGCGGCTATCGCCGTAGGTGTACTTTCGTTGCGCTCCCTGCGTGGGCTAACGCGGCTTGAATTGAAAGCGGGCGTGATGATTGGGATAGCCATCGCGTTCGGCTACAGCCTGCAAACCTGGGGCTTACAGTCTATTTCCAGCAGCAAATCGGCCTTTATTACCGCGATGTACGTGCCGCTGGTGCCGCTCCTGCAATGGCTGTGTCTCGGGCGTATGCCGGGGCTGATGTCCTGCGTCGGGATTCTGCTGGCGTTCATCGGTCTGATTTTACTCGCCGGGCCGGACGGAAATCTGCTGGCGCTCGGCGCCGGGGAAATCATCACGCTCGCGGGCGCGTTGGCGATTGCCGCAGAAATTATTCTGATCAGCGCCTGGGCCGGGAAGGTGGATGTGCGCCGGGTCACTGTCGTGCAGCTGGCCACCGCGTCGCTGGTGGCATTCACCATGATGATCCCCGCCGGAGAATCTGTTCCGTCATTTTCGCCGGGCCTGCTGGTGGTTGCCTTGGGCTTAGGGATTTTCAGCGCCATTATTCAGGTGGTGATGAACTGGGCGCAGCGCAGCGTTTCCCCGACCCGCGCAACGGTGATTTATACCGGCGAGCCGGTGTGGGCGGGCATCTTTGGTCGCATGGCGGGTGAACGCTTACCGATGCTGGCGCTGCTTGGTGCGGCGTTTATCATCGCGGGCGTGCTGGTCAGCGAACTGAAATTCAAAAAGAAAAAGGCGTTAGCGCAGGTGGCGCAAGACGCAGAAAACAAATGCCCCGCGCAGGAATAAGGAGAGTGCTATGGCTCAGGCAGCCGTAAAAAAAACCGGGAAACGCAGTCTGGCGGTGAGCGCTAAAAAAGAGGCCATTCTGACGGCGGCGCTGAACACCTTTTCTCAGTTTGGTATTCATGGCACGCGCCTGGAACAGGTAGCAGAGCAGGCGGGCGTGTCGAAAACCAATCTGTTGTATTACTACCCGTCGAAAGAAGCGCTGTACGTGGCGGTGATGCGCAATATCCTCGATATCTGGCTGGCGCCGCTGCGCGCGTTTCGGGAAGAGTTCACGCCGCTGGTAGCGATTGGCGAGTATATCCGCCTCAAGCTTGAAGTTTCGCGGGATTACCCGGAAGCCTCGCGCCTGTTTTGCCTTGAGATGTTACAGGGCGCGCCGCTGCTGATGGCGGAATTGACCGGGGATTTGAAATCACTGGTCGATGAAAAATCGGCGATTATTTCTGCCTGGGTCAGCGAGGGCAAACTGGCCCCGATTGACCCTAACCATCTGATCTTCATGATTTGGGCCGCCACCCAGCACTACGCGGATTTTTCCACGCAGGTGGAGGCGGTCACGGGCAAAACGCTGCGTGATGAGGCGTTCTTCCAGCAGACGGTGGAGAACGTGCAGCGCATGATTATTGAAGGGATCCGCTTGCGTTAATGCGGCGGGAAGACACAGCTGACATCGCCTTCTTCGCAGCTGAGCGTGCTTTTTAGCAGTTCAGTGCGTTCGCGCGTTTTGTCGGTCATGCATTGTGCGTGAACCATCGGTGCGACGGAGGCTCCGTCTGCCCCGGACGTTAAAAATGCACAGTCGGCATCGCGAAAGGCAATCCATGCTTTTTGTGCCGTAATGAGCTGGGTTTTCTGCGTGTCGGTGGCGAGTTTCATCGCCTCTTTATAGGTCTGATTGAGCAAGTCATCCTGCTTTTTATATTCATTGCCGGCGCACTCGTTTAGCCCAGCCTGAGAGGTGGCGGATTCACAGTCATCCGCCAGAACGGAAGTGCTGATCAGCAGGGCGGCAGCGGCGATAATAATCAGTTTCATTGTGTTTTCTCCAAAAAAAAGCCCGGTTGCGCTGTCGCTTACCGGGCCTACAGGGGGAAGGGGCGCTATGCCACTAATTAATCACAAGCTTAGCCGATTGTCATCAGGCTGGCGTTACCGCCCGCCGCTGCGGTGTTGACGCTCAGCGAGCGTTCAACGTACAGGCGTTCCAGCAGCAGATTGGTTTCGCCGCGGGCAAAACCCTGCACCGAGATAATCGCGCCGTCGCGCGCCGCCACTTGCTGGCACAGGTCACGCAGCTGGTCTGAATCACCGTGATAAATCACCGCGTCAAACGCCTCGCCCGCAATCTGCTCGCGTTTGGCGAAGTGAATACGATCGTTGACCGCTTTCGGCAACTGTTTTGCCAGCCCGCGATGCAGGCTTTCATCCGGCCACAGGATTTCACTGCCGACGGCGGTAACGGCGGCGAGCTGCACCAGCGCATCTTCCTCGTTATCCGCAAGGCACAGCACGCGTTCACGCGGCATCAGCGTCCAGGTATTGCGCTCGCCGGTCGGGCCAGGCAATAAACGCTGGGTCCCGGCCTGGGCCAGTTCACCGTAACGGTGGCAAAGCGAGCTCAGTTCAGGGCGACCGTTGGCCCATTCACGCAGGGCAACCAGCGGCTGTTCCAGCAGGGATTTCAGCTGAGCATCCGCCGGACGCTCGGCATCCTGACGGTTCAGGGTGGTTAACAGCGCGTCTTCCGGGCGGCTGGAGAGCAGGCGATAGAGGTACATCGGGCCCCCAGCTTTCGGACCTGTACCGGACAAGCCTTCGCCACCGAACGGCTGCACGCCGACGACCGCGCCCACCATATTACGGTTCACGTACAGGTTGCCGACGTTGGCGCTGCCGGTCACCTGGGCGATGGTTTCGTCGATGCGGGTATGCACGCCGAGGGTTAAACCGTAGCCGGAGGCATTAATCTGATCGACCAGCGCATTCAGGTTGTTGCGGTTGTAGCGCACCACGTGCAGCACTGGGCCGAACACTTCTTTTTGCAGCTCATCGAAGCTTTCCAGCTCAATCAGCGTGGGCGGCACGAAGGTGCCGGTGGCCCATTCGCGGCGGTCTTCACTGTTATCACGTGCGGCCTGGAACACCGGGCGGCCTTTGCTGCGCAGAGTCTGAATGTGGCGCTCGATATTGCCTTTGGCGTCGGCATCAATTACCGGGCCAATATCCGTGGTCATGCGGCCTGGGTTGCCCATTCTGCATTCCGCCATCGCGCCTTTCAGCATCGTCAGGGTGTGGTCGGCGATATCGTCCTGCAAACACAGCACGCGCAGGGCAGAACAGCGTTGTCCGGCGCTGTCGAACGCGGAGGCCAGGACGTCAATCACCACCTGTTCAGTTAACGCGGAGGAGTCCACGATCATCGCGTTCATCCCGCCGGTTTCGGCGATAAGCGGCGTCGGGCGTCCCTGCGGATCGAGGCGGCTGGCGATATTACGCTGCAACAGCGTCGCCACTTCGGTGGAACCGGTAAACATCACCCCGCGTACGCGGTTGTCGGATGTGAGTTGCGCGCCGACGGTTTCACCACGGCCCGGCAGCAGCTGCACCACGCCCGGCGGTACGCCAGCTTCCAGCAGAATATTGATGCCCTGCGCGGCAATCAGCGGGGTCTGCTCGGCAGGTTTCGCCAGCACACTGTTCCCGGCGGCGAGCGCCGCAGCAATTTGTCCGGTGAAGATCGCCAGCGGGAAGTTCCACGGGCTGATGCAGACCACAGGGCCCAGTGGGCGATGGGTTTCGTTGGCAAAATCATCCCGGACCTGTCCGGCGTAGTAATGCAGGAAATCCACCGCTTCACGAACTTCAGCGATGGCGTTGCTGAAGGTTTTACCCGCTTCGCGCACCAGGATGCCCATCAGCTGCTGCATCTGGCCTTCCATTAATACGGCGGCGCGTTCAAGAATGGCGGCGCGTTCGTGCGGCGGCGTGGCAAACCAGATAGGCGCGTTATTTACCGCGTTAGTCAGGGCCTGTTCCACTTCGCGTTCGGATGCATCACGCACATAGCCGACGATATCTTTCGGTTCAGCCGGGTTAATCACCGGCTGCATATCGCCGTCGTCAACCGCCTGTTCCAGCATCGGCAGGGCACGCCATTTTTGCAGCGCGCTGTTGAGCAGGGAAGAGGAGAGTGAGGCCAGACGGTGTTCGTTGGCCAGATCCAGCCCGGCGGAGTTATCACGGCCTGCGCCGTACAGCTCGCGCGGCAGCGGGATTTTCGGATGCGGTAGACCGGCCTGGCCTTCCTGCTGGGCCAGTTTCTCGACGGCAGAAACCGGGTCAGCCACCAGTTCATCCAGCGGCAGGGTGGTATCGGCGATACGGTTCACGAAAGAGGTATTCGCGCCGTTTTCCAGCAGACGACGCACCAGATACGCCAGCAGCGTTTCATGGGTGCCTACCGGGGCATAAATGCGGCATGGACGGTTCAGTTTTCCGTCGGCTACTTTGCCCACCACCTGTTCGTACAACGGTTCGCCCATCCCGTGCAGGCACTGGAATTCATACTGGCCGGGATAGTAGTTCTGACCCGCCAGCTGGTAAATCGCCGCCAGGGTATGGGCGTTGTGAGTGGCGAACTGCGGATAAATCAGGTTCGGCACCGCCAGCAGTTTTTTGGCGCAGGCGAGGTAGGACACGTCGGTATAGACCTTGCGGGTATACACCGGATACCCTTCGAGGCCGTCCATCTGCGCGCGTTTAATTTCGCTGTCCCAGTACGCGCCTTTCACCAGGCGAATCATCAGGCGACGACGGCTGCGGGTGGCCAGATCGGTCAGGTAGTCAATCACCGCCGGGCAGCGTTTCTGGTAAGCCTGAATGACAAAACCGATGCCGTTCCAGCCCGCCAGTTCCGGTTCAAAACAGAGTTTTTCCAGCAGATCGAGGGAGATCTCCAGGCGGTCAGCTTCTTCGGCATCAATGTTTATGCCGATATCATACTGGCGGGCCAGCAGTGTCAGGGATTTCAGGCGTGGATATAGCTCGTCCATCACGCGGTCGAACTGCGCGCGGCTGTAGCGCGGGTGCAGCGCCGACAACTTAATCGAGATGCCAGGGCCTTCATAAATGCCGCGGCCGTTGGAGGCTTTACCGATTGAGTGAATTGCCTGCTGGTAGGAGACCATGTACGCCTGCGCGTCGGCGGCGGTCAGTGCCGCTTCGCCAAGCATATCGTAGGAGTAACGGAAGCCTTTGTCTTCCAGCTTACGGGCGTTGGCCAGCGCTTCAGAAATGGTTTCGCCGGTGACGAACTGTTCGCCCATCAGGCGCATTGCCATGTCTACGCCTTTGCGGATCAGCGGCTCACCGCTCTTACCAATGATGCGGTTCAGGGAGCGCGACAGGCTGGCTTCGTTATGCGTCGACACCAGTTTTCCGGTGAACAGCAGGCCCCAGGTGGCAGCGTTGACGAACAGTGACGGGCTGCGGCCAATGTGAGAATGCCAGTTCCCGTTGCTGATTTTGTCGCGGATCAGTGCATCACGCGTGGCTTTATCGGGAATGCGCAGCAGCGCTTCCGCCAGACACATCAGCGCCACACCTTCTTGAGAAGAGAGTGAGAATTCCTGCAACAAGCTCTGCACCATTCCGGCCCGACCGCTGGCGGTTTTCTGGTTACGCAGTTTTTCGGCCAGTTGATAAGCCAGAGAGTGCGCTTGTTCGGCAATGTTCTGAGGCAGGCGAGCCTGCTCCAGCAGCATGGGCACGGCATCGGTTTCAGGCCGACGCCAGGCGGCGGTAATGGCAGAACGGGTCACCGACTGCGGTAGGATCTGCTCGGCGAAGTCGAGGAATGGCTGAGGCGACTCTTCAGCCTGCACCAGGCCTTCATCGCTTTCATTTGCCGCGCCAGAGAGCAGGGCAGGTAATTCTGGTAACGCTTCGTCGTTTTCCAGTTTTTCCAGATAATTAAAAATGGCTTGTTTAATCAGCCAGTGCGGGGTGCGGTCAATGCGTGTTGCCGCGCTTTTAATACGCTCGCGCGTGGCGTCGTCCAGTTTTACGCCCATGGTGGTGCTGGCCATAAAAAAACTCCCTCAATATTAAGTGCTGCTCTAGTTGCACAGAAATATCCATCATGTTGCAACTTTGTGCAACCGTGTTAAGTGTGACGTCGCCTGCAATCAGGAAAAGCAATGACCTGTTAAATGTTTTTAACACTGAATAAGACGGGGAATAGAGGTGAGGGAGCCAGGTTTTATGCGGTGCTTAACACTTTTGTGCGGTGCAACCGTGAAAAGCGTGAGCGAGTGCAACCTATAGGAAAATGATCCTGTTGACGGGATGTTTTATCTGTAAATGCAGTGTTAAATCGTTTGTGAATAAATTCAGCATACGGCAGGATACGCTCCGCCCGTAACAAAGAGCCCATTACTTCGTTCCGGTAATAGGGATAAAAAGAGTTATTCTGGAGAATTTCGATGGCTACTAGCACACCGATGGTGGTGACGTTTCTAATTTATATCTGTGGGATGATCCTGATTGGGTTCATTGCCTGGCGTAATACCAAAAACTTCGACGATTATATTCTGGGTGGCCGTAGCCTGGGCCCCTTCGTCACCGCATTATCTGCGGGTGCATCCGACATGAGTGGCTGGCTGCTGATGGGCCTGCCGGGTGCCATCTTCATTTCCGGTATCTCTGAAAGCTGGATTGCCATTGGTCTGTGCCTTGGCGCATGGATTAACTGGAAACTGGTGGCTGGGCGCCTGCGCGTTCACACTGAAGTGAACAATAACGCCCTGACGTTACCGGACTATTTCACCGGTCGTTTTGAAGATACCAGTCGCGTCCTGCGTATTATCTCCGCGCTGGTCATTCTGCTTTTCTTCACCATCTACTGTGCGTCCGGCATTGTGGCGGGGGCGCGTTTGTTCGAAAGCACCTTCGGCATGAGCTATGAAACTGCGCTGTGGGTCGGTGCGGCGGCCACCATCCTCTACACCTTCATTGGCGGCTTCCTGGCTGTGAGCTGGACCGACACCGTGCAAGCGAGCCTGATGATTTTCGCCCTGATCCTGACCCCGGTGATTGTGATTATCACCGTCGGCGGTTTCGGCGACTCGCTGGAAGTGATTAAGCAAAAGAGCATTGAAAACGTCGATATGCTTAAAGGGCTAAATTTCGTGGCCATCATTTCCCTGCTGGGTTGGGGTCTGGGCTACTTTGGTCAGCCGCACATCCTGGCACGTTTCATGGCGGCGGATTCCCACCACAGCATCGTGCATGCGCGTCGCATCAGTATGGCGTGGATGATTTTGTGCCTGATGGGCGCGGTGGCAGTGGGCTTCTTCGGGATTGCCTTCTTTAATACTCATACTGACCTGGCGGGTGCGGTGAATCAGAACGCCGAGCGCGTGTTCATTGAATTGGCGCAAATCCTGTTCAACCCGTGGGTGGCCGGTATCCTGCTTTCTGCGATCCTGGCAGCAGTGATGTCGACGTTGAGTTGCCAGCTGCTGGTGTGCTCCAGTGCCATTACCGAAGATTTGTACAAGGCGTTCCTGCGCAAAGGCGCGAGCCAGAAAGAGCTGGTGTGGGTTGGCCGAATGATGGTATTGGCGGTGGCGCTGGTGGCAATTTCCTTGGCCTCAAACCCTGAAAACCGCGTGCTCGGTCTGGTGAGTTACGCCTGGGCCGGTTTCGGTGCCGCGTTTGGTCCTGTGGTGCTGTTCTCCGTGCTGTGGTCCCGCATGACACGTAACGGTGCATTGGCCGGCATGGTGATCGGTGCGGTCACGGTCATCGTCTGGAAACAGTTCGGTTGGTTAGGTTTATACGAAATCATCCCTGGCTTCATCTTCGGCAGCATCGGGATTGTGGTCTTCAGCCTGCTGGGCAAGGCCCCGTCTGCCTCAATGCAGAAACGCTTCGCCGAAGCGGATGCGCATTTTCACTCTGCGCCGCCGTCCCGGTTACAGGCCGACTAAGCGTTAATGGTTCACCGTTGTTCACATGCCCGCGCAAGCGGGCTTTTTTCTTGCTAATCGCCTGAAAATGCGCTGATATCTTCCAGCAAAATAATAATGAAACGAGGATAGCAAACAATGAAAATCAAAATGGGTTATGCCGCCATTGCACTGGCGTTCGCCCTGAGCGGTTGCACGGCCTCCGCACCTAAAACGGTTGTCTCTCAACCTGCCGCAACTGTCGACACGCAAAGCTGCAAAGCGGACAATCAGATGCAGCAGACGACGCTGTACTTTGGCCTGAGCCGTCCGGCCGGGAAAGACATTACGTCGCAGGAGTGGCAGCAGTTTGTGGATAAAGACGTCACGCCACGTTTCAAAGAGGGTCTGACGGTGTTTGATGCGCGTGGGCAGTGGCTTGGCAACGACGGTAAAGTGGCACGCGAGTCGAGCAAGGCGTTAATGCTTATCCACGGTAAAGATGCGCAGAGCGAAAGTAACATTGAAGCGCTGCGTAACGTCTATAAATCACGCTTCGCGCAGGAATCGGTGATGCGGGTTGACCAGCCGGTGTGCGTGCAGTTCTGATAAAAAACGGCGGGATGATTATCCCGCCGTTTGTGTTTTGTACGCCCGAGGTGTTGGCCCGCGCAAACGCAGCGCCGCCGGGCGTTCTTAGTCGGGCAATTTTATAACCTTACAGGAACAATCCGGCAAAACTCGCCGACAGCAAGCTCACCAGCGTCGCGCCGTACACCAGACGCAAACCAAAGCGCGAAACCGCATTGCCTTGTTTCTCGTTCAGCCCTTTAATCGCGCCCGCCACAATGCCGATAGAGGCAAAGTTTGCGAACGACACCAGGAACACCGACAGAATGCCTAAGCCGCGCGGTGTCATCTGTACGGCAATTTTTTGCAGCTCAATCATCGCCACAAACTCATTCGCCACCAGCTTGGTCGCCATGATGCTGCCCGCGTGCAGCGCATCACTCAATGGAATACCAATCAACCACGCCAGCGGATAGAAAACGTAACCGAGGATCTGCTGGAAGCTCAGACCAAACACCGTGGAGAACAGGGCGTTCACCGCGCTTATCAACGCAATAAAACCAATCAGCATCGCCAGAATAATCATCGCCACTTTGAAACCGGCGAGAATATATTCCCCGAGCATCTCAAAGAAACTCTGCGATTCATGCAGTTTCTCGAGCTTAATCTCCGCTTCGGCATCCGGGCGCGTCGGGTTAATCACCGACAGAATAATGAAGGTGCTGAACATATTCAGAATAAGCGCGGCCACGACATATTTCGCGTCGAGCATGGTCATGTACGCGCCGACAATAGACAGCGACACCGTCGACATTGCCGTCGCGGCCATGGTGAACAGGCGGCGAGAGGAGAGGTCGGACAGCACACCTTTGTAAGCAATGAAGTTTTCAGACTGTCCGAGGATGATAGAACTCACGGCGTTAAACGATTCCAGCTTGCCCATGCCATTCACTTTCGACAACAGGGTGCCTATCACGCGAATGAAAATCGGCAGAATACGCCAGTGTTGCAGAATGCCGATCAGCGCGGAAATAAAGATAATTGGACACAGCACGCCTAAGAAGATAAACGCCAGGCCTTTATCGCTCATGCCGCCAAAGACAAAGTTGCTGCCCTCTGCGGAGAATTTCAGCAGCGATTCAAAGACCCCCGAAACGGATTTAATCAGGACTAAACCACTTTCGGCGTGCAGGAAAAAGAACGCCAGTGCGATTTCAATAACAATGAGCTGTGCAATATAACGAATACGGATGGTTTTGCGGTCAAAACTAACCAGCCAGGCGAGCGCGAGGATGACCACCAGCGCCAGCAGGAAGTGAAGAATATTAGCCATTTCATTTTTTTTTGCAGGTAAACGGGTCGCATATTTAGCCACAGCGCAGCGGCGGCGTAAACGATTACCTGTTAATAACCTTAGACTAAATTGCTTTGTGTGATAACGATTTTAACGGTAAGTGTTTACACCCTGACATCATTGTCCGCACATTTTACTTGTGTTTCTTTGTGGTGTAATGATAATCACTATCACTCATATTTACGAAACTTTGCATCGATTGACTGCGGTTCACACTGAAGGGTTTCAGGCATGTTTGTTCCATTTCTCATTATGTTACGCGAAGGGCTGGAAGCGGCGCTGATTGTTAGCCTGATTGCCAGCTATCTGAAACGCACGCAGCGAGGACGCTGGATTGGGGTCATGTGGATTGGCGTGTTTCTCGCCGCAGCGCTGTGCCTGGGACTGGGTATTTTCATCAATGAAACTACCGGCGAATTTCCGCAGAAAGAACAGGAAATGTTTGAAGGTATCGTGGCGGTTATCGCGGTGTTCATCCTGACCTGGATGGTGTTCTGGATGCGCAAAGTGTCGCGCAACGTGAAGAAACAGCTCGAAGAGGCGGTAGATAACGCGCTGCAAAAGGGCAATAACCATGGATGGGCGCTTATCCTGATGGTGTTTTTCGCCGTGGCGCGTGAAGGGCTGGAATCCGTGTTCTTCCTGCTGGCCGCGTTCCAGCAGGATCTCGGCATCTGGCCACCTCTCGGTGCCATGCTCGGGCTGGCGACCGCAGTGGTCCTCGGTTTCATGATTTACTGGGGCGGCATTCGTCTTAATCTTAGCGCGTTCTTCAAATGGACCAGCCTGTTTATTTTGCTGGTAGCCGCAGGGCTTGCCGCCGGGGCGATCCGCGCCTTCCATGAGGCAGGGCTGTGGAATCACTTCCAGGATGTGGCGTTCGATCTCAGCAGCACACTCTCTACCCACTCGTTGTTTGGCACGCTTCTCGAAGGCATTTTCGGCTATCAGGAAGCGCCAAGCGTCAGCGAAGTGGCGGTGTACTTTATCTATCTGATCCCTGCGCTGGTGCTGTTTGCCCTGCCGCCACGGGCCACAACGAGTCCTTCTCGTACGGCGTGATCAGCACAGTAATGATTGACTAATAGTTACAACATACTTATTGAAAGGGATGGGTCATGACGATTAATTTCCGCCGTAGTGCGCTGCAGCTGGGCATCGCTGCGCTGTTTTCTTCTGCGTTCGCTGCGCAGGCCGCCGATATTCCGCAGGTTAAGGTCACGGTCACTGACAAACAGTGCGAGCCGATGAACATCACCGTTAACTCTGGCAAAACCCAGTTCATCATCCAAAACCACAGCCAGAAAGCGCTGGAGTGGGAAATCCTCAAAGGGGTGATGGTGGTGGAAGAGCGTGAAAACATTGCGCCGGGCTTCACCCAGAAAATGACCGCTAACCTGCAGCCAGGCCGTTATGAAATGACCTGTGGTCTGCTGACCAACCCGAAAGGTATGCTCATTGTTAAAGGTGAAGCGACTGCAAATTCGGCGAAAGCGAATGCGGTGCTAAGTCTGGGCGATGCGATTGCTGACTATAAAGCCTACGTGACAGCACAAACAGCCGAGCTGGTGAAGGGGACTCAGGCTTTCACTGACGCAGTGAAAGCGGGCGATATCGAGAAAGCCAAAGCGCTGTACGCTCCAACTCGCCAGTACTACGAACGCATTGAACCGATTGCTGAACTGTTCTCTGACCTCGATGGCAGTATCGATGCCCGTGAAGATGACTACGAGAAGAAAGCTGAAGATCCTAAATTCACCGGTTTCCACCGCCTGGAGAAAGCGCTGTTTGCTGACAACTCCACCAAAGGCATGGAGCACTATGCCACTCAGCTGAATAGCGATGTGCAGGAACTGCAGAAACGCATCAGCGAACTGGCGTTCCCACCGTCAAAAGTGGTGGGCGGTGCTGCCGGTCTGATTGAAGAAGTCGCGGCCAGCAAAATCAGCGGTGAAGAAGACCGTTACAGCCATACCGACCTGTGGGATTTCCAGGCTAACGTTGATGGCGCCCAGAAAATTGTCGATCTGTTGCGTCCTCAGCTGCAGAAAGAAAACAGCACATTGCTGGCTAAAGTGGATGCCAACTTCAAGAAAGTCGACACCATTCTGGCGAAATATAAAACCAAAGACGGCTACGAGACTTACGATAAGTTGACTGACGCTGACCGCAATGCGCTGAAAGGGCCGGTAACGACGCTGGCAGAAGATTTAGCGCAGCTGCGTGGGATCCTCGGACTGGACTAAAGCGTTATGGCACAGAGCAAATCGCACGACGTGACCGAGCCGTCACGTCGTCGCTTACTGAAAAATATCGGCGCGCTGGGAGGCGCGCTGGCGCTGACCGGGGGGTGCCCGGTTGCGCATGCGGCTAAACCGCAAAGTGCACCGGGGACGTTGTCTCCGGACGCAAGAATGGAAACCCAGCCGTTCCACGGACTGCATCAGGCGGGCGTGTTAACCCCTCAACAAGCGTCGATGATGCTGGTGGCGTTTGATGTGCTGGCGAGCGATAAAGCGGACCTGACGCGCCTGTTCAAACTCCTCACCGACCGGATAACCTTCCTCACCGCCGGCGGGCCCGCGCCCGATACGCCGAACCCGCGGTTGCCACCGATGGATTCCGGGATCCTCGGGGCGTATATCGCGCCAGATAACCTGACCATCACGGTGTCCGTCGGCCAGTCTCTGTTTGACGAACGCTACGGGCTGGCGGCACACGCGCCGAAAAAACTGCAGCGCATGACGCGTTTCCCTAATGATTCGCTGGATGCGGCCCTGTGCCACGGTGATCTGCTGCTGCAAATCTGTGCCAACACCCAGGATACGGTAATTCATGCCCTGCGTGACATCATCAAGCATTCGCCGGATTTGCTGAGTGTGCGCTGGAAGCGGGAAGGGTTTATCTCTGACCACGCCGCGCGCAGCAAAGGCAAAGAGACACCGGTGAACCTGTTGGGCTTTAAGGATGGTACCGCCAACCCGGATAGCCACGATGTGAAGCTGATGGATGACATCGTGTGGGTCACTGACGGGCAGGGCGAACCCGCGTGGGCAACAGGCGGCTCCTATCAGGCGGTGCGGGTCATCGCCTTCCATGTTGAGTTCTGGGACCGCACACCGCTGAAAGAGCAGCAGACCATTTTTGGGCGCGATAAGCATTCAGGCGCGCCATTGGGAATGCAGCACGAGCACGATGTGCCGGACTACGCGAAAGATCCTGACGGCGATGTTATTGCCCTCGACAGCCATATTCGTCTGGCCAATCCGCGCACACCGGAAACCGAATCCAACCTGATGATGCGTCGTGGATACAGCTATTCGCTCGGCGTAACCCACTCCGGTCAACTGGAGATGGGCCTGCTATTTGTTTGCTATCAGCACGACCTGGAGAAAGGGTTCCTGACGGTGCAAAAGCGGCTCAATGGCGAGGCGCTGGAGGAGTACATCAAGCCTATCGGCGGCGGGTATTTCTTCGTCCTGCCAGGCGTAAAAGAACGAACGGGCTACCTCGCACAACCGTTGCTGGAAGCCTGATTATTGTCCTGCCCGTGAGGGCAGGATGGTGACTCTGCTAATCAGAGTTTGGGTTTAAAGACAGGGCATTCATCACCGCGGGGGTGCTTAAGTGCCCCTACAACCACCACCGAACCGAGCAAAGTTTTCACTCCGGCTCTTCGAAGTTAACGATGAAACGTCTGCTGCGCGAGCAGTGGGATATGCAAATCAGCAAGGTTCAGGCCGGGGAGGAGACACAGTGAAAACATTGACAGCAGGCCAGGCGGTGATGGCGTTCTTCGAGACGCATGAAACCGCCACGGTAAGTCAGATCTGCGAGATGTATCCGGACGTTAGTTACTCAGGCATCCCTAAGTAAATATCTTTGTTCATGTCTCATATGGAGAGTCATCTATTTGCCCGAATGTTGCTCCATTTTGGCGAGATTTAGGGTTAGGGGGCTATAAGTTTGTGTGTAAATCCTCGAGTATTTCCACCATTTCCTTATTGGCGTAATTTGAAGTAGGCGCATGTAAATTTAATAATAAACAATTCTATAGGTTATCCTTTCGATAATGGCACATAGGGTTTAAGGTCTTCTTAAGGTTTGCTTCATACTCGGAAAATATTTCCCAACATGCTGTGCCTATTATGAATATTAATATAAAACCTACCACTGCTACGATCATATTAGCTTTTCTAAGTTGCCTGATTCCTTTTTCTGCAGATAGAGGTCTGCCCTTATTTCATGGGCACACTGTTACAATGATCGAGAACTCACAGGCCATATTACTCTTACTGGGTGCTGTGCTCACCTTCAGTTATATGAAACCATTTCAACTAGCTGAGGGATCTAAGCAGTTTTGGTTGTGGTCTGTCTTGTGGTGGGTTGTGCTATTGGGCAGAAGTACCAGTTGGGGGCGAGATTATTTCCCTGAATTACCAAAAGTAGTGTTTCGAAGCATTTCAGTGATCCTCATTGCGAGTCTTGTCCTTTCATACTTGCTTTCATCGCAATTACGTCAAGCTGTTGCTGTTCGGTTTAAAACGTGGAGCCTCCCTTTGTGGACCTGCACGCTAGTGGTCATCACGTTTTTACTGGCAGATACGGTGGAGCATCATCGTCTCTTATCTCCGATTTTCCTGCATGACGTAAACTACCAGGATCTCATTGAGGAGTTATTTGAGACACCATTTATCCTTGGCTTGCTACTGATTTCATTGGACTTTATGAAACAAGATATGCAATGTGAGACCTCACAAAATGACCTTCAGTTAGGACTAAATACAACAGTCAGCTAATTATGTCAGTTTGTTTGCCTTCAAAATATACGTTTCGCCAGTTAGCGTAAAATAATAGCAAACAGGGTGGCATCGTTATTCGTATCATTGCTTAGTATCCTATTTTCACACCTACCCGCTTCGGCGGGTTTTTTGTTTATAGAGTATTATAATTCTTTGTAGCGTAAATATTATTCATCATTTGCGATTTTCCGTATGGGTCATACCAAAAACTGTTCAGATTTATAAATGGCACACAGATAAAGTTCGCGAAAATAATTAATGCACTTTTGGTTCGATTAAGCTTACAGCGCTGATTAAGAGGAAAAGGGCAGATGCTGCGGGGCATTAGCAATAATCACGATAACCTTGTTAGCGATAGTCCAGGACTGGTCATGCGTCCTCGCAGGATTAAGCGAGCAGTAGCAGGTGCTGTGGGAAATGTAAGGATATATACCTTTGCAATCATGCTCTTGCGCTGAAGGTGCTGATTGCTGGGTAACAGCAGGTTAGTACGAAATTAAATTGTTACTGTATCGTGTCTCGAGGTTTGCAAAAACCCCTCCAGTAATTTTCTGTGTATATATACAGCATTTTTGAGGGGGGAGATTATGGGTGGTAAAGACAGTAATTACACAATTGTCTATCGGGGCGATACGCTTGCCCGGATGCAGGAAGGGGATGGGTTATCTTCCAGCGGGCTAAGGCCTATGGCGGTGGCTTTTGGCTAGGTCGGACATACAACGATTGCTTCTGGCTAGAGTTCGATAAGCCAACATGCTTATCCGATGCCATCACATACATCATCTCCTACAGCTCATTGCTCAACATGAAGCAAGAGTTTGATGACGAATTTCGGCTGGTGTAATCGTCAGGTTAGCATTGTTGATTGCAGGCTTATGGGTTAATGAACCTATTAGTCTTCGTCTGTCGCTCGGTTTGATGGCGTTTAATCTGTACCGCAAATCAGACAACGACAAAAAATGCATCTTAAATGGAATTTCGCGCGTTCGGATCGACCGGGAAGAGGGTGCCCAACGCGGGTTATGAATTTTCATTTGGAACATCTTATGTTTATCAAAGAGAAAATGGTCGCTATATACGTCCCGGAAAGACTGATTCCCAGCATCTGTAGTTTTAAAGGGGATATTCTATTGAGTATCAACCAGTTGACTGTAGAGGGAGGTTTTAGTCTGAAAAAGGGCGAGTTTGTAACCTCTGTGGATCAATATGAAAGGATGCGAACCATGGTGGGTTTAAGGGACGAGATATAATAAGCCCCAGGAGCTGAACCCTCCTTCTGAGTAATCGCTGCGCCAACAGAGTCAATTATGATGGCGTACACACATGCTTTAAGACCTTCGCACCGTTCACCCCTGAGCGGTGTATATGCTTATGCTGGTGGCCCGGCATGAGTAAAATCAAATGCAAAACCAAAGCTGAAAAGCTCCATCTTGCTCGTATAGCTGAGCTCGGCTGCATTGTTTGCCGGAATCTTCACTACGGCGATACACCCGCTGAAATCCACCATTGTAGCGCTGGTACCGGTGTTTCCGGTCGTGCCGGTCACCACAGTGTGATCCCACTTTGTCATGCCCATCACCGTACTGGTGGTCATGGCGTTGCGGTACATGCAGGGCGGAGAACCTGGGAAGATAAATTCGGTACCGAAGATGAACTTCTGACGCAGACTCTCATTGAACTGGGGGGCTTCTATGCGTAACCGCTACCAGATAATCCCTATCGGGAAACCCCGCATGACGGTCCGCGATAAGTGGAAGCAGCGCCCGCCGGTGATGTGCTACCGCGCGTTCTGCGACGAAGTGCGCCTGCACGACATCCAGATCGCTCCTGCCAACGGGCACATCATTTTCAT
>Ga0160437_1000286_pt1 | contig 27876 bp, 17 predicted proteins | sample HID1975I_E0MG_FD_108227 | JGI IMG/M metagenome (GOLD analysis project Ga0160437, IMG submission 108227) | Enriched soil microbial communities from UW Madison campus, WI, USA - HID1975I_E0 MG | ecosystem: Environmental > Terrestrial > Soil > Unclassified | place: USA: Madison, Wisconsin... | reverse complement strand
CCATCACGATCTGGTGAGCCCGTGCGTCTGGACGGAGGGCGAGACATATCGAATGCTCGTCCGCGTGCTGCCGAGCCCGCTGGGGCCGGCCGACCCTACCGGCGTCATCTGGGGCGGCGATTCCGACGACGGATTGCATTTCCGGATGCGCGAAACTCCGGCGATCATACCGGGGCCCAACCCTGATGACGCTGGTGGATGCGAGGACCCGACGGTCGTGCGGGGCGAGGACGGCGCCTATCTCGTTTTCTACACCGGGGTAGACGCCGCACGTCAGCAAGGCTCGCTGCTGGTGGCGAAAGGGCCGGCGCTTACGGATCTTCACGAGCAGCGGGTCATGCTCACGGCGCCGCGCGGCGAGGGCAATATCAAGGAAGCGACCCTCGCGCAGGGGACGGACGGCTGCTTCAGGCTGTTCTACGAATATGCCAGGGACAATGCCTCGCGGATCGGAATGGCGATCGGCCCGACGGTGGAGGGGCCGTGGACCGTGGTGGAGGACCCCTTTTCGATCCGTGAAGAGGGCTGGGACAACTGGCACTTGTCGACCGGCCCGATCGTTCAGCAGGACGGGCGCGACCCGGTGATGTTCTACAACGGCGCCACGATTGACGCGCGGTGGCGGATCGGCTGGATCAGTTTCTCCCCCGACTTCGGCAAAGTGACCGGACGCGGCCTCGAACCTCTCATCATGCCGCCTCCGGCAAGGAGCCGCGATGCGACCGACATCGCCTTCGCGGCCTCTTGCCTCGTGATCGGGGACGATGTCTGGCTGTACTACTCGCTGGAGGACAAGATCCTGCGGCGGGCCCTGGTTCGCAGCTGTCTCTAGAATCATGCCGGAACCGCGCACCTGACCGGATGTTCGCAGCCCTCATCTCGCGCTGGAAGGGCGCTCTGGCGCTGGAAGTTCCTGACCGTCGGACAGGGACGTTGCGGCGGGAGAGTGCCCGATCCTTGTTCCCTTGCGCGCCGCGCGCTTAGTCCGCGGTCGCCAGCAATTTGGCGAGCAGCACGCTGAGCTGCACTTGTTCAAACGCATCGAGGCCGCTGACGATGGCGTGCTGGTTGGCTGCCTTCCAGCCCCTCATCGCGGGCGTGCTGCGCCAGCACCTTGCCGACTTGACCCCCGCATGGTGGCTGCACCTCACGGGAACCTTCGAACCCTGCTAGCCGGCGGTTACCCGACGCTTTCCACGTGGAGGCCGGGCTTGCCGGCTTCCAGCGAGAAGCGGGCAATGTCGGCAATCCCCGAATCCTCGCGCCGGGCGTCCGCCAGTCCGCGATAAGTGACGGCAGCCCCGCGGGCATCGATGTCGATCCGGCCGTAGCCGCGCACGTCGTTCTCCGCGAAGGCCAGCCCGTTGGTAGCGGCCAGGCGCTTGAAGTCCGGATCCGGCCGGAGCGAGGTGATCGATCCGCCCACGAATTCGGCGGCGATCGGCGCATCGTCCGGACGGTCGGGATTGCGGATGTCGGCGGCGGCGAAGGCGTGGATGTCCCCGCCCAGCGCCAGCGGGTTGCTGGTTCCGGCCTCGGCCCAGCGGCGGAAGATCCGGTCGCGCGCGGCAGGATAGCCGGACCAGTTGTCCGCCGAGTATTCGGCGGCGCCATCCTCGTAATGCTGAACCGTCTGGCGCATCAGCGTCTGCTGGGTGAGCAGGTTCCACTGCGCAGCGCTCTTGCCCAGGCGCTCGTCCAGCCAACGCTCCTGCGCCGCGCCCAGCATCGTGCGGTAGGGGGTATAGAGGTCCGCGCAATTGCCGATGCGGCTGTGATAAGGCTGGTGCGCCTCGATCAGGCCCTCGGGCTGGCAGGCGTGCGGCCCCCGGTACTGGCGGTCGTCGACGATCTGGAACTGGGCCAGGCTTCCCCAGTCGAGCGTGCGATAGAGCCGCATGTCCGCCCCGCGCGGTGGGCGAGCCCGCAGCGGCTGGTGCTCGTAATAGGCCTGGTAGGCGGCGGCACGGCGGCGCAGGAATGCGGCCGGATCGCCGTTGCCCTGGTCCAGCGCCCCTGCATAGTCGTTGGCCACCTCGTGATCGTCCCAGGTCAGCGCCCAGGGCGCGGCGTGGTGGGCGGCCTGGAGCAGGGGGTCGAGCTTGTAGGTGGCATAGCGGACCCGATAGCCGGCAAGATCCATCGGTTCGGGATTGCGGTGGAGGCGAACCGCGTCCTTCTTGTTGGGCGCGCCTTCGTAGATGTAATCGCCCAGGAAGAGGATCAGGTCCGGGTCTTCTTCCACGACATGGCGCCAGGCCGCGTAGAAGCCGACCTCGTACTTCTGGCAGGAGGCGAAGCAGAGCCGCAGGCGGTCCACGGCGGCGCCGCGTGCCGGGGCCGTGCGCGTGCGGCCCACCGGGCTGGCTTCGCCGCCGGCGATGAAGCGGTAGAAATAGGCCCGGCCGGGTCGCAGGCCCCCAGCCTCGACATGGACCGAATGGCCCCAGCGCGCCTCGGCGCGGGCCACGCCCGAGCGCACGATCCGCGAGAAGCGCTCATCCTCGGAAACCTCCCAGCGCAAGTCCACCGGGGCCGAAGTCATGCCGCCGTCGGGCGCCATGGGCTGCGGCGCGAGGCGGGTCCAGAGAATCACGCTTTCGGGTTCGGGATCGCCCGAGGCGACGCCGAGCGTGAACAGGCCCGGCGGCAGGCCGGCCGCCGCATGTGCACCGATCGAAAACAGCGTCCCCGCGGCCAGCGCGCCTCCCATGACGGCGCGGCGGGAATAGGCGAGAGGGGCGGTGGGGCGGGTTTCGGTCATGATGGCCGGGCTATCGGCATCCAATGTTACCGAACCGTGACAATTGCCAGCAGGCGCCGGTCCCTGCCGAAAAATGGCGAGGCGGCCGCAACGCAGTCGCAGCAAAAAGAAAGCCGGCCTATGGGACCGGCTTGAAAAGTTTTGGGAGAGGATGCCTGAAAGGCCCGTCCTTCTTGCGCCATGTTGCGGTGCAGCGCAATAGACAAAATTGCATGTGCAGTTGCAGCATCGCCAGCGCGTTGCGATCTGCGACATCTGTCGCAAGGCGTCAGACCATCGGGCTGGCCCGACCGTCGCGGTGGTGAAGCAGGGCGTCTACCGTTTCGAGCGCGCGGTGGAGGCGCGGGTGGTCCACGCTGCCGCCGATCGAGAGTCGCACGGCATGGCGCTGGCACGCCGGATCGACGCGGAAGTGCTCGCTGGAGACTGCGGAGATGCCGAGTGGGCGCATCGCGCTCACCAGTTCGTGAGCGCGGGTCTCTCCCTCCAAAGGGATCCAGAGATGATAGCCCGCAGGCGCGGTGCGGTAGGCGCCTGAAGGCAGGGTGGAAGCGACGATGGCCTGCCGGGCCAGGCATTCCTCGCGCACTTCGCCGACGAGGGCGGCCCAGGTGCCGTCGACCAGCCACTGCGTGCACACGGCCATATTGAGCGGCGGCGGCATGATCGTGGTCTCGTGCGTATCCGTGGCAAGGCGCATGGCGTCGCGCAGCAGCGGCGCGCGCAGGTAGGCCACCCGCAGCGCGGGCGAAATCAGCTTGGAGAGGCTGGCGACATGCCAGGTCCGCTCCGGCGCCAGCGCGGCAAGGGCGGGGACATCGGTCCTGTCCAGGCGCGAGTAGGGATCGTCCTCGATGAGGAGAACGTCGTGGCGGCGCGCGATCTCCACGATCCGCTCGCGCCGCTGCCGGCTGAGCGTGCCGGTCGTGGGGTTGTCGTTCTCGGGCACGAGATAGAGCGCGCGGATCGGCTGGGCGGTGCAGGCCCGTTCGAACGCGTCAGGGTCGATACCCTCTTCGTCGCCGGTCAGGGGCACGATGGCCATGCCCAGCCTGCGGCAGATCGCGGTCCAGCCCGGATAGACGAAAGCGCCGGTGCATAACGCGTCGCCCGGCTGGAGGATGGCGCTGGCCACGGCATGGAGCGCCGTCTGCGCGCCGCTGGTGACCACCACATTGTCCTCGTTCGCCTCGATCCCCGATGCACCGAGCCACAGCGCTCCGGCCACCCGGTCCTCGGGCGCGCCGCCTGCGGGCTGATACTGGAGACGGTTGGCGGCAGCCGGTCCGTCCAGCACCTGCTGCAGGCCCTGCGCGAAGCGCCGCGCGAAAGTGCCGGCAGCGGGGACCGGGGGCAGGTTCATCCCGGTATCGAAAGGCGCAACTTCGCTGGAAATACCGCCTGCAGGCCGATTGCGCACGAAGCTGCCGCGGCGACCTTCGGCATCGATCAGCCCCTGCCGCCGCGCTTCGGCATAGGCGCGGGTGACCGTTCCAGTGTCGATGCCGAGCGCTTCCGCCAATTCGCGCTGCGGGGGAAGACGGTCGCCGGGGGCGAGCTTTCCTTGCTCCAGATCGCGCCCGATGGCCGCGCAGATTGCCAGGTAGACAGGCCCGAGGGCCGGGTCGATCTCCGGCAGCCATTTTTGCGATGTGATTTGCATTGACTTTGTATGCATACAAAACCCATATGATGCAATATCGACTCCAGGGACATTTTTCGGATCGGACCATGACGCAGCCGGATACATTGCCGCCCAGCAAGGGACGCTGGATCTTCCATTGCGGGCTGAAGGGCTTGTGTCCGCGCTGCGGAAAAGGCGCGATGTTCCGCAAGTGGCTGAAGTTGCAGGATACCTGTCCCCAATGCGGGTTGGACTACGGCTTTGCAGCGCCCGACGACGGCCCGGCGTTCTTCTCGCTCTGCATCGTCGCCTTTCCTCTGACGTTCTTCGCCGTCTGGCTGCAAGTCGCGTTCGAGCCGCCGTTCTGGGTCCATCTGCTGACCTCGTTCCCGCTGCTGGGGATCGGATGCATCGTGCCGCTGCAATATATCAAGGGCTGGCTGGTCGCCTCGCAATACGTGAACAAGGCGCAGGAAGCCGGGACCGAGAAGCTTTGGGCCGACCTGAACGCAAGGGCGGAAAAGCATGATGCCTGACCGCTACGGCCACGCCGTGATCGGGATGGCGCGCAGTTTCGTGTCGGGATATCTGGAGGCGGCGGGACGAGCCGATCTCTCGCATATGGTGCGCGCGGGCGAGGGGGACGATTTTCCCGAGGTTCGCGCCGCGGTCGAGATGCTCTCGGTGCAGGCCGATGTCCTGCGGCGATATGAGGAAGCGCTGGGCCAATATGCCGATCCCGGTTTCTGGGACGAGGCGACGCCGGGCGGTGCGCTGGCCTTGCACGACAGCGGCCAGATGGCGCGCAATGTGCTGGGCGGCCGGCCGCCGTTCTTCCACCGCGACTGACGGCGATGACATGGCAAAGAGCCCTGCCGGTCCTGCTGGCAGCTGCCGCCCTCGTGTCAGGCTGCGGGGACGACCGGCGCGAGGAGCGCTTGCGCGTGGCCGGACCCGATCCCTCGTTCGAACGCCTCATGACAGTGGCCGACGCCGATTCCGGCGCGCGCAAGTTCCGTCAATGCGCGGCCTGCCATAGCGTGATCGAGGGCGCGATGGACCGCGGCGGGCCCAACCTTTTCGGCGTATTCGGCAAGCGTTTCGGCACCAACAGCACGCGCTACGGTTACACCGCCGCGCTTACCCGCGCGGGCGGAACCTGGGACGCGAAGACGCTCGACACCTGGATCGCCGGGCCTTCCGCCATGATTCCGGGCACGACGATGCAGTTCCCCGGCGTGCCGGACCCGCTCGACCGCGCGGACCTGATCACCTACCTGCGCAGCCAGAAGCCCCAGAGCTAGAGCAGTTTCCCGAAAAGCCGATGCAATCGCCGGCCGGCGTCCCCATATCGCTACCGGGCGGAAGGGCGGATGCAAGGAAAGTCACATGGCCAACGGTTGGGCGCCCGACGGCGCCGTTCAGGACCAGATCGACGACAGCCTCAAGGACGCCGTCTCCATCGCCCGGGCAAGATTGCCGCAGGGTGAGGGGCTGGAGGATTGCGAGGTCTGCGGAGAGACCATTCCCCCCGCCCGCCGCCGTGCACTCCCCGGCGCGCGGACATGCGTTTCCTGCCAGTCCCAGCGCGACAAGCGGCCGGATTTCTCCGGCATCAACCGGCGCGGCAGCAAGGACAGCCAATTGCGCTGAGCACGGCTCCGGCGAGCCGGAACAACTCGGCGCACCACTTCGTTTCCTCGCAAAACGGAGTAGCCCATGGCCGACCACGACAGCGAAGTCTCTACCGTTCCTGCGCTCGATATCGATCGCTACCTCGGAACATGGTTCGAAATCTGCCGCTTGCCTCTCAAGTGGGAGGATGCGCAAGCCCGGGACATTACCGCCACTTATTCCCGCAACCCCGACGGTAGCGTCCGGGTGGAAAACCGCTGCATCGACAAGGAAGGGAATCCGGACCGATCGATCGGGCAGGCCTTCCCGATCGACGGCAGCAATGCGCGCCTGAAAGTCAGCTTCCTGCCCCAGTTCCTGCGCTGGATCCCCTTCACCAAGGGCGACTACTGGGTGCTGCGGATATCCTCGGACTATACGGTGGCGCTGGTCGGCACGCCCGATCGCGACAACCTCTGGCTCCTGTCCCGCACCGCCGATCTTGCGCCGGACGTGACGGCGGACTTCCTGGGAGCGGCCGAGCGCGAGGGCTTCGACTTGTCCGGGCTGATCACGCCGGTTCAGAGCGGATATGCCGTGCCGGAGGCGGCCTTCACCGACTGATGCAGAGGCTTCCCTTGGGCTTGCGGTCATGTATGGTGGAATAAGATAACACCATATGGGATCGATTTTCGACCCGAACCGGGAGCATAAATGTCCAGCAGCCACTGCGATCGCCGTACTTTCGCATTATCCGTGATGGCGCTGCCGCTTCTGGCGCAGGCCGGCGGGGCGGGGGCGGAGCCGGACATTGCGGTGTCGATCGTAAGCTTCGGTGCAAAGGCGGATGGCGTCACCATCAACACCCGCGCCATCCAGGCGGCGATAGACAGTCTCGCCAAACGGGGTGGCGGGACGGTGGTGGTGCCGAAGGGCGTTTTCGTCAGCGGCGCGCTATTTCTCAAGCCGAGAGTCCACCTTCATCTCGCCGAAGGAGCGGTGCTGCGCTGTACCACGCGGATGGAAAATTTCCCGCCGCGCCGCACCCGCATCGAGGGGCATTTCGAGCCCAGCTTTACCCCGGCGCTCATCAATGCGGATGGCTGCCACGGGCTGCGCATCACCGGCAGCGGCACGCTGGACGGTGCGGGACGCCCGGTCTGGGACCGCTTCTGGAAGCTGCGCAATGCCGCGCCCGTTCCCGACGAGTTCCCGAACCTCGGCCTGCCGCGCGCGCGCCTGGCCCTGATCGAGAATTCGAAGAACGTCCTTGTCGAAGGCGTGACCTTCAAGGATTCCCAGTTCTGGAACCTGCACCTCTATCGCTGCGAGGACGTGCTGGTGCGCTATGCGCGCTTCGAAGTGCCGGACGACTATGCCCAGGCGCCCAGTACCGACGGCATCGATGTCGACAGTTGCCGGCAAGTGACGGTGGACGGCTGCACGTTCTCGGTGACGGACGATTGCATCGCCGCCAAGGGATCGAAGGGGCCGCATGCCCTGGAAGACAGGGACAGTCCCCCGGTGGAGGGGCTGCGCGTGCGCAACTGCCACTTCCGGCGCGGCCATCACGCCCTGGCCTGCGGCAGCGAGGCCACGGTCGTGCGCGATGTCGTGATGGAGAACTGCCGCGTGACCGGCAGGATGGTGCTGGCGCGCCTCAAGCTGCGCGCCGACACGCCGCAGCGTTACGAGGATATCCGCTTCCGCAACATCCGCCTGGATCATGCCGAAGGCACGGTCATGGCGGTGGAGCCCTGGAGCCAGTATACCGACCTCAAGGGCATGGCTCCGCCGATGTCATGGGTGCGCGGGCTGGAGTTTTCCGGCATCAGCGGCCGGTTCGGCGCGCTCGGCACGATCAGGCCCAATCCGGGGCAGACGGAAATCCGCGACGTGCTGCTGAAGAACTTCGCTCTGCAACTGGCCGACGGGGAACTCCACGGGCAGGGCGTGGAGGACATCGTGTTCGATCACGTCATGATAAACGGGAAAGTGCGCAAGGCGCCTGCCGCTCAGGGGTAGGATCGCGCCGGCGAGGGCAGTCCCGTCAATTGACGGCGTGCGCTGCCTCTTCGCTGGCCGGAGACTGCAGCGCAGCGCGGGCGCGTTCGAGAGCGGTGGTGAAATCGGCGCGGCGGATGTCCTTGGTGGCGCGAACCAGCTTGCGCAGTTCCTGGGCGGTACGGGCGCGCAGGGTCTCGTCGGCGATACGGTCGAATTGACGGGTCAGCCATTCCACCGAAGCGGGTTTCGCGTTGCGGTGCGAACGGAACGCCAGTTCCACGGGAGGCGCCAGAAACACCAGCGTTGCAATGCCTTCATATGGCGGAAGACCGAACAATTCCACGAACCCTGAACCCTTTTCCTCGATGGCGCCGCGATGCGCTCGAACTATTCATAGGATCGGGTTAGCCAACCCGGTCGCGCGATTGCGACGAACCGTTGACAACGATTGCCGATAGCCGCGCCGGGTAGGGTGAAGGCGTGAAACGCGCAGGGCTTGCGCCGCTTCGGCACGACAATGAGGCCCCGCACGCACCAGCGCGCGAGGCCCAGTCAGGGTCGCACTTTGAATTTCGATGGATCGGTCCCGGAGAGGCCGGGGCCTGACGGTTATGCGGCGGGAACGGTTCGCTCGCCCGCGATCGGCTGGGCGGCATCGAGGCCGCGGTGACAGCTGCGCAGGACCAGGTCGCTCCATTGCGCCATGTTCTCGGTATAAGCGCGCACGGAATCGGTGATGAACGACACCCCGACTTGCGATGCACTGGCCGGATCGCCGGCCTTTGCCATGCCGTCCAGGCAGGTCAGCAGCCGTTCGCGTGCCGTCGAGACCTGGGCCACGATCTGCGCCTGAATTTCCTGGCCGTTTTCGAACATCTGTTCCGCGGCGATCCGCGTGGTCGAGGCGAGGTGCTCGCTCATGGACCTGGCGCGATCGATGCCTTGTTCGAAACCTGCGAACTCAATCATGCTTCATCCTCTGTCCAATAGCTGCTTTCGAAGTCGCGAATGCATCACGTCCGTGCTCGGGGCCTCCAGCGGAAACGCGAGGCCCCCAAGCGCCCTTAGTCTCCGTCCAGCAGGGCCCAGAGCCGCTGCTGCAGGGCAGCCGATTCCGAAGGCGTGAGCGAAGGACGCCCATCCTTGTCCGAGCGTGACCATGACCGGTGCGCCGGTGCCGCGACATACGACGATCCGCGCAGGTTCGTCCGCCCTCTCCTCGAGCCGATGCTCATGACGATCCAGTTCCTCCTCGCAATAAGTCAGCAAGACCGGACGCGCATTCCCCTGGCGCTTTGCCGGTGCATTCGGCGATAATCGTATACTTATTATTATTGTATGCCGTTTGGCGTTCTTGCGAGGGCTTATCTACAGTTCGCACTCGGTTTTAAAAAGAGGAAAACTTTGTACGGCCGCGTACAGTGGTTTGGGGTAGCCCGAAAGGGTAACTCTACTGATCGAAAATGAGTATATGTAAAAATACGGTGCTTTTGCAGATACTTGCCTGGCGCGTCGGGAAAGCCGCATCTCAAGGAACCTTGGCGCGCATCGATCGTTGTATTTTCCTGATAAAATGGAATATCTCTTGGTCGGTCCGGCCAGGGGGAGGGCTCTGCCGATGACAGGCGGATTGAAGACGGGAAAGACCTGCAACAAGTTGTTGCTGGGCATGTCGAAAGACGACCGCGGGCGCGTCGAATCGCTGCTGCGCCGGGAGTGGCTTGCCACCCGGCAGTATCTGGAGCGACGCGGCGAACTTCAGGAAAAGGTCTACTTCATCGAATCGGGCGTGGTTTCCAACCTGGAGACCAGCGACATTCCCATACCGCTGGAAGTCGGCGTGGTCGGCTGCGAGGGTATCGTCGGCGCGAGTGCGATCTGCACCCTGCTTCCGCAGCGTGACAGCTGCGTCCAGATCGAAGGAGAGGCGCTTTCGCTGGATCGCGGGGAATTCCAGACCTTGCTGGAAACGAGTCCGTCGCTGCTGCGCTACCTCCTGCGTTACATCCAGACGCAGATCGTGCAGATCAGCCTTGCCGCCAGCGCCGGCGTGCGGGCCACGGTGCAGCAACGCCTGGCGCGCAAGCTGCTGATGTACCACGACCGCATCGGCAACGACGATCTTGCGCTCACGCATGAGGCGATGTCGATCATCCTCGGCGTTCGCCGGGCTAGCATAACCCACGCCATCCACAACCTCGAGGCCGAGCGCTGGATCAGGGCGCAGCGCGGATTGGTGCATATCCGCGACCGCGCAGGCCTGGTGAAGTATTGCGGGCCGTTCTACGGCGTCGCGGAGGCTCGCTACGCCGAGATCATGGGCCACGAATCCTGAGGCTGCCCTTGCCGCGCGCGCTCGAGATGGCCGGAAGCAGATCTCACGCAACTTACGGCCGGCTGATCCATTGTGCCCGCATGGAATTTGCGCACCTGCAGACGGGGAGAACGCCTGTGCACAGTCATGATGCCGTCGCTCTGTTCGTAAGGCGTATCCAGCTGAGAAGCGTGGTTTCCGCCGAGGAAGTGGAAGCGATGCAGCAGCTTGGCGGCCGCCGCGTCCATGCCTCGCGCGGGCAGGATCTGGTTCTTCCGGGCCACGGCGTGAACCATGCGATCCTGCTGGTGGACGGCCTGCTGGCCCGGTTCGACCAGATGGCGGACGGCAAGCGGCAGATCACGGCGCTGCACATCCCGGGCGACATGGCCGATCTGCATTCGGTGCCGATGCCGCTCCCGGCCTGGGGCATCCAGGCGCTGGTGCCCTCGGTCGTGCTGCACATTCCGCACGGCGACCTGCGCAGGCTTGCGGATTCCCGTCCCGCGATTGCCAGGGCGTTCTGGCGCGACACCGTGACGGATGCCTCCATCCTGGCGAAATGGACGGCCAATCTCGGCCGGGCCGATGCCGTCACCCGCACGGCGCACCTGATCTGCGAGATGGGCATGCGGATGGAAGCGCACGGGCTGGACGCGCGGGACGCTTTCGCCCTGCCGATCACCCAGGCCCAGATGGCCGATGCGCTGGGCCTCACCACCGTTCACGTCAATCGCACGGTCTCCGCCTTGCGCCAGGAATGCGGCCTTCTCTTCGAGCAGGGGCGGGTGCGCGTGGAGAACTGGGAAGCCCTGGCCGGTCGCGGCAGTTTCGATCCGGGCTACCTGATGCTCGACGTTCGGGTCTGAGCGCCCGCCGCCGCAAGTCGAGGCGGCAGGATCCATCGACGTGAAAGGGGATAGTGCGGGGCGCCTGCTTGTGCAGGCATCGGCGGAAGACTAGCGGCTTGCGCGGATGGCCGAACAGAGGATGCGCCTGCGATGACCGACGACGAACTGATCGACCATGCCCAGCGGCTTTACGATCTTGCCGCATCGCGGGTGGGGTCGCGCCTCGACCTGATCCATCTTCGCGATCTGGTGCCCGATCTGCTCGACCGGCTGCGCTCCCGGATCGATCCCGACCATGAAGGCGAAGGCGCGGGTTCTTTCTGACATTCGCGGTATTCTTCGCATGGTCCGCGGACGATGGCGAGCAGGAGGGGGCGGCAACGCAGCGCGCCACCGCCCCCCGGTCCATCGTTGTTTAGAGGCGAGGACCGGGCGCGGCCTCTAGAGCGGGTTTGCGCCGACAACAAGCGGGCGGCGGCCATAACCCACCGCCCAGATCGCCGGAAAAGCCCGTCTTGCCGTTCACGCCGGACATGGAAAGGCCGCCCACCGTGCATGGGGGCGGCCTTGATGGAGTGACGGGGCCCGGTCGGGGGTGGGGATTGGGCCCTCGGGGTCTCTGCCTCTTTGAGCAGTCCCGATCTCAACACCCCTGTCGCGAAGAGGTTCCGCCCTTTCGCGGAAAACCGAACATGACGAAGAGTTAATCTGCCGCCCGGATAGCAGTTAAGCCCCGCTTAAGGAGAATTCGGGCTGGACGCGATCCTTTCGAAACGTGGGCTTCGCGCCCCTGGATAACCGCAATGACCCTGATGCAGCCGCTTCTGCCCGTGCCGCCCTCCGTACTCGACGGAGCGGAGGCGCGCGCCGTGGAGGCGAGGCTGCCGGAGCGTTCGGCAGTCCGTCCGGCCACGCGCCTGACGGCATCGGGCCAGGGCGATGTGCTTCGCCGCCATCTCATGGTCGGCCTCACGCTCAGCCTGGTGGCTCTGGGGATGCTGCTGCACCGGGCCGGGCTGCGGATCGACCCCTGGCGTGCGGGTAACCTGCCCTTCTATCTCGCGGGCGCCCTGGCGCTGGCATGCCGCCATTTCCTTCCCCGGATGCGGTGGCGCCATGCGCAGGCCGGTGCGGCGTTCAGTGAATATGCGGCGCTGTTCGCCGCGATCTCGCTGATGGGGGCGGCCGCCAGCTATCCGGTCGCCGCGCTCACGCATGGTTATGCCGATGACGCCCTGCAGCGGATCGACGAGGCGCTGGGGTTCGACTGGCTCGCGCTCTATCGCCAGGTCGTCGCGCATCCCTGGCTCCAGGTGCTGGGGACGACCGCCTATCGCAGCATCTATATCACGCCCGCGCTGCTGCTGTGGTCGGCGGCAAAGTCCGGACAGCGCGAGGCGGCCTATCGCTTCCTGGCCGGTTTCTGGCTGGCGGCGGTCATCACCCTGGGCGTGTTCAGCCTGATGCCGGCGCTGGGGCCGTTCTCGCATTTGTGGCACCAGCCGATCGTCTACATGCCGGAGAGCGAGCTTTGGCAGCCCGGCCTGATCCCGGCGCTGCGGGCACACGGCGTCCATGTGGTGGACCTGGCGCATCTGCGGGGCATCGTTTCGGCGCCGAGTTTCCACACTGCCGCGGCCGTGCTCTACATCGTCGCGGCCTGGCGGATTCCGGGGCTGCGCTGGCCGGTGATCGCCCTGAATGGGGCGATGCTCCTGTCCACGCCGGTGGAAGGCACGCATTATCTGATCGACATGATCCTGGGCGCGGCGGTGGCGGTAACCGCGCTTTTGCTGCTCGAATGGCACGTGCGACGCCTGAAAGCGGGCGCTGTTCGCGGCTCGCGCTGGACGGCTGCGCGACAATATGGCAGCGAGCGTGCCGCTTCGACTTCCGAAGATCGCAGAGAATTCCATATCGGGCCTCCTTCTCGCCAGGCAGAAGGCGGGTGGGCCCCATGATCGGCTGAACGGGACAACATGGCGAACCAGACTGGCAGCACGCGCGCGGGATCGCCGCTTGAACTGACCCTGCGCGGGGTGCTGCTCGGCGGCGTGATCACGCTGCTCTTCACGGCGGCGAACGTCTATCTGGGCCTCAAGGTTGGCCTGACTTTCGCCACCTCGATCCCGGCAGCCGTGATCTCGATGGCGATCCTGCGCGGGTTCAAGGACTCGACGATCTTCGAAAACAACATCGTCCAGACCGTCGCCAGTGCGGCCGGGACGCTGGCGGCCATCATCTTCGTGTTGCCGGGGCTGGTCATGATCGGCTGGTGGCAGGGCTTCCCTTATTGGACCACCGCCGCGATCACCGGGACGGGCGGCATTCTCGGCGTGTTGTTCTCCGTACCGCTGCGCCGTGCGCTGGTGCTGGATACGCCGCTGCCCTATCCCGAAGGCCACGCCGCCGCCGAAGTGCTGCGCGTCGGCTCCGAATCGCGCGAAGGTGCCGAGGAGAGCGCCAAGGGTCTCTCCGTCCTCCTGTGGAATGCGCTGGCGTCCGCCGGCTTCGCGATCCTCACCCAGACGCGCCTTGCCGTGGCGGAAGCCTCGGTCTGGTTCCGCGCCGGGCCCGGTGCGACCGGCATTTCCGGCGGCCTCTCCTTCGCCCTGATGGGCGTGGGGCACCTCGTGGGTATTTCGGTCGGCATGGCCATGTTCCTCGGCCTCGTGGTGGGCTGGTGGGTGCTCCTGCCGATCCTGACCGCGCAGAACCCACTGCCGGGCGGGGCGGAAGTCTGGGCTTCCACCGTATTCTCCGAAAACGTCCGCTTCTTCGGCGCCGGCGTGATCGGCGTGGCTGCCGTCTGGACCTTGCTGCGCATCGCCGGACCGGTGATCGGCGGCGTCCGTTCCGCCCTTGCCGCCAGCCGTGCGCGCCAGGCGGGCGAGAAGCTGGCGGTGGAGGAGCAGGATCTGCCGATCTCCATCGTCTTCATCGGCACGCTCGCCATGCTGGTGCCCATCGCGGTGCTGCTGTGGAGCGTCATCGGCAGCGGACCGCTGGCAGGCTCCGAAATGCTGCTGATTTCCGGCGCGCTGGCCTTCATTCTGGTGATCGGCCTGCTGATCGCGGCGGTCTGCGGTTATATGGCGGGCCTGATCGGTGCGTCCAACTCGCCCGTTTCGGGCATCGGCATCCTCTCGGTGGTGGCGGCCTCGCTCATGCTGGTGGGCCTGTTCGGCCGTGACCAACCGACCGGAACCACCGAGGCGCTGGTGGCCTATGCCCTGATCGTCACCGGCATCGTCTTCGGCGTGGCGACGATCTCGAACGACAATCTCCAGGACCTCAAGACCGGGCAGCTGATCGGCGCGACGCCGTGGAAGCAGCAGGTCGCTCTGGTGATCGGCGTCGTGTTCGGGTCGCTGGTGATCCCGCCGGTGCTGGACCTGCTGAACACCGCCTTCGGCTTTGCGGGCGCGGCCAATGCCGGCCCGAACGCGCTGCCCGCCCCGCAGGCGGCACTGATCTCGACCCTGGCCAAAGGCGTGCTCGGCGGCAATCTCAACTGGACGATGATCGGTTGGGGTGCTGCTGCCGGCGTGGCCTTCATCGTGATCGACGAAGTGCTGGGCGCGATGGGCCGCCTGCGCCTGCCGCCGCTCGGCGTCGGTATCGGCATCTACCTGCCGATGAGCGTGATCCTGCCGACCGTGATCGGATCGGTGCTGGGCTTCTTCTACGACCGCTGGGCCGGGAAGCAGCGCGATCCCGAATTCGCCGAGCGCATGGGCGTGCTCACGGCGACGGGCCTGATCGTGGGCGAAAGCCTCTGGGGCGTCGGTTTCGCCGGGATCGTTGCGGCTTCGGGCAGCGACGCGCCTTTGGCCCTGGTAGGCGACGGCTTCGCCGGACCGGCGCTCGTCGGTGGCACGCTGCTGTTCTTCGTCCTGGTTCATGCGCTCTATCGCCGGACCCGCAAGCTGGTGACTTCGGACTGAAGGCGCTGCCCGGTGCCGCGATCTGCGGCATCGGGAACCGGCAAATCCACTGTCCGTTAGTCAAAGGCTGTCCTTGTCGAGACAGCGACCGCGCCGGCGCCCTCTACGCGCGCCGCGTGATCTGCGTGCTGCGGATCAGCTCTCCATTTCGGTCGCCGAGGCCGTCGCCCGCCTCTCGATCGTTCTTTCGAGGCGCCACCGGAACCCCTGCAAGTGACGGAAACAAAAACCATTTCGGCCTGAAAAATAGAGCCGTAATGAATGTAAATGCGTCTCGTTGAGAACTTCGTGCTCTTCTTTGAAGATGCCGTCTAATCATTGAGAAATAGCGGATTCCGTTGCCCCAAGACGAGATCGGCAGACTTCGCGTCGCTGCTCATGCGCGCGTCGATCTGGCCGTGTTTTGCCTTCCCGTGTCCAATCGCGCAGTCTCTGTGACAAATCGCTTACTTCGCTCGGGAAACTTCGGCTGGAAATCGACGTTGCAGGCCGTAACTAGGTGACATCGCCTAAGTTAAAAACCTGATGGGGACTGGGCCGCTGACGTATTGATGAGTTGGAGGGGCGTAAAAATCCTGTTGCCGTGGCGCCCTAGGTCACGGTGAATAAAACAGAGATTGGTTAGTTGATAAAACTAACCAAGGCGATCTCTTCGGTTCGTCCGCAGACGCGGGCCATCTTCGCGCAACGAACGGCTGTATCGCGCTAGGCGATACTTCAATGCTGGGAGGACCGAGATGGACAAGCGGGTCGAGATCGTGAATCGCGCCACCAAGGCAACAACCAATGCCGTCGCCCGAGCCGGCGAAACCCGCATCCCGATCCCCCTCGATTCCAACGTCAAGATCGACGCCCCGCCCAATTCCGTCGCATCCATGGTCCGCGAGGGCGACGACCTCGTCCTGAAGTTCGCGGATGGATCGATCATTCGTCTTGAGGGCTACTTCGGCTGCTCGCCGGAAGACCTCGGGCAATTGACGCTCGACGATCCCTCCAACGGATCGCAATGGCTGGTGAACTTGAGCGAGGTGTCCTGCGTGGCGCCGGGCGATGTTTCCACCGAGGCGGTCAACTACAACCTGACCCCGCTCGACAGTGCCGCCGCCAGCACGGCCGGTGCCGCCGGCGCGGCGGCGAGCGGCGGAATCAGCAACGGCCTCCTGATCGGTCTGGGCGCGCTGGCCGTTGGCGGCGGTGTCGCTGCGGCTGCCGGCGGCGGCGGTGGCGGTGGCGGCGGCGGAAATGTCGGTAACCCGCCCAGCGACACCACGGCGCCTGCGGTGCCGGTCGTTTCCAGCGGCCTCCAGTCGGGCGGTGCCACCAACGATACGACACCCACCTTCAGCGGCACGGCGGAAGCCGGCTCGACGGTAACCGTCTTCGACAACGGCACACGCATCGGCACAGCCACCGCCGCAGCCAACGGTACCTGGACTTTCACGCCCGGCACGCCGCTCGGCGAAGGCGCCCATAGCCTGACTTTCACGGCCACTGACGCCGCCGGCAACCAGAGCGCCGCCACGCCGGCACGCGGCTTCACCGTGGACACGGCCGCGCCCGCAGCGCCCGCCGTCACCGGCGGCCTCGCGCCGGGCGACGCGACCAATGATACGACGCCGACATTCACCGGCACGGCGGAGGCCGGATCGACCGTAACGGTCTTCGACAATGGCACGTCCATCGGCACGGCGACGGTCGGCCCCGACGGCACCTGGACCTTTACGCCCGCCGCCCCGCTTGGCGAGGGCGCGCATAGCCTGACGTTCACCGCCACCGATCCGGCAGGCAACCCCAGCGCCGCCACGCCGGCGCTCGGCTTCACCGTGGACACGGCTGCGCCTGCTGCGCCGGTGCTGAATCCGACCGACGGCACCACGATCTCCGGCACGGCCGAGGCCGGCGCCACGATCGGCCTCGATACGAATGGCGATGGCACGCCTGACGCGACCACCACGGCCGGTGCAGACGGCACCTGGAGCATCACGCTGCCGGCCCCGCTCGGCAACGGCACCGTCGTCAGCGCCACGGCCACTGACGCGGCAGGCAATCCCTCCGCTCCGGCGAACGCTACGGTGGTGAATGGGGTGGACAACGTGCCGCCGCCGATCCCGGTCGTCACCGACGGCGTCGCCGCCGGGGGCGCCACCAACGACACCACGCCGACGTTCCAGGGCACCACGGAGCCGGGATCGAGCGTCACCGTTCTCGACAACGGCACGCCGATCGGCGCTGCAACCGTTGCCGCCGATGGCACCTGGAGCTTCACGCCGACTGCGCCGCTGGGCGAGGGGCCGCACAGCCTGACTTTCGTGGCCACCGATGGAGCGGGCAACCAGAGCCCGGCCTCGGCGCCTTCCGCATTCTCGGTAGACACTATCGTTCCGGCCGCTCCGGCGCTCAATCCCACCGACGGCACCACGATCTCCGGGACGGCGGAAGCGGGCGCGACCATCGGCCTCGACACCAACGGCGACGGTACGCCGGATGCGACCACGACGGCTGCCGGTGACGGCACCTGGAGCATCACCCTGCCGGCCCCGCTGAGCGACGGCACCGTGGTCGGCGCCACGGCCACCGATGCTGCGGGCAATGTCTCGGGCACCGGGAACGCGACGGTCGACGCGGGCATCGATACCACGCCGCCCGCCGCCCCGGTCGTGTCTGGCGGCAGCGACAATACGGCGCCGGTCATTGCGCCGTTGCTGCCCGATACCGCCACGAACGATCCCGCGCCCACTTTCGGCGGTACGACCGAGCCGGGCTCGACCGTGGCGGTGTTCGACAATGGCGCGCCGATCGGCAATGCCACTGTCGCCGCCAACGGCAGCTGGACGTTCACGCCGCTGGTCGCGTTGGGCGAGGGGCCGCATAGCCTGACCTTCGTCGCGACGGACGCCCTGGGCAACCAGGGTGCCGCGTCCGCGCCCTTCGCCTTCACTGTCGACACGAATGCTCCCGTAGCGCCCACGGTCAATCCCACCGATGGCACGATGATCTCCGGCACCGCCGAGATCGGCGCGGGCGTGGGTATCGACATGACCGGGGACGGCGTTCCCGATGCCTACGTCCAGGCGGACGGAGCCGGGAACTGGACTTACGTGCCCGGAAGCGCCGTGCCCGATGGCGTGACGATCTCCGTCACGGCTATCGATGCCGCGGGCAATGTCTCGCCGCCGGCCGCCGTGATCGTCGATGCCAGCGTGCCGGTCGCGCCGGGCATCACGGAAGTGGTCGACGACGTGCAGGGCGTCATCGGCGTCGTCCCGCGCGGTTCGGTGAGCAACGATGCCACGCTGACGATCAACGGCACGGCCGAGCCCGATTCCACGGTGCGGATTTACGACGGGACCACGCTGATCGGCACGCTCATCGCCGACCCATCCGGCAGCTGGACGCTCACCACCGGCGTTCTCGCCGAAGGTCCGCACGAGTTTGCCGTTACCGCCACCGACGCCACCGGCAATGTCAGCGGCCCTTCGGTGACTTACGGCGTCGTGGTCGATCTTTCGCCTCCGGCGTCGCTGGTCGTGAACCCCACGGACGGCTTCACGCTCACGGGTACGACCGAGATCGGCGCGACCGTGCTGGTCGACACCAATGGCGACGGCACGGCCGACCAGACCGTGACCGCGGGGGCAGACGGCAGCTGGAGCGTCACTTTCACCGCGCCTCTGCCCGACGGGACGGTCGTCAGCGTGACGGCGGTGGACGTCGCGGGCAATTCCACTGCGCCTGCCACTGTCACCGTGGATGACAGCATCGATACCACGCCGCCGCCCATTCCCGTCCTGGCGGTGGTGACGGATAATGCCGATCCCGTGCAAGGGTCGCTGTCGAACGGCGGCTCCACCAACGACACCCAGCCCACTCTCAACGGTACGGCCGAAGCCAATGTGGCCGTGACGATCTACGACAACGGTATCCTGCTGGGCACGACCACGGCGGACGGGCTGGGGGACTGGCAGTTCGAACCGACCGCGCCGCTTGGCGAAGGCGCCCATAGCCTGACGGTGACGACAACCGACACCAATGGCAACGAGAGCCAGCCATCGCCTGCCTTCGCGCTGACGGTCGATACCGCGGCCCCCGCCGCCCCGGTCATCAATCCTTCGGACGGGCAGGCCATCACCGGCACGGCCGAGGCCAACGCTACCATCAATCTGGACCTCAACAACGACGGCACCGCCGATACCTCGGTCCAGGCCGACGGCGCGGGCGTCTGGAGCTATACGCCGCTCGCGCCGCTGATCAGCGGCACGATTTCCGCCACCGCTACGGATGCGGCCGGCAACACTTCCGGCCCGGCGATCGGAACGGTCGACGCCACCGCTCCGCTGGCGCCGACGATCGTCGCGGTGGCCGACGATGTCGGAATCTACACCGATCCGCTTGTGGACGGTGCCTCGACCGACGATGCCCAGCCCACCTTCAGCGGCACGGCCGAGGGCAACGCCATCATCACGCTCTACGAAGGCACGACGGTGATCGGCACGGCGCAGGCCGGTCCTTCCGGTGCCTGGTCGGTGACGCCGCTGGTGCCGCTGGGGCAGGGGAGCCACGCGCTCACCATCACGGCGACGGACGCGGTGGGCAACGAGAGCCTGCCGGCGACGTTCACCGTCGTGGTCGACAACCAGGGCCCGGACGCGCCCGTCATCACGTCGGTGGCGGACGGCGTGGGGGCGATCACCGATCCTCTGGTATCGGGCAGCGTCACTGACGATACCCGGCCGGCGTTTACCGGAACGGCGGAGTCCGGCTCCACGGTTTCGATTTTCAGCAACGGGACGCTGCTGGGCACGGCCCAGGCAGACGGCACGACGGGCATCTGGAACTTCATCCCCGGCGCGGCGCTGCCGGAGGGGAGCAACAGCATCGTCGTCATCGCCACGGACCTTGCCGGCAATGCCGGCACGCCCTCGGCGCCCTTCACGCTGACCGTGGACAGCGTGGTTCCCACCACACCCGCGATCACATCCGCCTTCGATAACGTAGGGTCCGTGCAGGGCGCGTTGGCGAGCGGCGCGGCAACCGACGATACCCTGCCGGTCCTGTCCGGAACCGCCGATGCGAATGCCCAGGTCGACATCTTCGAGGGGGGCATTCTCGTCACCACGGTGACGGCCGATGCCTTCGGCGTCTGGAACTTCACGCCTGCCACCCTTGCGCCGGGCACCTATACTTATACCGCGAGTGTCACCAATGAGGCCGGCGTGCCCAGCGCCGTCTCTCCGGACTTCGTGCTGACGGTCTCGACTGCGCTTCCCGGCGCACCCTCGATCACATCCGCTGCCGACGATGTCGGACGCTACACGGCCGCGCTGGCGAGTGGCGACGTGACCGACGACGTGTTGCCGGTGCTGAGCGGCACGGCGCCGATCGGCAGCACCGTAACGGTCTACGACAATGGCACGCCCCTGGGCCTGGCGACCCTGGATGGGCTTGGCGGCTGGACCTTCACGCCGACTTCGGCGCTGTCCGAAGGCCCGCATGTCTTCACCGCCACGGCCACCGATGCCGTCGGCAATACCAGCCTGGCGTCCGGCGGCTTCACGCTGGAAGTGGACACCAGCGCGCCGCTCGCCCCCGAAATCGATCCCAGCGCGGGCGCGATCCTGAACGGCACGGCGGAAGCGGACGCCACGATCCTGCTGGACCTCGACGGTGACGGCACGATCGACGCCACCACCTTTGCCGACGGCAACGGGGTCTGGAGCTATACCCCTGCGACCCGGCTGGACAACGGAACGACGGTGATCGTCACGGCGGTCGATACGGCGGGCAATGCCTCGGGCACGGACAGCGTGGTGATCGACCGCACGCCGCCGCAGGCACCGAGCATTACCCAGATCCTGGACAATGTCGGCGCGCAGACCGGCAATGTCGCCAATGGCGGCACCACCGACGACACTTTGCCCGAACTGACGGGTGCGGGTGAGCCGGGCTCGACGATCAACCTCTTCGATTTCGGCGCGCCGGTCGGCACTGTCGTGGTCGGCGCCACCGGCACCTGGTCCTTGCAGCTGACGACGCCGCTCGGTTCGGCGCCGCATTCCTTCACGGCCACGGCTACCGATCCGCTGGGCAATGTCGGCCCGGCCTCGGCTGCCTATGCGGTGACCGTGGACGTCAGCCCGGTCGTCCTGCCGGTCATCACTTCGGTGCGGGACGATGTCGGTACGATCGTCGGCACGGTGGCGCCGGGCGCCACGACCGACGATGCGCTGCCGACGATCGTCGGAACCGCGGGCGGCAACGCGACCGTCGCCGTCTATGACAGTGTGGCGGGCCTGTTGGGCACCACCGTGGCGAACGGCAGCGGCGACTGGTCCTTCACCCCCGCTGGAACGCTGGGCGGCGGCCAGCATACCTTCACGGTCATCGCCACCAATGCTGCCGGCAACTCCAGCAGCTTTTCAGCCGGCTACCAGATCAATATCGATACCACCGTTCCCGCGGTGCCGACGATCACCCAGGCCAACGACGATGTGCCGGGCATCACGACGCCGGTGCTGAGCGGGGGCCTTACCAACGATACCACGCCCACCCTCATCGGCAGGGCGGACGGCAACGCGGTGGTCACGATCTACGCCAATGGCGTTGCGATCGATACCACCACGGCTTCGCCGACCGGCGACTGGCAATATGTGCTCGTAACGGGCGGAGACGGTCCGCAGAGCATCACCGTCAGCGCCGCCAACGCGGCCGGAAGCAGCAGCGTGCAGTCAGCGCCCTTCGTCTTCACCGTGGACGCCACGCCCCCCGCGGCACCCCTGGTCAATCCCACGAATGGCACGGGAACGCTCAGCGGTACGGCCGAGCCGAACACTACGGTGAGCATCGTCATCGGCGGCGGGACGCCCGCGACGGCGAACGTCGACGCATCCGGCAACTGGACTTACGCCATTCCCGGCAGCAATGCCGAAAACACGCAGATCGCGGTGACCGCGATCGACGCGGCGGGCAACGGATCGTCGGCCACGACGGTATTCGTCGACCTGACCGGGCCTGCCGCAACTGTCGCCATCGCTGCGCAAGACGATCAGGGCCTCGTCATGGGCGCGATCGCGCCCAATTCGACGACCGACGATACGCTTCCCCTGTTCTCCGGAACCACCGAAGCCTACGCGACGGTTCGGGTCTTCGACGCCGGACAGCCGATCGGCACCGTCCAGGCCGACCTCAACGGCAATTGGAGCCTCACGCCGGGTGTCGCGCTTGGCAACGGCGTTCACAGCATCACGTATATCGCCACCGACCTTGCCGGAAATGCAGGCACGGAAAGTCCGGCGCTGGTCTTCACGGTTCTGACCGGAAACCCGAGCGTGCCCACGATCGTCCAGGTTGCCGACGATGGCCCGACACCTGGCGCCATCCTGGGCGGCGGCGCCACCAACGACCCGACGCCGCTCATATCCGGCAAGGCCGATCCGGGCGCCATCGTCACCTTGATCATCGATGGAACCGGCGTCGCCACGATGACCGCAACCGGGACCGGCGACTGGTCGTTCAACGCGCCCAGCCTCGATGACGGGCCGCATACGATCGCCGTCTCGGCCGCCAATGCTGCGGGCAATCAAAGCGGGCCTTCGGACGACTTCGCGATCGTCGTCGATACTCTTGCGCCCGGTGCGCCTGTCATCACCGGCAGCGACGGCACCACCGTCATGGGCACGAGCGAAATCGGCGCCACGATTACGCTCGCAGTCTCCGGCGGCGGTACTTACGAAACTACGGCCAACAGCGTCGGCCAATGGAGCCTGACCCTGCCGATACAGGCCGCCAACGGAACCACTCTCACTGCCACTGCGAGAGATGCAGCAGGCAACAATTCCGGTCCCGGGACCGGCACGGTCGACCAGGGCGTCGACATGACTCCGCCTGCCACGCCTGTCCTTTCCACTATCAGCGATGATGCGGGCTTCGTCGTGGGGGCCATCACCAACGGCGGCGTCACCGACGATATCTCGCCGCTGATCTCCGGCACCGCCGGTGCCAACGTGCTCATCTCCGTCTACGACGGCACGACCTTACTTGGCACGACCAATAGCGATGGGGACGGCGCATGGAGCTTCTCGCCGACCCCCCCTCTGGGCGCAGGTCCTCACAGCATTTCCGCCACAGCGACCGCCAATGGCGTGGAGAGCATCAGCGGTAACGCCATCGCCTTCACGCTCGACCTCACCCCGCCGCCGGCGCCAGTGGTCGATCCGGGCAACGGCACGGTGTTTACCGGCACGACGGAAGCCAACGCCAGCGTTATCATCACCTATCCGGGCGGATCGACCACCGTTCAGGCGGACGCGACGGGACACTGGACCTTCACGCCGGGCACGCCCATTCCCGACTCCGCCGCGGTGACCGTGGCCGCGCGGGACGTGGCGGGCAATCTCTCCGGCAGCACCACGGCGTCCATCGATTCGACGCCGCCCACCGTGCCCGCCATCACCGGCGCGGACGATAATGCCGGCGGTGTCCTGGGCCCCGTCGCTACCGGAGGCGGCACGGACGACACCACGCCAACGCTCTCGGGCATCGCAGAGGCGAACGCCATCGTCTCGGTCTACGACGGCGCCACGCTGCTCGGCACTGCGGTAGCGACGGGCGGCGCCTGGACCTTCACTCCCCCGACCGCCCTGGGAGAAGGGCCGCACAGCTTCACCGTCACGGCCGCGGATACGTTCGGCAACGTCAGCGGCGCTTCCGCGCCTTACACGCTGACCATCGTCACCTCCACGCCGGCCGCCCCGGTCATTACCGGCGGCGCCGACAATGTCGGCAATATAGTCGGGCCCATCGGCAATGGCGGGGCCACGGATGACAGCCAGCCCACGATCACCGGCAGCGCCGGCGCGAACCTGACGATCACGCTCTACGAAGGCGCTGTGGCCGTAGGCACGACCACCAGCGACATCAACGGGGCCTGGTCGATCGAGACCAGCCTGTTGCAAGACGGCGCGCACGTTCTCACGGCCGTCGCCACCAATGCGGCCGGCACGGCAAGCGCCAACTCCAGCGCCTTCACCGTCAACGTCGATACCGCTGCACCGAACCCGCCCGCAGTCACGTCCGTCACTGACGATGTGGGCACGATCCAGACCGCCCTGGTATCGGGCGCGCAGACCGACGATACCCGACCGACCCTGACCGGCACTGCAGAGGCGAACTCCACCGTCTCGATCCTGGACCGCGGCGTGCTCTTGGGCACTACCACGGCCAATGGGTCCGGCGCATGGACGTTCACGCCCACCACGCCGCTCGATCCCGGCGGTCATATCCTGACGGTGACCGCCACCGATGCCGTCGGCAACCAGAGCGGGCCCACGGCGGCCTTCAACCTGACCGTGGATACCGCCGCCCCGGCAGCCCCCGCCATCACCGGCGCGACGGACGATGTCGGCGTGTCCGGACCGATCGCCAATGGCGGCCTGACCGACGACGCTCTCCCGCAGATCACGGGTACCGCCGAAGGGAACGCGACCGTCTCGATCTTCAACAACGGCGTCCTGCTGGGGACCGTTGTTGCGAACGGATCGGGGGACTGGTCCTTCACACCGCTCTCGCCGCTATCGGAGGGCCCGCACAGCTTCACGGCCTCCGCACGCGACGCTGCGGGCAATGTAAGCGGAACGTCCGCGGCTTACGCCTTCACCGTGGACACCACGCCGCCCGTGGCGCCGGTGATCGTCTCGGCAAATGACGACACCGCGCCGCAGCTTGGCATCGTGGCCAGCGGCGGCGCCACGAACGATACGACGCCGACACTCACGGGCACGGCCGAGGCCAATACCAGCATCGCGGTGTTCGACAACGGCCTCCAGATCGGCACGACAACCGCAGACACCAACGGGGTCTGGACCTTCGCACCCACCACGACCCTGGGAGACGGCAACCACAGCTTCACGGTTCGCGCCACCGATGCCACCGGCAACCAGGGCGCCGCGTCCGCAGCCTATACAGTAAGGGTGGACACGGCCGGCCCGGCCGCCCCGGTCATCGCCAGCGTCACTGACGACGTGGGCTCGGTGCAGGGCGCCGTTGCCAATGGCGGTGTTACCAATGACTCCATCCCGCTCCTGCGCGGCACGGCCGAGGCGGGCTCGGTCCTGACGATCCTGGCCAACGGCACTGCGATCGGCACCACCCAGGTCGATGCCACCGGCAACTGGAGCTTCCTGCCCCCGACCGCCCTTGGCGAGGGCAATTATGCCTTCACCGCCTTCGCCACCGATGCCGCCGGCAACCCCGGCACCGCTTCGGCGGCCTTCGGCATCACCGTAGATCTGACCGCGCCGCCCTCGCCGATGATCACCAGCATCGTCGACGATGTCGCCCCGGTCACGGGCACGGTCCCCAGCGGCGGTATCTCCAACGATGCCTCGCCGCAGCTGAACGGCACGGCCGCGATCAATACCGTGGTCCTGGTCTACGACAACAATGTCCTGATCGGCAGCACCACGTCGAACGGTTTGGGAGCCTGGAGCTTCACGCCGACCGGCACGATCGCCAACGGCGCCCACAGCTTCACCGCCGTGGCCGTCGATCCCGCCGGCAATGCCAGCGCCGCGTCCAATACCTATGGCATGACGGTGGACACCGCCGCGCCGGTCCAGACCATCGCGATTACGACGCTGACCACCGACACCGGCACTCAGGGCGACTGGAGCACGCAGGATACCACTCCCACCATCGGCGGCACGCTCAGCGCCGCATTGGGGGCGGGTGAGCAAGTGCAGGTCCAGATCGACGGCGGCACCTGGATCAACGCCAGTTCCTCCGGATCGACCTGGTTCTACGGCGCGGGAACCTTGGCGACCGGATCGCACAGCATCATCGCCCGCGTGGTCGACGCGGCGGGCAATGTCGGCAACAGTGCCTCGCAGAACCTCAGCATCGCCGCCATTCCGGCTCAGGCACCGATCGTCCAGGCCACCGGCACATCCCTGCTCGGCCTCGTGGGGGTCGAGGCGCTGAACCTCATCGACCTCAGCACCCAGTCGCTGATGGCGGTCGACCCGAACAACAACTTGAGGAGCGTCCAGGTCCGTTACGCGCCGCTCCTGGCGCTCAGTCTCGGCGCCTACACGCTGACCGCCTCCAATGCCCTTGCTGCGGAACTGGGCTTGCAGATCGCCGTCTCCAATACGGCCGGCCTGCTCGGCATCATCGCGCCGACCTCCACCCTGACGATCACCTCGCTCAGCGGCGGCGCGATCGACAACCTGGCCGTCAACGAACTGCTCAACACCGTGCACTTCCAACAGAACGTCTCGACCCTGGGCGTGGACCTTCTCAATTCGGTCAGCATTACCGCCACTGACACCACCAACCTTTCGGCCTCTTCGTCCACGGGGACGCTGCTCGATCTCAGTCTGCTGAACGCCAGCGGTTCGCCGAACTTCATCGAGGGCGACGGCGGTAACAACCTCCTGAACGGCACCGCAGGGAACGACCGTCTCTACGGCCACGCCGGCGTCGACGTGCTGAACGGCGGCAACGGCAACGACTTCCTGCGCGGCGGTCCCGGCGCCGATACCCTCAACGGCGGCGCCGGCAACGACACCCTGGTCTACGACTCCGCGGACACATTGATCGACGGTGGAACCGGAACGGATACACTTCTGATCGACAGCGGCACCGGACAAGTGCTGGACTTGGGAACGGCCACCAACATCCGGAATATCGAGGTGATCAATCTCGGGATCGGCGATGCGGGGCGGCGGATAAACCTAACGGAAGCGGGAGTCATTCGTGCCACCGAAAGCAGTCATCAACTCACCATCAACGGCGATGGGAACGACAGCGTGACGATGACCGGCGCGGTGTTCCAGGGACAGACGCTCATCAATGGAGAGGCCTACAACCATTACTCTCTGGGTACGACCGACATCTTCGTCGACCATCCGGTGATGGTCGTCATCTGACAGGAAGCACGGCCAGCGAACTCAGTTCATGAAAGGGGAGCATGGCGTTTACGGAGTGGAGGGTCGCCGGAACGGTGGGAATCGCCGTCCTGGGGATCGTGGGTAGTCGATGTCACGCACAGGAACAGGATAATACGCATGCCGTAATCGCCTCGGGCGAACTGCCGCCGATCGGTAGGCAGGAAGTTCTCCCACCGGGCACCGCGACCCCAGGCACCGTGGCGCCGCAATCCGCGGCGCCCGGTGTCGGTGCTGCGCCGAACGCCGTCCCTGCGGCGAGCGGCGCAGCCTTACCGGAAGATGGCCGGGCTGGCTGGGCGCAAGCTGTTCCACCGCCGCCGCAAGGCTTGCCTCCCGGCTCCGGTCAGGCAGCTTCCGGGCAGCCGGGCGAAGATCAGTCCGATGCCCCGTTGGTGCCGGGCCGGCTCGATCTCTCCGATGCCGTGGTGCTCACCTTGATGCGCCACCCGGAGATTTCGCGCGCCAACGCTGCCCTGGCGCGGGGGCGGGCCGATCTCGGCGCGGCCAAGTCTGCCTGGACGCCACAGGTTTCCTATCAGGCCAATCTCGGACCGAACATGCTTTCTGGCCGCAACACTTCCGGTTTCAACGAAAACATGGCCGGGCCGAGCGTCTATCTGCAGCAGCAGGTCTGGGATTTCGGCCGCTCCAAGGGAGAGATCGGCGCCGCCCGCTCGACCATGCGTCAGCGCCGATACGAATTGGAATCCGTCGCGGACCAACTGGCGGAGCAGGGCGCCATGGCTTTCCTGGAGGTCAAGCGCTTCGAACTGCTTTCGGTAGAGGCCCGCAAGCAAGTGGAGGAGCTGG
>Ga0160437_1000285_pt1 | contig 27906 bp, 16 predicted proteins | sample HID1975I_E0MG_FD_108227 | JGI IMG/M metagenome (GOLD analysis project Ga0160437, IMG submission 108227) | Enriched soil microbial communities from UW Madison campus, WI, USA - HID1975I_E0 MG | ecosystem: Environmental > Terrestrial > Soil > Unclassified | place: USA: Madison, Wisconsin... | reverse complement strand
GGCTGACACGCTCAGCCCTCAATGGTGACGCGGGGTGGAGCAGCCCGGTAGCTCGTCAGGCTCATAACCTGAAGGTCGCAGGTTCAAATCCTGCCCCCGCAACCATGAACACCCCCCCCACACACACGACAGCCCAGCCCGGGCAAGCGCGCACGTATGTGCGCGCCTTGGCGCCGCAACGCGCCACCGGTAACGATAGAGGCTTCGACATGACAAGCGCGGCAAAATCCCTTATGGGCGTGGGCATGTCGCGCTGGGGCCTTTCTCTGCTGCTGATGCTCTTGTCGTCGTTCTTGGCGACTTCTGCCTTGCATGCTGCGGAGATGTCGGGCCCGGTCACGATGGAATGCTCTGGTTATGTCCACGATGAGGGGGACAATGACCAGTCGCAGGGGGACGCCGACAAGGGCGTACCGCATCACCATGCCAGCTGCCACGGCGGCGCATCCTTCCTGCCATCCCGAGACCAGAATCCCCTTCTTCAGAGCGTTTTGAAGCAGGGCGTTCCCGCAACCCGCTCTCATGCCCTCGGTCGGTGGATCGCCGGCCCGGATCTGCGTCCTCCCATTGCCTGATTGAATCCGAACGGCCCTGGCGCGCCCGCGCGCGCCGGCGGTCTGTCATTCTTCAATCGGGAATATCTTCATGTACAGGATCATAGCGGCTCTGCTGGCCGCCACGTCGTGCGTCGCAGCCGCACAAGCGCAGGACATTGCCGCGATGCGCGCGGCCCAGGTGACGACGCCACTATTCACACTCGAGGATGCCGTTGCGGCGGCGGGCGGCAGCGCCCCTGCCATCGAGGCCGCCGATGCCGGTATCCGGGCGGCGGAAGCAAACCGGCGGATAGCGGGCTTTCGCCCCAACCCCGTAGCGCAGGCGCAAGTCGAGAATGTCGCCGGAACGGGCGCCTATAGCGGCCTCCGCAATTCCGAAACGACTGTCGGCTTCCTGCAAACGCTCGAACGGGGCGGCAAGCGCCGTGCCCGCGTGGCGGTTGCCTCGGCAGAACTTTCCAGGACGGAGCTGCAGGCCGCGATCATGGCCGCAGACGTGCGGCTTCAGGCGACCCGACTCTATATCGAGGCGATCTCGGCCATGCGCCGCCGGGAGACGGCACGCGATCAGGCGCGGATCGCCGGAGACGCCCTTCGCGCGGCCAGCCTGCGCGTCCAGGCCGGTCGAGCCTCTCCGCTCGAACGGCAGCGGGCCGATGTGACGCGGTTGTCGGCAGAGGCGAATGTCGAACGGCAGGATCGCCTTGCCCTTGCAGCCCGCACCAATCTGGAGCGGCGCATGGGGCGATCGATCGATGGCGAACTCGACGCCGGCCTTCTCGACCGTTTGCCGCCCGATGGGTACGGCCCAGATGTTCAGGTGGACCCACAGGGCACGCTCGCGCTCGCGGCGGCGGACGCCAATCTGGCCATAGCCGATGCCAACCTCCGCCTTGCGCGTGCGAACCGGGTGCCGGACGTGGATGTCGGGCCTTCGGTCCGGCGCCTTGAGGCGACCAATGACGTCGCGGCCGTGTTCACCGTTTCGATCCCCTTGCAGGTCTTCAACAATGGCCGTGCCGCGTTCGACCAGGCCAATGCCCAGCGCAGCCAGGCGGAAGCCCAGCGCCGGGCCGGCGCGCTCGATATCGAACAGGCCATCACCAATGCCCAGGCCGAGGCGGACAATGCCGCCACGCTGGCACGAACCGCATCGGGACCGGCGCTGGTCGCAGCACAGGAAGCGGCCCGCATCGCGCGCATCGGATACCGCGAGGGCAAGTTCGGCCAGCTCGATCTGCTCGATGCCGAACGCACGCTTGCCGAAACCCGCGTCGCTGCGATCGACGCGCTTGCCGCCTATCAGAATGCCCGCGCGCAGCTGGAGCGCCTGACCGCGCCCGCCGTCGCACCGCAAGTGGGGAACGGATTGTGAAGACCTTCAACAGATACGCCTACGCCGCATTTCCCTTGGCCTTGACCTTGGCCTTGCCGCTCGCACTCGCTGCCTGCGGTGGTGGCGGTGCCCAGGACGCTGCGCCCACGCCGGACAAGGCCGAAGCGGGCCAAGCCGCCCACGCCGAGGAAGGCGAAATCACGCTGACACCGGCGCAGATCGCTTCGGCAGGCATCGAGATCGGCCGTCCCATGGTGGGAGGCTCCGGCACTCTCGAACTGCCCGCGACCATCGAGGCCGACCCGCAAGGCATGCAGGTCGTTTCCGCCGCGATCGGCGGCCGTATCGTGGCGCTGGGCCAGAATCTCGGTCAGTCGGTCGGTCGCGGTGGGATCATGGCCGTGATCGAGAGCCGGGAAGCGGCCGCCCTCAAGGGCGAAGTCGAAGCCAGCCGCGCGCGTCTGGCCCTGGCCAACGCGAATCTTGCCCGCGAGCAGCGTCTGTTCAGCCAGCGCGTCACGCCGGAGCAGGATCTGATTGCCGCGCGCACCGCAGCAACCGAAGCGCGGATCGCCTACCGGCAGGCGCAGGGACAGGTATCCGCCGCCGGTGCCGGAGGCGGCGGGCTCAACCGCCTTGGCATTACCGCGCCGATCTCCGGGCAGGTGATCGCCCGTAGCGTCATCCTGGGCCAGACGGTCGACGCCAATGCCGAATTGTACCGGATCGCCGATCTTTCGAGCGTCTCGCTCGCACTGAACCTGCAACCTGCCGACGCCGGCCGGGTGAAACCGGGTAGCCCGGTAACCGTCACGGCTTCCGGCCGCAGGGCCACGGGCAAAGTGACGTTCGTATCCCCCGCGCTCGACGTGCAGACGCGCCTCGTGCCGGTCATCGCCGCGCTGGACAACCGCGGCGGAGAATGGCGCGTGGGCGAACCCGTGACGGCTTCCGTCCAGCTTGGCAGCGAAAGCGGGCACGGCGCCGTGCGCGTTCCGAGCACCGCCGTGCAGACGGTGGAGGGCAAGAGCGTGGTCTTCGTGCGCACCGAAGCAGGCTTCCGGGCGGTGCCGGTGACGCCGGGCGACAATGCCGGGGGCACCGTGATCGTCCGTTCGGGCCTGACGGGCACCGAGCAGATCGCCACCACCAACAGCTTCACGCTCAAGGCCGAACTCGGCAAGGGCGAAGCGGCGCACGAGGACTGAGCCGATGATCGCCTCCATCGTCAATTGGGCGGTCGACAAGCGCTGGCTCGTCCTGCTGCTCACCGCGCTTGCCGCCGCCATCGGCGCGGCCGCCCTGTACCGTCTTCCCATCGACGCGGTGCCGGACATCACCAATAACCAGGTGCAGATCAATATCCGCGCCCCGGCCCTCTCACCCGAACTGGTCGAAAAGCAGGTATCCTTCCCGATCGAGACCGCGCTGGCCGGCATTCCCGGCCTCGATCACACCCGATCGCTCAGCCGCAACGGTTTCTCGCAGATCACGGCGGTGTTCGACGAGAGCACCGACATCTACTTCGCGCGCCAGCAGGTGGGCGAACGCCTCAGCGGGGTGAAGCAAGACCTTCCCCCTGGCGTCAACCCCGAGATGGGCCCGATCGCCACGGGCCTTGGCGAGGTCTATATGTGGACCGTCCGCCTCGAACACCGCAGGGATGACAAGCACTTGCCCGGTGAGCCGGGCATGCAGCCGGATGGCAGCTACATCACGCCGGAAGGCGAGCGCCTGACAAACGATACCGACAAGGCGACTTATCTGCGCACGGCGCAGGACTGGATCGTCGCGCCCTTGCTGAAGAACACCAGGGGACTCGCCGGGGTCGATTCCATCGGCGGCTATGCCAAGCAGTTCCTGGTCGTGCCGGACGTCCAGCGCCTGGCGGCGATGAGCATCACGCTCACCGATCTGGCTACGGCTCTGGAGCGCAACAATACCAGCGTCGGCGGCGGCTTCGTCGACCGTAACGGCGAAGGTCTGGCCGTGCGTTCCGACGCGCTGATCCAGAACGCCAGCGAGCTTGCCAAGGTCGTCATCGCCACGCGAGAGGGAGTTCCTGTCACTCTGGGCCAGGTTGCCGGCGTCAGGACCGGACAGGCGGTCCGCATGGGTTCGGCGTCCGAAAACGGTACTGAGGTCGTGGTCGGCACCGCGATCATGCGGATCGGCGAGAACAGCCGCACGGTCGCCACGGCGGTCGGCGATCGCCTTCGGGAGATCAATGCCTCGCTGCCGCCCGACGTGATCGTGCAGCCGGTCCTGGACCGCACCGAACTCGTCAATGCGACCATCAGGACTGTCGCCCGGAACCTGGGCGAAGGCGCCTTGCTGGTCATCGTCGTGCTGTTCGCGTTGCTCGGAAACTTTCGCGCCGCGCTGATCGCTGCCATGGTGATCCCGGTTTCCATGCTGCTGACCAGCTTCGGCATGCTCAGGACCGGCGTTTCGGCGAACCTGATGAGCCTTGGCGCGCTGGACTTCGGCCTGATCGTCGACGGGGCCGTCATCATCGTCGAGAACGCGCTGCGGCGCATTGCCGAGGCACAGCATCGTAGCCGCCGCCTGCTCACCGTAGAGGAGCGCCTGGCCACGGTCGCCACGGCTGCGCGCGAGATGATCCGGCCCTCGGTCTATGGGCAGGCGATCATCATTCTCGTCTACGTTCCGCTGCTCACGCTCACCGGTGTCGAGGGCAAGACCTTCGTGCCGATGGCGCTGACGGTCATCATGGCGCTGGCCTTTGCCTTCGTGCTCTCGCTGACGGCGGTGCCGGCGGCGATCGCGATCTGGCTCTCCCGCCGCGTGGAGGAAAAGGAAGGCCGGATCATGACCTGGCTCAAGGCGCGCTACGAGCCGGGCCTCGACAAGGCGATGAAGCGGCCGACGATGACGGTGGGTGTCGGCGTGGCCGGCTTCGCCGTGGCCATCGCCGCGTTCATGGGGCTGGGACAAGTGTTCCTGCCGCAGCTCGATGAGGGCAACCTGCTGATCCAGGCGCTGCGCATTCCGGCCACCTCGGTGCAGCAGAGCCAGGCGATGCAGGTGCCGATCGAGCGGATGATGTCGCGGCAGCCGGAAGTGCAGTTCGTCTTTTCGAAGACGGGCACGGCCGAACTCGCATCGGATCCGATGCCGCCCAATGCCACCGACATGTTCGTGATCCTGAAACCGCGCGATCAGTGGCCGGACAAGCGCCTTGCCAAGGACGAACTCGTCGCTCGTCTCGAAAAGGCGCTGAATGAATTCCCCGGCAATGCCTACGAAGTCACGCAGCCCATCCAGATGCGCTTCAACGAACTGATCGCAGGCGTGCGCGGGGACATCGCGGTCAAGGTCTTCGGTGAAGACTTCGGCGCCATGAATGCCACGGCCGAGAAGATCGCCGGGGTGCTGCGCCGGACCCGGGGCGCCACCGACGTCAAGGTCGAGCAGACCACGGGTCTGCCCATGCTCGACATTCGCGTCGATCGCGATGCCATGTCCCGTCTCGGCGTGACCGCGCAGGACGTGCAGGACATCGTCACCGCCACGCTGGGCGGCCGCGAGGCTGGCATGATCTTCGAGGGCGATCGCCGTTTCCCGGTGGTGATCCGCCTGTCCGAAGCCCAGCGCGCCGATATCGGCCTGTTGCGGCAGGTACCGGTGCCGGTGCCTGGCGGGCGGTTCGTGCCGCTTGCCAGCGTTGCCGATATCGGGATCGCGGAAGGCCCGAACCAGATCAGCCGCGAGAACGGCAAGCGCCGCGTGGTGGTCCAGGCCAATGTGCGTGGCCGCGATGTCGGCAGCGTGGTGGAAGATGCCCGGGCGGCGATTGCCGGCGAGGTCCGTCTTCCCCCGGGCAGCTATCTGGAATGGGGCGGCCAGTTCGAGAATCTCGCCTCCGCCAGGGAGCGTCTGCAACTGGTGATCCCCGCCTGCTTCGCCCTGATCCTGCTGCTGCTCTACGGGGCGCTTGGCTCGATCCGGGACGCGGCGATCGTGTTTACCGGGGTGCCGATGGCATTGGTCGGGGGCGTATTGCTCCTGTTTGCACGGGGTATGGATTTCTCCATAGCCGCGGCCGTGGGCTTCATCGCGCTGTCGGGGATCGCGGTGCTCAACGGCCTGGTCATGGTCTCGTCGATCCAGGACCTGATGCGCCAGGGCATGGAGCGCGCCGCGGCCGCGCGCATCGGCGCGCTCCAGCGCCTGCGACCCGTGGTCATGACCGCGCTCGTCGCCAGTCTCGGCTTCGTGCCGATGGCGCTGGGCAGCGGCGCGGGGGCGGAAGTGCAGAAGCCGCTGGCCACGGTCGTGATCGGCGGGTTGATCTCGGCAACCCTGCTGACGCTTTTCGTGCTGCCCACGCTCTACGCCCGCTACGGTCGCAACGACCTGCCGGCAGAGGAAGGTCGCGGCGATCCGTCCGGTTCGGACGGATCGGCCACATTCTCGTGAACGGTTTCGGCGCCAGTGTCGCAGCCGGCGATGCCACGGTGCATGGCGGACCTGTCCGGTGACTTCCGATGGTCGTAGGACGTCGGTAGGAAGTCTGGCGATCCGCCGATTCCAGCGCTTCGTCGGCCCTCAGGATTTTCCCGATGTGCTGCTGCGGGAGGCCTTGCGCTAGGACAACCCGCCGGGCGACCAGGCATCCAGAAGTTCCCGCGCGCCCTTGCCGGGGCGCGGGAGCGGCGCAAGCTCACCGGCTCGGGACAAGGAACCTGAACGATGTACGCAGTCATCTTCGTTGGAGGCTCGAAAGCGTTCGCAGGCATGATCCCGGTCCGGGAACCGCAGCTATGCTGATCCTGGGCCATGCGCTTGTTCAGGCGGCGGCGCTGGCGGCTGTCATGCCCGCTCTTCCCGCGGACGGGCAGCCGGAACCGTCCGGCGCGGAAGCCTCGGCCGGGCATGGCGATAGTGCGGCCTTGCCGGCCGATCCGCCCGCGCCCGCCGCCCCCGTGGCCTTGCCTGAAGAGGACGCAAAGCCCCCGGCGAAGGACGGGGTTCTCAAGTTCGGCGTGGGCATTCGCGGGCGGGTGGACGTGCGGTTCAACGATGTCGACGGGTCGGGCGCCCGGCGCACGTCGACTCACTTGTCGTTCGATACGGTGATCCTGAAGCTCGACTACGATTCGTCCACGTTCTTCGGGGCCGCCGAATATCGTTTCTACGGCGGCAGTTTCATCTACAGCCGCAAGAACGGCTATGACGGTTATCCCGGCGAAGTGAACTTTCCCGCCTACGCCTACATCGGCGCGAAGCTCTCCGCATCGGACAAAGTGACCCTGGGCCTGCAACCGGTGCCCTTCGACGACCGCTACTGGGGCAATTCCTGGTACAACAGCCTGGGCTTCGTCTACGGGCTTGAGGAAGTCTACGATGTCGGGATCAGCTACGGCCATTCGGGCGAAAAGCTCTCGTTTGCCGCCGGCCTCTTCCCCACGACGGGCCCGGCCGTGATGGGCCAGAGCCGGGACAGTGCCCGCTACAGCGTCAACATCGTGCGCGGCGATTCCTATCTGCCCGATTCCTCGGACAATGCAGAGCGCAACATCGTTGCAGGCAGGGTGCAATATGCCCTTGCCGCCTCGGATCACGGGAAGCTGACGCTGACAGGGTCGGCGTGGCTTTCGGACGTGCACAACTTCGACACGGGCAAGGAAGGCTCGCGGCGCGCCTATGCCCTCAGCCTGACCGACGAAACCACGGCGCTGCGCAAGAAACTGCTGGTGGCCCGGCAAGCCATCAATCCCGCCAATGCCGGCCGCAGCGACCTGATCGCGGTGGGCGACTACGATTCCTCGTACAATATCGCCGCCAGGAGCACGATGGCCTTTGGCGAACTGAGCCATCCGATCGAGACGGGGCGCTTCCCGTTCAAGATCAATCTCTACGGCAGCTATGCCCGCGTCTTCAAGGATGCGAAGGGCTTTGCCGATACCCAGCGCTTCAATCTGGGCGCGTTCTGGACCGACAAGGCGAGCGGACGCATTCGCGTCTGGACGGAAATGCTGGTCGGCCGCAACGATCCCTATGTCGGCGCCGGGCAGTTCGTGTCCGGCGGCGCGCAAGGCGGGGACGACCGCTGGAAGACTTCCCTGCTGATCATGGCGGGATATTATTTCTGATCGGGCGAGGCAGTCTTTCCGGTCTCAGCCATCGCCCTATCGGTGCACCGGCGGAAGTGCGCCGCCGCCTGCCTGATCGGAGGCCACCTGCAGGCGGCCGCCTTCGGTGAGGGCACGGTGGTCGATCTTCATCGCCGGCAGCGAAGCACCGTTCCACGTCGCGGTCTGGCCCTCCCCGGTGCTGTGCCTTTGCTCGATCCTGAAGGGAGCGCCGCCTTGGGGATGCACGGTCGCCTCCGGAAACGCGGGGGTGGTGACGACGTACTCCGGCTTGCCGGGTGTCAGGGGGTAGAGCCCCAGGGACGCCCAGACATACCAGGCTGCCATGCCGCCGGCATCGTCGTCCATGCCGTCGGCATAGCCGACGGGATGGAGTGCGAAGCTGCGTCCGTGCCAGGGCCGGGGGCGTTTGCCGGCATTGGTGTACCAGTGGTCGATGGGGCTATCGAGGATCTCGCGGACCAGCGACGCGGTCCGGGCGGGCTGGCCCGCGGCGGAGAACAGGAACGGCGCCTGGATGTCGGGCTGGTTGGTCATGTTGAACAGCCCCTGGTCGAAGAAGCGGCCGAGTTCGCGGCCGAAACGGGCGCGCCCCAGTTCCTGGTCGATCATCCAGTCGAGATCGAACACGGGGGCCCAGCGATATTGCCACAAGGTGCCCTGATAGAGCCCTCGCGCTTTCACCACGTCGAAATCGGGCGCGACTTCCTTGAACACGCGCTGCCACATGGTCCGGTAGCGCAGCGACCGTTCGTGCAGGCTGGCCGCGAGCGGGCGGTTGCCGATGTCGCTTGCCAGTTCGGCGGCGGCCCAGACGTCGTAAGCCGTCTCGATCTGCTGGTCGGGTGCCTCGTTCGGAAGCGCGTCGAGTTCCTTTATCATTAGCGGAAGGATCTCCGCCGCGTCGAAGCCGCCGATTCCCTTGCGGCGGAAATCGAGCAGGGCGACACCGGCGTGTTCGGTACGCACGGTGATGAACGGTTCGTTCTGCGTGCTCCACTGCGCCTTGCCCGCCAGGTAGAGTTCCGCGAGCGACGCGGCGATGTCCTCGGACCTGACCGGATCGAGAAGCGCGATCAGCGGCAATTGCGTGCGATAGTTGTCCCAGATCGCCCAGCCCGAATAGCGGTGATGGCCGCGCGGTGCGCGGTGCAGGGTGCCGTCCGATTGCCGGTAGCGGCCATCCGCGTCGTCGATCCTCGCGGGGGTCTGAAGGACGCGGAAAAGGTGAGTGTAGAACAGGCGTGCGCGCTCGCCGCTGCCCGGCACTTGCACCCGGGCGAGTTCGCGCGCCCACTCCGTCCGCGCCTCGCGCCTGACGTGTTCGAGGGACCGATGCGCTGCGCCTCTTTCGAGCACGCGCCGTGCGGAGCGCGAGTCCACGACCGAGAGCCCGGTGCGCATTTCGACGCGATCGCCGGCCCTGACGGCAAAATCGTAGGCCTGCCGCTCGTCACCGAGTGAAATCGGGGCGGCCTTTACCGTCTGGCCGTTACGGCTGAGCGCGCCGGCGAAGGACAAGTGATAGATGCCCTGGTCGCACACGGTTCCGGCGGACATGCTGCCGCGCATGTCGCCGGCCTTGCGCTTCTGCCATTGCGCGCTGTGGCGCTTGGTATAGCTGTGCCTCGGATCGAGCACGACGCGTATGGTTCCGGAACGCGGCATGGTGAAGCGCGAGATTCCCACCGCGCCTGCGGCGGCCAGATCGGCGCGAATGCCGCCGCCATAACGCACGCTGTACCAGCCCGGTCCTGCCTGTTCGGACGCCTTGTCCATGGCCCAGGGCGCCGTGTCCCCCGCGTAGCCGACCGAGACGAGCAGATCGCCCCCGCCGCCGCCGCACCCCACCCCGACGGCGCGGGTATGGGAGAAGCCGAGGAGATGGTCCGCCTGGTAGTCGTAACCGGCATGCTGCGCCGGCACCGTATCGGGAGACAGCTGCACCATGCCGAACGGGCTGGTCGCGGCGGGCGTCAGCTGGCCGTGATCGCCTGACGTCCCGACGAAAGGATCGACCAGGTCCACCGGAGCGGGCGCTTCATCGGCCCAGGCCGGCGGGCAGAGCAGCCCGATCCCGAGGGGGCAGATCCAGAAGCGTAGCTGCACGGCAAGCCTGCCGGTCTTCATCATCGTCAAGGTGTGTTCCTGAACAGGGAAAGCGGGATCGCGCGGCCCATGGCTTCATAGCCGCCGTTGCCGGGATGGAGGTGATCCCCGGAATCGTAACGCCGCTGGACCATGGGCGGGCTGGATGTGTCGCGCAAGGCCGCGTCGAAGTCGATCACGGCATCGAATTCGCCCGCGCCGCGGATCCAGGCATTGGCGCTCTGGCGGGTCTCTTCCATCTCGCGGGTGAAAGCCTTCCAGCCGAAGCCGGGCGTGATCGTGCCGCCGTAGATGCGGATGCCTTTCGCATGGGCAGCCGCGATCAACCTCCTGTACCCGGCGATGAGGTCGGACGCTCCGAGCGCCGGTTCGCCGGGCAGAGTGGCACGCCAGATGTCGTTCACGCCTTCCAGCACGATCAGGTGGCTGACACCGGGCACCGAGGCGACGTCGCGCATGAAGCGGTCCACCGCGGCGGTCCCGCGGCCTTCGCGCAGCAGGCGATTGCCGCTGATCCCCATGTTGACCACGCCGCACCGCGGCCCCGAGCGACTTTCGATCAACCTTCTGGACAGTACGCCGGGCCAGCCCCGCCAGTCCGGACGGGTGCCGCGCGCGCCTTCGGTTATGGAATCGCCCAGAGTGACGATCGTGCAGGCCGCGGCGGGGTTATGGACGGCCAGCTGGGTGACCAGCGGGCGCAGCTTGGCGGGTTGCAGCGCGGTGCCTTGCGCATCGACGGTGCCGGGAGCGAACGCCGCCGGGAATGCCGCATTGCCGGCCACCGCGGTGCTGGGGCCGGATGTCACGATTTCCACCAGCAGGTCCTCCCCCGCCGTCACGGGGAAGTCGCTGGAGAGCGTCTCTGTCACCTGGCCGCCCGCTATGATCGCGCCGAGCCCTGCGGCAAAGGCCAGGGGCCTGCGGCTTGCGGCCGCGAGCGCGAAGCCTTCCGCTCCGGCTGCACGGGCAATCGAGATCGCTGCGATGTGCAGGCTTCGGGCGCCTTGCGGGTTGCCCAGCACCAGCCGCACCGCGTCCCCCGTCTGGCTGGCGCGGATGCGATAGCGATAAGTGCCTTCCTGGTTCTCGGTCTTGACGCTGGCTGTCGCAGGAGAGGTGGCATAGCCCCAGGCCCCCGCCCAGCCTTCGTCGGCGGGCCGGGCGTGCTCCTGGCTTGTGGCCGCCGCGGCAGGCGCGGCGAGAGGGGCGGCAAGAGCCGGGACGAGCCAGGCGGCGGCCATCAGGCGCTTCATGTTCGGCCCCTTCAGAACTTGAACCGCAAGGCGGCGGAATAGACGCGGCCCTCGAAATAGACGCGGTCGGTGAAGGCCTTGGTGCCCCAGTAGGCCCGCTGCGGGCGATTGAGCAGGTTGGTGCCGTCCACCGTCAGCGAGAGGTTGCGGTTGAAGTTGTAGGTTGCCGAAGCTGCCAGGCGCGAGATCGGGTACCAGTTCAGGTTCCTGGAGGGATCGGTCAGATTGTAGCTGAGCGTGAAGTCGCTGCGCCAGGACCAGGCGACTTTCGCGCGGAACCGGCCGTCATCGTAGAACAGGCTGGCATTGTAGCTGTGCTTCGAGATGCCGGCCGTCTGCCCCTTGAAGGCGGCGGTCACCTCCGTTGCCGGCAGGTTCTGCGCGGAATCGATATATGTGTAGTTCGCCGAGGCGCCGAAGTGCCGCAACAGGCCCGGTGCGAAGTCGAAGAAGGTGCTCGCGCCCACTTCCACGCCCTTGATATATCCGTCGCCCGCATTGACGTACTTGGTCACGTCGACGGTTCCCAAGGCGCCGGGGATCGCATCGTCTTCCACCGTCGTCTTGACGATGTAGCCCGTCACGTCCCGGTAGAATCCCGCAAGCGAGATCGAGCCCGTGCGGCCGAAGTAATATTCCAGCGACAAGTCCCAATTGGTCGAGCGCACCGGTTTCAGATCCGGATTCCCCGAAGTGGCGATGCCGGTGTAGTCGCCCGACGCGCTCTGGACCTGCACGAGTGCCACGGTGGGATTGAGGTTGGCGAAGTCTGGCCGGCTGAATGTGCGCGTCCAGGCGCCTCGAAGCTGCAGTTCGGGCGTGAAATGCACGATCGCCGTGATCGCGGGGTCCACGTCCACGTAGTTCTGCCGGCCGTGGATCGGCGTGTATCGGGTAATGGTGCCGCCGGTGGTCGGGGTGTTTTCGCGAATGCTCTGGGTGCCGTCGATGGAGAGCCAGGTGTTCACCACGCGCAGGCCCGCCACGCCGTCGACCGGCATGCCCGCCAGTTCGAAGCCGTACTTGAACTGCCCATAGGCCGCGAAGCTCTGCTCCTTGCCGTCGAAGGCGGCAAGCGGATCGTAAGCCGGGCGGCCGTCGTCGGTGAAGTAGCCGGGCTTGAGCGTGCTCACGTAATCGTTGAGCGCGATCACGTTCGCTTCGCTGTTGAGATAAGTGGCGTCATAGCCGACCCAGCCCGTGGGAATGGCCGCATCGTCCCCGCCCGGGCGGCGCGACAGTACGGCGGGCGTCTCTCCGCCCGGAAAGGCGGACATCGGCAGCTTGAGCGCGTTCAGGTCCACCAGCCCGGTGCCCGAACGATATTCGGCGGTGCGGCGGGCATAGCGAAAGCCCGTCTTGAAAGCGCGAAAGAAGCCGGTGCCGGTATCGAGTTCCAGGTCCGTGCGCCATTGCAGGCCCTTGCCCTTTTCCCGCTGGCGCGTGTCCGAATAGGCGCGGACATGGAACTGGTCGATATCGCCCAGATCGGCAGTCGGGTAAGCATAGGACAGCCCGCCCCATGTGCCGTCGCTCTGGAAGGTCGCGTCGATGACCGGCGCCTGGTTGAACCCGAGCAGGAACAGCTGCTGGTCCGTCTCGATCCGCGATGTGGTATAGACCGCGCTGGTGGTCAGCGCGGCGATGCCCGACTTGAAGTCGGCGCCGAATTCGATCTGGGTCGTGTCCAGCAACTGGCGCGTGTGGTTGGAGCGGGCACCCGAGTTGGCCGTTGCGGTGAAGCGGGCGCTCTTGACGATCTGGGTGCCCTCTACCAGCTCGACATTGCCGAGAGCGGTGTTCGCCGCGATGTTCGTCTGGAAATCGGTATCGGTGTAAGTGTTGTCGTCCGTGACATTGGTGGCGCGCAAGTGCATGCCGAAGTTGTAGGCAGGGCGCCACTGGATCTCGCCGGTCAGGACCGGGCGCTCGTAGTGGCCCTTGGGGTTCTTGGCGAGGATGCCGGTCGGCAGGCTGTAGCCGGCGGGGGTAGTCTGCGGGCCCAGGCTTTCGCGATACGATTCGTAGTAGTCCCGCCGCGTGTAACTGGCATTGACGAGCACGCCGATTTCGCCCGCCCCGGTATCCCAGTTCCCCGCGACGAGCACGTCGCCGTTGTACATCAGCTTGTCGGCCTGATCGTCGTAGCTGCTGCGCAGGGTGGCAGCGACGCTGATGCCCTTCCTGAAGTCCAGGGGCTGGCGCAGCTGGACGTCCACCGCGCCGCCGATGCCGCCTTCGATCAGGTCGGGCGTCAAGGCCTTGTAGACTTCCATCGAGCGGATCAGTCCGGCCGGATAGCTGTTGAGCAAAGTACGCCGCGATACGCCCGTGTAAGCCTCCTGGCCGTTGATGGTCGTCACCACGCTGGAGATCCCGCGAATGGTGATGGCCTGGCCTTCGCCGCGGTTGCGGAACACCTGCACGCCGGGCAGGCGGGCGAGCGCCTCGGTGGCGCTGTTGTCGGGCAACTGGCCGATATCTTCGGCGGCGATGGCATCGACGATCGCGTCGGACTTGCGCTTGATGTCGCGCGCGGTGCTCAGGCTGGCGCGAAAGCCGGTGACCACGATGTCATCCGCGGCGGCGGCATCGCTGGGAACCGGCGCGCGCGCCTCGCTCAGCTTTACGCGGCGCAGGACGATCCGCGCACCGTCGTCGGCGGCCACTTCCAGGCCGGTGCCCGCGATCAGCAGGCGCAGCGCGGCGCGGGCATCCATGGGGCCTTTCACGGCGCGGCTGCGCAGCGCTTCAAGGCCCTCGCCCGGCGCCACGATCTGGATCTGCGCCTGCCTGCCCAGCGAGGCTATCGCGCTCGCCAGCGGCTGGGCGGGAATGTCGAACTGGCGCTGCTGGGCAAGCGCAGGCGTGGCAATGGCACAGGCGACGACAGCCATGCCGCAGCCGGAAAGAAGTCTCGAATGCATGAGTAACGATCCCCACCAGCGGCGCGTCTGCCGCTTTCGAGGGCTAGATGCGAGGCCGCCGACGATCCTCCATCCCCAGGCGATTTTATTTTCGCGAGAGCACGACGGCATCGTCGCGCTCGGTCAGCCGCAGGCCGTGGGCGAGGGCGGCTGCCTGCGCGAAGCCCTTGGGATCGCTCGTGGAAAAGACGCCCGCCATTTTCAGGCCGGCCACCTGGGGATCGTCGATGACGATCCGGCGGTCCGAATAGCGGGCATATTGGCGCGCCGCATCGCCCAGCGTCAGCCCGGTAAGGTCCATCTCGCCGCGTTGCCACAGGCCCAGGCGGTCGACTTCGCCCACCGAAAGCTGCTCCCGCGTGATTGCGCCTTGCGCAGGCACGGTCATGCGGTCGCCTGCCGCCAGCAAGGCCGGTGCCGCGCCCTTCGTCTGCACTTCCACGCGGCCTTCGCGCACGATGACCGCCACTTCGCCAAGCTCCGAAAGGTGGACCAGGAAGCTCGTCCCGACCACCCGGATCCGCACCGGCCCCGCTTCGACGATGAAGGGGCGGGAAGCGTCCTTGGCCACGTCGAAATTCGCTTCCCCGGCCAGCATGCTGATCCGGCGTTCCAGCGGCTTCATCGCCACCGAGACTTCGGTTCCGGCATTGAGCGTCACGGCGGATCCATCCTCGAGCGCAGTGCGGCGCACGGTGCCCTTGTCTGCCGTCAGGCTGGTGCTTCCGGCCAGCCGGTCCAGGCCCAGGGCCACCAGCAGCGATGCCGCCATGGCACCGGCCGCGCCGCCCAGCCATAGCCTGCGGCTCATCACGCGCCGCTCGGAAACGCGCGGGGCTTCGGCCGAGACCTCGGGAAGGCCGGTGGCCACCTCGGGAATGTCGCGGTCGACGCCGAGTGCCACGGCGCGGTCGAAATAGGCGTTTGCCGCCATTGCCCGTGCGAAGGCGCCGGCGTGGCGCGGGTCGGCGGCCAGCCAGGCGTCGAGTTCGGCCTGGTCCTGCGGATTCAGCGTGGCGGCATCGACGCGCAGCGCCCACTGCGCCGCGCGCTCGTCAAGCGCGTTCACGCGGTCGGGATCTGTCACTGGTCTCGCTGTCGTCTCGCTGTTCACGCACGCTAGATGACGCATTGCGGACATTTCCGCCACGCCCGATTGCATTTGTCAGGATCGCGAGCGCCTTCACCATGTGTTTCTCGACCGTGCTTTCGGCGATGCCGAGCGCTTCGGCCACCTGGCGCTGGCTCAGGCCCTGGATCTTGCGCATCGTGAAGACTTCGCGGCAGCGGTCGGGCAGGGCGGCAATGGCCGCGGAGACTTGCGACAGTTCCTGGCGGTCCGCAGCGACCCTTTCAGGCGTCGGGGCGTCCTCCGGGATATCCAGGAACTGTGCGTTGGCTTGCACGTCGATGGTCACGATCCTGGCGCGGCGCAGCGATTGCAGCACGACGGACTTGGCCACTTCGAACATATAGGTCCGCGCATTGCGAATGTGGTCCACCCGCTCGATCGAGGCGAGGATCGCGTAGGTTTCCTGGACGACATCGTCCACTTCCAGCCCCGCGGACGCCGTGCGCGCGGACAGCCACTGCCGCAGGGCAGCTTCATGCGGGAAGACATTGCGTCCCAGCCAGACGGCGCGTTCACGGGAAAAGGACATCGACGCCGCGACTATCCGGGCTGCATGACAATTTGGATACAGCGGCGCCCAAGGACGAAAGTTCTCTCCGGCATGGCGGATAGGCGCGCGCGCCGCATCTAGCAGGCGGCCCAGGCGCTCGCAGCCCCGATCCCTGCAGCGAAAGGCCGATGCTGACACCGTTCGGTCGGGACACCGGAGGACCAATGGCGAAATTCAGAATATGGCTGCAAGCGGCGCTGGGCATGGCGTCTGTTTCGCTTGTGGCGACCACGAGCCCTGCCGACGCCTGGACAAGGACCGGCCACGCCGCGATCGGCTTCGTCGCGGAAGCCAAGCTCAAGACCGACAACCGCGAGGTCTGGAACAAGCTGGCCGAGATTCTGGACGGCGCCGAATTCTACGATGAGGCGGTCGCGGGCTGGGCGGACGATGTCCGTACCGCGCACCCCGAGCTTATCCATACCGTGCGCATTCCCGTGCTAGGCGCGGTGCCCTCGGCCTCGGACCCGGCCTGCATCGCCGACCAGCCCGAGGTCAGCTGCGCCGACAAGACCATCGCCCATTACGCCGCCGTTCTCAAGGATGCGAACAACCCCCGGCAGCAGCGGCTGGAGGCGCTCAAGTTCATCCTGCATCTGGTGGGAGACCTGCATCAGCCGCTCCATGGATCGGAGCCCGGCGGCGCGCAAAGCAAAGTGCTGATCCCCGGAGGAATACTCAACGTGGATGCCAATGGCGCGGCTCTGGCCAGCGATGTTCATGCGGTTTGGGACTACGCGATCATCAAGCGGCATGGCCTGACCGCGGTGCAACTGGGCCGGCAATTGTGGGACGATGCCACGCTGGCGCCGCCCACCGGCCTGACCCCGCGCGACTGGGCCGTGGAAAGTCGGAACCTGGCGAAGAAGTACATCTTCCTCGATCCCGTGACGCCCAGTGCCAACGACGCCTACAAGGTCCCGGCATGCGGCGGCCGCACGGGGATCGCGTGCCCGGCAGCGGCCAGGACGATGCCTGCCGACTACGAGACGAAGAACTATTACCTCGTCTCCTATCGGCTCAAGCAGGCAGGGCTGCGGCTGGCCGAATATCTGGTGAACTTGATGGGGACCTGACCGGCAGGCGCGAAAGACCTTCGGCCTCCCGATGGGGCCGGAGGTCTATGCTTCCGCCTGGAGCGGCCCGTCGCCTCAGGAAGCGGAGCTCGGCCCTGAACCCAGGCTTGCCGCGATTTCCTGCTCGGCCGCGGTCGCTTCGGCGATGAGCTGGCGCAGGGCCTTTGCGGTGTCTTCCAGAAGACCCGCGCCAAGCGGGCGCTCCCCGTTCACAAACCGCCGGATCGCGCGCTCGTCTATGCCGAGGCGGCGGGAGAAAGCGGTGGTGCCGCCGAACAGCTGGACGCAATAAGCAAAGTGTTCACGTTGCTCGTCGATCGAAGATTCTGCCATTTTACCTGCCTGTTGGTTCGCTGGTCTTGCCATAGGCGATCTTGCGCGCGAGGCAAATGGCGCCTGCTCGTGCGGATGTCACCGCACTCTCGGGGGCGGGCATGGCAGCCCTTTCAGTTGCCGTCCGCATCGACGGTGAACACCATGGGCTTACCGCGAGACGTGGGCTCCCAGCCGGCCTCAAGCGCGGCGCGAATGCCCCGCGAGACGATCGCGTCGCCGATCTGGAGGCGTCCGCGCTGCATGCCCTTCATCAGGCGTTTCGGCGGGGGGAACTCCAGCAAGGCGCCGCGCTGGGTGTTCTTGCGCTGCAACGCAACGGTCATGCCTCTCCAGCCATCGAAGTCGTCCCACTGCGGCTCGCTGCGCAGCTCCCATTCATATTGAAGTCCATCGACCTCGACGATACCGGCTAGCTTGTTGGTCATGCCGGTACGCCTAGCAGGTCTCGGCCCGCAAACCACCTGCCGATCGGCGGTGGCGAACAACATTTCCGGACGAGGCCGCTATTCGCCGCAAGGCCCGGACCGCTCGCCTGCGGAAGCGCGCGGCCGAGGGGGCGCGGCGCGCGATGTCCGCGAAAGCCCGGTCAGGCTCTCGCGGACATCGTATCATCGCCTCTTCCGCCCGGACGAGGCGCCTGGGCTCAATAGGCCGCCGACAAGGTCAGGAACCACTGGCGCGGTGCGATGGGATAGGCGGAATAGCTGTTCGTGGCCGATCCGATCGAGAGCGTCGACACGCCCTCCTTGTCCGTCAGGTTGGTGACGTTGAGCGCGAGTTCCACTTTCTTGAGCGGCAGGACACCGTCCGGAACCCGTCCGGCGACGCGCAGCGAGGTCAGGAAGTAGGAGGAAACGCTGGCGTCGTTGGTGAAGGTGGCGAAGCGGCGGCCGACAAAGTCCCCGATCGCCTGCACCTCGAACGGACCGACATTCAGCGTCGCCACCGTCTTGTTCATCCACTTGGGCGTGCCGGGCAGCTGCTTGCCGCAAGTCGGCACGATCCCGCCCGTGACGATGTAGCCGCCGATGCAGGTGTCAGTGGCCGCACCGATGCCCTGTGCGGTGGAAGTGTAGTCGTTCTGGTACTTGGACAGGTTGTACGAGATCGCATTGTAGAGCGAGAACACGTTCCCGATCCGCAGCGTGACGGCCGCGTCGACGCCGTCGGTCTTCACGTCGCCGACATTCACCAGGGTGGAGGTGCCGCCGGTGATGCCGCTGCCGGCGATCCCGCCCGGATTGGTCGGGATGGCGAGCAGGCGATTGCTGAAATCGACGTGATAGTAGTTGATCTGCGCCTGAAGCGCCCAGCCGTTGGAGAAGCTGCGGCTGGTGCGCAGGCCCGCTTCATACGTCCAGCTGGTCTCGGGCTTGCCCTCGTCGGCGAAGGCGTCGAACGCGGCCTGACTGCCGGTGAACCAGGGACCGCCGCCGCCGGCGAGATAGGCCTGATACTGGCGCAGGTTCTTCTGGACGTTGAAGTAGACCTGCTCGTGTCCGTTGAAGTCATAAGTCGCGCCGAAGGCCGGCAGGAACCAGTTCTTCGTGTTGATCTTGCCTTCGGGCAGGGCGGTGGTCCCGCCCAGCGAGCCGAGGCGCGGCTGCACCGGGAAGCGGCCGCTGGCCCACTGCGCGCTGGTCTTGACGCCGCCCTGGACGAGCAGCGCGTCGGTCACCTGCCAGGTGTCCTGGAGGTGGAGCTGCAACTGCTTGATCCGCGCCTCGCCCTGATACTGGGTGAACAGCGGGTCCATGACATCGCGGGGACGGACATAGGGCGTGCTCAGCGAGGGATCGGAAACCGGCACGGCGTACCAGCGGCGCCACTGGGTGGTGCTGTTGTGCTCGAACCAGCCGCCGAATTCGATCTTGTGGCTGCCGAGTTCGACGCTCGCCGCGGAGATCACGCCGAAGCGGTCGATGCGGTATTCGGTCGTGCGGGTAATCATGCCGGAGCCGCCGGTCGCGGCCAGCAGTGCGGCGCCGGACGCGGCCGCCTGGGCGGTGGTCAGCGCGGTGCAGGCGGTGGGGCGGATGCCGTTGCCATTGGCGCCGAAGCGGCAATTGGTGGGCAGGCTGGCATAGTTCGGATCGAGATAGGCCTGCGCCGTGGTGATCGACTGGCCGAGCGGGCCGGCCACCACGCCGGCGCCGTCGTTGTGGTGATAGTAACCCGTGGTCGACCAGGTGATCTTGTCGGAAAGGCGGGCATCGTAGCGCACATAGCCGAGATAGTCGGTGCGCTGGGCGTCCGAATAGTAATTGCGGTAATTGCTGCCCTCGGACGCCGGAGAGTTTCCGAGCGGGGTCAGGTAGCTTGTCCGATAACCGTCGAAATCGGGATAGAAGAAGGGCTTGGTATAAGGGGTATAGAGCTGGACCGGGGTGGCCGTGCCGCCTGCCGAAGGCTTGAAGAACACGGTCGCGTCCTCGTTCGGCTGCGTCATGTCGTTGTAGTCGAAGTAGAGCGTCAGCTTGCCGGCATCGCTGTCGTGCACGAACTTCGCATTGGCCTGCCAGCCCTTCTGGATGCCGTCGAAGTCCCAGGCCCGCGCCCTCTGGCGGACGCCCGAGATATAGCCCGAATTCCCGCCGCCGATGTCGCCGCTGTCGACCCGCAGATAGGTGCGCGAGGTGCCGTAGCTGCCTACGGTCTGCGCGCCGCGAATGCCGAATTCGGCCTGGGGATCGGAGGAGAAGGTCTCGACCGTACCGCCGAGGTTGCTGTTCGAGGGCGTTGCCAGGTCGCCCGCGCCGGTGGCCACGACCACCCGGCCGACGTTCTCGGAAATGACCGCGCGCTGCGGGGAAAGGCCGTTGTAGTTGCCGTAGCTCTGGTCGCCCAGCGGGATGCCGTCCATGGTGTAGCCGAGCTGGTTGCCGGCAAATCCGTGGACGAAGATCTGCGCGTTCTGCTCGTTGTTCCCCCAGGGATCGGCAGTGATGTAGAGGACGCCGGGCAGGGTCTGGATCGCCTTCAGAGGCGAGACGCCGGGCAGGATCTTCTGGATTTCGACTTCGGAGATCGCCGTGGCGGAGCGGGTGGTCTTGGCGCCGGTGACGATGATCGCGCCGTTGCTCTCGCCCGCGTCGACGTCTGCGCCTGCCGAAGGGGCCTCGTCACGCGCCATCGCTTGCGCCGCGGAGCACAGAGCGAGCGCGGTACCGGCGAGCATTGCGCAGCGCACGGCCCTGGAGGCCGATGGTATTGCCGTCATCTGATTGTCTTCCCCAAACCTTGCTGCCGGTGCGTTCACCGAGCGACAGGTCGGTTAGCCAAGCGACGTGGCGGTTTGACTTACCTTTGGTGACAGTAAGGTTTCAGTACCGGGGGCGGCTATGTCCGGTGAAGGCAAGGCGAATGGTGGGAATGGCGGATTCGGATCAGAAAAGCCGCCTTAAGCCAGTGGGCCTATGCGCCGGGCCGGTGTGTAAATGGCCTGACCTGTTCAAAAATGGAGGAAAATTTGTTCCAGAACGAGCGGCCCTTTAATAGGTAGTACGCGACTTTCCTCTCGTAATTAAGTTGGCCTCTCTTTCGTCTCGCTCCGCCCTTGCGCGCGGTGGGTGCTGCCGCGACTTCGGGATTATGCCTCGCAGGAACAGGGAAGCGGCGCTAAAGGCGGCGCATGGAAATGCGTCTGTGAGTGCCAAGGATCCCTGCATATCGGTGTGCCAGTTCGACGGTAAGTCGGGTTGGTGCCGTGGATGCGCCCGTACCCTCGAAGAAGTGCGCAAGTGGCGCAAGCTGCAGCCCCATGGCCGCAAGTCGATCGAGCGCGAACTGCCGCGCCGGTTGCAACGCCTTGCGGCGCGCGACGGTGGGTGAAGGCGTGCTTCGGCGCGGCGGTTTTTCGCAGAGGACAGGGAACGGCCTCTTCGCCGGAGCGCTTCCCCGTCACGCGCCGCGATTTGCAACCGTGCAGCGCCGGGCAGCTTGCGGAACGGATGAAGAGCCTTTTTGATGACCGAACCTTGTGATTTCGAAGCTGCCCGTCTCGAGGCCCTGGCGCGTTACGACGTGCTGGATTCGCCGCGGGAAAAGGCCTTCGACGAAATCGCGGAGCTGGCAGCTGCGATTTGCGGCACGCCTATCGCCGTCGTCAATTTCGTGGGTGAAGGGCGCCAGTTCTTCAAGGCGGAAGTGGGCCTTGGCCTTCGCGAAACGCCCATAGAGACCTCGTTCTGCATCAAGGCCCTGCTGGAAGAAGACTTCCTCCTCGTGACCGATGCCACGCAGGACGCGCGGTTTTCGGACAATCCGCTGGTCACGGCCGAACCGGGCCTGCGGTTCTATGCGGGCGCGCTGCTCAAGACGGAGGACGGCTACCCGGTCGGCACTCTCTGCGTGCTGGACTATGTCCCGCGCGAACTGGATGCCGTGCAGGAAAAGGCCCTGCGGGTCCTTGCCCGGCAGGCGCTGACGGCGCTGGACCTGCGCCGCGCGGCCGCCGTGGCCGAGATGGAGAAGAAGCGCCTCCGGCACGCGCAGGAAGCGGGTAAAGTGGGCCTGTTCACGGTAGAGATCGCGCAGGACAGGGTCTATCCGACGCCCGAGCTTTGCCGGCTCTATGGGCTTCCGGTCAAGGCGAGCTACCAGACCTCGGACTTCGAGCAATGCGTCGTTCCCGAAGACCGGGCGCGGGTATCGAGCCTGCACGCCCGCTCTGCGGGGACCGGCGAACTCTCGGTCGACTACCGCGTGAAGGATGCGGCGACGGGAGAAATACGCTGGCTGTCGCGTACTGCCGAATACGAACGTGATGGCTCCGGCACGCCGGTCGGCTTCGTGGGCGCCGTGCGCGACATCAGCGGGCACCGGGAAATCGTGGCCGCCCTGGCGCGGAGCGAGGAACGTTACCGGGCCTTGTTCGAGGCGCTCGACGACGGTTTCTGCATCATCGAATTCTTCGACGGCCCGCACGGTCCCCTGAGCGACTACGTCCATATCGAGGCGAATTCGGGCTACGAGCGCCAATCCGGCATTGCCAATATCGTCGGGCGCAGCTTGCGGGATCTGGAGCCGGAAGATGCGGAAGGCTGGGCCGAACTTTACGGCGAAGTGCTGCGCACCGGCAAGCCGATCCGTTTCGAGCGCTATTTCCTGGCCGCCGGGCGGCACATCGAAGTGTCCGCCTCCCGGGTCGAACCGGCATCGCTGCGCCAGGTCTCGGTCATGTTCCGCGACATCGAGGCACGGCGCCGGGCCGAAGACGCCCTGCGGGCCAGTGAGGCGATCGCCCGAGAGAACATCGATCGGGTGAATCTCGCCCTGTCCGCAGGCGCGATCATCGGCACCTGGTTCTGGGACATCCCGACGGACAGCTTCACGGTCGATGAAGGTTTCGCCCAGACTTTCGGCTTCGATCCGGGGCAGGACCGCGTGGGACTGAACCTCGCGCAGATCGTGCGTTCGGTGCATCCCGACGATCAGGCGCGGCTTTCCGAGGCCATGAACAAGGCCATGGCGGAAGGCGGGGCCTATGCGCATCAGTACCGGGTGCTGCGCGCCGATGGCCGCTATTACTGGATCGAGGCGAACGGCCGCGTCGAGATGGGGCCGGACGGGACGGCGGTGAGTTCGCCGGGCGTGCTTCTCGATATCGAGCAGCGGCGCATGATCGAGGCGGAACGCGACAGCGCGGCCAGCGCGCTGCGTGCGCTCAACGAGACGCTGGAACAGCGCGTCGCCGAGCGTACCGCCGAACTGATGCATGCCGAAGCGCAATTGCGCCAGGCCCAGAAGATGGAAGCCGTGGGGCAGCTGACGGGCGGCCTGGCGCACGATTTCAACAATTTGCTTGCCGGCATATCCGGCGCCCTGGAAATGGTGGGCACCCGGCTCAAGCAAGGGCGGCTGACCGATGTCGACAAGTATCTGGTCGCGGCACAGGGCGCATCGCGCCGCGCCGCCGCCCTGACGCACCGACTGCTGGCGTTCTCGCGGCGGCAGACGCTCGATCCGCGGCCGACCAACGTGAATGCGCTGGTCAACGGCATGGCGGAGCTGATCCAGCGCACGGTCGGGCCGGCGATCCAGGTCGAGACGGTGGGCGCGGCCAGCCTCTGGCCCACGCTGGTCGATCCCGGCCAGTTGGAGAACGCGCTGCTCAACCTCTGCATCAATGCGCGCGACGCGATGCCGCAGGGCGGGCGCATCACCATCGAGACTGCGAACAAATGGCTCGACCGCACGGGCGCGCGCACGCATGACGTTCCCGAAGGGCAATACCTCTCGCTCTGCGTCACGGATACCGGAACCGGCATGACCGCCGACGTGATCGCCAAGGCCTTCGATCCCTTCTTCACGACCAAGCCCATCGGGCAGGGCACCGGGCTGGGGCTGTCGATGATCTATGGCTTTGCCAAGCAGTCGGGCGGGCAGGTCCGCATCTATTCCGAACTGGGCGAAGGCACGACGGTCTGCATCTACCTGCCGCGCCATTACGGCGAGGTCGGCAGCGACCTCGAACTTGCCACGCACACCGCCGCTCTCGGCGCCGAAGTGGGCGAAACGGTGCTGGTCGTCGACGACGAGCCGAGCGTGCGGATGCTTGTCACCGATGTCCTCGAAGACCTGGGCTATGCCGTGATCGAAGCGGCGGACAGCGTTTCCGGCCTGCATGTGCTGCAGTCAGACGTTCGGATCGATCTCTTGATTAGCGATGTCGGTCTGCCCGGCGGCATGAACGGCCGCCAGATGGCCGATGCCGGCCGGCAGAGCCGCCCGGACCTGAGGGTGCTGTTCATCACCGGCTATGCGGAGAACTCGGTGATCGGCAACGGTCATCTCGAGCCGGGCATGCAAGTGCTGACCAAGCCTTTCGCCGTGGACACCCTGATATCCCGCGTGCGCGACATCACCGCGGAATGACCTGCGCGCGGGCGGTGAACGGACCTGCCCGTCGCACCATGAATAGAGGCCCCGTAGAGATGCATTCGGCTACGGGGCCTCAGTTTCAGCCTGGTGCGTCTGACCGACACAGACTGACGGCCACATAGCAATCCACCAGGCCGATCCGGACGCGCCTTCATCAGAGGGCGTGGGTCGCAATCGCCCGAAGTGAGAGCCAAGCGTTTGTAAGGACGCGATGTTCCGCGGCCTCTCGGAATAGTCAGGGCCATCGGGCGCGCGATCCTTGCGGCGCTGCTTCCCCTGCGCATTTCGCCGCAGCCCCTGCCGATGCCTGCGCGAGCGGGCCGCAACCCATGCCGCGTGCCCGGAAACGATACGTAACCGGCGAGCTAAGCGCCTGAGACTTGCGAAGGCCATTTCCTGCCTCATCCGCATGTTCGAAGGAGATTGATTAGTGGCGACATCCAACACCCTGGCTACCGCGCAGCCGACACCGGACGAGGCTCTGCAGCGCCTGGTGGACGGGAACCGCGCATTCGTTGCCGACCAGCCGTCGCAGTCGGACATCTCGCGCGAGCGCCGTCTCGCGCTGGCGGAGGGGCAGCAGCCCTTCGCGACCCTGGTGGGGTGCTCGGATTCGCGCGTCGGCCCCGAGCAGTTGTTCGGAGCGGGTCTTGGCGAGCTGTTCATCGTGCGAACGGCCGGAAACAACGTCGATGCGGCGGGAATGGGTTCCGTGGAGTATTCGGTCAGCGTCCTGAAAGTGCCGCTCATCGTGGTGCTCGGCCACGAGAAATGCGGCGCCGTCGCGGCTGCCGCGGACGTCGTGACCAAGGACGTGCGCTTCCCCGGCAGCATAGGCCGCATGATCGAGCCGATCATTCCGGCGGTGCTGGCAGCCCAGCGCAATGTCGGTGAGGAAAAGCTGGTGGACGTGGCCGTCGAGGAAAATGTCCGCCGCATGGTCGAGCGGCTCCAGACGTTCTCCGAACCGATGCTGATCGAGCCGCAGGAGCGGGGCGAACTCAAGGTCGTGGGCGCGGTGTACGAACTCGCCACCGGCCGGGTGCGCTGGCTCTAAGCCGCCGTCCACCCCGGCAGACGAGAGCCCGACCGCGAAAGTCGGGCTCTCGCCGGCATAACAGCAAGGTACGGCAGGTTGCCGGTTGAGGCCGATCGGCGGCCTTCCGGCAGCTTCCGGCCCTCGGCAAGGTCTACCTCCAAGCGGCCGTCACCGTTTCGCGGCGCAGGACTTGCGGCCGGCCCTGGCCCAGGCAATGGCGCTGTCGAACAGCTTGCGCCCGGTATCGGTCATGCGGGTGAAGCTGTTGTTTTCCATGCCAATGAACACCCGGCGGGCAGGGGCGAGGTGGTCGTGATCCATCGTCGCCCCGGCCTCGTAGCCGAAAAGGGTCGATTTCTCCGGCTCGCCCGGCCAGGTCATGATGACGTCGGCGCCCAGCCCCGGCTTGCCCCAGCCTGCCGGCGTTCGGGCTTCGGTCCAGGTCCCGAGCCCTGCGGGGATTCCCGCCGCCAGCGGATGAGGCGCGCGGACCAGCCAGAAATAGTGCCCCGTTTCCAGCTCGCCGAAGTCACTGTCGCGGCGTAGGCCGGTCATCCACAAGTCGTCGAGCAGGTCATTCTCCCAGGTCACCAGCGGGATGCCCATGTCGCGAAGGCGCGTGATGACCGAGCGTTCGGCGGTGAACTGGTTGGAGCGGACCGTGGAGGACATCACCACCAGATCGAACCCGCAAGGATCCGGCATGCCGGCACCACCTTGGCCCGCGAGCCCCTCGCTGACGGTCACGCTGTAGCCCAGTTGTTCGAGCCGCGCCTTGACTTGCGGATCGGCCGAACCTCCCGGCGGATCGGCGCGCATCAGGAACAGGATGCGGCCCGCATCCCCCGCGGGCGCGGGAAGGGGCGCCGCGGCGCTTGCCAGCAGCAGGACGACGATGGCGGCGAACGCCTTGCCCATCCTCAGAAGCTCCCGCTCAGGCCGACAAGGAAGCTGCGACCTTCGCCCGGCACGACTTGCGAGCGCGAAACCGAGGATTCCATGTAGTAGTCGTTGGTGATGTTCTTGACGTTGAGCGAAAGGCGGACCTTGTCTGCCAGCTTGTACCAGACACTGCTGTCCAGGCGCGTATAGCCGCCGATGCTGAAGCTGTTCTCCAGGTCGCCCTGGCGGTTGCTGGCCGCGAAGACGCCCCCGCCAAGCCCGAAATTGCGAAGCGCCCCGTCGATCGGTTCCCAGGTCAGCCAGAAGCTGCCGCTCCACTTGGGCACGCCGATCAACTGGTTGCCGCGCGCGTAGTCGGTCGATTCCCGGACGGTCGCGTCGGTATAGGCGCCGTTGGCGATCACTTTCACGCTGGGGCTGATCGAGCCCGAGAGATCGAGTTCCACGCCGCGCGACCGCTGCACGCCGGCGTTGATATTGTAGCCGACGTTGTTGGGGTCCTGCTGCGTCACGTTTTCACGGGTGAGCTGGTACACGGCCAGGGTGCCGCCCAGACGGCCGCCGAACAGCTCCGCCTTGACGCCGGTCTCGTACTGCTTGCCCTTTTCGGGATCGATGGGCTTGCCGTCGATGGTCGGTTCGGGCTTCGACTGGAACGAACGGGTGAAGTCGGCAAAGAGCGAAATATTGGGCACCGGCTTGAAGACCAGTCCCACGCGGGGCGACCAGGCCTTGTCATCGGATTCGTACTGGGTCGTGCCGTGGTCGGACTGCCGTGCATGGTCGTAGCGCACACCGGCCAGCAGATTGATCCGCTCGCCGATGTCGATCTGGTCCTGCAGGTAGCCGGACCAGGATTTGGCCTGGACCTTGCGGTCGGCGGCGGGAACGAAAGTTCCGGGCTCGGCGCCGTAGACCGGGTTGTCGATGTCGATCCGGGCCAGCGTGGCACGGGCGAACGTGCGGAAGCGGTAGGACTTCACATATTCGCCGCCGAACACGACGGTATGGCCGATGCCGCCGGACTTGAAGCGGGCGACCATGTCGGCCTGCGCATCGTAGTTGTGATTGTTCTCATGCTGCTCGACGGCGGTGCGGGTGACGGTGCGCGCGCCGGTCGCGGCGTTGACGGCCACGGTGTTGCCGTAGTTGATGCCGAACAGGTCGAGCTTGCCTTCGTCGTAGTGGCCGATCTGGCGGATCGTCAGCCAGTCGGTCAGCTCGTGCTCGATGCGGTAATTGAATTCGTAGCGCTCGGATTCGGTGGTTGCCCAGCGCTCGCCAAGGAAACGGGTGCGCGGAAGGTCGACCACCAGGTCGCCATCGGCATCGGTCGTGGCGATGATGCCGCGGTCCGTCTGGTTGTGCTGGTGCGCATAAGTGAGGCTGGCGATCACGCGGGTGCGGTCGTCCGGCTCCCACAGCACCGATCCGGAAAGGAACTGGCGGCGATAGGGCACCAGTATGTCGCGGAACGTGTCTCCGGTCTGGGCCGCGCCGATGAAGCGCACAGCCAGGGTCTTGGCGGCATCGACCGGGCCGGTCACGTCGATCTGGCCGCGTGCGAAATCGTTGCTGCCGGCCTGGACCGAGAAGTTCATCGCGCGCTCGAAGCGCGGCTGCTTGGTGACGATGTTGATGAGGCCGCCCGGATCGCCGCGACCGTAGAGCACGGAAGCGGGGC
>Ga0160437_1000284_pt1 | contig 27981 bp, 26 predicted proteins | sample HID1975I_E0MG_FD_108227 | JGI IMG/M metagenome (GOLD analysis project Ga0160437, IMG submission 108227) | Enriched soil microbial communities from UW Madison campus, WI, USA - HID1975I_E0 MG | ecosystem: Environmental > Terrestrial > Soil > Unclassified | place: USA: Madison, Wisconsin... | reverse complement strand
CTCCGCAACGAAGGTGTTCTGGCGGGTTCGACCGCCGATCGAAATCTGACCCACCGGAGCGGTATGCTCCCCAACCTGGACTCTACTAAGTAGCAAGTGGCCCTGAGAAAGGGGGCAGGTCAGCCGGCTACGGGGGTGGCAGGGGCATCTGTAGCTCTAAGGACTAAGGGGCCTACGATTGCTCGCAGACCCCTTAAAACAAGCTAAATTTGGCAGAGAGGGGGTTCGTACACCCGAGGCGCTATAAACGCCCGCCTGATTTCGAGTCAGGTGAATTCAATCACCCGCACTTCGAATACCCACAGTTCAAACAAGTCGCACACCCATCCATGATCACCACGGCCTTGGTGCTGCACTTGTGGCACATGCTCGCGGACGGCGGGAAGCTGGTGCCGTCGCCGGTGACGGCGATGTCCTCGGCGGGGTCTTCCATGTTGGCGGTGTAGTCGATCGGCTCCTGCGCCTGGGCAGGAGCGGCTACGTCAGAGTTTTTTTTTGAGCGCTGCTCGTAGGCGTGGCGCTTCTCGGCGATCAGCGCCTTCTGGGCGGCGCTCATCTCGGGGTCGTGGATCATGCCGATGGACTTGAGGTGGTCCTCGACGATGCTGCCCAGTTCGGCGACCAGGGAGGGCATGTACACGCCGCCGGCCTTGAAGTAGCCGCCCTTGGGGTCGAACACGGCCTTCATTTCGTCGACCAGGAAGGTGACGTCGCCGCCCTTGCGGAACACGGCGCTCATGATGCGGGTGAGCGCGACGATCCACTGGAAGTGTTCCATCGACTTGGAGTTGACGAAGATCTCGAACGGGCGGCGCTGTTCATGCTCGGTGCCGGCGTTGAGGACGATGTCGTTGATGGTCACGTACATGGCGTGCTCGACCAGCGGCGACTTGATCTTGTAGGTGCTGCCGACCAGCACTTCGGGGCGCTCGATGCGCTCGTGCATCTGGATCACTTCGGCCGTAGGCAGGTCGGCCTCGGCGGCGTCGCGGGCGACGGAAGTGCCGGGGACGGCCTTTTCCTTGTCGTCGGCGCCGACGACGGCGTAACCGGTGATTTTCTTTTCGATCTTGACGGCCATGACGCGATTCCTGATTGCTGTGCTTGTTATGTGGGGCGTGTTGCGGATGGGACGTGTTGCGATGGGGTCAGGCGAAGGGCCAGGCCCTCATCCCAAACCCTCTCCCGCTTTGCGGGAGAGGGGCTTTTGGAACATCACTTCTTCTTTGCGGCCTTGCGGACTGCTTTCCTGGCGCCGGCCTTCTTTGCCGGAGCCTTCTTTGCCGGAGCCTTCTTCGCCGGGGCCTTCTTCGCGGCGACTTTGCGCTTGACGGTGGCCTTCTTCGCGGAAGCCTTGCGGGCGACCTTCTTCGCGGCTTTCTTCACCGTCCGCTTGGCAGCGGCCTTCCTGGCGCCGGCCTTTTTGGCGACCTTGCGGACGGTCTTCTTCGCGGCGACCTTCTTCTTGGCGACCTTGCGCTTGACGGTCGCCTTCCTGGCCGAGGCCTTCTTCGTGGCCTTCTTTGCCGCCTTCTTGGCAGCCGCCTTCTTGGCGGTGCCCTTCTTCTTCAGCGTGGCGGCTTCGGCCTTGGCCGCGGCGCTGGCCGAGGCGAGCGACTTCTTCGCCTTGGACACGCGCTTGGTCACGGCCTTCTTCGCCTTGCCGGCGGTCTTGCCGACGGCCTTTTCGGCCTGCTTGGCGGTCTTCTTCGCCGACTTCACGGCCTTGCTTGCGCGCTTGGTCACGGCGCTGCCGATTTCCTTCGCCTTGTCGGCGACGGCTTCGGCGGCATTGGAAAGGGTCGCGGTGACCCCGTTGCCGTTGCTCATTGTGTTTCCCTCGTCAGGTCTGTTACGGGCGGGGCGCCCGCCGGCGAAATGTAGCGCGAAGTTCGGGGCGTGTATGCAAGTTGATAAGCCGGGTGCGGTCGCGGGCTTTGCGGTCGGGAAGCGGGGGCGCCTGCGGCACCCTCCCCTGACTTCGCAGGGGAGGCAGAAGAGCCGGGGTCAGAACTTGCCGTAGTAGCCCTCTTTCAGCGCGTCGAAGAGGTTGGCCGCGGTGTGCATTTCGCCGTCGTATTCGATCTGCTCGTTGCCCGGGACCTCGACCACGCTGCCGTCGTCGAGCTCGAAGCGGTAGGTGGTGTTGGCAAGGTCCGCCTCCTTCACCAGCACACCCTGGAAGGCGGCGGGGTTGAAGCGGAAGGTGGTGCAGCCCTTCAGGCCCTTCTCGTGGGCGTAGCGGTAGATGTCCTTGAAGTCCTCGTACGGGTAGTCGGTGGGGACGTTGGCGGTCTTGGAGATGGACGAGTCCACCCACTTCTGGGCCGCGGCCTGGACGTCGACGTGCTCGGTGGGGGTGATGTCGTCGGCGGAGATGAAGTAGTCGGGCAGCTTGGCGGCCGGGTCGTCGCTGAAGGGCATGGCCTTGGCGTTGACCAGCTCGCGGTAGGCCAGCAGTTCGAAGGAGAACACGTCGACCTTTTCCTTCGACTTCTTGCCCTCGCGGATCACGTTGCGGCTGTAGTGGTGGGCGAAGGACGGCTCGATGCCGTTGCTGGCGTTGTTGGCCAGCGACAGCGAGATGGTGCCGGTGGGGGCGATGGAGCTGTGGTGGGTGAAGCGGGCGCCGGTCTCGGCCAGGGCTTCGACCAGCTCCGGGGCCACGGTGGCGACCTGCTGCATGTAGCGGCTGTAGCGCGCGTGCAGCAGCTTGCCCTCGATCTTCTGGCCGATGCGCCAGCCGTCCTTCGCCATTTCCGGGCGCTTGCGCAGCATCTCGGCGGTGACCTCGAACTGCTCGCCCATGATCGGCGCCGGGCCCTTTTCCTGGGCCAGCGACAGGCCGGTTTCCCAGCCGGCGACGGCCATCTCGCGGGCGATGCGCTCGGTGAACTCGCACGACTGCGCGCTGCCGTACTTCATCTTCAGCATGGTCACCGTGGAGCCCAGGCCGAGAAAGCCCATGCCGTGGCGGCGCTTGCGCATGATCTCGTTGCGCTGCTGCTCCAGCGGCAGGCCGTTGACCTCGACCACGTTGTCGAGCATGCGGGTGAACACGCGCACGACTTCCTTGTATTCCTCCCAGTCGAACGTGGCCTGGTCGGTGAAGGGATTGCGCACGAACTTGGTCAGGTTGACCGAACCCAGCAGGCAGGCGCCGTAGGGCGGCAGCGGCTGCTCGCCGCAGGGATTGGTGGCGCGGATGTTCTCGCACCACCAGTTGTTGTTCATCTCGTTGACGCGGTCGATCAGGATGAAGCCCGGCTCGGCGTAGTCGTACGTCGAGACCATGATCATGTCCCACAGGTGCCGGGCCTTGATGTGGCCGTAGACCTTGCAGGCCACCAGGCCGTCGTCGCGGACGATGTAGTTCTGGTGCTGCGGCCAGTCGCGCCAGACCACCTGGTCGGCGCTGTCCAGATCGATGTCGCCGGCTTCCTTCTCGTTGATCGGGAATACCAGCGGCCAGTCGGCGTCGTGCTTGACCGCGTCCATGAAGCCGTCGGTGATCAGCAGCGACAGGTTGAACTGGCGCAGGCGGCCGTCCTCGCGCTTGGCGCGGATGAAGTCCTTCACGTCCGGGTGGCTGACGTCGAAGGTGCCCATCTGCGCACCGCGGCGGCCGCCGGCGGACGAGACGGTGAAGCACATCTTGTCGTAGATATCCATGAAGGACATCGGCCCGGAGGTGTAGGCGCCGGCGCCGGCGACGAACGCGCCGCGCGGGCGCAGGGTGGAGAATTCGTAGCCGATGCCGCAGCCGGCCTTGAGGGTCAGGCCGGCCTCGTGGACCTTCTCCAGGATGCCGTCCATCGAGTCGACGATGGTGCCCGACACGGTGCAGTTGATGGTGCTGGTGGCGGGCTTGTGCTCGAGCGCACCGGCGTTGGAGGTGATGCGGCCGGCGGGGATGGCCCCGCGACGCAGCGCCCAGAGGAAGCGCTCGTTCCAATACTGGCGCTTGTCGGCGGTGGGCTCGGCCTCGGCCAGGGCCTTGGCCACGCGCTGGTAGGTGCCGTCGATGTCGGCGTCCACCGCTTCACCGGTCTTGGTCTTGAGGCGGTACTTCTTGTCCCAGATGTCGGCCGAGGCCGGCTGCATGGGAATGTCCCGGCGGTCCTGGTTCTTGTTCACGGCCTCGAGTCGGACGCTGCTCATGCTGGTTGGATCTCCTTCCTGGTTCTGCCGGCCCGGGTCATCCCGGTGCCTGTTGTTCTTGTGGCTGGTTCGTCGCTTCTGTCGCGCAATTCCGTCGCGCATCGGGCGGGCCCGGGGCAGCGACGGCAAAGCCGCGCCGCAGGCATGCGTCGCGCCGGATTCAATGCTGTTTGCCGGTCGATCCTGCTCCCATCGCGCACCACCCCCCGTGGCGTCGTGTTCACACGAAAACCCGCACAACCCCCAATGCTTGGGCCTTACCTTCCTGGTCGACCCCAACATGTTGTGGCCGAACGGGCATCCAAGCTACCCGGCACCCAGGGGGAAGTCAACCGCCGCCGGCGGAAATTGTGTGACCGCCGTCCGGGCGCGGTTTGGGGGCCGCGAAAGGGGGAGATGGGGCCGATTTCGGGGCGCGGAGACCCGGACAAACGCCCGCGGCCGGAACAGCTCCCACCGGCTGCCGCCATCGGCTTATCGGGCGCGCCGCTGGCGAACTTCATTGCCAATTCAAGGGTCCATGCGGAAACTGAACGCCTCACGCGCCCGGCCGCGCCGGGACCCCAACCCGCGCCGACGCGGCGCCGGAACCGGCACCGGAAGACACCATGCACGCTCCATCGACCCGCAAGACCCTGCTCGCCCTGACCCTGGCCGCCGCCTTCGGCGGCTTCGCCGCGACCGCGATCCGCAGCGGCCTGGACCAGCCGGCCCATGCCGAGACCGCGGCGCCGGCGGTACTGCCCGGCATCTCAGCCCTGCCCACGACCGTGGCCGGGCAGCCGCTGCCCTCGCTGGCGCCGATGCTGGAGAAGGTCACCCCGGCGGTGGTCAGCGTGCGCACGCGGCAGGTGGTGCGGGTCAGCCCCTTCGGCGACGATCCGTTCTTCCGCCGCATGTTCCCCGAGCTGACCCAGCAGCAGCTCAACCAGTCGCTGGGCTCGGGCGTGATCGTCGACGCGAAGAACGGCTACGTGCTGACCAACCACCACGTGATCGAGGGCGCCGACGACGTCACCGTGATCCTGGCCGACGGGCGCACGGTGAAGGCCGAATTCGTCGGCTCCGACCCCGACACCGACGTGGCGCTGATGCAGATCCACGCCGACAACCTCACCGCGATCCCGCTGGCCGACAGCGACGCGCTGCGGGTGGGCGATTTCGTGGTCGCGGTGGGCAATCCGTTCGGCCTCGGGCAGACGGTCACCTCGGGCATCGTCTCGGCGGTGGGCCGCAGCAACGTGCCGGGGGTAGGCTTCCAGAACTTCATCCAGACCGACGCCTCGATCAACCCCGGCAACTCCGGCGGCGCGCTGGTCAACCTCAACGGCCAGCTGGTCGGCATCAACACCGCCAGCTTCAACCTGCAGGGCAGCATGGCCGGCAACATCGGCCTGGGCTTCGCGATCCCCTCGGACCTGGCCAGCGGCGTGATGCAGCAGCTGCTGGCCAACGGCGGCGTGGTCCGCCGCGGCACGCTGGGCATCGAGACCCAGGACGTGGACGAGCGCATCGCCAAGTCGCTGGGGCTGGACGTGGCCCGCGGCGCGGCGGTGACGCGGGTGTATCCGGAGTCGGCCGGCAAGGACGCGGGCCTGCAGCCGGGCGACGTGATCGTGGCCGCCAACGGCCGGCATATCGACAACGGCGAGATGCTGCGCAACTTCCAGGGCCTGCAGCCGGCGAACGCGGAGGTGACCCTGGACGTGCGCCGCAACGGCAAGCCGCTGCAGCTGTCGGCGACCCTGCGCGAGCAGCCGCACGAACTGGAAGGCAAGGACCTCGACCCGCGCCTGGCCGGCGCCAGCTTCGCCGAGCTGCCCGAAACCGCGCGCCGCAGCGGCGTGAGCGGGGTGCTGGTCTCCGAGGTCGCGCGCGGCAGCCGCGCCGAGCGCAACGGGCTGCGCAAGGGCGACATCGTGCTGGCGGCCAGCAGCGGCGGGTTCAGCGACCTGCCCGGCTTCCGCGCCAGCCTCGGCAACGAGCCGCAGCAGCTGGTGCTGCGCGTCCTGCGCGGCGGCCGCCCGGGCACGCTGCCGATGCGCTGACGCGCCGCCGGGGCATCACGCGTCGCCAACCCGGCTTCGGCCATCATGGCCCGCAACTGTCCGTCCACCTACCGGAGCCCGCAGATGAACCCCACCCACACCGACAACCTCAAGAGCAACCTCGGCGAGGCCAGCGACCACCTCAAGCAGGCCGCCAGCCACGCCGGCGACGCGATCCGCGGCGCGGCCAACGTCGCCGGCGACGAAGTGCGCCTGGGCAAGGCGAACGTGAAATCCGAACTGGCTGACGGCGCGCTGTCGGGCATCGCTGCGCTGGAGGAAGGCGCCGGTGCCGCGCGCGAGCAGGTCGACCAGCTGATGGACAAGGGCCGCGACCTGGTCGACAGCGCCGCCGACCTGATCCGCGAGCGCCCGATCGCCTCGTTCGGCGTCGCCTTCGCCGCCGGCTGGATCATCGCCAAGCTCGCCCGCAGCGGCGACAAGTAAACCGCGATCCATGCTGCGAAGGGGAAGCAGGTGACCGCACGCGAGGATGCGCCCGCCGACGCGGCGGGTGCCGACACCGACGACACGCCACCGCACCTGGACGAAAGCGTGCGCCGCATCGGCGCCGCCGGCCGGGCGACGCTGGACTCGGCGCTCGATACCGGCCGCGCGCTGCGCAAGCTGGTGTCGGCCGACATCGCGCTGGCGCGCAGCGCGCTGGGTCGCGCGCTGGCGTGGGTGGCGGTGACGATCGTGTTCGGCGCCTCGGCCTGGCTGCTGTCGATGGGCGTGCTGACCGCGCTGCTGCACTCGCTGGGACTGTCGTGGCTGGCCGCATTCGCGATCTGCGCGACGCTGAGCCTGGCCGTCACCGCCTTCGCCATCTGGCGGGTGTCGGTGTTCTTCGACCACGCGGGCATGCACGCCACCCGCCGGCAGCTGGCGCGGCTGGGCATCGGCGACGAGAACGACGACGACGATGAAGACGGCAACGCCGCCCCGGCGGGTGCACGATGAACTACAAGGCGATCCGCCGTCGGGTCGAGCGCACCGAGCAGCTGGTCGAAGGCCGCGCGCTGCAGACCGGGGAACGCGCCAAGGCGCTCAAGGCCACCTGGCGCGAGAGCTGGACGCCGACGCGGATCATCCTCGGCGGCCTGGCCGCGGGGTTCCTGACCGGCCGCGCCGATCCGAGCCGGGCACTGAAGCAGATCGGCGCGGGCGGCCGCTGGATCCAGCTGGTCGGCGCCCTGTCGGGCCTGCTGGCCTCGCTGCAGTCGAGCGTGGCCGCCGCCACCGCCGACACGGCCAGCGACCACGCCGAACAGGCGGCGGACGAGGCCGGCGACGCGGCCAGCGCGGCGCAGGCCGCGGCAGGCGAAGCGCCCGCACCCGCGCAGGCCGAACACGCCGCCGAACCACCGCTGCCGCGCAGCGACCGCCGCCGCCCCGACCCGACGTGGGACACGCGCCCGGCCCCCGCCGAGGCGGCGACCGAAATCTCCGAACGCTGACCGGTTCCACATCCGCCGAGGCCCCGCTTGAACGCGCAGGAACCGATCCACGCGAACGCCGCCGCCAGCAGCGAAAGCCTGCCTCCCGCCCCGCCGCCGCGCCCGCGCGCCCCGACCGCGCTGGTGGTGCTGGCCACGCTGGCGGTCGGCTACACGCTGTGGGCGGCGCAGGCGTTGCTGCTGCCGATCCTGCTGGCGATGTTCTTCGCCCTGGTCGGCAACCCCATCCTGCGCGGGCTGCGCAGGCTCTGGATCCCGCGCTTCATCGGCGCGCTGCTGCTGCTCCTGTTCGGCCTGGCCGCGGCGGTGATGCTGGGCCGGCAGCTGATCGTGCCGGCCAGCGAATGGGTCCAGCAGGCACCGAAGGAACTGCGCCTGCTGGCCCCGAAGATCAAGCAGATGACGCAGCCGATGCAGCAGGCCAACCAGGCCGCGCAGACCTTCGCGCAGGTGACCACCAGCGACAGGAAGCCGCCGAAGGTGCAGGTGGTCACGATCCAGGACGCCGATCCGTGGAAGTCGCTGACCGCGACGCCGAAGATGCTCGCCTCGGTGCTGGCGGTGGTGCTGCTGACGTTCTTCTTCATGGTCTTCGGCGAAAACCTGCAGCGCAACGCGATCGCGCTGCTGCCCACGCGCCAGCGCAAGAAGATCACCGTCGGCATCCTGCAGGCGATCGAGCGCGAGATCTCGCGCTACGTCTTCACCATCACCGTGATCAACACCGCGGTCGGCATGATCCTGGCCGCCGCGCTGCACTGGCTGGGCGTGGAACTGCCCGAGGCGCTGCTGTGGGGCACGCTCGCGGCGCTGCTGAACTTCGCTCCCTACGTCGGCCCGCTGATCGGGGTGGTGCTGATGCTGCTGATGGGCTTCATCACCTACGACGAGATCGGCCCCTCGCTGCTGCCGGCGGCGATCTACCTGGGCCTGCACACGCTGGAAGGCCAGATCATCACCCCGATCATCCTCGGCCGCCGCATGGCGCTGTCGCCGCTGATCCTGATCCTGGCGCTGATGCTGTTCGGCTGGCTGTGGGGAATCATCGGCCTGCTGCTGGCCGTGCCGCTGCTGGTGTGCGTGAAGCTGGTGCTGGCGCGGATCGAGGGGCTGGAGGGCTGGGCGCGGCTGCTGGAGTAAGCCGGGCCACGCGGCATCGTAGAATGCCCCCGTGAGCTTTCCCGTCCGCGCCATCACCCTCGACCTCGACGACACCCTCTGGCCGTTCGCGCCCATCGGCGAACGCATCGAGCGCGTGCTCGACGGCTGGATGCGCGAACACAGCCCGGCCACTGCGCTGCGGTTTCCCGTTGCAGGCATGCGCGCGCTGCGCGAGCGCGTATTCAGCGAAAACCCGCAGCTCGCCCACGACCTCGGCGCGCTGCGCCGGCTGACGCTGGAAGCCGCGCTGCGCGAGAGCGGCAGCGATCCGGCGCTGGCCGATGCCGCCTACGAGGCGTTCTACGAGGCCCGCAACCAGGTCGAGTGCTATCCGGACGCGATCGATGCGCTCGAACGCATCGCCGCGCGGGTGCCTGTGGCGGCGGTGACCAACGGCAACGCCGACCTCGACCGCATCGGGCTTGGGCACCACTTCCGCTTCAACCTGGGCCCGCGCGAGCACGGTGCGGCCAAGCCCGAGGCCAGCATCTTCCACGCCGCCTGCACGCGACTGGGCTGCGCGCCGGGCGAAGTGCTGCACGTGGGCGACCACATCGAGATGGACGTGCTCGGCGCCGCGCGCGCGGGACTGCGCAGCTGCTGGATCGACCGCGAAGCGCGCGACTGGCCGCACGACGACGTCCGCCCGGATCTGCACTTCGATTCCCTCGCCGCGCTGGCCGACTGGCTCGACGCGGCACTGCCCCTCCCCGCCAAGGCCGCTACCGCATGACCCTGCCCAACGGTTTCGCCGAACGTGATCCGGCGCTTTCGCTCCGCCCCTTGTACCTCGTCAACCGCGATGGCCTGGAGGCCTGGCGCCAGCGCCAGCCGACGGCGCTGGTGCAGTGGATGGTGGCGCACGGCTTCGACGCCACGACCGGTTCGCAGCTGACCCTGCCCGGGAGCGAAGGCGCGCTGGCGGGCGCAGTGCTCGGTATCGGCGACGCGCTCGATCCGTTTTCCTATGCGCACGCGCCGCAGTCGCTGCCGGGCGGCCACTGGGAAGTCAGCAGCGAACTCGACGCCGATGCACGCCACGCGCTGCAGCTTGGCTGGGGCCTGGGCTCCTACCGCTTCACCCGCTACCGCGAGGCGCCGCGGGTGCCGGCGCAGCTGGTGGCCAGCGAGCTGGATGCGGAAACGTCCGACATCCTCGCCGCCTGCCTGCGCGTGCGCGACCTGGTCAACACCCCGACCCAGGACATGGGCCCGCAGCAGCTGGAGGACGTCGCGCGCGAGGTCGCGCGGGAGCACGGCGCGACATTCGAAAGCATCGTCGGCGACGAACTGCTTGCGCAGAACTTCCCCTCGATCCACGCCGTCGGCCGCGCCTCGCACCGCGCACCGCGGCTGATCCGGCTGGACTGGGGCAGCGACGCGCACGAACACATCGTGCTGGTCGGCAAGGGCGTGTGCTTCGACACCGGCGGCCTGGACATCAAGGGCGCCGACGGCATGCGCAACATGAAAAAGGACATGGGCGGCGCCGCGCATGCGCTGGCGCTGGCCGAGTTGGTGATGGCACGCAAGCTGCCGCTGCGGCTGACGCTGCTGATCCCGTCGGTGGAAAACGCGATCGGCCCGGACGCGTTCCGCCCCGGCGAGGTCGTCGCCACGCGCAAGGGCGTGAGCGTGGAGATCGACAACACCGACGCCGAGGGCCGGGTGATCCTCGCCGACGCGCTGGCATTGGCCGGCGAGCTGGAACCGGCGCTGGTACTGGACTTCGCCACCCTCACCGGCGCGGCGCGCATCGCGCTCGGCCCCGACCTGCCGGCGCTGTACAGCAACGACGACGCAGTCGCCGATGCCTGGTTGGCCGCGGCGCAGCGCGTGCGCGACCCGATGTGGCGGATGCCGCTGTGGCGGCCGTACCTGCGCTACCTGACCAGCCACGTCGCCGACATCGCCAACGGCAGCGCCACGCGCATGGCCGGCAGCATCACCGCAGCGCTGTACCTGGAACGCTTCGTGCCGTCGGCGCAGAAGTGGGCGCACGTCGACGTGTACGCGTGGAACGACAACGACCGCCCCGGCCGCCCTGCCGGCGGCGAGGCGCAGGGCCTGCGCGCGGCGTATGACATGCTGAAGCAGCGCGTCGCCTAGTCCATCTTCGCGGATACCTCCGCGCATGGTGCAGGGCCCAACGGCGAAAGGACGACGCCATGACAAACAGGACCACGCAGCTGCGCCCGGCACTGGAACTGCGCCTGCCGCGCCTGGACGAGGAGGCCGAATTCCTGCGCCAGTCGCGCGCGGCTTCGGCGGACATGCCCACCTTTCTCCACTACTACGATGACGGCATGCCGTTCGAGGCCTACCTGCGGCGCCTGCGCGAGCAGCAGCAGGGCATCGGCCTGCCTTCGCTGCGGCACGTTCCCTCGACGTTCCTGTTCGCTTTCGACGGCGGCCGCATCGTCGGCCGCGTGTCGATCCGGCATCGGCTGAACGCGCACCTGGCCCGCGTCGGCGGCCACATCGGCTACGCCGTGGTGCCGACGCTGCGCGGCCGGGGCTACGCGACCGCGATTCTCGCCCACGCCGTCGCCATCGCGCGCGAGCGGCTCGGCATCGCGCGCGTGCTCGTCACCTGCGACGACGACAACCTGGCTTCGATCAAGGTCATCGAGCGCAACGGCGGCGTGCTGGAAAGCCTCGTGGACGATCCGGGGTTGCCCGGGCCGCGAAGGCGCTACTGGATCGGATGACGCGCGCGGGCCGGCGCCGGCTCGATCCGGTTGCGGCCATTGCGCTTGGCGCGGTAGAGCGCCTCGTCGGCGACTTGCATCAGGGCTTCCGGGCCATCGCCGTCGGCGGGGAACGTCGCCGTGCCGACCGTCACCGTCGCCCGCGAAAGCGACAGCGATGAAGACCAGCACCGCGACCAGGAGCCCGATGCGCGAGCGCGTGGTGACACCGGCGCATTCAATCGCGTCGGCGGCTACAGCCAGCCCTTCTGCCGCGCGAGCCGGAACGCCTCGATGCGGTTGCCGACGCCGAGCTTGCCGATCGCCTCGGACAGGTAGTTGCGCACGGTGCCGTGGGACAGGCCCAGCTGGGCAGCGATGTCGTTCGCGGACCTGCCCTCGCCGGCCAGGCGCAGGACTTGGCGCTCGCGGTCATTGAGCGGGTCGGCGTCGCTCCAGGCATCGAGCGCCAGCTGCGGGTCGATCGCGCGGCCGCCGCGGTGGACCTTGCGCAGCGCCTCGGCCAGGTGTTCTGCCGGCGCGTCCTTGAGCAGGTACCCCGACACCCCGGCCTCCAGCGCGCGGCGCAGGAAGCCGGCGCGCGCGAAGGTGGTGACGATGACGACCTTCGTCGCCAGTTCGTGGCGCTGCACGCGCTGCGCCAGTTCCAGCCCGCTCAGGCCCGGCATCTCGATGTCGGTCACCAGCACGTCCGGTTCGAGCCGCTGCAGCTCGCGCCAGGCGTCCTCGCCGTCGGCGGCGGCGCCCAGCACCTCGATGTCGGGCTCCAGCCCCAGCAGCGCGGACAGGGCGCCGCGCACCATCGCCTGGTCTTCGGCGAGCAGGATGCGGATCACGTTGCGCGGCTCCGGGGGTCAGTGGGCATGGGAGGGTCCCGTGGTTTCCGGCAGCACACCTGCGTCGGGTGCGGGTGCCGGCGATCCGCCACGCGCAGGCACCGGCAGCCGCAGCTGCAGCCGCGTGCCGCCGCGCGGCGGCGAGTCGATCGCCAGCGTGCCGCCGAGCCTGGCCACGCGCTCGCGCATGCCGCCCAGGCCGTTGCCGCCGGGGCCCGTGCCGATGCCGCCGATGCCGTCGTCGGTCACCCGCACCTGCAGCTGGTCGCCGTCGCGCTCGAAGGCGACGCGCGCGCTGCCGGCGTGCGCGTGGCGGGCGATGTTGGTGGCCGCCTCGCGCAGCACCAGCGCCAGCCCGCGTTCGACGTCCGCCGGCAGGCCGACCGGCGGCGCGTCGTAGTCGAGCTGCACGCCGGAGGATTCCAGCATCACCCGCGCCGACGCCAGTTCCCCCGCCAGGTCCGCGGCGCGGATGCCGGTCACCGCACTGCGCACCTCGGCCAGGGCGTGGCGCGCCACGGCTTCGGCGTCCTCCAGCTCGCGCTTCGAGGTGGCCGGGTCGCGGTCGAACAGCTTGCGCGACAGCTCCAGCTTCAGCGTGATCAGCGACAGCGTATGCCCGAGCAGGTCGTGCAGGTCGCGGCCGATGCGCTCGCGCTCGGCGGTGGCGGCGAGCCGGCGCACCTCGTCGTGCGAGAGCCTGAGTTCATGGTCCTTCTGGTCGTTGGAACGCTCGACGTTGACGATGACGCCCACGATGACCGAGACCACCGGCAGCCACGCCAGCGCCTGCCACGGATAGCCGATCCACAGCGTCAGGCCGAGGAAGGCGGCATTGAGCAGCAACAGCTGCAGCAGGTAGGCCGGCAGCGAGCGCATGCCGTCGATGCGCAGCATGATGCAGCCGAAGACGAAGTAGCTCATGCACGCCGGATAGACCGGCGCCAGCACCATCGCCAGCGCGACCATGCCCAGCGCGAACCAGTGCGCCCGGCGCCGCGGCGCGGTCACGCACAGCGTGTACAGCAGCACGAACAGCGGGTACGAGGCCAGCGTCAGCAGCAGCCAGCGCCGGTCGTAGCCGTCCGGGCCGAACATCGGCACCAGGAACACCCACACCGACCATGCCAGGTGGATGAACTCCACCCACGGCGCCCTGCCCCGACGCATGCTGCACGCCAGCTGCGAATCCGGTGCCGGCGACAGCCATGCGGGAAGGTGCCCGAACTTCACCCTTGCGCTCCGGAAACGATGCCGGCAGCCATGATGCCGCATCGCCGCCGCGGCGGCATCGACGCCGGTCGCGTTGGCGCCGCGCGGCTCATCCCACCTTCGCCAGGCGCGCCCGTGCGAGGACGAAGAACACCACCGCGAACACCGCCAGCGCGCCCAGGTGCAGCGCCACCGGCGCGCCACCGTCCATGCCCACCACCTTCAGCGCCACCTGGCCCAGGTGGTAGGCCGGCAGCGCCGGCGCGACCCTGCCCAGCACGTCCGGCAGCATCGCCAGCGGCATCCACAGCCCGGACAGGAACGCCATCGGCAGGAAGATCAGGTTGACCACCGCCGGCGCCGCGCTGCCGCTGACCAGCGTGCCCAGGTACAGCCCCAGCGCGCAGAACGGCACCGCCCCCAGCACGTCGACCAGCAGCAACAGCGCCCACTGCGAGGGCTGCAGCGACACCCCCGCCAGCACGGACGCCATCACGGCGAGCAGCAGCGACACGATCGCCGAAAACAGCATCGCCATCGCCATCTTCGCCAGCAGGTAGGCGCCCGGCGGCATCGGCAGCGCGCGCTTGAGCTGCAGCAGCCCCTGTTCGCGCTCGACCGCCACCGTCACCCCGAAGCCGAACAGCCCTGCGCCCGTCACGCCGAACACGCCATAGGTCGCCAGCAGGTACGAGGCGGCCTGGCCGTTGCCGAAGTTCAGGACGACGCCGAACAGCAGGTAGAACAGCGCCGGGAACAGGATCGTCGGCACCGCGAAGACCGGGGCGCGCAGCAGGCGCAGGAACTCGTACTTCGCCTCCAGCACGTAGCTGCGCAGGGTGGCGTGGCGGAGCGGTTTGGCGATGGTGTTCATCATGCGGCCTCCCTGTGCCGTGCTTCGCGCGCCTGCTCCTGGTGCGCGTCTTCGCGGGTGAGTTCAATGAATGCGTCGGCGAGGCCGGCGCGGCGCACCTCAAGTTCGCGCAGCTGCGGGTCCCCGGCCAGCAGGCGCTGCACGATCTCCTCGGCGGCGTCGGCCACGATCTCGATCCGCGTGCCGTCGCGGTGCACCTCGTGCACCTGCGGCCAGCACGCCACCGCGTCGGCATCCAGCGTCGAAACGCAGCGGATGTGCTGCCGCGATACCCGCGCGCGCACCTCGTCCATGCTGCCGGCGGCGACGACCCGCCCGCGCGCCAGCACCGTGACGCGGTCGGCCAGCGCCTCGGCCTCCTCCAGGTAATGCGTGGTCAGCAGCACCGCGCAGCCCTGCGCGACCAGCGCGCGCAGCGCCCGCCACAGGATCTGCCGTGCCTCGATGTCCAGGCCGGTCGTGGGTTCGTCGAGGAACAGCAGCTGCGGATTGCCGCACAGCGCCAGCGCGAACTGCACGCGCCGCTGCTGTCCGCCGGACAGCTTGCCGTATGGCCGCTCCAGCAGCCCGTCGAGTCCCGCCAGCTGCACGCAGTCGGCAACGCTGCGCGGTTGCGGGTAGTAGCTGCGGGTGAGGTCGAGCAGTTCGCCCACCCGCAGCGTGTTCTGCAGCGCGGCGGACTGCAGCATGACGCCGACGCGGCGACGCGCGTCCAGCCGCTGCGGCGACTGCCCGAACAGCAGCGCGGTGCCCGCGTCGGCCTGCAGCAGCCCGAGCAGCAGCGCGACGGCGGTGGTCTTGCCGGCGCCGTTGGCACCGAGCAGCGCCAGCACCTGGCCGGGTGCGATGGCAAGGTCGACGCCATCGAGCGCGACCACGTCCCCGTAGCGCTTGCACGCGCCGCGCAGGCTTGCCAGTTCCAGTGTCTTGCCTTCCATCCGCGCCTCCCGGGGCTGCTTGATGGCTGCAACGATAGGCGCGCGCGCCGATGCGCGGCAGTCGCAGCGGTCAGGTCGATTGCATGACAGCCGTCAGGTGACAGCGACCCGCGCGCGGCATAGCCTGCGTCCCGTGATCGCGGTGTTGCGCCCGCAGGCGCGGAACGCCGGTTACGCCTTCGCGGATTGTCCCGCCCGTGCACCCGCCGGCGGCATCCTGCGCGGCGTGACGGGCGCTGCGCATGCGCGAACCACGCAAAAGATGACTTCACGCATTTGGTCCACGCCGTGGTTGCGGTCACACTCCAGCCTTTCCTCCGTCCCTGTCCCCGATGAACACGAACGCCGATCTGCTCAAGGAACTGCGCATCGACCGCAAGGCACCGCCGCCGCCATCGCGGCGCGGGCTGTGGATCACGCTGGGCGTGGTCGCCGCGCTGCTGCTGTTGGCGCTGGCGGCCTGGGCGTTCTTCGGCCGCGACCGCGGCATCGAGGTGCGCACCGCCACCGTGCAGGCGATCGGCAGTGGCGGCGCGTCGGCCTCGGTGCTCGACGCCACCGGCTACGTGGTCGCGCGGCGCATGGCCACGGTATCGGCCAAGATCACCGGCAAGGTGCGCGAGGTGCTGATCGAGGAAGGCCAGGAAGTGAAGGAAGGCGACGTGATGGCCACGCTCGACCCGGTCGACGCCGACGCCGAACGCGCGCTCGCCGCCTCGCAGCTCGCCGCCGCGCGCAGCCAGATCAGCGGCGTGCAGGCGCAGCTGCATGAAGCCGAACTCGACGCCGGGCGCCTGGGCAAGCTGGTCGGCCAGCAGCTGGTGTCCAAATCCCAATACGACCAGGCCGTGGCCCAGCGCGATGCCCTGCGCTCGCAGCTGGCCACCGCGCAGCGCAACGCCAAGGTCGCCGCGGACCGCCTCGCGATCGCCGACAACGGCGTCGACAACACCATCGTGCGCGCGCCGTTCGCCGGGGTGGTCACGGCCAAGGCCGCGCAGCCGGGCGAGATCGTCTCGCCGCTGTCGGCCGGCGGCGGCTTCACCCGCACCGGCATCGGCACCATCGTCGACATGGATTCGCTGGAAGTCGAAGTCGACGTCGGCGAGGCCTTCATCGGCCGGGTCAAGCCGAAGATGCCGGTCGAGGCTACGCTCAACGCCTATCCGGACTGGAAGATCCCGGCCGAGGTCATCGCCATCATCCCCGCCGCCGACCGCGGCAAGGCCACGGTCAAGGTGCGCATCGCGCTCAAGCAGAAGGACCCGCGCATCGTGCCCGACATGGGCGTGCGCGTGAGCTTCCTCGAGGCCGCGAAGCCCGAATCGGCACAGCAGCCGCAGGGCGTGCGCGTGCCGTCGGCGGCCATCGTCGAACGCGGTGGCCGGGACGTGGCGTTCGCGCTCGACGACGAAGGCAGCCATGTCGAACAGCGCGAGCTGAAGACCGGCATGGCGATGGGCGACGACCGCCAGGTGCTGTCGGGCCTGGTGGCCGGCGACGCGGTGGTGCTTGATCCACCGGATGAACTGGAAGACGGCTCGGCGGTCACGATGGCCGCGGATGCCGAAGAGTAGCCGCGCCCGGGCCCCGGCCCGGCGCGCATCACACACATGACCGGGCGCGGCCCGGCCCACAGCGAGGCACGCACCATGTCGACCCTGGTCACCACCCGCGGACTCACCAAGACCTACCAGCGAGGGCCCGAGAAGATCGAGGTGCTGCACGGCATCGACCTCGACATCCCCAAGGGCGACTTCGTCGCGCTGATGGGACCCTCGGGTTCGGGCAAGACCACCCTGCTCAACCTGATCGGAGGCCTGGATACGCCGACCTCGGGCGAGATCGAGATCGAGGGCGAACGCATCGACCGGATGGGCGCCGGGCAGCTGTCGAACTGGCGCAGCCGCCACGTCGGCTTCGTGTTCCAGTTCTACAACCTGATGCCGATGCTCACCGCGCAGAAGAACGTCGAACTGCCGCTGCTGCTGACAAACCTCGGCGGCGCGCAGCGCAAGCGCAACGCCGAGATCGCGCTGCAGCTGGTGGGCCTGGCCGACCGCGGCAGGCACAAGCCCAACGAGCTGTCCGGCGGCCAGCAGCAGCGCGTGGCGATCGCGCGCGCGATCGTCTCCGACCCCACCTTCCTGATCTGCGACGAGCCCACCGGCGACCTCGACCGCCATTCGGCCGAGGAGATCCTGCAGCTGCTGCAGGTGCTCAACCGCGACCACGGCAAGACCATCATCATGGTCACGCATGACCCCAAGGCCGCCGAATACGCCACCCATACCGTGCACCTGGACAAGGGCGAGCTGGTCGACGCGCCGGCGATGGCGCACTGATGTTCCGCCCCTCCCCCTGCGAACGCAGGGGAGGGAGCCTAGGAGACCGACATGAAATACTTCTCGCTGATCTGGGCCCAGCTGTTCCGCAGCAAGACACGCACCCTGCTGACGCTGCTGTCGGTGGTGGCGGCGTTCCTGCTGTTCGGGATGCTCGATTCGGTGCGCGTGGCGTTCAACTCCGGCGGCAGCGTCGAGGGCGCCAACCGCCTGGTCGTGGCCTCGCGGCTGTCGATCACGCAGTCGCTGCCGATCAACCTGCTGCCGCAGATCGAGGCGATTCCCGGCGTGCGCAAGACCACCTATGCGATGTGGTTCGGCGGCATCTACCAGGACCCGAAGAACTTCTTTCCCAACTTCTCGGTCGCGCCCAACTTCTTCGACGTGTACACCGAGTACGAGGTGCCGCCGGACCAGCTCAAGGCGTTCCAGGACACCCGCACCGGCGCGGTCGTCGGCGAAGCGCTGGCCAAGAAGCACGGCTGGAAGATCGGCGACACGATCCCGCTGCAGGCCACGATCTTCCCGCGCGGCGGCAGCAACGACTGGCCGCTGGAGCTCAAGGCGATCTTCCGCGCCAAGGACCGCAGCAACGTCGGCGCCGAGAACCAGTTGATGATGAACTGGAAGTATTTCGACGAGTCCAACGACTACATCAAGAGCCAGGTCAGCTGGTACACCGTGCAGCTGGCCAACGCCAGCCAGGCCTCGCGGGTGGCGCGCGCGATCGACGCGCTGTCGGCCAACTCCGACCACGAGACCAAGAGCCAGAGCGAGTCGGAGTTCCAGCAGGCCTTCGCCAAGCAGTTCGCCGACATCGGCCTGATCGTCACCTCGATCATGGGCGCGGTGTTCTTCACGCTGCTGCTGCTCACCGGCAACACCATGGCGCAGGCGGTACGCGAGCGCGTACCGGAGCTGGCCGTGCTCAAGACGCTCGGCTTCAAGGACGGCACCGTGCTGGTGCTGGTGATGGTCGAGTCGGTGCTGCTGGTGGTGCTGGGCGGGCTGGTCGGGCTGGGGCTGGCGGCGGTGATCATGCCCGGCGTGGCTGCGGCCAGCGGCGGCACGATCTCGCTGCCGCAGGTGCCGACCCAGACCTGGCTGCTCGGCCTGGGGCTGATGCTGGCGATCGGCATCGTGGTCGGGCTGCTGCCCGCGCTGCGCGCCAAGCGCCTGAAGATCGTCGACGCACTGGCCGGGCGCTGAGCATGCGACGCAAACATCCGCGCGAAGGCATCGCGCATCGCCGGGACGGCGCGCAACGCGCATCGACTGGCCGTATGAACACGAGGTGGCACCCATGAAGAAGCAATGGCTGTGGAACCTGCTTTCGATCGCATTGCTGCTCGTCGGCCTGGCGGTCTGGATCATGCTGCCGTGGCAGGGCGTGCTCGCGGTCGCGGTGCTGCTCGCGCTGTGGCTGCTGTTCACGCGCAGCGGCCGGCTCGCGCTCGCCGCCGCGAAGATCGGCATCGCCAGCCTGCCGCAGCGCTGGGGCGCCTCGTCGGTGATCGTGGTCGGCATCGCCGGCGTGGTCGGCGTGCTGGTGGCGATGCTGGCGATGGGTGAAGGCTTCCAGGCCACACTCGGCAGCACCGGCGACGAGGTTTCCACGATCGTGCTGCGCGGCGGCTCGCAGGCCGAGACCAACTCGGTGATCACCCGCGACCAGGTGCCGCTGGTCAGCGCCCTGGCCGGTATTTCCAAAGACGCCGAGGGCCACCCGCTGGTCTCGCCGGAACTGTCGCAGGTGGTGAACCTGCCGTCGAAGGACGACGGCACCGACGTCAACGCGCAATTCCGCGGCGTCGGCGAGCTGGCCTGGACGGTGCACGACAAGGTCAGGATCATCGAAGGCCGCAAGTTCAAGCCCGGCCTGCGCGAGATCGTGGTCGGCCAGGGCGCGCGCGGCCAGTTCCGCGGCCTCGACGTGGGCAAGACGCTGCGGCTGGGCAACCAGGACTGGACGGTGGTCGGCGCCTTCGCCTCGGGCGACGCGCACGATTCGGAGATGTGGACCGATGCCGAGACGCTGGGCTCGACCTACAACCGCAGCGCCTACCAGTCGATCAGCGTGCGCAACGACGGCAAGGCGGGCGTGGCGGCGTTCAAGGCCGCGATGGACGCCGATCCGCGCCTGAAGCTCGATGTCGAAACCACCCACGACTACTACGCCAAGCAGAGCGGCGGATTGAGCAAGCTGATCAACGTCCTCGGCACGGTGATCGGCGCGATCATGGCGATCGGCGCGGTGTTCGGCGCGCTCAACACCATGTACGCGGCGGTGGCCGGGCGCGCGCGCGAGATCGCGACGATGCGCGCGATCGGTTTCCGCGGCCTGCCCGTGGTGCTGGCGGTGATGCTGGAGACGATGCTGCTGGCACTGCTCGGCGGCGTGCTGGGCGGGCTGGTGGCCTGGGCGATCTTCAACGGCTACAGCGTCAGCACGCTGGGCAACAACTTCAGCCAGGTGGTGTTCCAGTTCAAGGTCTCGCCGGAGCTGCTGTGGACGGGCCTGAAGTGGGCGCTGGGCATCGGCCTGGTCGGCGGGTTGTTCCCGGCCCTGCGCGCGGCGCGGCTGCCGGTGACCACGGCGCTGCGGGATGCCTGATGGACGCTGACCCGGCTTCGCTGTCGAACGCGGGACTCGGCACGCGGCTGCACTCCCTGCAGAAGCGCGCGTTCGAGATCTACGAGGACGCCGCGCTGCGCGCGGAGGCAAATCCAGCGCAGGCCGATGCCGCGTATGCGCGGGCCGAGGCGGAAGCGGCGCCGTTGATCGCGCAGGCCAAAGCGCTCAACGACGAACGCGTGCGGCGCCTGCGCAGGCGTGCGCAGGTCTGGCGGACGCTGGCGATCGCGACGGCAGTCGTGGGCGTGGCGGTGGTTGCGTGGCTGGCCGCGCGCGGCTGACCCGGGATTGCTCAGGCCGGCAACGGCCGCCGGCGCGTGCGCAGTAGCCCGTCGCCGGCGTACACCGCCAGCGCGATCCAGATCAGCACGAAGCCGATCGCACGCTCGGTGCTGAAGTCCTCGCCCAGCAGCAGCACGCCGCATAGCAGCTGCAGCGTCGGCGCGATGTACTGCAACAGGCCGACCAGCGAGTACGGGATGCGCCGCACCGCGTCGGCGAAACCGATCAGCGGCAGCGCGGTCAGCGCACCGCCCAGCACCAGCAGTGCGGCGACGCCCCAGCCCCAGGCACCCGCGCCGTCGTGGGCGACGAAGCCGCCGGCGCCGTGGAACTCGCCCCACAGCAGCACCGCCAGCGCCGGCAGGAACAGGTACAGGCTCTCGACGCCCAGCCCGCGCACCGGCGGCACGCCGACCAGCTTGCGGATCAGCCCGTAGCCGCCGAACGAGCACGCCAGCGTCAGCGCGATCCACGGGAAGCTGCCGTAGTTGAAGGTCAGCCACAGCACGCCGCAGGTGGCGATGCCGACCGACACCCACTGCACGGTGCCGAGCCGCTCGCGCAGCACCAGCACGCCGAGCACGACGTTGAGCAGCGGGTTGATGAAGTAGCCCAGGCTGGTCTCGACCACATGGCCGGCGTTGACCGCCCAGATGTACAGGCCCCAGTTGAACGCGATCAGCGTGCCGCTGAGCGCCAGCATCCATGCCGCGCGCGGGATCGCCAGCGTCTCGCGCAGCCAGCCGCGACCGTATTTCCAGAACAGCCAGCCGGCGACCAGCACCGTGCTCCAGACGATGCGGTGCATGATGATCTGCAGCGACGGCACCACCTTGAGCAGGTGCCAGTACAGCGGCATCACCCCCCACAGCACGAAGGCACCGATGGCCATCCACAGGCCGCGGCGATCGACCGGCGCCGGGGTCACGTTGTCGCCTCGATGGCCGCCGCCGGCTTCGGCCTGCGCACCTTCGACAGCGTGATCGCGACCACGCCGGACAGGATCACCACCATCGCGCCGATGTCGTGCACGCTGAAACGCTCGGCGGCCAGCCACGCACCCAGCGCAACGGCGACCACCGGATTGACGTAGGCATAGCTGCCGGCGAGCGTCGCGCGCACGTGGTGCAGCAGCCAGATGTAGGCGGAGAAAGCGACGATGGAACCGAAGCCGGCCAGGTACGCGACCGCCAGCATGCCGCTGGCCGACGGCATCGCGTCGAGCCGCTCGCCCAGCACCAGGCCGGCGGCGAGCATCATCGTCCCGCCGCACAGCATCTGCGCCGCCGCGCCCATGAACGGCGACGGCAGGTCGCGGCCCTGGCTCCACACCGAGCCGAACGCCCACGCGATCGGCGCAACCAGCAGCGCCACCAGCCCCACCGGCGTGGCCGCCAGCGAACTGCCGGCGTTGAGCCACAGCACGCCGACGAAGCCGATGCCCAGGCCCAGCCATTCGAGGCGATTGGAGCGCTGCCCGCGCAGGGTCGCGAACAGCGCGATCCACAGCGGCGCCGAGGCCACCGCCACCGCGGCCAGCCCCGACGACACCGACTGCTCGGCGATGCACACCATGCCGTTGCCCAGCCCGAGCAGCAGCACGCCCATGAAGGCACTGTTGCGCCACTGCCGCCACGTGGGCATCGGCACCCCGCGCAGCCGCAGCACCGCGAACAGCAGCCCGCCAGCCACGAGGAAGCGCGAACCGGCCATCAGCAGCGGCGGCCAGCCGCCCTCGAGCGCAAAGCGGATGCCCAGGTAGGTCGACCCCCAGACGAGATACAGCACCGCCAGCGCAGCGGCGATGGCGAACGCGGAAACGGGCTGCTGCACGAGCGGCGGCGAGGCACTCATGGGGGAAGGTCCGGGTGGCGTGGGGAATAACGGGAGCGGCGGCACCGCAAGTGGAATTCTACGCCTCGCAGCGAGGCCGCGACGCGCAACGCTGTCTCCCGCCGGTGGGCCAATCGACGAGCCGCGAACCGAAGCACTTGCTGCAGGAGCGGCTTCAGCTGCGAGCTTTTGTGCCCGGTCCCTCTGCCCGCGAAGGCAGGAGGAATAAAGGCTCGCGGCTGAAGCCGCTCCTGCAAAAGCAAAGCACCGGCCTAGGTCGCGGACGCTGACGAGCGCTTCCCGAAAAGTCGGACCCCACCCTCGCGCGCTGCGCGCGCTTTCCCTCTCCCGCAGGCTCGCTCAAGGCGGACGCGCGGCAGGAACGGAAACGGGCGCCGAAGCGCCCGTCCGTCACGCCGTTGCCGCGAGCACCGTTACTCGGTCCAGTGCCCCGCGGTGTTCGCCACCGGCAGCACCTGCGCAGACAGCACCTTGTCGTTGTCGAGCAGTTGCACCGCGTCGGCCAGGATCGCGGCGGACTCGCGCAGCAGCGGGTCGGGCGCGTCCTCGGCCAGCTTCTCGCGCTTGGCGTCCTCGGCCACGTTGCGCTCGCTGGCCTGCAGGCCGTCGTCGGCGGCCATCGCGGCCAGCGGGTCGAGCGGCAGGCCCAGCGCCTTGCGCTGCTCCTGGCGCGACTTGCGCTTGGCGTCCTGGCGGTCGCGGTCGGCGCGGCGTTCGGCCTCGTTGAGCGAGATGTACTTCTTTTCCTTCTCAGCGCGGAATTCCCGGACATCCTCTTCGAACCACTGGAATTCCTTGTCGCCCTTCACCCGCGCGGCGTGCAGCCTGGCCAGCTGCGGCAGCAGCGGGGCGAAGTTGCCGTAGCGGGTGTGCGGCACGCCGGCGATGCGCGTCCACGGCAGCGCATTGTCGTAGGTGCTCTCGCCGAACTCGCTGGCGTCGACCATCACCGGGAAGGCGATGTCCGGCACCACGCCCTTGTTCTGGGTGCTGCTGCCGTCGGGCAGGAAGAACTGGGCGATGGTCAGCTTGACCTGGCCGTAGCGCTTGCCCTCGTTGCCGGGCCAGCGGTCCAGGTCGACCAGGTTCTGCACCGTGCCCTTGCCGAAGGTGGTCTCGCCGATCACCAGCCCGCGGCCGTAGTCCTGGATCGCGCCGGCGAAGATTTCCGACGCCGAGGCCGAGCCGCGGTTGACCAGCACCGCCAGCGGACCGTCCCAGGCCACGCCGGCATCGCGGTCGCCTTCGACGCTGACGCGGCCGCCGGACTCGCGCACCTGCACCACCGGGCCTTGGTCGATGAACAGGCCGGTGAGTTCGATCGCCTCGTTGAGCGAACCGCCGCCGTTGCTGCGCAGGTCCATCACCACGCCGTCCACGCCTTCGCCGCGGAACTGCTTGAGCAGCTTGGCCACGTCGCGGGTGGCCGAGGCGTAGTCGTCGCTGTGCTTCCGCCGCCCCTCGAAGTCCTGATAGAACGCCGGCAGCTTGATCACGCCGATGCGGCGCTCGGGCACGCTGTCGTGCGCGGGCAGCTTGAGCACTTCGCCCTTGGCGGCCTGCTCCTCGAGCCGGATCTTGGCGCGGGTGAGCGTGATGCGGTTGGGTTCGCCGTCCATGCCCAGGGCCGCGGGGATCACGTCCAGGCGCACGTCGGTGCCCTTCGGCCCCTTGATCTTCTCGACCACGTCGTCGATGCGCCAGCCGATCACGTCCTCCATCGGCCCGCTCTTGCCCTGGCCGACGCCGACGATGCGGTCGCCAGGGGTGAACTTGCCGCTGGTGGCCGCGGGCCCGCCGGCGATCAGCTCGCGGATCACCACCACGTCGTCCTGCTTCTGCAGCTGCGCGCCGATGCCCTCGAGCGACAGCGACATGCTCTGGTTGAAGCGCTCGGCGCTGCGCGGATCGAGGTAATCGGTGTGCGGGTCGATCGAGGCGGTGTAGGCATTGAGGAAGGTATTGAACGCGTCGGTACCGTCGAGCTCGCCGAGCGTCTTGCCGAGGTTGGCATAGCGCTTGTCGAGCGTCTTGCGGATGTCGGCGCTGTCCTTGCCGGCCAGTTTCAGGCGCAGCCAGTCGTTGCGCACGGACTGTTTCCACAATTGCTCGACCTCGGCATCGTTGGCCGCCCACGGCGCGTCCTCGCGGTCGTAGTGCCAGCGCTCGTCGCCGCTGAAGTCGAAGATGTCCTGCTTGAGCAGGCCGCGTGCGTAGGCCACGCGCTGTTCGACCCGCTGCTGGAAGACCGAGAAGATGGCGAACGCCGGATCCAGCTCGCCGGCCTTGATCGCGCCGCCCATGCGGCTGCGCAGCGGCTCGAAGCGGGCGATGTCGGCGGCGGTGAAGAACATCTTGCTGCCGTCGAGCGACTCCAGGTAGCGCTTGAAGATGTCCTGCGACAGGGTGCCGTCGAGTGCCCGCGGCCGGTAGGCGTAGCGGCTGTCGGACAGCAGGCCGTAGACCAGCTTGGACGTGGTGGCCTGGTCGACCTTCGAGGTCGCGGGCAGTTCGTCGCTGCCCGAGCGCGCCATCAGCGCCAGCGGCACCGACAGGGCAAGGACGATCACGGAAGTGGACAGGGTGCGGGACAGGTTCATGCGTTCACTCGGGCCGCGCCACGGCCACTGTTCGGTGGGGAGGGAGTCTGGCGTCCTTGATGGACGGCGGGACAGTGCAGAAAGTTGCACCAGCGCGCGAAATCCACTCTAACCGCGGCTGCGGCGGCTTATGTGAACGAAACGTGGGGCCTGCGGCCCCCGGCAGCACGCGTGGATTCAGGCGGCGACGCCGGCCTCGGCGGCCTGGCGGTCGGCGTGGTACGACGAGCGCACCAGCGGGCCGGAGGCGACGTGGGTGAAGCCCAGCGACATGCCGTAGATCTCCAGCGCCTTGAATTCCTCGGGCGTCCAGTAGCGCAGCACCGGGTGGTGGTGCGCACTGGGCTGCAGGTACTGGCCGATAGTGACCATCTCCACGTCGTGCGCGCGCAGGTCGCGCAGCGTCGCCTGCACCTGCTCCATGGTCTCGCCCAGGCCGAGCATGATCCCGGACTTGGTGGGGATGTGCGGGTGCTGTTGCTTGAACTTCCGCAGCAGGGTCATCGACCACTGGTAGTCGGCGCCCGGGCGCACGTTGCGGTACAGGTCCGGCACGGTTTCGACGTTGTGGTTGAACACGTCCGGCGGGTTGGCCGCCAGGATCTCCAGCGCCCGCTCCATGCGGCCCTTGCCGCGGAAGTCGGGGGTCAGGATTTCGATCTTGGTGCCGGGACTCATCTCGCGGATCGCGGTGATGCAGTCGACGAAGTGCGCCGCGCCGCCGTCGCGCAGGTCGTCGCGATCGACGCTGGTGACCACGACGTACTTCAGGCCCATGTCCTTGACCGTCTGCGCCAGGTGCAGCGGCTCGGTGGGGTCCGGCGGCTTGGGCCGGCCGTGGGCGACGTCGCAGAAGCTGCAGCGGCGGGTGCAGACCTCGCCCAGGATCATGAAGGTCGCGGTGCCGTGGCCGAAGCACTCGTGGATGTTCGGGCAGCTGGCCTCCTCGCACACGGTGACCAGGCGGTTCTCGCGCAGCTTCGACTTGAGCTTCTGCACCGCGTTGCCGGACGGGATCCGCACCCGGATCCACGACGGTTTGCGCAGCACCGGCGCGTCGGCGAACTGCACCGGCGAGCGCGCGATCTTGTCGCCGGCGACCTGCTTCGCCCCCGCCTCCAGCGCCGATGCCGGGTTGGCAACGACCTGCAGGGGAATCGAACGCGACGTGGACTCGGGCATGGCGACGGCTCAGGCGGCTTGCGTGGAGGAAACGGCGGCAACCGGCTGCGGGTCCGCGAGGTCGGGCGGCGGGGCCGCCTGCAACGCAAGGCCGAACTGCGCCGCCATCGCGTCGAGCAGTACCGGCTTCATCGCCTCCATGCTCGACGGGCCGCCCAAGTCTAGCACCGAGGTCACCTGCAGCCCTGCGTATCCGCAGGGGTTGATGCGGCCGAACGGCTCCAGGTCCATCGCCGCGTTGAAGGCCAGCCCGTGGAAGGTGCAGCCGCGGCGCACGCGGATCCCGAGCGCGGCGACCTTGGCGCCGTTGACGTAGACGCCGGGCGCGCCTTCGCGGCGTTGCGCACCGATGTTCCACTCGGCCAGGGTGTCGATCACGGCCTGCTCGATCCGGCACACGTACTCGCGCACGCCGATCTTCAGGCGCTTCAGGTCCAGCAGCGGGTAGACCACGATCTGGCCGGGGCCGTGGTAGGTCACCTGGCCGCCGCGGTCGACGTGCAGCACCGGGATGTCGCCGGGCATCAGCACGTGCTCGGGCTTGCCGGCCTGGCCGAGGGTGAACACCGGGTCGTGCTCGACCACCCAGACTTCGTCGGTCGAACCGCCGTCGCGCAGGTCGGTGAAACGCTGCATTCCACGCCAGACCGGTTCGTAGGGCTGGCGCCCGAGGTCACGCAGCACGGCGACCCTGTCTGTCTCCCGAGTCCCGGGTCCCGAATCCCGAGTCCCGGGCCTTACAGCGTCCACTTCACCTCCGGATGCGCGCGCAGGACCTCGTGCGCGGTCTCGTACTGGGCGCGGTCGTCGGCGCGGAAGCCCAGTTTCACCGAAACGAACTTGCCTCCGCTCGACTCGCGCCACGAGATGGTCTCGTGCAGCACGTCGATGCCGGCGGCGGTGAGCAGCCTGGGGATTTCGGTTTCCAGCCCGGCCGTGGCCGGCCCCATCGCGGTGATCTCGAAGGTGCCGGGGAACTGGAAGCCGTGCTCGGGGTTGTCGGACTTGATTTCCATCGTCCGATTATGGGTCCGCCTCCGGCCCAACCCAAGCCATCCGCCGACGCGCCCGGATGCGTGCGTGGCAGCTTTGCGCCGCTTTTTGCGTACTCCCCCACCATGACGGCCCCGTCCGCGGGCCGGAACACCACCGGAGGCATTCATGGAAATCCGCAAGCGCCTGGCACTGGCCGTGGCATGCAGCGTGGCCGCAATGGCGGCGACCACCGCGGCGAGCGCCGCGACCGCGCAGCAGGAGCGCGCGCAGAAGACCGGCGAGATCCCGGTCTGCAGCCAGCCACTGGGCACCCTGGCCGTGGTCGAGCCGCAGGGCACCAACTGGTGGACCGGCCAGCGGCTGGCGTCGCCGGCGGCGCTGATCAAGGTCTTCGTCAGCCGCTCGCGGTGCTTCACGCTGGTCGATCGCGGCGTTGGCATGAAGGCGATGCAGGCCGAGCGCGAGCTGGCTTCGGGCGGCGAGCTGCGCGGCGGCTCCAACATTGGCAAGGGCCAGATCAAGGCGGCCGACTACGTGATGGTCCCGGACGTGGTGTCGCAGAACAGCAATGCCTCGGGCAACAGGATCGGCGGCCTGATCGGCGGCCTGGTCGGCAACCGCACCGCCGCCGCGGTGCTGGGCGGCATCGACATCAAGCGCAAGACCGCCGACGTGGTGCTGACCAT
>Ga0160437_1000283_pt1 | contig 27993 bp, 25 predicted proteins | sample HID1975I_E0MG_FD_108227 | JGI IMG/M metagenome (GOLD analysis project Ga0160437, IMG submission 108227) | Enriched soil microbial communities from UW Madison campus, WI, USA - HID1975I_E0 MG | ecosystem: Environmental > Terrestrial > Soil > Unclassified | place: USA: Madison, Wisconsin... | reverse complement strand
TGTCGGGCGGCCAGGGAAAGATGGTGGCGCTGGCGCGCGCCATCATGGTCGGCACCCGCTTGCTGATGCTGGACGAACCCTTCCAGGGCCTGGCCCCCAAGCTGGCGCGCGACTACACCGAAGCGCTGGAACGCCTGAAGGAATTGCAGCCGGAGCTGTGCGTGGTCATCACCGAATCCAACGTGAAGCTGCTGGGCGGCATCCCTGACCAGATCTGGACGATCGAGCGCGGCTCAATCACCTTGAATTGACTACCGGAGACATTGCATGACGCAGATGATTATCAACGGCCGCCAGGTCGATGCCCACGACGGGCGCACCATCGACGTGGTGTCACCCGTGGATGGCGAGGTGTTCACCACCATTCCGCGCGGCCAGCAGGCCGATGTGGATGCCGCCGTGCAGGCGGCGCGCGCCGCGCTTGAGGGCGACTGGGGCCGCATGACGGCGCTGGAACGCGGCCGCCTGATGCTGCGCCTGGGTGAATCGGTATTGGCGCACCACGAAGAACTGGCGCAACTGGAATCGCGCGATACCGGCAAGCCCATTTCCACCGCGCGCGGCGACATCACCGTGCTGGCGCGCTACTTCGAGTTCTACGGCGGCGCGGCCGACAAAGTACACGGCCAGACCATTCCGTTTCAGAAAGACTATTCGGTTCAGTTGATCCGCGAACCGCTAGGCGTGACTGCCCACATCATTCCGTGGAACTACCCGGCGCAGATGTTTGGCCGCAGCGTGGCGCCGGCATTGGCCATGGGCAACGCCAGCGTGGTCAAGCCGGCCGAAGACGCCTGCCTGTCCATCATCCGCGTCGCCGAATTGGCCCTGGAAGTGGGCTTTCCCCCCGGTGCGCTGAATATCGTGACAGGCTTGGGCGAAGAGGCGGGCGCCAGCCTGTCGCGCCATGCCGACATCAACTTCATCACCTTCACCGGGTCGAACGAAGTGGGCGTGCTGATCCAGCAGGCCGCCGCCGTCAACGCCGTCAAGTGCGTGCTGGAGCTGGGCGGCAAGTCGGCGCACATCGTGTTCGATGACGCCAGTTACAAGCTGGCCATTCCCGCCATCGTGAAGGGCATCGTCCACAACACCGGCCAGACCTGCACGGCGGGCAGCCGCCTGCTGGTGCAGCGCGGCGTCTACGCCGACTTCATGAAGGCGCTGGCCGAAGAGTTTTCCAAGGTGCGCGCCGGCACGCCCGACATGGACCTGACCTGCGGCCCCGTCGTCAACAAGGCGCAGTTTGAGCGCGTGAACCGCTACATCGCCAAGGGCCTGGCCGACGGCCTGACCGTGGCGGCCGAAGGCGGCATTGCCGACGGCGTGCCTTCGGGCGGCTTCTTCGTGACGCCCACGCTGTTCTCGGCGCCCTCGCATGACAGCACCTTGCTGACCGAAGAGATCTTCGGACCGGTGCTGGTGGCGCTGCCCTTTGACACCGAAGCCGACGCCATCCGGTTGGCCAACGCCACCGACTACGGCCTGTTGGGCGCGGTCTGGACCGAAAACGGCGGACGCCAGCAGCGCGTGGCGCGCGGCATCAAGTGCGGCCAGGTCTACATCAACGGCTTTGGGGCTGGCGGCGGCGTGGAACTGCCGTTTGGCGGCGTCAAGAAAAGCGGCCACGGGCGCGAGAAGGGCTTTATCGCCCTGGAAGAAATGAGCACCACGAAAACGTTGATCCAGTTCTACGGCGAATGATCGCCACGCCATCTACGGAGTCCAGTCATGAGTCAGTTGCAGGGTAAGGTCGCCATCGTCACGGGTGGAGGCAGCGGTTTCGGCGAAGGCATCGTCAAGCTGTATGCCAAGGAAGGCGCAAAGGTCGTCATCGCCGACATCAACAAGGAAGCCGCCGACCGCGTGGCCGGCGAAGTAGGCGCGGCCGCGCTGGCCGTGAAGGCCGACGTGTCCAGCCGCGCCGACATCGACAACGTGGTGCGCGTGTGCCTGGAGCAATTCGGGTCGGTAGACATCGTGGTCAACAACGCGGCCATCACCCACAAGAACCAGCCGATGCTGGACGTGGACGAGGCCATGTTCGACCGCATGTTCGAGATCAACGTGAAGTCCATCTATCACATGGCGCAGGCCGTGGTGCCGGTGATGCGCAAGCAAAAGCGCGGCGTGATTCTTAACGTCGGGTCGACTGCCGGCATCCGCCCGCGCCCCGGCCTCAGTTGGTACAACGCGTCCAAGGGCGCGGTCAACGTGCTGTCCAAATCGATGGCCGTGGAACTGGGCCCCGACGGTATTCGCGTCAACGCGATTTGCCCCGTGATGGGCATTACCGGCATGTTCGAACTGTTCATGGGCTTGCCCGACACGCCCGAGAACCGCGCCAAGTTCGTGTCCACCATTCCGCTGGGCCGCTTCTGCCAGCCCTCGGACGTGGCGGCGGCCGCCTTGTTCCTGGCGAGCGACGCGGCGGAATTCATCACCGGCGTGGAGTTCCCCGTGGACGGTGGACGTACGGTGTAAGGGTTGGATCCGGCCGGCACGCGCCGGCCGTGTGGCTTCTACTTGGATGTCAGCGCATGAAAATCAAAGCGGCGTTGTTGCGTAACGCAGGGGTGCAAGGTCCTTACGCCCAGACCCGGCCATTGGCCATCACCGAGGTCGAGTTGGACCCACCCGGCACGGGCGAAGTGCTGGTGCGCATCAAGGCGGCGGGCCTCTGCCATTCGGATTTGTCGGTCATCAACGGCGACCGTCCGCGTGGCGTGCCGATCGTGCTTGGGCATGAGTCATCGGGCGAAGTGGTCGAGACCGGCCCCGGCGTTACCGACCTGAAACCCGGCGATCACGTGGCCATGGTGTTCGTGCCCAGTTGCGGCTGCTGCAACCCCTGCATGGAAGGCCGCCCCGCGCTGTGCGAACCCGGCGCCGCCGCCAACACGCAAGGGACCTTGCTGGGCGGCGAGCGCCGCCTGCACATCGGCGACGAATACCTGAACCATCACACGGGCGTGTCCTGCTTTGCGGAATATGCCGTGGTGTCGCGTCGTTCCTGCGTGAAGGTCAACGTTGAACTGAGCCACCGCGAGGCCGCGCTGTTCGGCTGCGCCGTGCTGACCGGTGCGGGCGCGGTGCTGAACCGGGCGCGCATCAAGGCTGGCGACACCGCCGCCATCGTCGGGCTGGGCGGCGTGGGCCTGTCGGCCTTGCTGGCGGCTGTTGCGGCAGGCGCGCGGCGCGTCGTCGCCGTCGATCTCAGCGATGAGAAGCTGGCGCTGGCCAAGGAGCTGGGCGCGACCCACGTGGTCAACCCCAAGCAGGTCAAGACGGACGACGATCTCTTCGACCTGGCCGGTGGCCGCGTGGACTACGGCTTTGACATGGCGGGCGCCGTACCGGCGTTCGAGACCGCCTACAAGCTCACCCGGCGCGGCGGCGCCACCGTGACGTCGGGCCTGCCCAACCCCAAGTTCAGCTTCCCGCTGTCGCTCTCGCAGATGGTGGGCGAAGAACGCGACATACGCGGCAGCTACCTGGGGTCGGGCGTGCCCGCCATCGACATCAGCCGCTACATCGACCTGTACAAGGCCGGCCAGTTGCCGGTGGACCGGATGATGGGCAAATCGTTTTCGCTGGACCAGATCAACGAGGGGTTCGATCACCTCGCCACCGGCGGCAGCCTGCGCGACGCCATCGTTTTCTAAGGGCATAGACCCGACTACAACACTGGAGACAAGACCATGAAAACCTCAAGACTCGCCGCCCTGTTAGGCGCCACATTGCTGACCGGCTTCGCGGCCCTGGCCGGCGCCGCCGACAAGCCCAAGGAACTGAACATCGGCATCTCGACCTTCCTGTCGGGCTCGGCCTCGGTGTTCGGCGTGCCCGCCCGCGACGCGGCCGAAATCCTCATCCAGGACATCAATGCCGCCGGCGGCATCGACGGCGTCAAGCTCGTGCCCAGCTACATCGACGAAGGTGGCGGCGGTGAAAAGCTGCTGTCCGAATATCGCCGCCTGGCCGAAGGCGGCACCCGCGTGATGCTGTCCGCCATTTCCAGCGGCCACTGCAACATCGTGGCCCCCGTCGCCGAAGACCTGAAAGTGCTGAACGTGATGTGGGACTGCGGCACGGAAAAAGCCCTGGAAGGTAAGAAGTACAAGTACGTGGTGCGCACCCAAGCCAACGCCACCACCGAAATGGTCGCCCAGGTGCTGTACCTGATGAAGGTGAAGCCCGACTTCAAGACCATCGCCATCGTCAACCAGGACTACGCCTGGGGCCGCGATTCGCGCGACATCTTCCTGGCCGCGCTGAAGAAGTTCAAGCCCGACGTAAAGGTCGTGGCCGAGATGTTCCCCAAGTTCGGCGCCGCTGACTTCTCTACAGAAATCAGCCGCCTGCAAGCCCTGCGCCCCGACGTCATCGTGTCCACCTCGTGGGGCGGCGACCTGGACAACTTCGTGCGCCAGGCCTCGCAACGCAACCTGTTCAAGAACTCCACCTTCGTGCTGTCCCTGGCTGAAAGCTCGCTGGAACGCCTGGGCAACGCCTTGCCCGAAGGCGTCTACGTCGGCGCGCGCGGCGACCACTACTTCCTGCACCCGGAAACCAAGGACGACCCGCAGCACCAGGCTTTCGTGAAGAAGTTCCACGACAAGACGGGCGCATATCCGATCTATTCGGTCTACCACATGGTGCAGGCGGTGCAAGGCCTGAAAGCCGGCTACGAAAAAGCCATCAAGGACAACGGCGGCGCCTGGCCCACCGTGGAACAAGTGGCCGCCGCCATGCACGACGTGAACTTCAAAGGCTACGGCCGCGAAGTCAAAATGCACCGCGCCGACGGCCAAGCCCTGGAAGCGCAGTTGTTCGGCGTGACCAAGAAGAGCGACAAGTACCCGTTCAAGGTGCTGGCCGACATCACCATCGTGCCGGCGGAACTGGTGACCCCGGGCGTGGAAGACACGTCGATGGGCTGGATTGAAAAGAGCCTGACCCCGGACGTGCTGAAAAGCGACCAGATCAAGGTGTATTCGAACTGAGCAAGCTGTGTTGTGTGTGCAGGGACTCCCCGACGAGAAATCGTCGGGGTTTTTTTTGGTGGGCTATCCCCGCCCCACCGGCAACCCCACCACGGCCTCCTTAAAATCCGGAAACTCCTTCAAATACTCCGCACTCCCTGCCACCCGTTTCACCACCCTTTCATCCACCGTCAAATTCAGCACCGCCGCGCCATCCCACATTCGCGCCTGCTTCTTCACATGAATCAGCACTTTCTCCGTGAACTCCTTATACGAGTCATGCGGATGGCACTGGTCATAGTCCGTAGACACCCGGTGCGCGACGCCAGCCTCCAAGCCTACCTGCCGCGCTTTCTCCTGTAGCCAAGCAGCCGGCAGCGTCTGCAAACTCCCGTCCCGATACCCACCGCCAATGTCCGAATGCGCGCCGATAAACCAGCGCTGCTCTACCGGCCTGGCCGCAGGGCGCGGTTCGGAGTTAACCAGCCGAGTCCACAGGGTCGGAAAATACGGCTCGCGGTATTCGTTCGTTGCGATCGCGTGATATGCGTGGTGGACGTGGTTGCTGAGTTCGGTGTCGTGGAAGTTATAGAACTTGGAAAACCCGGGAAAAGAAATGCCGCCGACGGGAATGCCAAGACTGCCCACCGTGTCCCACACCCCGACAAAATGCAGGTCGGTATCGCGCGAGAACTGCGTGCGAAACGAGAGCGCTTCGATAGACGACGGATGGCAATCGTCACGGTAAAGCGCGTAGGCTTCAGCAACGTTGTCGTCAGTGGGGCTTTTAAGCAGCCCGCATTTGCGCACCATGCCGGCCAGGCTGCGCGCCGAGTACGCACCACGGCTGAAGCCGAACAAGAAGATGTGGTCGCCGGGTTCCTGGCGTTGGCATAGCCATTGGTAGCCGTGGCGGATATTGGCGGATAGCCCGGCGCCGAATGCGCCGCCAACGAATTTGTCGATGGCGGCCCACAGGCCTTGGCCTTGGGTGCCGACGCCTTCGATGTACAGGGTTTCCTGCGTGCTGGTTTCCGGCGCGGCTTTGTAAAGCTCGTAGGCGTTGGTGCGGTCGTTGGGTTCGTTCCACGTGCCGTCAAAGAAGATGGCCAGATTCTTCATCATGTTCAGCTCCCCACAGATCGAGTCTTCCGATACATCTGTTGCTGGCTGGGATGACGCCCGCGTGAGGCAAGCTAGCACGCGGGTTGCGCGTTTGCCGCCTGCGTGGTTTCCCTGCTGGCGGCATGTACACCGCTTTTTTTACTAACCGACAAAGCATAAAAAAGCCTGCGCCGGGGTGATGGCGCAGGCGAATCCCGAAGGCGGGATGGTCGAACTAGATAACGTGTAGCAATCCGATTCTTGAAGGATGGTATCCGCGTGGAAGCGGTTGGTAGCGCAAGCGATCAGTTGATCGTCACAACTCCAACACCACTTTTCCACCCCCGCACGAGCGCGAGCAGCACGCCATCATCTTGTTGTTCGCGTCGCGTTCCGCGCGCGTCAGCACGACGTCGCGGTGGTCAATCTGCCCCTCCAGAACGCGCACCTCGCACGATCCGCAAAGGCCTTCTTCGCAATCGCTTTGCACGTCGATGTTGGCACCGCGCAGCGCGGTCAACAAGGTCTGATCCGCGGGCACGTTGATGATGATGCCCGAGTCCTTCAGCACGACTTCAAACGGCTGTTCCTTGGACGGGTCCAGCGTGCCCAAAGTGGAATGAAAATGCTCCACGCGCAGCGCATCTTCGGGCCACGCGGCGCAGCATGCGGCCAAGCCATCCAGCAAGCCTTGCGGGCCGCACGCATAAATCTGCGTGCCGGCATCCGGCTGGGACAACAGCGCCGCGTAATCCGCGCGCGTGCCTTCGTCTTTGACGTGGACGTGCAGGCGGTCGCCGTGCAGCGCGACAAGTTCGTCCAGCATCGCCATGCACGTGCGCGCGCGGCCGCTGTAGTGCAGTTGGTAATCCAGGCCCAGTTCCTTGGCGCGCCGCGCCATGGCGCTGATGGGGGTGATGCCGATGCCGCCGGCAATCAAGATCAGCTTGTCGGCCGCTTCATTCATGCGGAAGTGATTGCGCGGCCCACGGATGCGCAAGCGCGCGCCGGGCGTCGCGTTGGCGTGCATCCACGCGGAACCGCCTCGGCCTTCTGTTTCCTTCAACACGGCAATTTCAAATACACCGGTCTCCGAAGGATCACCGCACAAGGAATATTGGCGCGACAAGCCTGTGTCGCCACATTCCACATCAATGTGCGAGCCCGGCGTCCAGCGCGGCAGCGGCTTGCCATCGGGCGCCACCAGGCGCAGGCGCAGGATGCCGTCAGCGGCCTCGACCGCGCTTTGCACGACGACGGGGCGGGTGATGGCGTGCGACGACGGTTCGCCGATGCGCACGGGGTGCTGGCCCTTCAGCAATTCCGGCGATGCCAGTTCCGGGTTCTGCTTCGGGTCCCACTCCACCCACAAATGCTCCGGCCCCCGAAACGAGGTATTGGGCACATAGCTAAACGACTGCTCCGACAGCTTCATATGCGGCAGGCGGCGCGTGAGTTCTTCCAGGAAGATCTGCATCTCCATGCGGGCCAGGTTCTTGCCCATGCATTGGTGCGACCCATAGCCGAAGGTGAGTTGGTCGCTGGCGTTTTCGCGGCGAATGTCGAAGAGGTCGGCGTCGTTGAACTGGCCTTCGTCGTGGTTGGCGGACGACGTGACGATCAGCAGCTTGGAGCCCGCCGGGATCGGCATGCCGGCGATCTCGACGTCGCGCGTGGCCAGGCGGCGCCACGCGGCGACCGAGCCGTTATGGCGCAGGCATTCTTCGACGGCGTTGGGAATCAGGTCGGGGTCTTCACAGATTTCGCGCCAGGCGTCGGGGTGTTGCAACAGCAGCTTGATGGCGTTGGCCGATGCGTTGGCGGTGGTTTCGTGGGCGGCGACGATGCCGGCCATCATCATGGAGTGCAGGTAGGAATCGGTGACGACGTCGGGATGCGTCTGTTGCTTGCGCAGGCCGTATTGCATCCAGCCGGGGCCGGACGGGTCTTGGCGCATCTTGTCCAGGATCTTGCCGGCCAACTGCCAGAAGTTGCCCACGGCATGCGCCACAGCTACTTGTTCTTCGGGCTTGGGGCGGCCCCAGGTGTTGACGGTGTGCGCGATGGAGTATTGGCGCAGCAGCTCCATGTCTTCTTCGGGGACGCCCAGGAAATGCAGCGCCACGGTCAGCGGCACTTCCCACAGCATCTGGTCGACGAGATCGGCGCGGCCGTCGTTGACGAAGCGGTCTACGTATTCGCGGGTCAGGCGGCGCACCATGGGCTCGTGGTGCTTCAGCTCTTCGGGCGTGAACGGGTCCATCAGCACGCGGCGGCGCGGCATGTGGGCGGGTTCGTCTTCGTTGACCAGCGTGCGGTTCATGGCGTAACCGTACGACTCCAGCACGGCGTTGGCCTCGGGGCCGGTGGGGGTGATTTTTTCCAGCGCGATGGACGGGCTGAAGGTGATGTTGTCGCGAAAAATCGCCTTGATGTCTTCGTAGCGCGTGACCACCCAGTAGCCCAGCTTGGGGCTGTAGAACACGGGTTCCTGCTCGCGCGCCCAGCGCACGTATTCAGGCGGGTCTTGCTGGTAGCCATCGCCAAAGGGATCGAACTCGGCCGCGCGGGCGCTGACGGGGCAGCCGGTGGGGCTTTGCATCGCTGCAAGCGCCGCGTGATCGATGGGACAGCCCGACGGGCGCGAGGAAGAGGGCGATTGGCTCATGATGCTTTCCGTGTATTCGTGATGCATCGGCCTGCCGCGTGGGCGGCAGGCCGCGGGTGGTGATGGCAGCGCTTAGTCCAGCGTAATCTTCAAATCCGTGATCAGCTTCTGCCAGCGGGCGCGTTCGCCCTTGAGCATCTCGGCATATTCAGCGGGCGAGTTGCCGACGGGCTCGATGCCGAACTCCACCAGGCGCTTGCGCGTGGCCGGGTCGTTGATGGTGGCCACCACCTGCTTGTTCAGCGCGTCGATGACGGCGGGCGGCGTGCCGGCCGGCACCACCACGCCCACTTGCGCGGACGCTTCGACGTTCTTCAGGCCGATCTCGGCGAAGGTGGGTACGTCGGGCAGTTGCGGCAGGCGGGTCGGGTTGGCGACGGCCAACGCACGGACCTTGCCGCCGTTGATGAAGCCGGCGCCGGCTGCCAGGTCGACCATCATCGCGGGGATCTGGCCGCCCGCCACGTCCGCCAGCGCGGGCGATGCGCCGCGATACGGCACGTGAGTCATGGTCAAGCCGCTTTCGACTTTCAGCAGTTCCATGGCCAGGTGGTGCGGGCTGCCCGCACCGGCGGAACCGTAGTCCAGGCCTTCCTTGCGTGACTTGGCCTCGGCCAGGAATTCCTGCACCGTGTTGACCTTCATGGACGGGCCCACCACCAGAATCATGGGAAAGCGGCCCATCAGCGTGACGGGCGCCAAGTCCTTGACGGGGTCATACGACAGCTTCTTGTACAGCGCGGGGTTGAACACCAGCGTGCCGTTGTCGGCGGACAGCATGGTGTAGCCGTCAGCCGGCGCGCGGGCGGTTTCGGACGCGGCGATGGCGGTGTTGCCGCCCGGCTTGTTCTCGATGACAACCGGTTGGCCCATGCGACCCGACAGGCCCTGGCCGATGCTGCGCGCCAGAAAGTCGGACCCGCCGCCTGCCGCATAGGGCACGACCCAGCGCACGGGCTTGGACGGGTAGTTGGACGGGGCCTGTTGGGCGAAAGCGTTGACACAGGCCAGCAAGGGCAGGGCCAGCATGCCGGCCAGGAAAGTGCGTTTCAGGGGGTGTTTCAGGGTGCGCATCGGCTGTCTCCATTGTGGGATGACCTGATGGCATCCCTTCTTTTGCGTAAATCATATACGCAATGCGTAATTTTTCAAGAGGGGTTAACCTTGGAGCCGATTTCGCGGCGCGCCGCCGTCCGCGTACCCAATTTGCAGGAATTGCACCCGCTATGAATCCCCCGAAGCCGTCGACACGGGCGTCCACGAAGTCGCCTAACAAAGCGTCCCCTAAAACGCTTCCCAAAGCGTCCACCCCGGATCCCGACGAGGAATCCGGCGCCCGCCCGCGCGAACGCCGCCAGCGGGTGCAGGCCGCCGAAACCGGCATGGTGGTGCTGAAAGGCCTGGCCCGCATGGGCGGGCGCGCCAGCCTGACCGCGCTGGCCGCGCACGTGGATGAAAGCCCGGCCAAGGTGCACCGCTATCTAATGAGCCTGATTGCCGAGGGGCTGGTGGACCAGGAAGTGGCCACCCAGCAGTACCACCTGGGCCTGGAAGCGCTGATGGTCGGCGTGGCCGCCATGCGCCAGGCCGACCCCTTGCGCATCAGCGAACCGGTGCTGATCCGCCTGCGTGAAAGCCTGGCGGTAACGTGCTTTATCGCCGTCATGGGCAACAAGGGGCCGACCATTGTTCGCTTCGAGGAACCGGCGTTGCCCGTCACGGTGAACGTGCGCGTGGGCTCGGTGTTGTCGATGCTGTGGTCCGCCACCGGCCGCGCATTTTTGGGGGCCTTGGACGAAGCGCCGATTCAGCAGATGGCGCTGGCCGAACTGGCTGAGTCGCCGGACGATCTGCGTGCCTTGCTGGACCGCGACGATCCTATCGGCGGGCTGCGCCGGCAGGTGCGCGCGGCCGGATGCGCCACCGTGAAAGATACGAACCTGCGCGGTATCAGCGCGGTGTCGGCGCCTTTGTATGACCATACGGGCCGCCCCTGCGCGGTGCTGACGGCGCTGGGCGCGACGGGCGGCTTCGATGTGTCGGCGGACGGCAAGATCGTGGCGGCGGTGAAAAAAGAAGCGGCGGCGGCCAGCGCGGCGCTGGGGTACGTGGGGGAGGGCGCATGAAACGTCTCGCCATCCTGGGCGCCTTGCATGAAGAGATCGCCGACCTGTTGGCGGCGATGGAACCCGGCGCCACCATCCACCGCATCGCCATGCGCGATTTTCATGTGGGCACCTTGTGGGGCACGCCCTGCGTGATCGCGTTAAGCCGCATCGGCAAGGTGGCGGCGTCCGCCACGGCGTCGATCGTCATCCGGGAATTTGATGTGTCGCGCATGATCTTCACCGGTCTAGCGGGCGGGTTGCACGCGGACGTGGAGGTGGGCGACGTGGTCGTGGCCAGCACCTTGATGCAGCACGACATGGACGCGCGTCCGCTGTTTGATCAGCACGAGATCCCCTTGTTGGGGCGGGTGTGTTTTGACGCGGACGCCGGTATGAGCAAGCTGTTGCTGGACAGCGCTGTGACCTTCACCCAAGCGTTTACCCACGCGAGCCAGGGGGCAGCCACGCAGGCCATGCCCAGCGTCCACCACGGCCTGATCGCAACCGGCGACCGATTCGTCAGCCACAACGACGAGGCGCAGGTGCTGCGCAAGCGCCTGCCCAACGCCTTGTGCGTGGAAATGGAAGGCGCGGCGATGGCGCAGGTCTGCTATGAATTCGGCGTGCCCTTCGCGGTGATGCGCGTGATATCCGACCGCGCCGACCATGCCGCCAAGACCGACTTCACCGCGTTCCTGGAGAACGTCGCGCGCGTGTACTCCGCCGGTATTCTGGCGCCGCTGCTGAAGTCGGGCGCCTTGCTCGACGGCTAGGGCGTCCGCTCAAGTCGGTGTTGATGACGGGCGGCCCTGGCTCGGGTTCAAACGCAGCTCCACCGACAGCCCTCCGCCTTCCCGCGCGCTTAACGTCAGCGTGCCGCCCACCACTTCCGCCAACTGCTGCGCGATGGCCAGGCCCAGCCCGGTGCCACCCGTATCGCGGTTGCGCGAGCTTTCCAGGCGATAGAAGGGTTGCAGCACGGCGGCCCGTTCGTGTTCGGGAATGCCGGGGCCACGGTCCAGCACAAAGATCGATACCGCCGTGTCGCCATGCATCGCCACGTCCACTTCCGCCGCGCCCGCGAACTTCAATGCGTTGTCGATCAAGTTACCCAGAATGCGGCGCAGCGCATGCGGGCGCGTCATTAGCGGCCCGGCGTGGTCACCGCTCAAGCTGACGGGCTTGCCCGTGTCTTGATAGTCATAGACCAGGCTTTCCAGAAACGCATGCAGGTCCACGCGCGCGGGCGTTTCAACCTTGCCGTGCGCGCTGCGCGCGTAGTCGATGCCTTCGCGTACCAACCGTTCTACTTCGTTCAGATCCTGCGCCAGCTTGTCGCGGTCGTCCGATGCGTCCATGAACTCGGTGCGCAGTTTCATGCGGGTGATGGGGGTTTGCAGGTCGTGCGAGATGGCGCCCAGTATCTGCATGCGCTCGGCCACGTGAGCGGCGATGCGCGCCTGCATGGCGTTGAACGCGGTGGCGGCGTGCGCCACTTCGGCCGGGCCGCCTTCTTCCAGCAAGGGGCTCTTGGCGTTCGGGTCCAGTGTTTCGGCGGCATGGGCCAGGCGCGTCAGCGGCCGTACGGCAAGCCGCACGGCCAGCCATGCGCAAACGATCAGCAGCAGCAACTGCACCGCCAGCACCACCAGCAGCCATGGCGCGGGGCGCATCGACGACAGATGGATATCCAGCACCACGGGCTGCCCGTCGGACAGCACGACGCGCGCCTGGATATGCCGGGGGTCGTTTGCCATGGCGCGTATGGTCAGCGGGCGCGCAGTGCCCAGTGCTGCTTCGATGGCGTTGGCGGCATTGCGCGCGACGTCCAGCCGCAAGGGTTGATCGGCCTGTCCGTCGCCCAGCAGGTACTGGCGGTTACCGCTGGACAGGCGCGGCAGCCAGGCCGCGCGTTCGTCGGCGGGCAGGCGGTCCAGTACGTCCATGGCGATGGCGACGTCGCGTTCCAGGTCGCCCAGCATCATGCTCTTGGTGGTGTTGTAGCGTTCGTAGAACAGCGAGGCGAACGACAAGCCGTAGGCCAGCACCAGGCCGATCAGGAAAATCAGGAACAGCCGCGCGACCAGAGTGCCGGGCCAGGGGGATCGCGGGCGGGCGGCGGGGGTCACTCGTCGGCTTCCGACACGTCGACCGCCGCCGAGAACACATAGCCTTCGCTGCGCACGGTCTTGATGTAGCGGGGTTCGCGCGCGTCTTCGCGCAGGCGTTGACGCAGCCGGCTGACCAGCAGGTCGATCGAGCGGCCGAAGAAATCGGCGTCACGTCCTTGCGTCAGGTTCAGCAGTTGATCGCGGTTCAGCACGCGCTGCGGGTGGTCCAGGAACACGCGCAGCAGCCGGTACTCGGCGCCGCTTAGCGACACCACCGTGCCGCTCTCATCCAGCAAGTGGCGCGCGGTGGTGTCCAGCCGCCAGTCACCGAAGGCGATCTCGCGGCCCGGCTCCGTCACCTGGAAATTGGGCGGCAGCATGCGCGTGCGCCGCAGAATCGCCTTGATGCGGGCCAGCAGTTCGCGCGCCACAAAGGGCTTGACCAGATAATCGTCGGCGCCCATTTCCAGGCCCAGCACGCGGTCCATGTCGTCGCTGCGCGCGGTCAGCAGCAGGATCGGAATGCGGCGGTGCTTGCCGCTGCGCAGTTCGCGGCATAGCACCAGACCGTCGTCGCCGGGCATCATGATGTCCAGCACGATCAGGTCCACGGACAGGTTTTCCAGCAACGAACGCATCTGCCGGCCGTCGGCCGCCAGCGTAACGGTCAGGCCGTTCTTCTTCAGGAAGTTGCCGGCAAGCTCGCGTATTTCACGATCGTCGTCGACGATCATCACGTGATCAATCTGATCCATCTGCGGTGGCCTAATGGGTTGGGGCGGCAAGGCGCGAACCTGCGCGCGCGGGTAGGCGGATTTTATCCAAGGCGGCGGCGCTAGCGGTCATCCGTCGGCAGCGGATCACGGCGCGGTCGGGTGTTGGTGATGAGCTGGCATTGAAACGGCTTGGCGGCTTCGGTGCTGAATCCGCCGAACATCAACAGCAATACGGCCAGAATGCGCTTCATAAGGGTCTCCGGGGGGCAGGGCATGAACGGGTTATAGCGCCGGCCGCCGTCGCAAGTGTGTCGTACTGTGTACGCCCCGGCGGCAGATACAAAAGCCAGGAAAAAATGCGCAAAACCGGCACAAGCCGGATACGCGGCACGGGTGCAATGGGGCCTCTTTCCAAAGGACTTGCCCCATGGACCTGATCAACACCCCCATCGCTTTGCTGGCCGGCATGCTGACCATTGCCTCGCCCTGCGTGCTGCCCCTGCTGCCGGTGCTGCTGGGCACCTCGCTGGAACGCCCGGACCGCTGGCGTCCCTTGTTCGTCGTGTCCGGTTTTGTGCTGGCGTTTGCCGGCCTGGGTATCGCGCTAAGCCTGTTGTCCACCCTGAATGCATCGGTGCACGAAGCGGTGCGGTCCACATCGATCGCGCTGCTGGCGCTGTTCGGCCTGGTGCGCATCTGGCCGCAACCGTACGACAGGCTGATCGCCCGCATCGGCGGCCCCTTGCAGCAGTTGGCCTTCAGCGCGGGCGGCACAGGCAGCGGCAATGCGGGTGGCTTTGTGCTGGGCCTGTCGTTGGGGGCGGTATGGACGCCCTGCGCCGGCCCGGTGCTGGCGTCGATTCTGGTGCTGGCCGCCAAGGCGCAGAACCTGACGCAATCCAGCACTTTGTTGTTGATGTTCGCCATCGGCGCGGGCATTCCGATGCTGGTGATCGCCTACGGCGGCCAGGCCATCGCGGCCCGGGTTCGTGGCCTGTCGCGCTATACGCAGCGCTTGCAGCAAGGCTTTGGCGTGCTGCTGATCCTGACCGCCGCCGCCATCTATTTCCAGTACGACATCCTGGCCTACGCCTGGATCAGCAACCTTTTCAACTGACCGTCCCTCACCTCAATTCAAGGAGCATGACCATGTTCGCTACGTTCAAGAAAATCGCGCTGGGCGCGCTGTTGGCCACGTCGCTGGCTGCCTCGGTGATGCCGCTTACCGCGCAGGCCGGCGCCTCCAAACCGACCCCCGCCCCGGAATTCACCGGCATCGAGCACTGGCTCAACAGCGACCCGCTGACGCTGGCGTCGCTGCGCGGCAAGGTGGTGCTGGTGGATTTCTGGACCTACACCTGCATCAACTGCGTGCGCACCTTGCCCTACGTGACAAGCTGGTATCAAAAGTACAAGGCCCAGGGGCTGGAGGTGGTGGGCGTGCATACGCCGGAGTTCCCGTTTGAACGGTCCACGCCCAACGTGCAGAAAGCGCTGGAGCGCTTTGGCATCACCTACCCGGTGGCGCAGGACAACCGCTATGCCACCTGGGACGCGTACCGCAACCAGTACTGGCCGGCCTTCTACCTGATCGACAAGCAAGGCCAGATCGTCTACCGCCATTTTGGGGAAGGCAAGTATGCGGAGACGGAGGCGGAGATTCAGCGCTTGTTGGCGCAGCCGGGCTAAGGAAGGCGGCGGAGGGAGGCGGCGGATGGCCGACAAGGCGCCGGCCGAGGTAGGTCCCCCGCCGCGCAAAGCAGATATGCGATACCGCGCATAGCGCTGCCCCGGCGCGCCGCATACCATGCTCCAAACACAAAAAACCAAGGTTTGGAGACAGCATGAAGATCGCAAGCGCGCTGACGTCGGTCAGCCTGTGGCTGGGCGGGGCAGTGATGGTGTGCGCCGTGGGAATGAGCGCGCCCGCCGTAGCCGGCACCTACCCCGACCATCCCATCCGGCTGGTGGTGCCGTTTCCCGCCGGGGGCGCAACGGACCTGATGGCCCGGGCGCTGGCGCAAGGACTGGGCGACAAGCTTGGCCAGGCTGTCGTGGTGGAAAACCGGGGCGGGGCAGGCGGGGCGATCGGGGCGGAAGCCGTGGCCAGCGCCGCGCCTGATGGCTATACCTTGCTGTACTCGACGATGGGTGTGCTGACCATCAACCCATCGCTGTACGCCAAATTGCGCTATGACCCGCAGAAGAGCTTCGCGCCGATCACGCTGACCAATCTGACGTCGAACCTGCTGGTGGTGAACCCGGAACTGAACGTGAATTCGGTGGCGGAACTGGCGGCACTGGCCAAGCAGCGGCCGGGCGAACTGACGTTCAGCTCATCGGGTAATGGCACCACCAGCCATCTGGCGGGTGAGATGTTCAAGTCGACAGCGGGCGTGGATATCCGCCATATCCCCTACAAGGGCACCTCGGGCGCCATCAACGATTTTCTGGCGGGGCGGATTTCGATGATGATCGACACGTCCTCCAATTTCATCGAACAAGTGAAGCAGGGCAAGGTGCGTGCGCTCGGCGTGACCAGCCGCCAGCGCTTGCCGGTGCTGCCGGATGTGCCATCGATTTCGGAAGCACCGGGCTTCTCGACGTATGAAGTCAGCTTGTGGTCAGGCGTGTTGGCGCCGGCGGGAACGCCCCGCGCGGTGATCGACAAGCTGAACCAGGACATCGGCGCGGTGATGCAGTCGCCGCAGATGGTCGAGCGCATGGCGGGCTACGGCATCCAGACCACGCACAGCACGCCCGAAGCCTTCGCCGCCCAGATCAAGACGGACACGGTGAAGTGGGCGCAGGTGATCAAGCAGTCCGGCGCGCGGGAAGACTGACATGACATCGATGATCCGATCCCTGCTGATAGCCGCGAGCTTGACGGCCGCCGTGGCGATGCCCGCCGCCCAGGCCGCGTACCCTGAACGCCCCTTGACCCTGATCAACCCCTACGCGGCGGGCGGCCCCGCCGACGTCGTGGCGCGCAGCCTGGGCCGCGCGCTGGAAAAAAGCCTGGGCCAGCCGGTGGTGGTGGAAAACAAGCCGGGCGGTGGCGCGTCCATCGGCACGGGGTTTGTGGCCCGTGCCAAGCCCGACGGCTACACCTTGCTGCTGGGCACCTCCGCCGGCCACGCGGTGACGCCCTTGATGCAGAAGACGCCCTATGACGGCGTGGACGGCTTTGCCTTCTGCTCGGTGGTCGCGGTGCAACCCATCATGCTGGTGGTGAATCCGTCGCGCGGCATCCGCAACGTCGCGGAGCTGCTGGCGCGCGCCAAGGCCGAACCCGGCAAGCTCAGCTATGGCTCGGCGGGTGTGGGCGGCGCCACGCACCTGGGCGCCGAACTGTTTCAGCAGGCGGCGCATGTGCAGCTGAACCACATCCCCTACGCCGGCGCGTCGCCCGCCATCAATGACGTCGTGGGCGGACAGATCGACCTGGCCATGCTGAACCTGTCGGCCAGCTTGCCGTTCATCCGCCAGGGGCGCTTGATTGCCTTGGCCTACGCGGCCGACAAGCGTTCGGCGCTGTTGCCCGACGTGCCCACGCTGGACGAAGCGGGCGTGCCGGGGGCGCAGGCGGCCACCTGGTACAGCCTGGCCGCGCCTGCCGGCACGCCGCCCGACATCGTGCAGCGCTTGAGCAGCGCCGTGCGCGCCGTCAACGATGACCCTGATTACCGCCGCGTCATGCAAGAGCAGGCGATCGAGCTGATGTCACTGACCCCGGCCGAAGCCGACGCCTACGTCCGCCGTGACCGCGCCGACATGCAGCGGCTGTTGAGCTCGCTGGGGCTGCTGGCAAAATGACACGCACCCACCACAATCCCCGCCAGGCGACAGCGCCATGAATTTTGATTTCAGCCAACTGGCGTCGGCCGACGCCTTCAAGCTGCTGTCCAGCGTGGTTGTGCCACGCCCGATTGCATGGGTGGTCAGCCAGTCCGCGCGCGGCGATCTGAACGCCGCGCCGTTTTCGTTCTTCAATGTGGTCAGCAGCGACCCGCCCATCGTGGCGCTGGGCATCGGCCCGCGCGGTGGGCAGTTGAAGGACACGTCGCGCAACATCCTGGATACGGGCGAATTCGTGATCAATCTGGTGTCGGCCGAACTGGCCCAACAGATGAATCGGACCAGCCTGGACTACGACGCCAGCGTCAACGAACTGCTGCGCGCGGGGCTTTCCACGCAGCCGTCGCAGATCGTGGCACCGCCTCGCATCGCGCAAAGTCCGGCGGCCTTGGAATGCAAGGTGTGGCAGGTGATCGAGGCCGCGCCGCAGCGCGTGATTGTGCTGGCGCGCGTGGTGGGCATGTACTTGCGCGACGATGCGCTGTTGAACCGCGAGCGCTTTCACGTGGATACCCCCGCGCTGGCACTGCTGGGTCGCATGCATGGCGCGGGCTGGTACGCGCACACGACCGACCTGTTTCAGATGCTGACGCCAGACGCGGCCAACGACCCGTCGGTGCGCCCGCCCCAAGGTCATTGACGCGCGTCGCGGCGCTTAATAAACAAGGAGCTAGACGATGAAGTTGCATTGGTCGCCCAGATCGCCATTTGTGCGCAAGGTGATGATCGTTCTGTATGAAACCGGCATCGAAGGCCAGGTCGAACTGGTTCGCACACCGGTCGCGATGGACAAGCCCAATCTGGACCTGGTGGCGGACAATCCCTTGATCAAGCTGCCCACCTTGGTGCTGGACGACGGGACTGCCTTGTATGACTCGCGGGTGATCTGCGCCTACTTGAACGGGCTGGCTGGGGGCCGCTTGCTACCAGCGGACGCCGCCGCGCGCCTGGTAGCCGAACGCCGCCAAGCGCTGGGTGACGGCTTTCTGGATGCCTTGCTGCTGTTCCGGCAAGAGCGCAACAAGCCTGTGGAAAAACAGACGGCGGCATGGCTGGACGCTTTCGCGCTGAAGGTGCGCGCCGTGCTGGCCGCGTTGGAAGCGGAGGCGCCCGCGCTGGCGGCAAGCGATTTTGACCTGGGCGTGATCGCCATCGGCTGCGCCTTGTCGTACATGGATTATCGTTTTCCGGATATCGATTGGCGTGCCGGCCATCCCCAGCTTGCCGCGTGGCACCAGGGCTTTTGCGCCCGCCCGTCGGTGGCGCGCAGCCAACCCGACGAGACGCCGTGAGTTTTGCCTTACCCGAACCAAGGATGATGATGAGCCGTATCCCGCTGCCTTCCCCCGACAACATGAGCGACGACCAGAAGCGCGTGTACGAAAAAATCGTCTCTGGCCCGCGCGGACGTCTGGTCGGCCCCTTGCGCGCGGCACTGCATAGCCCGGAACTGGCCGAGCGTTGGCAGGCGCTGGGCGCCTTGCTGCGTTTCGGCACCAGCCTGCCGCCGCGCGTCAGCGAACTGGCCATCGTGGTCACCGCGCGCCGCTGGAACAGCCAGATCGAATGGCATATCCACGCGCAGGCGGCACGCGAGGCGGGTATCGCGGATGCGGTGCTGGACGCGATCCGGTCGCGCGCCTCGCCGTCGTTCGAGTCGCGCGACGATGAGGTGGTCTACGAGTTCGCTCGCCAACTGCAAGAGACCGGCCAGGTGGATCCCGAGCTGTACGCTGAGGCGGTCGCGCGGTGGCAGGCCGTGGGCGTGGTGGAGCTGACGGCGGTGATCGGCTACTACACCATGGTGTCCATGACCTTGAACGCCCACGAGATCCCGATGCCGGACGATGCGCCCGCGCCGCTGGATACCCCACGGCAAGGGGACCAGCCCGCCTTGAGCGTCTTGGCACCGCTATCAAAGAAGGGGCAAGCATGAACACCGAAATGCCTCGCATGCCCGTCACGCCCAAGCACGCGCTGCCCGCGCTGGCCTGCGACGCGCACTGCCACGTGTTCGGCCCCTATGACCGCTTTCCCTTGCAGCACCCGTCGTCCTACGCCGCGCCGGATGCGCCCGTGGCGCGTTACCTGAAAATGCTGGACACGCTGGGCGCGTCGCGCGGCGTACTGGTGCAACCCGCGCCTTATGGCGTGAACCCATCCGCGCTGTTGGATGCATTGGCACAGGCCCGCGACCGCTTGCGCGGCATTGCCGTGGCCGACCCGTCGGTCACCGATGCGCAGTTGCAGGCCATGGTGGATGGCGGTGTGCGCGGATTGCGTTTTCTGGAAGCGCGCGACCCCGCAGGCAATCTGTTTCCCGGCAGCGTGGGCTTCGGCCAGATCGCCGCGTTGGCGCCGCGCATGAAGCAGTTCGGCCTGCATGCGCAGTTGTGGGCGCCGTGTGATGCCTATGTGCAGCACCTGCCTGCCTTGGCCGCGCTGGACCTGCCGATCGTCATCGATCACCTGGGTAGCCTCGTGCCGGTGCGAGGTGTCGAAGACGCCGCATTCCAACTGTTGCGTGGCCTGCTTGCCGACGGCCGCATCTGGATGAAACTGACGCTGTGCCGGGTGGGCGCCGCGCCCGACTACGACAACGCGCGCTTCATCCACGACGCGTTCACCGCCGCCAACCCCGATCAGCTGCTGTGGGGCTCGGACTGGCCGTTTGTGCGGATGGGCGCGTCGGCGCCGTCGGCCGATGCCTTGGTGGACGTTGCCTATGAATGGTTGGGCAATGACAACCTGCGCAAGAAGGTGTGGGTGGACAATCCGGCGCGGCTATACGGCTTCTGATTGCCCAAGGTTTGGCAAGGCTCAGGGGCTGGCGTGCCACACGCCTTCGCCGCCGATCTCCCGCACCAGGGTTTCGATCTGCGCCGCGACTTCCATCACGGTGCGCCCGGGTCCCTTGGACCGTGAAAACGCCATGGAGATGATGCGGCCCATGCTTGGATCGCGCAGCGCCGCGATGCTCAGGCGGCCCTCCTGCACCTCTTGCCACACGGCATGCAGGGGCAGCACGGTGTACATGTGTTCGTGTTCGACGATCGACTTCATCAGCGGCAGCGAGTCCGCTTCGATGAGCGGCGCAATGGTGATCTTGCGCGCCCGCGCCAGGCCGTCCAGCGCGTTGCGCAAACCATTGGGGGCGCCGGGCAGAATGAAGGGCAGGCCATTGAGCTGGTCGAACGTGACTTCGCCGGACTGCGTGCGCGCATCGCCCGCCGCGCCCACCAGATACGAATCCACATAGGCCAGCGCCTGCTCGCCCGGCGGGCATTTGTCGCCATACCGGTACAGGATGGCGATGTCCACGCGGCTGTCCGTCAGCCACTCTTCGATCTGGCCGCTGGAGCCCTCAAGTATCTTCAGGTGAACCTTGGGGAAGTGCTTGCGCAAGCGCGAGAACAGGCGGCGGATGAGGGGATGCGCGGTGGACGGCAGCAGCCCCAGCGTGACCTCGCCGGCCGGTTCACGGGCCTGGCCGTTCAGTTCCAGCTCCAGGCGCTCGGCGTCGCCCAGCAAGGTCTGCACCAAGGGGAACAGGCGTTCGCCCACCTCGGACAGGTGCACGCCGCGCCCCGTGCGGTTGAATAGCCGCGCGTTGCACTCGCGTTCCAGGGCGTTGATGCGGCGGCTGAGCACCGATTGGTCCTGGTCCAGGTAGAGCGCGGCGCGCGTGATGCTGCCCAGCTCTGCAATGGCAAGGAATGCCCGCCATTTGTGCAGGTCGGCGGTAAGGTCCAGGCTCAGGCCGGTGGCTTTGGCGGAGGGCATGTTGGCAGGGCTAGGGTCGTAGGAAGGAACGCATAAGCGTACGGCAAAGCGCGTGGGTCCGGGTCATTTCACACGAAGGATCATTTCACCCGATGGATCATTCCACCCCCAGCTTGCCGCGTCGGATCACGTCGCCCCATTTCTTTGATTCCGATTCCATCAGGGCGCGGTACTGGTCCGGTGTGGTCGCGGCCGGCATGGCGCCCTGGTCGATCATCTTTTGCCGCAGCGCCGGGTCAGCCAGCGATTTAGCGATGGCGTCCGCCATTTTGTCCACGATGTCCTTGGGCGTGCCCGTGGGCGCGATGATCCCGTAGTTGGATTCCACGATCACCGCGGGAAAGCCCGCTTCGCGCGTGGTGGGCACGTCTGGCAGCCCTTCGAAACGCTCGGGGCTGGCCACCGCCAGGGCGCGCAGCTTGCCCGCCTTGATGAAGCCCAGGGCTGCCGACGCATCGCCGGGAAACATCTGCACCTCGTTGGACAGCAGGGCCGTGACAGCGGGCGCGGCGCCCTTGTAGGGCACATGCATGATGTCGATGCCCGTCTGCTGCTTCAGCAGTTCGCCGCCCAGATGCGGGGTGGTGACGTTGCCGGCGGAGCCGTAGTTGTATTTGCCCGGATGCTGCTTGGCGCTGCTGACGAAGGCGGCCAGCGTCTTGTCGGGCAGCGAAGGATTCACCATGATGACCTGCGGAATGCGGGCCACCAGCGACACGTACTGGATGCTGCCGACGTCGTAAGGCACCTTCATGACGTGCGGCAGGCCGGTGATGGCGCCCGGCACGCCAAAGCCGAACGTATTGCCGTCCGGCGTGGCCCGTACCGTGGCGTCCACGCCGATGGTGCCGCTGGCGCCCGCCTTGTTTTCGATCACGATGGTCTGGCCAAGCCGTTGGCCCAGCGCTGGCGCCAGCAGCCGCGCCAGATTGTCCACCGAGCCGCCAGGCGGGTAGGGCACGATCAGCCGGATGGGCTGGCTGGGCCAGGGTTGCGCGGCCTGCGCCACGGGCGCAAGCGCCGCGCCCAGCAATACCGCCGCCACCGTCAGTGCGGGTGCTTTCTTCATTGTCTCTCTCCTGATGGCGCCCAAGCGTAGGCGCGCTGTTGTTATGCGCCGTCCAGACCCAGGACCTGTTTGGCGTAGATATTGCGTTGAATTTCGTTGGTGCCGCTGAAGATGGTGGCGGCCAACGCGTTGACATAGGGCGCCAGCGCGTGGACGCCGCCATCGCCATAGCCCAGCCGCATTTCCACGCCGCCGTATTCCTCGGCAATCTGGATCAGCAGCGCGCCCAGCCGTTCATGGGTTTCGGTGGCCCAGATCTTCAACAGGGAAAGTTCCGGCGGCAGCGGCCGCCCGGCGCGTACCATGTCGGCGAACACGCGGTACATGGCGGTCAGGTCGGCGGTGTCCAGTCGCAGTTCGGCCAGCCGATCGGTGAACGCGGGGTCGGCCAGCAGGCCGCGCTGCCGCGCCACGCCGAAGATCTGCTGCAGCGCATGGCTGGCGTGCTTGGGGCTGCCCGAGAACAGCCGTTCAAAGCCCAGCAGCGCCTTGGCGATGCCCCACCCGGCGTTCAGCTCGCCCACCAGATTGGCGCGCGGCACACGCACCTGGTCAAAGAATACTTCGCAGAATTCCTCGTGGCCGGACAGCGTCCGGATAGGGCGCCGGCTGACGCCGGGGCTGGCCAGGTCAACCAGCAGGAAGCTGATGCCCGCTTGCTTTTTGACGGTCTTGTCGGTGCGCACCAGCATGAACATGTGGGTGGCGTCTTGCGCCAGCGTGGACCAGGTCTTTTGGCCGGTGACGATGAGGTCGTCGCCATCCATCACCGCCTCGCAGCGCAATGCCGCCAGGTCCGACCCAGCATCGGGCTCCGAATAGCCCTGCGCCCAGACCGCCTCACCCGACAGGATGCCCGGCAGGAAGCGCGCCCGTTGCTCGTCGGTGCCATATCGGATAAGGATGGGGCCCAGCATCACCAGCCCCTGGTCAGGCGCGCGCGCCACGCCGTAGCGCTCGGCCTCTTCGATGAAGGCTATCTGCCGCGCGGGCGACAGCGCCATGCCCCCGTGTTCGCGCGGCCATGACGGGGCAATCCATCCTTGGCGCGACAAGGTGTAGTACCAGTCCTTGATGTCGTCCCAATGCAAGCGCCACGGCACATGGCGTAAATGAGCGGGATAGTGCGCGTGGAAGAAGCGACGCAAGAGCGCGCGGAAGTCTTCCTCGGGCATGGCGTTCCAGTCGGCATCCTTGGGAAATTCCGCTTGGGCTTCATGCTGCGTTTGCGCGTCTACCGAGGGGGGCGATGGGTCGTCGGCCAGTGCGCCATAGCGTTGCCGATGGGCCGTGGCATTGCCCAGCCAACCGGCCAGGTGCAGCGCGTTGCGAAAGTACAGGCTGACGTCGCATTCCTCGGTGTAGCCGATGGCGCCGTGCAGCTGTATGGCCAGGCGCGATGCCTCCAGGCCCGCACGCGCCGCGCGGGCCTTGACCCGGCTTGCCACGATCTTGCGCGCGGTGGCCGCGTTGTCCGCTACCGCGTCCGAGGCGTCGGACAGCGTGTTCAGGGCATCTTGCAGGCTGTTTGCCGCCAGCTCCACCTGCATGACGGCGTCCACCAAGCGGTGCTGCAAGGCCTGGAACGACGACAGCGGCTTGCCGAACTGCTGGCGCGTATTCAGATAGGCCACCGTATCGGCCAGCACCTGCCGCGCCAGCCCGATCAATTCGGCCGACTGCATCAGGCGGCCGTAGTCCAGTGCATCGTCAACCGCGTCCAGCACACCTTGCTGGGCCAGCAAGGCTTGTGCTGGTACTAGGGCGGATTCAATGCTCAGGTGGCAAGCTGGGGTGCCGTCTGCGCGTGCATGCGTCTGGACGGTCAGGCCGGGCGTGCCGGCCTCCAGGTAGAACAGCGCGGTGCCGTGCTCGCCGTCCGCCGTCACCAGCCAGCCATCCACGCCGTCGCCGGGAATGACGTGGCGCTTTTCGCCGTTCAGCACAAACGCGCCTTCGCGCGCCGTGACGCTGACGCCAAAGACGCCCGCGGCTTCGCCGACTTCCAACTGGCCTTCGGTTTCTTGCCAGGCCAATCCGATGATGCGCGCGCCGGTACAAAGGTCTTGCAGCAAGGTGTCGCGCAACGCCGATCCCGGCATGGCGTCGATGCGCGTCAGCAGCGTGGCGGCGAGTACTCCGGCGCCCACCAGCGGCTCGGGCAATTGTGCGCGGCCAGCTTCCTCGACCACTGCCGCCATCGCGTGCCACCCCAGGCCTAGCCCGCCCATTGATTCAGGCACGCTCATGCCCAGCCAGCCCACGTCGGCGATGTCGCGCCAATAGTCGCGATCGATTCCGCTTGCCGTGCGCTTGCGTTGCCGCTGATCGCGGCGCGAAAGAAAGTCGCGGGCGCTGTCGCGAATTTCTTCGATCAGCGCGTGGTCAACGTTGCTCATACGATGCCCTCGGCGTGCAGGCGCGCGATCTCGTCTTCGGACAGGCCCAATTCACCGCGCAGCACGGCCGCTGTGTGTTCGCCCAACAGGGGCGGCGGCAGGCCGGGTGCGATCGGCGTCCCGGAAAAATGAATCGGGTTGTTGATGACGGGCATGTCGCCCAGTTCGGGGTGCAAGACGCTGCCCAGCACCTTGCGGTGCCGCACCTGCGGGTCTTCGAACACCTGGTCCATGGTGTAGATCGGGCCGCAAGGCACGTTGGCGGCGGCCAGCGCGTCGTTCCATTCGCCGACGCCGCGCGCCAACATGGCGGGCTCGATCAGACGCGACAGCTCGGCTTGCGCGGCGGCGCGCTTCGGGTTGCTGACGAAGCGCGGGTCATCGGCCAAGGCCGACAGGCCGATGGCCGTGCAGAAGCTGCGGAACTGCGAGTCGTTGCCCACGGCCACCATCAGGTGACCATCTCGGCAGGCAAAGGCCCGAAACGGCGCGGTTATCTGTGAGGCCGACCCCATGCGCGCAGGCAGTTTTCCGCTTGCCAGGTAGTTCATGCCGATGTGTGAAATAGCCGCGATCTGCGCATCCAGCAGCGCCAGGTCGATATGCTGGCCCACGCCGGACACCTGGTCACGATGGCGCAACGCCGCCAGGATGGCCGCCACGGCGTAGAAGCCCGCCGTCAGGTCGGACACCGAGTAGCCCGCTTTCACGGGGCCGGCGCCCGGCTCGCCATCGGGCACGCCGGTGACGCTCATCAAGCCGCTCATGGACTGGAAGATGGGGTCGTAGCCGGGCAGGTGGCTATAGGGGCCGGTCTGGCCGAAGCCGGTGATCGAGCAGTACACCAGTCGGGGGTTGATCGCGGACAGCGATGCATAGTCCAATCCGTAGCGGCGCAGGTCGCCTGCCTTGAAATTTTCGATCACGATGTCGGCGCCTTGCGCCAAGCGATGAACCAGGGCTTGTCCTTCAGGCCGAGAGATATCGATCGTCAGGGATTTCTTGCCACGGTTCATCGCGACGAACGACGAGGTCTGCGCGCTGGGTTCGCCCTTGCGGTCGGGCATCGGATAGCCCTGGTGCCGCACGTCGTCGCCCCGGCCCGGGCGTTCCACCTTGATGACGTCGGCGCCAAAGTCCGCCAGCATCTGCGCCGCCCAGGGGCCGGAGAACACACGGCTCAGGTCCAGGACTTTCACGCCCTCCAATGCTCCGTTCATGACGACTCCTTATTTGCCCTGGAACACGGGCGCGCGCTTTTCCAGGAAGGCGCGGCGCGCTTCCTGGGCGTCTTCGGTCTTGGCGATGGCGGCGGTCATGTCCTGCTCGTACCGGTAGCCGTCGCGCAGGCTCATGTCTTCGATGGCGTTCAGCGTCTGCTTGGCCAGCACGGTGGCCAGGGGGCTCTTGGACGCCAGCTCATGCGCCAATTCCAGGGCGCGGTCCATCAAGGCCTCGGCGGGCACGGACGCTTCAACAATGCCCAGCCGATAGAGCTCGTCGCCATCCACGCGCAGGCCCGTCAGCATCATCCTGCGCAAGCGGGAATGGCCGAACAGGCGCATGCCATGGCGTCCGCCTCCCAGCAGGCCCACGTTGATTTCCGGCAGGCCCACGACCGCCGTGGACGCGGCCAGCAAGATGTCGCAAGAGGCCACGATGGCCAGACCCGCGCCCAGCGCCGCGCCGTTGATCGCGCCGATCACGGGCTTGGTGCATTCGCGGATGGCGTGAAAGCACTCGCGCGTGCGGCGCGAATGCTGCGGCAGGTCTCCCGGGCCCTTGATGATGGCCGCGCGGTTCTTCAAGTCAGCGCCCGCGCAGAACGTCTTGCCTTGCCCGGACAGCACGACGGCGCGCACGTCGGGGGTTTCAGAGATGCGGTCCAGCACCCAGGACAACTCATTCATCATCTCGGTGCTCAGGGCGTTCACGGGCGGGTTGGCCAGCAGGATGACGGCCACGCCGTTGTCCACGGTGACGTCCAGCGCGGTGTAGGGGCCGGTCAAGTTTTCAGGCAGGGTCATGGTCCAGAGTCTCCGTCTTGTTCAAATGATCTTGCGCTGGCGCAAGTCCTGGATCTGTTGCGTGCTGAGGCCCAGTTCCGCCAGCACGTCAGCGGTGTGTTGGCCCAGCAGCGGGGGGGCGCGGTCCGCCCGCAAATCCGCGGTGGCAAAGCGCAAGGGGTTCATCACTTGCGGCACCGTGCCGGCGGCCGGATGCGGCAGGCGGCGCAGCATGGCGCGGTGCGCCACCTGCGGGTCGTCGAATACTTCGGGAACGGTGTTGATGGACCCTGCCGGCACGCCGGCATCCTTTAACGCCGCCAGCCAGTGCGCACGCGGCTGCGCGACGATGATGGCGTCCAGGATCGGGTCCAGCGTGGCTTGATTGGTCACGCGCTGGCTGTTGCTGACGTAGCGGGGGTCTTGCGCCAGTTCGGGCTTGCCCAGTACGCGGCACAGGGTGGCGAACTGCGCGTCGTTGCCGACCACGATGACGATGTCGCCATCGGCGCAGGCGAAGGTGCGTTGCGGCTGGATGTTCGGGTGCGCGGTGCCGGTACGGCGCGGCACGCGGTTGCCCAACAGGAAGTTCATGGCCTGGTTCGCCAAGAGGCCGACCTGCACGTCCAGCATGGCGACGTCGATGTACTCGCCCTGGCCCGTTTGCGAGCGCCGCAGCAGGGCGGCGACGATGCCCAGCGCGGCGTAGACGCCAGTGGTCAGGTCCACGATGGGCACGCCCACTTTCTGCGGGCCGCCGCCGGGTTTGTCGTCGCGTTCGCCCGTCACGCTCATCAGGCCGCCCATGGCCTGGATCAGGAAATCGTAGGCCGGCTCGGCGGCGCGCGGGCCGGTCTGCCCAAAGCCCGTGACCGAGCAATACACCAGGCGCGGGTTGATCTTGGACAGGGAGTCATAGTCCAGCCCCATGCGCGCCAGGGTGCCGACCTTGTAGTTCTCAAGCACCACGTCCGCGTCGCGGCATAGGTCCTTGACCAGCGCCTGGCCTTCAGGCGTCTGCAGGTCCAGCGTGATGGAGCGTTTGCCACGGTTGGTGGCGATGAAGTAGGCGCCGTCGCTGGTGTCCTGGCCCTGTTCGTCTTTCAGGAACGGAGGCCCCCAGGATCGGGTGTCGTCGCCCAGGCCCGGCCGCTCGACCTTGATGACGTCCGCACCCAGATCGGCC
>Ga0160437_1000282_pt1 | contig 27995 bp, 26 predicted proteins | sample HID1975I_E0MG_FD_108227 | JGI IMG/M metagenome (GOLD analysis project Ga0160437, IMG submission 108227) | Enriched soil microbial communities from UW Madison campus, WI, USA - HID1975I_E0 MG | ecosystem: Environmental > Terrestrial > Soil > Unclassified | place: USA: Madison, Wisconsin... | reverse complement strand
CACCTTGTTCATGTGCTTTTCGGTGACTACATAGATGCCGTTGTGTTCATCGATGACGATGCTGTTGTCGACTGCCTCGCCGTTGAACGTCACCGACGCCTTCACATTCAGATCCCGGTCCAGCACGATCAAGGCACCCGGGGCGGCTGCAGCCAGGAAGCCGTCGTAGGTCATGTTCAACCCAATGATGCGGGTCACCGACTTGGCGACGTCTGCGGGCAGGCCCTTGGCGACATCGGCGGTCTTGACGATTCGCGGCGGGTCACCGACCACGTTGCCATCGGTTGTCTTCAGCACGTGGGTTCCACCGTAGACGCAGTAATGGTTGCCGTCTCGATCAAACAGGTTGTACACCCCGTTGATGCCGCTTTCCATGTTGAGTCCAGCGGCGCCGAGGCCCTTCAGCGCGCCGAGGATCTTCGTTTCGTCCTTAGCACGGTAAGCAGCGTCGAGCTGCGTCAGTGCGGCATCAAGCGCGGCCGGTGTCGCCATCGCGGCGGACGCTTCAAATCCCGGATAAGGAAGCAGCCCTCCCACGGCCTCGAAGGCATCACCGGTCACCCGGATCTTCTGCACTCCCACCGCACCGCTGGCAAAGGCGATCACCTCCCCGCCTACGCGCTTGAGGGTGGGATTGGAGGTCACCAGGGTGGGCACGGTCGCCACATCCGCGGCGGTGAGGTTTCGGCTACCCACCGGCCCCGCGATAAGCACTGAATCGGTGGCCGCTGGATTGAAGTGGGAGGTCGGGTAGACACTGTCCGCCAGCCACGGATTCGGCGGAGGCATGCTGGGGGGTGCCGTAGCCTGGGCAGCTCGGGGGCCAATGTCGGGCGGGGCGGTGGTCCTATTAGCGGCCTCACGGCCAAAGGCTGCGAGTTGCAGCGACCCTATCACGGTGAGAGACACCGCCAAGGTGGTTGCCCGCTTTATGGTGGCCATTTCCGCTCCCCTCCTCTGGCATCGTCGGACACCAGTTTTGCCACGGACGGGCTGGGGCGGCCACAGCAAAGGCACGGTAGGCCCACCGGTACTTCTACTTAGAGACAACTTAAGAGGCAGGAAATTAACGCTTCGGCGACGGACGCGCTGTTATCACACAGCCCTTGAGAGAACGTGGAGCGTGCGCCTATGCGGACAGGCGGAACATTGATTAGCAACAGATCAGCCGACCACCGGCCTCCTGGCGTCACCTTGTATTTCAACTGCTGTCAACGGCCAAGCGTCGACCGGGCCGAAAGGGCTGCTGCACGTGTCCCCCCGCTACCCTCGCCGATACGGTGAAGAGGTAATTTGACGGATCGCGCTAGGCTCTTTGAACCGTCAACGCTCCAAGCAAACGTCCAATGCCACTGTTATCAGACAGACCTACGCGCAGGACTCCACGGTAGGCAGATGGCCGCGCTCGTAATGCAAAGCCTCACGAGTGGCGCCGGCGACGACGAACGGCCAAGATCTGGCCCACTACGGCGGTAATTAGGATCAGGGTGTTGGTGACCACGAAGACCGTGGACCCCGTCAGCGCACTATAGGCGATGAAAAGCACCGAGGCGGTCATCTGACCTACGAAAAGCCATGTCGATACCGCCTCCACTGAGCCGGCCTGGTGCTGCTTGTAGATCTGCCGAGACAGCGTCGCAATCAGCACTGCCGTGGCTGCCCACCCCAGCAAGTCCGCCGGCATCGTCGTCATCGCGCCAGTTCCCCCGATGGCAACAAGGTCGCACGCGCTTCGAGCACTTCGCGCTCCAAGGCACGTAGGAAGCCACTGAAGCCGTGGGGCGCCCTGGCTGACCGGCGGGCGCTCGTGGTAACCACTGGTCGAGCCCGCCAAGCGATCGTTGCTCCCGAGCGCTGAAGGGCCTGAACCAGCGCCACATCTTCGCCCGTAACCAACTGTGGGAAGCCGCCCACCCCCTGATAAGCCGCAGCACTGACGCCCAGGTTGGCGCCGTGGATATGGCGGTGGCCGTCGCGCGCAAGCTCGCGCCTGGCGAATGCTTGCCGCACAGTAGACGGATAATCAAGCCAGTCGAGCACCTCTACCACCCCGCAGAACGCATCGGCCCCGCAAGCCGCTTGTTTCCAGAGCCAGTCACGCGGGACGTGTGAATCGGCATCGGTGCTGGCTATCCAGCGCGCGCCTAAAGCAAGGGCATGGCTGGCAGCAGCCGCTCGTGCCGCGCCGACGCACCGTGCCTCAACCGTAATGGCCGCCGCACCGTGGTGCGCACACACCTCCGGCGTTTCATCGGTGCAGGCATCCAGAGCCACGACTGTAACCACGGGCTCGCTTTGAAGTCCGGGATGCTTCGCGGCCAAGGCAATGGATTTTAGGCAGCGGCCAACATCTGCTGCCTCATTGTGGGCCGGAACTATCACTGCGATCACCGCAGGCCCTCCCTGGTCGGTCCGTGCATCGTAAGATCCTCCACGTGCATCGTAAGATCCTCCACCCGTAACGACGAACAGATACCCGCGACAGCGTAGTCAGACGGTGACCGCAGCGTGGTGAGAATGTGGAGCCCGCCCAAACGCCGTTCTCATGGCGTCGGGAGCAGCATAGAGGGCGATGCCAAACACGGAGCGACCCATGAGCAAACTGCCCTTCAATCCCGGCGCCGACGCGGATGACCAGGACAAAGCGCACACCCCGGACAAGCTCCGGAATGATGACGCCACGTGGAAAGACAAGGACATGCCTGAGGCGGAGCACACCGCCAAACCCGAAGACTACGAGCGCCCGACAAAGCCTTGATTGTCCTGTCCAGCACCTCCTTCCTATTCAGGAGAATCAGATGGCCTTGATCCACTCGATTTTGATGGGAGCTGTCGCCGGAATGCGGGCGATGACCCCTTTGGCTGCGGTGACCAACGCCGCGCGGAGCGGCAACTTGCCCGCCGACAACGGTGCCCCTCGCCTTCTGGCCAACAAGCTCGCCTCCGCAGGTATGCTCGCATTGGCAGGCGGAGAGCTTGTTGGTGACAAGATGAAAACGGCCCCCGACCGCATCGTCCCAGCGGGCATGGTTGCGCGCGTCGCTACCGGGATGATTGCAGGCGCAGCGCTTGCTCCCCATCGGCAGCGGAAGCTGGGCGCGCTTCTGGGTGCCGGCGCCGCTGTTGGTATGGCTTACGTGACCTTCAACCTGCGCATGCGGGCGATCGCCCGCTACGGTCAAAGCAGCACCGGCGCCGTGGAAGACGCCATCGCCGTCGGCAGTGCTGCCCTCATCACACAATGGGCTGCCGGGGGCGCCAAGCCAAGAGGACTTCGCGGATGAACCTCGATGAGCCGACGTCCCTCGGTCGGCGGCGCTGGGCCATCGCCGAGGGCTACATTCCTGCGTGGAGCAACGGGCCGGAACCAGAGCTACAAAGCCACGAGACGTGCTGCATCCTCAACACTGGTTCCACCGATGCGGCCATCACCCTGACGCTGTATTTCGAGGACCGCGACCCGCAGGGCCCTTACCGCTTCACCGTCCCTGCCCGGCGCACGTGTCACAAGCGCTTCAACGATCTTGAGGTGCCTGCCCCGGTGCCCCGTGGCGTGGGTTTTTCGTGCGTTATCGAATCCGATGTTCCGGTCGTGGTCCAGCACACCCGGCTTGATTCACGCCAAGCCGAGAACAGCATCATGACGACCATCGCCTACCCGCTTTGACCCTCCGGTCGGTCAGGCCCTGCACATTGCATCGACACCACTGGGCCGCGACGTTGACCAAGGCGTCCGCACACTAACCTTTCCTCAACCCAACAGAGGCTCCGCCGATGCCCGTGCCCAACTACCCGAAGCCGCCGTTCAAAGCGCAGCAGCAGTCGTTTCCCGGCAAGACCGACAAGCTCGATCCTCGGCCAGACCACGGTGAGGAAAGCTACGTTGGTCACGGCTTGCTGAAAGGCAAGAAAGCTCTGATTACCGGCGGCGACAGCGGTATTGGTGCGGCAGTAGCCATTGCCTACGCCCGGGAAGGCGCCGATGTGGCTATCGCGTTCCTTGAGGGCGAGGAGAAGGATGCCGCCAGCATTGGCGCTCTGATCGAAGCGGCGGGTCAGAAGGCCGTCCTGTGCCCCTGCGACATCAGTGACGACGCCCAGGCCGAGGCGCTCGTCAAGCAGGTCACCGGCGAACTTGGCGGCCTGGACATTCTGGTCAACAACGCCGCTTATCAGCGCTACTACGAATCCTTCGACGACATCACCCTGGACGACTGGCGAAAAACGTTCGATACCAATGTGCACGCGGTCTTCAACCTGACCCGACTGTGCGTGCCGCACCTGCAGGACGGCGGCTCGGTCATCAACACCGCATCCGTGAACTCCAAGAAGCCCACCCCCAACATCCTGCCCTATTCGGCCACCAAGGGCGCGGTGGCCAATCTCACCATCGGCCTGGCCGGCCTTCTCGCCGAGAAGGGCATCCGTGTCAACGCGGTGTTGCCCGGCCCGATCTGGACGCCCTTCATTCCCGCCGGCATGGCCGCGGAGGAAGTTGAGCAGTTCGGCAGCCAGACCCCGTTCGGTCGTCCCGGCCAGCCGGCCGAACTCGCCTCGGCCTACGTGATGCTCGCTGCCGACGGTGCGAGCTACACCTCCGGCGCACTGCTCACCGTCTCCGGCGGCGCGGTCACGCTGTAACTGTACGGCCTCGATCTCCCTCCCCCCCCCCAAGGATTCCAATGATGTCCCGCAACCAATACGACATGCAGAACCCGCTGACCCAGTTCCCACAGCCGACCTACCCGGCCCAGGTTCAAACCCCGCCCGGCACTGTTCATGAGCTCAAGCCGGCGGCCGACCATGGCGAGAAAAGCTACGTGGGCCTGGGGCGCATGAAGGGCCGCAAGGCTCTGGTGACCGGCGCCGATTCCGGCATCGGCCGCGCAGTGGCCATTGCCTTCGCGCGCGAGGGCGCCGACGTGGCGCTGAACTACCTACCCGAAGAAGAAGACGACGCCGCCGAAGTGGTGGCGCTGATTGAAGCCGAAGGCCGCAAGGCGATCGCCATCCCGGGTGACCTCCAAGAGGAGCAGTTCTGCGGCGACTTGGTGGGGCAGGCGGTCAAGGCGCTGGGCGGGCTGGACGTGGTCGCCAACATTGCCGGCAAGCAACTGGCCGTGGAAAAGATCGAAGACCTCACCACCGAGCAATTCGACGCCACCTTCCGCACCAACGTGCATGCGCTGTTCTGGGTGTGCAAGGCTGCCCTGGCGCATTTGCCCGCCGGCGCCACCATCATCAACACTGCGTCCATCCAGGCCTATCAGCCATCGCCCAACCTGCTGGACTACGCCCCCACCAAGGCGGCCATCGTGAACTTCACCAAGGCCCTGGCCCAGCAGGTGGCCGAGCGCGGCATCCGCGTGAACGCAGTTGCTCCGGGTCCGATCTGGACGCCCTTGCAGCCTGCCGGCGGCCAACCGCCTGAGGCCATTCCGGAGTTCGGCTCGCAGACGCCGCTGAAGCGGGCGGGCCAGCCGGTGGAAATGGCGTCGGCCTACGTGCTGCTGGCCACCCAGGAATCGAGCTACATCACCGGTGAGGTGATCGGCGCCACCGGCGGCATGCTGCTGCCGTGACCGCTAGCTCCAGCGATGCCGATAGCGTGCCTGCCGAGCGCGACGCGGACGGGTATGCGCCCATCCACTCCTACGCCGCCATTGGCGATGGGCGCTCCAGTGCGCTCATCGCGCCGGATGGCAGCATCGACTGGTGGTGCGCCCCGTGCATGGACGCACCGCCCTTGCTCGACCGCCTGCTCGATGCCCCGGCCGGCGGTCGTTTTGTGCTCCAAGCCCGCGACGTTCAGCAGGTGCAGCGGCGCTACCGCGACAACAGCAATGTGTTGGAGACCGACGTTCGCACCAGCACCGGCCTGGCCCGCGTGACCGAGTCGCTCAACAGCGGTCCCGCCGGGCGGCTGCCCTGGTCCGAGCTGGCTCGCCGGATGGAAGGCGTCGAGGGAGAGGTCAGCTTCGATCTGCTCTACCAGCCCGGCACGCGCGCCGGGGCCTGCACGCCGTGGATGAGCGACACCCCAAACGGGTGCGTGCATCACGCCGGCCCGGTCATGACGATGCTGCGCTATTCCGAACGCGTGCAGATCGGCAATTGCGATGACCGGGAACTGCGCGGCACCGTGACCCTTACGCCCGGCGACCGGGAGATTATCGCGCTGCTGGCCTCGCAGGACGAAGTGCTCCCGGTTCCGCCCTTGGTCGATATCGATACCCGCATCGACCGCTCTGATCGGGAATGGCGCCAGTGGGTGGACGACCTTCACTGCGACGCCAGCCGACGCGACGAGGTCATCCGCTCGGCCTTGGCGCTCAAATTCCTCTGGTTCGCCCCCACCGGCGCCATCGCCGCCGCCGTGAGCACCTCTCTGCCGGAACGCATCGGCGGGGACAAGAACTGGGACTACCGCTACGCCTGGGTGCGCGATGCTGCATACGTCATCAAAACCTTCCTGCGTGTGGGTGCCCTGCCCGACGCCAAGGCCGGCTTCAGCTGGCTGATGACCACGATCGGCCGCCACCGCCCCGGGCTCGCGCCTTGCTACACGCTGCGCGGCGAACGGGTCGAAAAAGAGCGCTGCATCGACGTGCCGGGCTACCGCAACAGCCAACCGGTCCGCGTGGGCAACGCCGCCGCCGAGCAATTGCAGACCTGCGCCTACGGTGACGTGCTGGAAATGGCCAGCCGGATGATCGAAGCAGGCCACATCCTCGATCCCACCACCGCCCGGCTGCTCTTTGAACTGGCCGACGAATGCGCCGACAACTGGATGCGCAAGGACAGCGGCTTCTGGGAATTGGGTGACGCGCAGCACTACACAATGTCCAAGGTGGAATGCTGGATGGCGCTGCGGCGGGCCTGTGAGCTGGCTGAGGCCGGTCACATCACCACCGCTCGCCTGCCGCGCTGGCAGCGCGAGAAGGAACGCATCCTCGACTGGGTCGACGCGCACTGCTGGGATGAGACAAAGCAGAGCTACGTGATGCACGCCGGCAGCGACCGGCTGGACGCGAGCCTGATGCTGGCGTCGCGCTTCGGCCTGGGCGACGTGCGCCGGGAGCGTTTCATCGCTACTCGGGAGGCCATGCGGCGCGAACTGTCCGATGACAGCGGTGATCTGCTTTGGCGCTACAGCGGCATGCAGGACTGCGAAAGCACGTTCATCAGTTGCGCATTCTGGATGGTGGAGGCCTACGGCCTGCTGGGCGAGAAGGAAGAAGCCAATCGCTTGTTCGGCGCGCTGCTGGCCCGGGTCCAGAACGACGTAGGCCTGATGCCGGAGATGTGGGATCCCCACCAGGAACAGGGGCTAGGCAACACGCCACAAGGACTGAGTCACTTGGCCTTGGTGCACGCTGCTTATGCGGTGGATGGCGAGTAGCGCTGCGCACCCACCTGGGCCGATATTCCTCGGGGCGCTGAAAGGGCCGGCGAGAGTTGGCTCTATCCCAAGTTGCTATCGCTTCGGGTATGCACCTGCCCCTGTCCGTACTCGCCTAGCCCCTATCCAGCCGTTTGTGGCTGGCCTCGCCCCGCCTCCTCTAGGTAATTTGCGAAGGGCCAGTCTCCCAATTGCTGCGCCAACGAGAGGGCATCCCCTTCCTCCACATCCGCGCCATATCGAATCAGGACGGACGCAACAGATATCTTCGCGTCAATTTTCATCTCTTCTGCCATCACCAGCCAAACCAGAGGCGGCTCATCGCCTTCGTCTTCCGTGAAAGGATAGCTGTTAGGCCCTACACCTCGACTTAGCAACGCTTCGACCAGCTCGATGTCGCCCTGAACACAAGCGTGATGCAACTGCGGGTAGGCCAAAGCCCTGCCGCGTTCAATGACGGCCTTAGGGAGCTGCTCGACCGCTTGGCACATTTGTCTAAAAGCTTCTCGAAACTCAGGGAGGGTCACATAGAGTTTGCCCCGCCCGTCAGCTATCGCCTTCGGCAGCAGTTCCATGGGTATCTCCGTTTCAGTCCGGGCTGGCGTGCTCGGGCCCGCGCCCAACCATCCTATACCCACCGGCTTCCCAGTCACGAAAGAAAAGGCCAGGTCGCGGCGCGCAATGCCCGCATCCAAGCATCAAAGCGTTTGCCGATATAAACCGAGTATTGAGCCCCATGCCTGGGGCGCTCTTGTCAGTTCGAACATCCGCCCACCGTAGCTATTTGAGCACTTTGGCGCTCTTCCCTACAGGCAGGTCCAGTGCAGGCCTGCCCTCCTCATCCCAATGCACGGGCTGCACGCGCGGCGAACGTTCGGATGTACAGCCCATTTCAGGGCCCGGATTGGCGTGATACACGATCCATGGCGTTCCGTCACTCATCTGGAAGAACCCGTTATGCCCCGGCGCATATACATTGCCGGCCGGGTTCTTCGCCAAGATAGGGCGCTTTTCCTTGGACCACGCCTTTGCATCCAAGGGGTCTGCGCCTGCTTTGGCGTGCAGCAGGCCAATGGCGTAATCATCGGACCAGCAGGCGCTGCCTGAGTAGGTCAGAAACAGGTCCCCGTTCGGGCCTTGGAGGAATTCGGGTCCTTCCAGGATCTGCCTGCCGCCCTGCCGCTCCCAGGTCTGGTCGGGGCGCGCGATGATGGTTTCCGCTCCCGTCAGTGTCCATGGGTTGGACATGGCCACGATGGCCAGCACACTGTCCGGCCCGATATACGGGGAGTAAACGAAATAGCGCTTTCCTCCCGTGCTGAAAGTCGTGCCATCGATCCCAGGATGAGCGGTGGCCAAACGACCGCGGTCGCGCCATTCGCCGGTGGTGGGGTCCGCGCTGCTGTTCTCGAGTACGAACACGCCGCGATGTGAGTCTTCCTGCCCTTCGGCAATGCCGCTGGCGGCAGCCGTGTAGTAGATGTACCACTTGCCCTCGATGCGGTGCAGTTCCGGGGCCCAGATCGAGGTGGCATTGGGACCGGTCGCCGGTGGCCGCCACACCGTGATTTCCTGTGCAGCATCCAGCTTGGCGAGATCGGTGGTGACGCGGATGGCCAGCCGGTCACCGTGGGTGCCCATGTAGTAGAAGATCTGGCCCTCGCGGGTGATCCACGGGTCTGGCCCGGACAGTAGAAGTGGATTGTCCGTTGCCGGCGTTATGGCGGATACGCCGCCCGATGCCTGCAGGAGCGCCATGACCATCAGCGCACGAAGCGTGCCATTGAACATCTTCCCCTCCCGTGGAATGTCGCGCTGACAGGCTTGCCAGCGCCGCACAACCAAATCATATAATCGGACAATAGGCAACACTCCGTCCACCTTGAGGATCCGCTATGCACCAGCGTCACACGGACAGCATCATTGGCATCAACTGGGGCAGCTCCAATCTGCGGGCCTACCTGATCGGGACCGATGGACGACGGCTGGACGCATACGAAACGCCCGCCGGAGTGGCACTGCTGCAGCGCGAAGGTATGGCCGCCGCCGCCGATGCGATCCGGGCACGGTGGCCCGACGCCGGCCATGCCTATGCCGCCGGCATGATCGGCTCCAACGTTGGTTGGATCGATGCGGGCTATGTGGATTGTCCTGCGGGCGTGGAGGCGGTCGCGCTGAGCCTGGTACCCACCCGCATCGGTACGCTGGATGTGAGCATCGTGCCTGGCATGGCATGCGTGCGCCCCGTCGACGGTGCGCCCGACGTCCTGCGCGGTGAGGAGACTGAGTTACTGGGCTTGCTCAGTGGCGGAAACATCGACCTGGGTGCCATCGTCGCCCTGCCTGGTACGCACACGAAGTGGATACAGCTCATTGATGGGCGTGTGGACAGTTTCATGACCTCAATGTCGGGTGAGCTGTTCGACCGTTTGGCCAGCGCCGGCCTGCTGGCATCCGTGCTTGAGGGGCCCGGCACACCCGGGGCGGCCTTTGCCGAAGGTGTGCGCGCGGCGGCAAACGGCCCCCTCGGGTTGGGCGCCCTGCTCTTCGGCGTTCGCGCGAGGATGATCCGGGGTGCACTGCCTCGCGACCAGACCAGTTCCTACCTGCGCGGCCTGCTGGTCGGCGCGGAGATCGCCGACGCGTTGGCGCTGTTTCCTTCCTTGAAAAATGCCTCAGTGCCCTTGGTCGGTTCCGGTCCGGTCAACCGGCTTTACCAGGCGGCATTGGCCGAACTCGGCATCGCAGCGCGGCCGACCGCGTCGCCGGACGCCGTGGTGCGCGGCTTTTCGGCCATTCATGCGATGGCTGCCGCGGCGCACTGACCGTCCACATTGAACGCTTGTTGCGTCGCAACGTGCGTATTGTCTGATTATATGTTTTTGTACGCTCCACGACATCGAGAGGGGTCTTGAGCAATGCGTGCTGGCAAGGGGAAAACGGCGGGATTGATCGGCGTACTGGCACTTTCCGCAGTGGGCGTCGCTGAGGGCCAGGAGCGGACGGTGGTGGGCAAGTTGCCGGATGGAACCCAAGTGGAATCCATCTTGCTGCGCGATGGCAGCGGCATGCAGGCGCGGGTCCTGACCTTGGGCGCCGCACTGCATTCGCTGGAAGTGCCAGACCGCGAGGGTGTGTTCGCCGACGTGCTGTTGGGCGACAAAGACCTGCAAGCCACGCTCGACAAGCCGCAGTACTTCGGCACCATCGTCGGCCGGTTCGCCAACCGCATTGCCAAGGGCCGCTTCACCCTCGATGGGAAGAGCTACCAGGTGCCCGTCAACAACGGTCCCAACAGCCTGCACGGTGGAACCCGGGGATTCGACAAGGTGGTCTGGCAGGTCGTCGACGTCACCCCGGACCACGCTACCTTGCGGCACGTCAGTCCGGATGGCGACATGGGCTTCCCCGGCACGCTCACGGTCACCGCGACCTACGCCTTGAAGGGCAATGGCCGGCTGGAGATCGACTACAGCGCCACCACCGACGCGCCCACCATCGTCAACCTCAGCAACCATTCCTACTGGAATCTCTCCGGTGAGGGATCGGGCTCGGCGATGGAGCACGAGCTGACCATTCCGGCCAGCGCCTATACGCCGGTGGATGCGACCTTGATTCCCACTGGGATGCTGCAACCAGTAGCAGGGACCGCGTTCGATTTCCGCACGCCTAAGGCGATCGGCCGCGACCTGCGCCGGGGCGACGAACCGCAGTTGCTGCACGGCCAAGGCTACGACCACAACTGGGTCATCAGCACGGCACCGGTGCGTGAACTGCGCGAAGTCGCCCGCGTCCACGACCCGCGCTCGGGTCGCGTGATGACGCTGCTCTCCACCCAGCCAGGGCTGCAGTTCTATTCGGGCAACTTCCTGGATGGCAGCACGGTGGGCAAGAGTGGCCGCGTGTATCGCCAGGGCGATGCGATCGCGCTGGAACCGCAGTTGTTCCCCGATACCCCGAATCAACCGGCGTTCGGATCGGCGCGTCTGGCACCGGGTGAGACCTATCTGAACCGGATCGTCTACGACTTCACTACGGACCGCGCTGCCAAGCAACGCCGCTGATCCCGCGCCCTGCGCACCTGCCGGTCTCTGCGCCGGCACCACCACCACGTAGCGCCCGCCTCCCGGTTTCGGCCAGGACGGGCAGCTCATGATCGAAGGAGATGCATCTCATGCGAAAGTGGCCTTCCCTCCTGCTGGCGACTTTGCTCGCCGTTGCGCCGATGGCGCATGCGACCGAAGCCGTACGCTGGACGCCGGCGCAGGCTGAAAGCTGGTATGCGAAACAGGAATGGCTGGTGGGGGCGAACTACACCACCTCCAACGCCATCAACCAGCTTGAGATGTTCCAGGCCGACACCTTCGACCCGGAGGCCATCGACCGCGAGCTTGGCTGGGCACACGAGCAGTTCGGCATGAACACCATGCGCGTGTACCTCCACGATCTGCTCTGGCAGCAGGACCCGCAAGGGTTCCTCAAGCGGGTCGATACCTTCCTGAGCATCGCCGACAAGCACGGCATCCGCCCGATGCTGGTCCTGTTCGACAGCTGCTGGGACCCCGATCCGGTGCTGGGGGCGCAACGCCGCCCGATTCCCGGCGTGCACAACTCCGGCTGGGTGCAGAGCCCGAGCCGCCACATGCTGGTGGACCCGGCCAATGACGCGCACTTCCGTGATTACGTGGAAGGTGTCGTCGGCGCGTTCGCCAACGACACGCGCGTGCTCGCCTGGGACCTGTGGAACGAACCGGACAACCCGGGTGGCGGCAACTACATGGACAAGCAGTTGAAGGGCGAGCAGGAACGCATCGCCGAGCTGTTGCCGCAGATCTTCGATTGGGCGCGTGCCAAAAGGCCGGTGCAGCCGCTCACCAGCGGCGTGTGGATCGGTGATGACTGGTCGCCCGGCGCCGCCTCGCTCACTTCGATCCAGCGCACGCAGTTGGAGCGCTCGGACGTGATCACTTTCCACAACTACGAGCAGCCCGAAGCGTTTGTGTCCCGCATCAAGCAACTGCGCAAGTATGGCCGCCCGCTGATCTGCACCGAGTGGCTCGCCCGCGGCGCCGGCTCCAATGTGGACACGATCCTGCCGATCGCCCGCCGCGAGAACATCGGGATGATCAACTGGGGCTTCGTCGACGGCGCGATCCAGACCCGCTTCCCCTGGGACAGCTGGCAGCGCCCGTACACGATGGAGGCGCCCACCGTGTGGTTCCACGACCTGCTCAAGGCCGACGGCACGCCGTATCGCGCTCGAGAGGCGGAGCTTTTCCGCGCCCTGGCAAAAACGCCGCGCAAGTCCGTTCCTGCCTTCTGACACCTGACGGCCCGCCATCGACCGATGGCGGGCCACCCACCGCGCTCGCTTTCCGGAATCCGGAGATACCGCCATGACCCGCCATTCTTCCCGCACCCTGCTTTCCTTGGCCATCCTGTCCGCCCTTGCCCTGCCCGCCTTAGTGCAGGCGCAGACCGCGGGTGCGGTGAATGTAGCCACGCCCGACCCGGCTGCGCAGCCCACCGCCGTCGACCTGGATACCGTCACGGTCACCGCGCTGCGCCAGAGCCTGCAGACCGCCCAGACGATCAAACAGGAGGCGGCGATGGTAGTCGACTCGATCGTCGCTGAGGACATCGGCAAGCTGCCCGACAACAGTGTGGCCGATGCGCTGCAGCGCGTGACCGGCGTGCAGATCGCCCAAGGCAACCAAGGCGAAACCACCGGCGTGGTCATCCGCGGGTTGCCCAATGTGATCAGCACGCTCAACGGACGCGAGATCTTCAGCAGTTCCGGCCGTGGTTACGCGTTCCAGAACCTGCCGGCCACGGCCATCAAGAGCCTCAACGTCTACAAGAGCAGCGAGGCGAGCCTCCCGCTGGGTGGCATCGCCGGCCTGGTGGACATCCAGTTGCGCCGCCCGCTCGACTTCGATGGGGCTGAAATCGCCGGTACCGTCACCGGCACCCACAGCAAGTACGCCGGCGACATCGATCCTTCGGCCAGCCTGTTGCTGAGCAACCGCTGGGACACCGACGCCGGTGAGATCGGTGCGATGGTCAACTTCGGCTACATCGGCAAGCGTTACGCCTACGACGCCGTCTGGGGCGACTTTCCGAAGGTGCTGGAGAATCCGGACAGCTCGCCGATGCGGACCGATAACGGCAACCTGATCGCTGCGCCCAACGGCTGGGGCACCAACTACAACCACGGCGACCGGAAGCGCAGCGCATTCAACTATGCCTTGCAGTGGAAGCCGAGCGAGAACACCGAGGTTTACGTTGAAGGTCTGTACGACTACGTGCGCGACGACTATGACCAGGCGTTCCTTTTCAGCTTCCCGGTCGGGGTGGTGCCACCCACCGGGCTGGAGGTGGGCAGCAACTGCTATCCAAACCAGCTGGCGGGCCCGCTCTCGGGTCAGACAATCTGCGATGCCACCGGTGGTTCCTGGACCGGCGACACCTACGCTGCCAGCAGTACCCAGGCGCACAAGCAGCGCGGCCAGGATATCCAGAACGCGCTCGGCTTCAAATGGAATGGCGACCAGCTGCACCTCTCCACCGAGGTCGCGCGCACGTCCGGCTATTACCGTGATGAGAACTTCATCATCGATACGTTCCTGAGCGGTCCTATCACCACAGTGTGGGACGGCACGGCGGGCAATCATCAGAACTGGTACCTGGCGGGCAACCCGGCCATGGATCCGTCACGGTTCTATCTGAATGGCCTCTTCCAGACTTGGGGCGAATCTCGCGGTGAAGAGAACAGCTGGCGAGGAGATGGCAAGTTCGATTTCCTGGACGGCCCCATCGCATTCCTGCAGTTCGGCCTTCGCTATGCAGACCGCAACGCCAGCGCCAAGGGCAGCGTGGAAATCAGCACCCCGCCGCCGGGTGGTGCAGGCACCGGCAACATCACCGCCAACCCGAACCCGGCCAACCAGGTGGTGGGGCTGTTCCCGGCCAATAGCTTCTTCTGCAGCAAGCGTGGCAACTCGGCGCTGAGCCAGTCCTTCCTCACCCCGTGCTACGACTACCTGATCAACAACGCGGATGAACTTCGCGCTTATTACGGCCTGCCGGACGGTCTGGCTGCCGAGAACCCCGGTCGCTTCTTCGACATCCAGGAGCGCAAGTCCGCGGGCTACGTGCAGGCCAAGTACGATTTCGATGTGTTCGGCCTGCGTGTGGACGGCTTGGTGGGCGTGCGCGCGGAGAAGATCAAGCGCGAGCTCAATGCCTTCTCGTTCGACGCCAGCACTGGCGTCTACAGCGCGATCACGCGAAACACGCAGGACACCAATACGCTGCCCAATGCCAGCTTGAACCTGCACTTCAATGATGCCTGGCAGTTGCGCGTGCTTGCCGCCAAGACCCTGAGCTACCCCGATTTCGGTGCGCTGAACCCGTCGATTTCGCTGAACCCGGGCACTGTCAATCGTGCGGGTGTGGCCAGCAGCGGCAACCCCGACCTGAGCCCGATCAAGTCGACCAACTACGACATGTCGCTGGAGTGGTACTTCTCGCCGGTGGGTTATGCCAGTGCGGGCGTTTTCTATCGCGATATCGATGGCTACATCCAGAACTACATCACCAACGTGGTCATCGCCGGTGAGGACTACGAGCTTTCCTCGCCCCAGAGCGCCGGCAGCGGACATCTGCAGGGCGTGGAACTGGCGTACCAGCAGACCTTCGATTTCCTGCCCGGTGCATGGAGCGGACTGGGGGCGCAGTTGAACTACACCTACATCGAGGGCGACACCAAATCGCCGGAGTTCATCGGTGGCCCGGTGGTTTCCCGCCCGCTGCAGAACGTATCAAAAAACAACTACAACGCCGTGCTCTTCTACGAGAACTTCGGCCTGTCCGCGCGCCTGGCCTACGGCTATCGCAGCCGCTACATCGACTTCTTCACCCAGCCGACCGTCGCCGGCACCGAAGACCAGGTCGAGCCGGCCAGCTCGCTGGACTTCTCGATCAGCTACGACGTGACCCCTCGCGCCACCGTGGTGTTCTCGGCGACCAATCTGCTGGGCAACAATCTGCACCAGTTCTGGGGCAGCGGCGATACGCGGCCCCGCGATATCCGCTACCAGGACAAGACCGTGGCCATGGGCTTCCGGTTCAAACTGTGATGACGGCCGCCCCCATGTCCATGCAAGCCACCCTGCCGAACCCCTTTTGTCGGATAATAGGAGTGACCGCGCTCAGCGGAGCACCAAGCCAAAGGGGTGTCTGTGAAACGGATCGAGCTACGCAACCTTCACGATCAGGTTACCCAGGAAATTGGACAGCGCATCATCAGTGGCACGATCAAGCCGGGCGAGTATCTGCCCAAGGAAGAGCTGCTAGCACAGACCCTGTCGGTGAGCCGCTCCGCGCTTCGCGAGGGGCTGAAGGTGCTCGGCTCCAAGGGGCTGATCGAAACCAAGCAGAAAACCGGTTCGCGGGTGCGCGAGCCCCGGTTCTGGAAGCAGCTGGACAGCGACATCCTGGCGTGGCGCTGCGCGTTGATGCCCACCCAGGACTTCGTGGACAAGCTGGTGGAAATGCGCGAAGTGATCGAGCCTGCAGCGGCCGCCTCGGCAGCGCAGCGACGTTCGCCCGCGCAGCTCGCCAAGATCAAGGCGGCCTACCAGGCGATGGCCGACGCGCTCGATCAGGACGCGTGGGCCAAGGCGGATCTCTCCTTCCACGAGAGTGTGCTGGAGGCCACCAACAACGAGCTGCTGGGTTCGTTGTTCTCGGTGATCGACGCTGCGCTGGGCACGTTCTTCCTGCTCTCGGCGCAGACCGCCAAGGACTTCAAGTACTCGCTGCCGCGCCACTTCGACGTGTACGACGCGATCCGGCTGAAGCAGCCGGAGGCGGCGCGTGCGGCGATGCTGGACATGATTGCCGATTCCCGGGCCAACCTGAAGGGAATCCGCGCCCCGCGCAAACCCCCACGCTGAAGGATTTCCCATGAGCACCGCCTGGATGCAACCCCTCCCATTGGTTGCCATCCTGCGCGGGCTCACCCCGCAGGAGGCCCCCGCGATCGGTGCCGCACTGGCCGATGCCGGGTTCCATATCCTGGAAGTGCCGCTGAACTCTCCGCAGCCGCTGGAGAGCATCGCCTTGTTAGCCAGTCAGCTCGGTGATCGTTGCCTGATCGGCGCGGGCACCGTCCTCACCACCGCCCAAGTGGATGACGTAGCAAACGCTGGCGGCCGGCTGATCGTCATGCCGCACGCCGACATCGAGGTCATCGCCGCCGCGCACGCCAAAGGCATGCGCTGTACCCCGGGCGTGGCCACGCCCACCGAGGCGTTCGCCGCGCTGCGTGCCGGTGCCGATGCACTGAAGCTGTTCCCTGCCGAGCAGTTGCCGCCGCCGGTGCTGAAAGCGTGGGCCAGCGTGCTGCCTGCCGGCACAGCGCTTCTGCCGGTGGGCGGCATCACCCCCGAACGCATGGCGGCCTACCGCCAGATGGGCGCGGCCGGCTTTGGCATCGGCTCGGCCTTGTATGCCCCGAAGACCCCGCCCACGGAAGTGGCGCGCCGCGCGCGCGCGTTCGTCGACGCCTGGAACAGCACCAACACGGACCTCACCGCATGAAGATCACCGCCATCACCACCTACCTGGTGCCCCCACGCTGGCTGTTCGTTCGCATCGATACCGACGCCGGCATCTGCGGCTGGGGCGAGCCTATCGTCGAGGGCCGCGCGCATACCGTGGCCGCCGCGGTCGAGGAACTGTCCGATTACCTCATCGGCAAGGATCCCAGACACATCGAGGACCACTGGAACGTGCTCTATCGCGGCGGTTTCTACCGCGGCGGACCGATCCTGATGAGTGCGCTGGCCGGGATCGACCAGGCACTGTGGGACATTCATGGCAAGGCGCTGGATGTCCCGGTGCATGCGCTGTTGGGTGGCCCGGTGCGCGACCGCATCCGCGTGTACTCGTGGATCGGTGGCGATCGCCCGGCCGATACCGCCCGCGCGGCGTCAGAGGCGGTGGCGCGTGGATTCACCGCGGTGAAGATGAATGCCACCGAAGAAATGCAGTTCGTCGATACGCACGACAAGGTCACGCGGGTGCTGGAAAACGTGCAGGCCGTCCGCGATGCGGTGGGGCCCGGGATCGGCCTGGCGGTGGACTTCCACGGCCGCGTGCACAAGCCGATGGCGAAGGTGCTCATGCGTGAGCTGTCGCCGTTCGGCCTGATGTTCATCGAAGAACCGGTGTTGTCCGATCACCTGGAGGCGATTCCGGAACTGGCGGCCCTCTCCCCCGCCCCGATCGCGCTGGGGGAACGCCTGTACTCCAGGTTCGATTTCAAGAAGGTGCTGCAGGCGGGCGGCGTGGACATCCTGCAGCCAGACCCGTCGCACTCCGGCGGCATTACCGAAACCCGCAAGATCGCGGCCATGGCAGAGGCGTATGACGTTGCCATCGCCCTGCACTGTCCGCTTGGTCCGATCGCGCTCGCCGCCAACCTGCAGCTGGATGCGGTCTGCTACAACGCCTTCATCCAGGAACAGAGCCTGGGCATCCACTACAACGCCAGCAATGACCTGCTCGATTATCTGGTCGACCGCTCGCCCTTCGATTACAACGAAGGGTTCGTCAAGATTCCAAATGGCCCCGGCCTGGGCATCGAGATCAACCAGGCCTACGTCGATGAGCGGGCCGCCGAAGGGCACCGGTGGCGCAACCCGATCTGGCGCCATGCCGATGGCAGCGTGGCCGAATGGTGAGCGCGATGACGACCATGGCCCGATACCCCAGCCTGCATGGCCGTGCGGTGTTGATCACCGGTGGCGCGACCGGCATTGGCGCCGCCTTCGTGGCGCATTTCGCCCGGCAGGGCGCGAAAGTGGCGTTCCTGGACATCGATGACGACGGCGCCCAGGCCTTGCTGGATGACCTGCGTGACGTCGAGCAGGCGCCGCGCTACCTGCGCTGCGACATCACCGATATCGAGGCGTTGCGCACCACCATCGCCGAGGCCCGTGGCCTGGTCGGGCCTTTCTCGGTGCTGGTCAACAACGCGGCCAACGATGCGCGCCATGAGCTGGCCGACAGCGGCGTGGCCGATTTCGAGCGCAGCGTGGCGGTCAATCTGCGCCACCAGTACTTCGCGATCCAGGCCGTGGCGCCGGACATGCAGGCGCTGGGCGGCGGCTCGATCATCTGTCTGGGCTCGACCGGCTGGATGATCAAGAACAGTGGTTACCCCCTGTACGCCATGGCCAAATCGGCGGTACATGGGCTGGTCAACGGGCTGGCGCGCGAGCTGGGCCAGGACCGTATCCGCATCAACGCGCTGGTCCCCGGCTGGGTGATCACCGAGAAACAGCAGCGGTTGTGGCTGGATGCGGAAGGTGAAGCGCAGCTGCGGCGCTCTCAATGCCTGCCGGGGTACCTGCGTGCGGACGATCTTGCCCGTGCCGCCTTGTTCCTGGCCGCCGATGACAGTCGCATGTGCACCGGCCAGGACTTCATCGTGGATGGAGGCTGGGTGTGAGCGGCCCGGTGAGCGTGGCGGTTGCCTCGGCGAACACACTGGGCGAAGGGGTGCTGTGGTGCGACCGCGAGCAGGTGGTGTACTGGACCGATATCCAGCAGTCGCAGCTGTGGCGCTACCGCCCGCAGGACGGCGCGACAGCCCGCTGGCCCATGCCCGAGCGGCTGGCCGCGATGGCGCTGTGCGAAGCCGATGGCTGGCTGCTGCTGGCGCTGGCCTCGCGGCTGGCATTCTTCCATCCCGAGCGTAACGAATTCCGTGACCTGCAGGGCCTGCATGGGGTGGCGCCCACCGATACGCGTGCCAATGATGGCGCCTGCGACCGTCAAGGCAGATTCGTGTTCGGCATGCTCCATGAGCCCGCCGAAGGGCCGAAGCAAGCGGTTGCGCCCTTCCTTCGCCTCAACGCGGACCTGACCCTGGAGACCCTGCGGCTTCCGCCGGCAGCGATCTCCAACAGCATTGCTTTCAGCCCCAGCGGCGACACGATGTACTTCTGTGACTCGCTGCAGAAACAGATCTGGCGATGCGATTACGCCAGCACGCTCGGGCAGGCGCAGCTGTTCGTCGATCTGCGCGACGAGGTCGGCGAGCCCGACGGCAGTGCCGTCGATGCAGACGGCGGTCTCTGGAACGCCCGCTGGGGCGACGCCCGTGTGGTGCGCTACCTGCCGGACGGCAACGAGGACCGCTCGATTGCCACGCCGGTCAGCCAACCCACCCGCCCGGCGTTCGGCGGGCCTGCGCACCGCATGCTGTTCATCACCACTGCGCACGACGGGCTGAGCGCCGCCGTGCGTGCACAGGAGCCTCTTGCCGGCCACCTGCTTGCGATCGATGCCGGTATCGCCGGTCTACCCGAAGCCCGGTTCGCCGGCGACCCCACCAGCTTGCCGCCCCGCGCAGTGCGTGGGACTTCCGCGGAGATTCCATGAGCCTTTCCACCCTCGATATCAGCATCGTACTGGCCTACCTGGCGGGCATCTTCATCCTTGCGCAATGGGTGTCGCGCGAGAAGGCCGGCCAGCAGAAGTCGGCGCAGGACTACTTCCTGGCCAGCCGCAGCCTGCCGTGGTGGGCGATCGGTGCGTCGCTGATCGCCGCCAACATCTCGGCCGAACAGATCATCGGCATGTCCGGCTCCGGCTACGCCATCGGACTGGCCATCGCGTCCTATGAATGGATGGCGGCGCTCACCCTGCTGATCGTCGGCAAGTGGTTCCTGCCGATCTTCCTGCGCAATGGCATCACCACCATGCCGCAGTTCCTGCAGGAGCGTTACGGCAATCGGATCCGCACCCTGATGGCGGTGTTCTGGCTGGGCCTGTATGTGTTCGTCAACCTGACCTCCATCCTGTGGCTGGGCTCCATCGCCATCGCTGGCGTTGCCGGGCTGGACCAGGACGTGGCGCTGGTGCTGCTGGGAGCGTTCGCGCTGGCCTACCAACTGTATGGCGGCCTGAAGGCGGTGGCGCTGACCGACATCGTGCAGGTGTGCCTGCTGGTGCTGGGTGGCCTGCTGGTGACCATCATCACCTTGAGCAGAATCGGGGACGGCAGCGTCAGCGATGGCTTCATGCAGCTCTGGCAGCAGCACCCGGAGCGGTTCGAGATGATCCTCAGCAAAGACAACCCGTTCTACAAGGATCTGCCGGGGTTGTCGGTGCTGCTGGGCGGCATGTGGATCGCCAATCTCAGCTACTGGGGTTTCAACCAGTACATCATCCAGCGGGCACTGGCCGCCAAGAACCTGCGCGAAGCCCAGAAGGGGGTGGTGTTCGCCGCCTTCCTCAAGCTGCTGATCCCGGCCATCGTGGTGTTGCCCGGTATCGCCGCGGTGATGCTGGCCCCGGACCTGGAGCGCCCCGACGCCGCCTACCCCACCATGCTGGCACTGCTGCCCAGTGGCATCCTCGGCCTGGTGTTCGCCGCCCTGATCGCCGCCATCGTCGCTTCGCTGGCGTCCAAGATCAATTCCGTGGCCACCATTTTCACCCTGGATTTCTACGCCAAGCGCGCGCCTGACGCCTCGCAGGCGAAGCTGGTGCGGGTCGGCCGCATTGCCGCTTCCATCGCCATCATCGTCGCGGTGCTGACCGCCCGCCCATTGCTGGGCGGGTTCGACCAGGGCTTCCAGTACATCCAGGAGTTCACCGGCTTCTTCACGCCCGGCATCGTGGTGATCTTCCTGCTGGGTCTGTTCTGGAAGCGCGCCAACGAGGCCGGCGCGCTGGCCGCCGCAGTGGGCTCGTTCCTGCTCTCGCTGGTGTTCAAGCTGCTGTGGCCCTCGCTGCCGTTCCTGGACCGCATGGGCGTGGTGTTCCTGGCGACGCTGCTGCTGGGGGTCGGCGTTGCGCTGGCCACCCGCGCCAGTGGCGACCGCGACCGCATCCGTACCGATGACGTGGGCTATGCCACCTCCCCGTCGTTCAACGTCGCCTCGCTTGCGGTACTGGCGATCCTGGTGGCCCTGTACGCAACTTACTGGTGATGGACATGCAACTGACGCTTCCCCTGCGCACCCTGATGCTGGCCATGCTGACAGCCGTGGCGCTCCCTTCGCTGGCGACCGAGGTGACCTGGACCGATACGGCCACGGTCGATGCGGAGAATGCGGGCTGGGGCCGCCTGGCACGGCTGCCGGACGGCCGCTGGCTGGCGGTCACGACGCGCTATCCCGGCGGCGAGACCACCACGCTGCAGCTCTCTGTCAGCGACGACAATGCCCGCACGTGGGCGCCGCTCTCCCGGGTGGAAGAGCCCAAGCGAAAGCTCGACAACGGCGAGCTGATCGTCCTGCCCGAAGGTCGCGTTCTGCTGGCCATGCGCTCGCTCATCGATGGCGTGTCTTACCGATTGAACGTGTATGCCAGCGACGACCAGGGGCGCGGCTGGCGGTTCCTCAGCACCATCACGCGCAACGAATCCCCTGCCGGTCGCAAGGACCGGGGGGTGTGGGAGCCGGTTTTCACTCACCTGGAAGATGGCACCTTATCGGTGGTCTACGCCGACGAAACCCGGGCGGACGAGCAGCCCTCGTATAACCAGGTGGTATCGCAGCAACTGTCCCGCGACGGGGGGCGCACTTGGAGCAAGGCGGTGACGATCGCCAACCAATCCGGTGGCGGCCTGCTCCGGCCTGGCATGCCCGTGATGGCACGGCGCCCGGACGGCGGTTACCTGATGGTGCTTGAGACCTGCGGGGATGACCCGCAGTGTCCGGTGTCCTACAAGATCTCGGCCGATGGCCACACCTGGCCGGCAGGCCTGGGCACTCCGCTGGCGGACCAGCGCTGTGGGCCCCACGTCATGACCACCCAAAGCGGCACCATGTTTGTCACCTCCTGCTCCAATGAGGTCAGTGCAAGCGACGATGGAGGTGCCCGCTGGAAGACAGTCAGACCGCCCGCATGGCCGCTAGGCTTCCGCCACTCCTGGCCGGCAGTGGTTGAATTTGGCCCGCAGGAAATCGGCGTAGTCAATGTAGTGGATGGAAGCGTGAAAGTTCGATTTGGAACTTACACGTCAAAGGATCGCAACTGAGTGCCGCTAACCTTCGCATGTGACAACACACTTCGGGCACGTCGCGGCTTCAATCAGTCAACGGCGGGAATTCTACTTGGCAACCCGCCTCGACCAAAGTAACCAACCCAAAGGAGATTAGTCCCGTTCCGGAACGGCTTTTATGACGACTGCCATTGCGTCACAATGCTCAGGTCTGCCCCTTTATGCTCTTCCATTCCAATGAGCAATCGAATCCTCTGGCTCCTCACTCTGACAGTCACCGGGCTTGCGAGTCTCGACTCATCCGCCGCCTCTTGGCCTGAAAGCCGTAGCGATGCCGTGAAAGTGGTCGCGGAGATCCGCCGGGTGGTTGCGGACGAAGGCGTGGAGCGGCTGGAGAAAGTCCGCATTGGCGGCATCGACCAGTGGGTATCGATCCGCGGGTCGGATCGCCGCAATCCAGTGCTTCTCATGCTCCACGGCGGGCCAGGCTGGGTATCAATGCCCACCAGTTGGTATTTTCAACGCGGCTGGGAGGAGTATTTCACGGTCGTCCAGTGGGACCAGCGGGGCGCCGGCAAGACTTACGCCGCTAACGAGCCGTCCGTGATAGCACCCTCCATGACGCGCGAGCAGATGGTCGCCGACTCGGAGGAAATGGTTGCATGGCTACGGCGGGAGTTCGGAAAGGAGAAGATCTTCCTGCTGGGCCACTCTTGGGGCAGCTACCTCGGCTTGGAGGTTGCACAGCGCCATCCTGAGTGGCTGCATGCCTACATCGGTATCGGACAGATATCCAATGCCCCGGAGAGCGAGCGGCGCGGGTGGGCATGGACCCTTCAACAAGCGCAGGAAGACGGCAATGCGAAAGCGGTGGCCGAGCTCCAAGAGTTAGCCCCGTATGCCAAGGGCACTGCCCCGGTGCCCTTGCAAAGTCTCTTCAAACAGCGCAAGTGGCTTAATTACTACGGCGGCATGGTTCATAATCGCCGTGGCGGCGACGCGGAAGCTGCAGCAATAAAGCTCTCGCCAGAGTATTCCGATGCCGACGTGGCGGCGGTCTGGAACGGTAACGATTTCTCGATGGAACATTTGTTGTCAGAGGTCTTATCGCTGGACATGTCTTCGGTGCGACGCGTCGACACTCCCGTGTTCCTGTTCCTAGGCCGGCATGACCACAATGTTTCTTCGGAACTGGCCGCCAAATGGGCCGATAATCTTACGGCCCCGGAAAAGCAAATTATCTGGTTTGAACAGTCGGCGCACGAGGTCATGATTGAAGAGCCGGGCAAGACACTGCTTACCCTCGTCCAACAGGTGCGCCCCATTGCAGAGCGTGCAGGCGATATCGCACCTTAAAGTGAGGGAACCTGCCCAAGAGCAAGTTCCACGCGCTTTTATCCCCCCAAAATCAGCCAGGGAAGGGTAACCAACCCTTGCGCGATCGCGTGGAGTTTGGCCGACAGCTCAGGCCGATCGACGCTAACAGTGAATTCCTGAAGATCCAACGCGGGACCAATGAACGCCGATGTCAGACGAGCGCCGTCCAAGTCCAAATGAATCCAAGAGCCCACGCGATTGATGGAAAAAGCGCGTAGGGCGGCCCGCCCGCTTTCCGAGAGCCCGACCCTGAACTGCGGGTGCCCACTGGCCGCGTAGCCAAGAAATCGAATCGCGCTGAGCTCGACACAAGGTGGTATCAACTGCTGGGCCTTCTATTGCTTGGATGGGCCCGCCTCTTCCCGATGCGCCTCCCCGCCTCAAACGAATTTGCCCGTGTGTCTCCTGCCACGGACCGCTCAGAATCATCGCCCGTCCGTTTACGTTGAGCTCATCCGTGCACCATCTAACTTGCCGACTGATTCATTGACCGGATGCAAGTGAGGCGCGACGTGAATAGGGAGAGGGGCCAAAGAGAGAAAGAGAAAGCGGCGGAGCGGTGCCATTTCACAGCCAAACGCAGGCGCGCGGTCGGTATCGGTGGCCAAGCAGCACGCCTTGCTCCGGTCGCTCAGAAATTTCCTAGACTGGAAGCTGGGCAAGCTGCAGCCCCAGCCTAGGTGGGCCCCGACATTGCCAGCACCGAGAATGGCAAGGCGAAGCCGTGGCCATGGGGGGTGGCGCTGCGTCGATTGCATACCAGCGGCAATCATCGCCGCCATGCCCAACGTCGGGACCCACAAAACCACAGCAGCCGCTATGCAGGTGGGCGAGCTACGGCAAAATCCACGATCGCCGTTTCACCAATCCTCATCGCTGCGCCTCAATCCAGCGCGCCACATCGTCGACCAACTGCGGAAGCACCTCGCCGGGCGTGTTGTACTCCTGCAGCGAACTCGGACCTTCGCCCGGGATCCCTAAGTGGTTGAGCGCCGGATATCGCTCGAAACTGGCTCGGCGCTGTCCAGCAAGGCTGCGCTTCCAAAGCTGCCAGTCGGTATCCACAACTTGAAAGTCGCGCCCTCCCTGAAGCAGCAGGATCGGGAGCGCGGAGGCCTTGGCGTCGGCGACTGGATCAATGTTCTCGAACGCGCGCCAGTAGGTTGCTGGCACGCCCAGCGGCAGGTCCTTGGCAGCAACCGGCTCGGTGCCGCGTGCGGCGGCGATCTGCGCGTCCAGCTTGTCCAAGAAGGCTTGGTCATCGGCGCTGATGCTGCCATCCAGGCCCAGCAGGTAGCGGTTCTGTTCTGGCAACACGGTGAGCAGCGAACGGGCCGGCGCCGACCACATGACCAGTCCGGCCACCTTGCCCGAGCGCTGGGCGATGCGAGGCGCCAGCATGCCCCCTTGGCTGTGGCCCATTACGTAGACGTGCTGCGGATCAATGCCGGTGGTCTGGACCAAGCTGGCGACGGCAGCTACTGCATCGTCAGTGGTTTCGTCATCCACCGTGTAATTGTCGCGATTGAACTCCTCTGGACGTGCTTTGGTGCGCTTTTCGTAGCGGAGCACCGCGATGCCTTGCGCGGCCAGGCCGCGCGCCACGTCCAGGAATGGTCGATTCGGCCCAATGGTTTCGTCGCGGTCTTGGGGACCCGAGCCGTGCACCAACACTACCGCGCGGAACGGCCGTTTGCCCTTGGGCAGCGCCAACGTGCCTGGAAGGTTACCCTTGCCAGACACCACGTTGAAAGGCATCTCCTTGAAGCTCGCATCGGACGGCACGGACGGCGCCGGCGGCGCTTGGGCAGCCGCCGGTTTGAAGTTCAGACCGGCCACGCGGCCACTGGCATCTACCGCCACTTGGGTGTCGATGTCGCCCACGGCGAACCTCAGCCGCTGCGTCACCAAGCTTATGTCTCCGCGCGCACTAACCTGGGCAGCGCCGCGCTCTTGAAGCCCGCCGAACGAATTCCATAAGGCCTGTAGCTGCGCTGCCGGCACAGCCTTGGACATCTCCGGGGTGAGCATCTCCTCAGCTGCGCCCACGTCGCCGGCCTGCAGGCGATCAAGGAGAGTGGCAGCCGTCTGCGCTGGCTGGGCAGCATGAGCCAGCGTGGCGGCGAAAGAGAGCATCAGGCTCATACCTCAACGTGTCAGCGCGCGCATGTCACTCTCCTTTCCCAAAGATCACCACCACCGACGGAACAGCCGGTTGATCGCGCTCACCGCTTGCCAGGCCAGCCCGCCCAGCCCGTTCCGTTCGTCCAAACTCAGCTTTCGCTTCGCGTGTCAGATTCGTTTTGACTCCAATAGTTGGGCAGCTCCAGCGTCTGACCACGGCTTGATCTCCATTTCGAGGTTGAGATGGGGCAGGCAAGCTGCCCAGCGCTGTTGATCTCTGATCATCAGTCATGTGGATTTACAGCGGAAGGCCAACCAGAGCCGGCGCAGCGTCCCCCGACGGCCTTTACCCCAAGCCCCAATCAGTCTGTCAGCGGCCCCGCTACGCTGCTCGACCTATTGAGCCTTTGCCAGCTCCGGCTCCGCCTCTGGCGCCAAAGTGTGAATCACGTCCCCTTTTGCATTGAGAAACTCAATGGCGCCATAACCTTCTTCGGTTACCGTCAGACGCAAACGTGGCTTGTCAGCCTTGTCACTCAAGGCGATTGCCGGCGTGCCATCAGCGCCCACCACCATTCGTATACGCGTGGACGTCTTAACCCCGGGAACCAAGCGATTCCCGAGGGCCGGTTCGCGCAGCAGCGGCGGGGCTTGGTTGATCGAGAACGCAACCTCGCCGTCCGGCGAGACACGCCAGCCGATGGCATCCATGGCCGGGTGGTCCAGGGCCAGAACCGCCATTCCCCCGGCCACATCGGCGGTGCCGAATCCACCCCGCTCGCTGCCTTTGTCATCGTAAAGCACCAGCCCGGCGACGTTAAACGCCCGTCGGTATTGAAGCCCATCGATGATCGGAGCGGGCGTTCGGCCCGAAAGAGTCATCCGGATGACGCCGTTCTCGTCGACAATATCGATGCGTTTTGTCGTTATTCGGTCATGGTCGGGCCTAGTAACTTTTGTTTCAGGACTTTGCGACTCAATGATGCGCTGCAGCGCATCCAGCGATGGCCGAGACGGGCTGGAATTTTCCGCCGCTTGCGACAGAGGGCAGGCCAACATGGAAGCGAGGAGAAAAGCAAAGGCAAGTATCTTCATGCAGGTTCCCGTGGTGGTTAGTGGCTTTTCGCTGGACGCACTGACGCTGCTGCCGGATCTTACCGCCACGTCACCCACGCCCCTGGATGCACTGACTGGACGTCGATAGCGGTTCCCCGCGCCGCCCTGACCAGCGCGCCAAGAGGATCGTCCACTTCCTGATACTCATCAACTCCCGAGACGCCGTAGTGGATCGGGACGACAGACCGCGCGCCTAGGACGGTGGCGGCCGCAATGGCCTGCTCCGGGGTCAACACGCCCGGCTGTCCGCTGACGGGCTTGCGCCATCCGAACCTGGCGCCGTTGATCGGCAGGAACGCCACGTCGAAGGGCCCGAACTGGCGAGCGATTTTCCACCAGTGACCGTGCCACATCGTGTCTCCGCCATGGAAGATCCGCCGGCCCGCGGCCGATACCACCCAGGAAACCTGCGTGTCGCCGTAGCCATCCGAGGCCGGCACCGGCGTGGCAGTGAAGTCACCCAGCAGCTGGGGCTCCCAAAGGCGTGCAGGCCGCGCCCGTGCACCCTGAGGAACGGGAAGCGGATGCGTGCCCTCGGGGTAGATCAAACTGCCACCGTTGCGGAGCGCCTGCGCCACAGCCCCAGCGTCGAAGTGGTCCGAGTGGACGTGCGTGAGCAGAACCGTGGCGTCCCCCACCCCGTCTTCAACGGAAACCAGGACGTCCGGCAAAGCCCTGCCCCACTCTGCGCTGTTGGTCAGCGGGTCGATGAACAGGGTTGCGCCCGGCAACTGCAGGCGAATGCCGGCCCAGGCAAGCCGCTGTATCCGGACGCCAGCCGACGCGGGCCGCGCGATGGCGTGGGACACCGGCAAAAGCGCGGCAGTGGCGCCAGCGGCGAGCCCGGAAAGAAAGGTACGGCGGCCCATCCGCGCGCCATCTGGCAAGCAGCCGCTCATGCGACCTCCGCCGAATGGGCCAGGTAGGTGTCCAGCTCAAAGATGCCCT
>Ga0160437_1000281_pt1 | contig 28008 bp, 30 predicted proteins | sample HID1975I_E0MG_FD_108227 | JGI IMG/M metagenome (GOLD analysis project Ga0160437, IMG submission 108227) | Enriched soil microbial communities from UW Madison campus, WI, USA - HID1975I_E0 MG | ecosystem: Environmental > Terrestrial > Soil > Unclassified | place: USA: Madison, Wisconsin... | reverse complement strand
GGCATCAACGCCATCTGCGACAGCTCGCCCACGTTCCAGGCGCTGACCACCAGCCGGCGCGAATCCGGGTTGCGCTTGATCTCGTCGACCAGCCACTGCATCTGGTCGATCGCCCCGCCATCGGCGGTGGCCCAGCTGCGCCACTGCTTGCCGTAAATCGGGCCGAGGTCGCCGTTGGCATCGGCCCATTCGTCCCAGATCCGCACCTGGTGCTCCTTGAGATACCCGATGTTGGTATCGCCCTTCAGGAACCACAGCAGCTCATGGATGATCGAGCGCAGGTGCAGCTTCTTGGTGGTGACCAGCGGGAAGCCGTCATTGAGATTGAAGCGCATCTGCCAGCCGAACACGCTGCGCGTGCCGGTGCCGGTGCGGTCGGACTTTTCCGTGCCGTGCTCGAGCACATGCTCGAGCAGTTCCAGATAGGCCTTCATGCCTTGGCGCCCGCGGTAGCGACCGGCAGCACCGGCTGCAGCACCGGCGCACGGCGCGACAGCGCCAGCAACACCAGGCCGAAGGCCACCAGCGGCAGGCTGAGCAGCTGGCCACGGGTGAACCAGTCGAAGGCGAGGTAGACGCCGTTGTCGGGCATGCGCACGAACTCCACCGCGAAGCGGAAGATGCCGTACATCAGCGCGAACAGGCCTGCGATCACGTAGCGATGGCGCGGCTTGGCCGACACCGCCCACAGCACCACGAACATCACCAGGCCTTCCAGCAGCGCTTCATACAACTGCGAGGGATGACGGGCGTACTGGTTGAGCGCGCCGGTGGCGAACTCGGCCTTGAGCGTGGCCAGGTCCAGCCCGTTCAACGGCGCCGGCAGGCCGCTCGGGAACACCACGCCCCAGGTGCCATCGGTGTACTTGCCCCACAGCTCGGCGCCGATGAAGTTGCCGATGCGGCCGAAGCCCAGGCCCAGCGGCACCAGCGGGGACATGAAATCGAGGGTATCGAACAGGTGCAGGCGATGCTTGCGCGACCACCACCACGAGGCGAACAGCACACCGAGCAGGCCGCCGTGGAAGCTCATGCCGCCGTCCCAGACCTTGAACAGCAACAGCGGGTTGTGCAGGAATTCGGCGGTCGCGTAGAACAGCATGTAGCCCACCCGGCCACCGACGACCACGCCGAGCATCGCGTAGAACAACAGGTCGGAGAAGCCGTTGGCATCGACCCCGGGCAGGCGCCCGGCCGCGATCCGCTTGCGCCCCAGCCACCAGGCGGCGGTGAAGCCAAGCAGGTACATGATGCCGTACCAATGCACCTTGATCGGCCCAAGCGAGATGGCGATGGGGTCGATGTCGTGGAAATAGATCATGGGCGATGCCTTGCAGGGATGCAGATATTCTAGCGCCGCCCGGGAGCGGCCTCGCGGCGGCCCCGATCACGCGATTGCCAGGCTTCAGCCCAGAATCTGCGGCGTGTCCGGCAGGCCGTCATCCTGTGACCCCGGCACCGGCGGATAGTGCCCGGCCAACAGCGCCGAGACCTCGTCAATGGCAAGCAGCACGGCGTCCTGCAGGGCGCCCTCACGCAGCCGCTGCTGCATGTGCGCGCAGATCGCCTGCCATTGCGCCTCGCCGATCCGCCCGCGCAGGCCGCGGTCGGCGATCAGCTCGATGGCATGGTCGGCCAACAGCAGGTAGATCAACACGCCGTTGTTGTGTTCGGTATCCCAGGTGCGCAGCTGGGCGAAGGCCTGTTCGGCGCGCTGGCGGGGGCTTACGCCCTGCCACAACGCCAGCAGCGGCAGATCGGCTTCGACCGCGAACATGACCTGCCCGCCGTGCCGGCGCTCGCCGGCGGCGATCGCATCGGTGATGGCCTGCAACCGGGCCGGCGGGAAGGCACGCGCCACCGACGGCGAAAAGAGGTGTCGCCACCAGCGCATCACCAACCTCCCGAGGCGCCACCGCCTCCCGATCGTCCACCGCCACCGCCCCAACCGCCGCCACCGCCGCCGAAACCGCCCCCTCCGCCGAAGCCACCGCCGCCCCAACCGCCGCCGCCCCAGCCACTGTTGCGGGCGAAGCGGGCGACCTTGCCCGAGGACAGGCCGACGAACAGGCCGATCAACCCGGCCAGACCGCTGGCCAGCCACAGCGAGGTGAACAGGAAGGCGACCGCCGCCGCGCCACCGCCGCCCAGCAGCGCGCGCACCGGGCGCGGCAACCAGCCAAGCAGGGCGCGCAGGACGCTGCCGACAAAGAAGCCGATCACCAACGCGAAGGTCCAGCCATCGCCATCCGGGTTGCGGGTGGCGCGATGCGTGCTCACCGGCGCGGGCAAGGCCTCGCCGTCGATCAGCTTGACCAGCGCGGCGCTGGCGTCGGTCAGGCCACCGGCGTAATCGTTGCTGCGGAAACGCGGGGCCAGGTACTCCTGGATCACCCGGTTGGCAATCGCATCCGGGATCGCGCCTTCCAGCCCGTAGCCCGGTTCGATGCGGACCCGCCGATCATCCTTGGCCACCACCAGCAGTACGCCGTCATCCACGCCCTTGCGGCCGATGGACCACTGCTCGAACACGCGCTGGGTGTACTGCTCGATCGTTTCCGGCGCGGTGGTCGGCACCATCAGGATCTGCAGCTGGCTGCCCTTGCGCTGCTGCAACGCCAACGCCTGCGCCTCCAGCGCCTGGATCTGCGCCGCGTCCAGGGTGCCGGTGGTGTCCACCACCGGCGAGGACATCGCCGGGATCGCCGCCTGGCTCTGCGCCCAGGCAGGCAGCGCCAGGCAGAACAGCAGCAGGCAACGCAGCAGGCGCGTGGTCACGGGCTCAGTTCGCCGGCTGCGGCTGCGGCTGCGGCGCCTGCGGTGCGGGTGCCGGAGCCGGTGGCTGCGAACCGAACTTGACCGCCGGCGGCTGCGAGATCTGCGCTTCGTTCTCCACCGTGAAGTTCGGCTTGGTCGCATAGCCGAACAGCTTGGCGGTGATCACCTGCGGGAACTGGCGGATGTAGGTGTTGTAGTCCTGCACCATCTGGATATAGCGGCCGCGCGCCACGGTGATGCGGTTCTCGGTGCCTTCCAGCTGCGCCTGCAGATCGCGGAAGCCCTGGTCGGACTTGAGGTTCGGGTAGTTCTCGGTGACCACCAGCAGGCGTGACAGCGCACCGCTCAGCTCGCCCTGGGCCTGCTGGAACTGCTTGAGGGAATCGGCATCGTCGGCATTGACGTTGACCTGCCCCACGCGCGCACGGGCGTTGGTGACATCGGTCAGGACCTGGCGTTCCTGGTTGGCATAGCCTTCCACGGTCTGCACCAGGTTGGGGATCAGATCGGCGCGGCGCTTGTACTGGTTGAGCACCTCGGCCCACCCGGCCTTGACCTGCTCATCCTTCTGCTGGATGGCGTTGTAGCCACAACCGGACAACAGGGAGGCCAGTACGGCCAGGCACAACAAACGGGAGAACGATCGCATGGCCGGCTCCGGATCTCGATGAACGGGATCCGGAGCATGCCACGTCTGCAGTAAAGCCCGCGTAACCAGCCACGCCCCCTGGGTCAGGGGGTTGCCGCGCGCCTTACCAGTTGCCGGCACCCGGCACGTTGTGCGCCACGGCGCGGCGGCGCATCAGCAGGTTCAGCCACTCCACCAGCACCGAGAAGCCCATCGCGGCATAGATGTAGGGCTTGGGCACGTGCACGCTCAGGCCGTCCAGGATCAGCACCACGCCGATCAGCAGGATGAAGGCCAGGGCCAGCATCTTCACGGTCGGGTTGGCGTCGATGAAGCGGCCCAGCGGGTTGGCGGCCAGCAGCATGACCGCCACCGACAGCAGGATCGCGGCGACCATCACCGGGATGTGGTCGGCGATGCCCACGGCGGTGATCACCGAGTCCAGCGAGAACACGATGTCGATCACGGCGATCTGCGCGATCACCATGCCGAACACGGCCGAGGCCTTGGTGGTGGTCGGGTCTTCGTCTTCGCCGCCGGTGATCAGCTCGCGGATCTCCATGGTGCCCTTGATGATCAGGAACAGGCCACCGAGGATCAGCACCAGGTCGCGGATGGAAATGCCCATGCCGGCGATGGTGAACAGGTTGGCTTCCATGTGCGCCAGGTAGGCCAGCGAGACCAGCAGCAGGATGCGCGTGATGCAGGCCACCGCGATGCCGAGCTTGCGCGCGAACGGACGGCGCGCCTCGGGGAGCTTGCTCACCGCGATCGAGATGAAGACCAGGTTGTCGATGCCCAGCACGATTTCCAGCGCGCTCAGCGTGAACAGGGTCAACCAGACATTGGGGTCGGACAACAACTCAAGGAACATGGACTTCCATCCTTACAGGGGGGATGACGCGCGTGATGCGTCAGAAGTTTTACGTCAGAAGATCTGCGGCAGCAGGATCAGGACCCAGCACACCAGTACGTTCATCATCAGCACGAACACAGCAGCCGAGCCCATGTCCTTGGCGCGGCCGGCGAGCTCGTGGAACTCTGCGCCGTAGCGTTCGATCACCGCCTCGATCGCCGAGTTGGCCAGCTCCATCGCCAGCACCAGCAGCAGCGAGCCGATCATCAGCGCCCGCTCTACCGGGGTCTGGCCGAGCCAGAGCGCCAGCGGCGCGAGCACGATCAGCAGGTAGACCTCCAGCCGGAACGAGGACTCGTGCAGCCAGGCCGCACGCAGCCCCTGCCAGGACCACACCGCGGCCTTGAAGATGCGCTTGGGGCCGCGCGGCAGGTGCCCGATTTCATCGGCCATGGGCAGGTACCCCGGTCGGCAACGCGGGCCGGAACGGCAGGAACAGCACACGGCAGACAGTCATGGGCATCGCTGAATGGGGCAGGCAATCCCTCATTTTGCCATAAGCCGGCCGGGGCATTGTCGAAGGCGGCCAACGCCCGTCCGTGGTAAAGCGCGGCCGCGCCGCAACTTCTATGATGAACGCCTACCCGTCCGGGCGCCCCAGGGTGCCCCACCACAGGAGTCGTCCATGCTGCACCGCCGTGCCCGCCCCCTTCTGCTCGCCCTTGCCCTGGGCGCCGCCCTGCCCGCGCTGGCGCGCACACCGGCCCCTGCCGCGCCGCAGGTGCCGAGCCAGGTCTCCAACGTGGCCTGGGCCGGCGACATGGCGCAGTTCGCGGCCCAGGACGCGGCCACTCCGCCCCCGCGCGGCGGCATCGAGTTCATCGGCAGCTCCTCGATCCGGATGTGGGAAAGCCTGGCCACCGATTTCCCGGGCCAGCCGGTGTTCAACCGCGGCTTCGGTGGTTCGGAAGTGCGTGACAGCACCTGGTATGCCGACCGCATCGTGATCCCGTATGCGCCGTGCAAGGTGTTCTTCTACGCCGGCGACAACGACCTCAACAGCGGCCGCAGCCCGGCCCAGGTCCACGACGACGTGGTGGCCTTCGTCAACCGCGTGCACCGCGACCTGCCCAGGACCACGGTCGAGTACATCTCGATCAAGCCCAGCCCGTCGCGCGCCAACCTGCTGCCGGCGATCAACGACGCCAACGCAAGGATCAAGGCCACGCTGGCCACGTTGCCCAACACCGGCTACACCGATGTCTACACGCCGATGCTCGGCGCCGACGGCCAGCCGCGTGCGGCGCTGTTCCGCGAGGACATGCTGCACATGACGCCGGAAGGCTATGCGATCTGGCGCAAGGCGCTGGCGCCGAAGGTGCAGTGCGAATGAGCCATGCGGGGAGGCACAGCGCCTCCCGACTCAACGGTAGTGGATCGTGGCCTGGGTGCCCTGCCCGGGCTCACTGGTCAGGCCGATCGTCCAGCCGAAGCGGTCGCACAGCCGGCGCACGATCGACAGCCCCAGCCCGGTGCCCTGCGGGCGGCTGGGTTCGGCGCGGTAGAACGGCTCGAAGGCGCGGCCCAGCGCTTCGGCGGACATGCCGATGCCGGTATCGCGCACGACCACCCGGTCTTCTTCGACATCGACATCGATCCGGCCTTCGTCGGTATAGCTGCAGGCATTGCGCAGCAGGTTGCTGACCACCACCTGCAACACGCGCGGCGGGGCGTGCAGCATCACCGGGCCGTGGCTGTGCAGATGGATCTCGACCGGTCGCCCGGCGATCAGCTCGCGCGCGTTGTCGACTTCATAACGGACGATCTCATTGACGTCGAACAGCTCGATCTGCGGCTCGACATCGGCCTCGCGGGCCAGGATCAGGAAGGCATCGATCACCGCTTCCATGTCGCGCCCCGCACGTTGGATGCGCTGCAGGCCGCGGCGCAGGCGCGGGGTCATGTCCTGGTCGCCCAGCGCCATGTCGCTGGCCACGCGGATCACGGTGAGCGGGGTGCGCAGCTCGTGGCTGGCATCGCGGGTGAAGTTGCGTTCGCGCGCGACGTGCGCGGTGACCTTGGTCGCCAGCGAATGCAGCGCGGCGGCCAGCTGGCGGGTCTCGCCCTGCATGTCGGCCGGTAGTTTGGCCGGCGCCAGGTCGGCCGCTTCCGGGTGCCCGGGGTCCCAGCGCGAGACGCGCCGGGCCAGCCAGTTGACCGGTGAGACCAGGCGTTTGGAGGCGCGGTACGTGATCCAGGAAGCCCCGTAGACGGCGAGCAGGGTCAGCAGCACCGGCACGATGCCGAACCAGAAGGCCAGCATCTCCGCGCGTGAGCGCAGGAACACCAGATACAGGCGACCTTCCGGACGCGCATCGACCAGCACCAGCTGGTCGTCGTCCTTGAGCTCATGGAAGCCGGGGGTCAGCGTGCGCAGGTTGGCCGGCAGGCTCAGTGGCGACTGACCGGTCTCGAGCAGATACCCGCGGATGTTCTGGGTATTGGGGGGCGGCTGCACCGGCGAGGCCTCGTGCAGTTGCCAGTAATAGCTGGCCTCTTCCTGCAGCGCGCTGCTGACCAGGCTGTGCTTGATCACCAACGACACCAGCCACGCACCCAGCAGGATGCCCAGGCTGGCGAGCACGGCTTGGAGGATGAAGACGATACGGATCTTGCGCGGCAGACCGTGCGGCATTACGGGGTCCAGGGCGGTTCGCGGCGATTATAGGAAAGCTTGCCGTGATTCCATCGTGCAAACCATGACAACGGCCCGGCAAGCGCCGGGCCGTCATGCTCCAGAGGGTGCCGGAGGATCGCCGCTGCTGCCGCCCGTTGAAGGCGGCCGCGCGGCGATCAACCGCCCATCAGCTCATCGGCTGGGCGATATCGGCAATGCGATAACCGGCGCTCTGCACGGTATGCAGCAGCGGACGGTCGAACGGCTTGTCGATGATCTTGCGCAGGTTGTACAGATGGCTGCGCAGGGTGTCCGAGTCGGGCAGGCCATTGCCCCAGATCTCGCGTTCGATTTCCTGGCGGGTCACCACACGCGGCGATTCGCGCATGAGGATCGTCAACAGGCGCAGGCCGATCGGCGAGAGCTGCAGTTCGGTCCCGGCACGGGTGGCGCGCATGCTGACCGGATCGAGCACGAGGTCGGCGACCTTGAGCACTTCCGAGCCGACCTGGCGACGCTCGCGGCGGATCAGCGCGCGCAGGCGGGCTTCCAGTTCCTGGATGGCGAACGGCTTGGTCAGGTAGTCATCGGCGCCGAACCCCAGGCCGGTGAGCTTGTCGTCCAGCGTGTCGCGCGCGGTCAGCATCAGCACCGGCGTGGACTTGCGGGCGTCGTTGCGCAGGCGGCGACAGACTTCGATGCCGTCCAGACGCGGCAGCATCAGGTCCAGCACGACCACGTCGTAACTGTTCTCGGCCGCCAGGCGATAACCGTCCAGCCCATCCTGGGCGTAGTCGACTTCGAAGCCGCGCCCTTCCAGGTACTCGCCGATCATCTCGGAAATATTACGGTTGTCTTCGACCACCAGCACCAGGCCGGAGGTCTCCTTTGTCTGACGCATGGGATTCCCTCTTTCTTCAGCTTTGTGAAACATGCCGCATCGCCAGTGGACGCGGTGTGAAGTTCCTCACACACCGATCAAAGCAGGGGTTTGAGCAGCGGCCAGACGTTGTCCAGCACCTGCGGCTGCGCAGCTGCGGTGGGGTGCAGCCCGTCCGCCTGCATCAGGTCGGGCTTCAGCGCCACGCCCTCGAGCAGGAACGGCAGCAGTGGCACCTTGTACTGGCTGGCCAGCTCGGCGTAGGTCTGCTTCAGCCGCTGGCGGTAGGCCGGGCCGTAGTTGGGCGGCACGTCGATGCCCAGCAGCAGCACCTTGGCGCCGGCCTTCTGGCTGGCCACGATCATCTTTTCCAGGTTGCCGCGCAATTGGGCCGGGGTGAGCCCGCGCAGCGCATCGTTGCCGCCCAGTTCGATCACCACCACGGAGGGGCGGTGCTTTTCCAGCAGCCCCGGCAGGCGGGTCAGCGCGCCGGCCGTGGTTTCACCGCTGATGCTGGCATTGATGATCGCCGGCGGCGGCTTGATCTGTTGTTTGACCCGTTGCTGAAGCAGGTTTACCCAGCCCGACGCGGCCGGGATATTGTGGGCGGCACTGAGGCTGTCGCCGACCACCAGCACCGCCGCACGGGTGTCCGGACCTTTGGCACAGGCCAGCATCGGCATCAGCATCAGCAGCAACCATGCCAGCAGCCAGCCCATCGGGGCCGCGCGGCCCTTTCCACTTGCTTGGTTCATTGGAGAATCCTCATCGACAGCCTGTCCCCCCGCAGCGCGCCGGTCGCCATCGCCGCCCACAACGTGGGCAAGTCCGCACGTGGCCCGGAGGGTGAAGTCCACATACTGGACAACATTGACATGACCGTCCATGAAGGCGAGAGCGTGGCGATCGTCGGCGCTTCAGGTTCGGGCAAGACCACCCTGCTCGGCCTGCTGGCCGGGCTGGACCTGCCCAGCCACGGCACCATCGCGCTGGCCGGTGCCGATCTCAACGCGCTGGATGAGGAAGCCCGCGCGCAGCTGCGTGCACGCGAAGTCGGCTTCGTGTTCCAGAGTTTCCATCTGCTGCCGGCACTGACCGCCGAAGAGAACATCGCGCTGCCGCTGGAACTGGCCGGCCGCGAGGATCCCGCGCGGGTGCGCGAGGTGCTGGAGCAGGTCGGCCTGGGCCACCGTGCGCGGCATTACCCGCGCCAGCTTTCCGGTGGCGAGCAGCAGCGTGTGGCGCTCGCCCGCGCGTTCGTGGCGCGGCCGCGCATCCTGTTCGCCGATGAGCCGACCGGCAGCCTGGACCAGGCCACCGGGCAGCAGATCAGCGACCTGCTGTTCGCGCTCAACGCCACCAGCGATACCACCCTGGTGCTGGTCACCCATGACCTGCGCCTGGCCCAGCGCTGCGAGCGCATCTACCAGCTCGACGGTGGGCGCCTGGCCGATACCGTTGCCGGCGTGGGCGCATGAACGTCGTGCGCCACGCGGCGCGCGCGCTGCGCCGCGAGTTCCTGGCCGGCGATCTGCTGACCGTGTTCGCCGCCCTGGTGCTGGGCGTGGCAGTGATGACCGCGGTCGGCACGCTGGTCAACCGGGTCACGCTGGCACTGACCAGCAGCGCAGCGGAGATGCTCGGCGGCGACCTCGGCCTGAGCGGCCGCGAGGATATCCCCCGGACCTTCGCCGATGCAGCGCGCGAGCGCGGCCTGGCCAACACACGCATGGTCAGCTTCCCCAGCGTGCTGTTCCATGGCGATGACAGCCAGATGGCCAACATCAAGGCGGTGGGCGATGGCTACCCGCTGCGCGGCGAGCTGCGGGTCAGCCGCACCCTGCATGACAGCACCAGCGAGACCGCAGGAACACCGCCGCCCGGTGAAGCCTATGCCGATCCGCGGCTGATGCAGGCGCTCGGGCTGCAGGTGGGCGATGCGCTGGAATTCGGCGCGGGCACGTTGACCGTGACGCGGGTGCTGCAGGCCGAACCGGATACCTCCGGCGAGCTGATGCAGTTGTCGCCGCCGCTGCTGGTCAACCGCCTCGATGTGGATCGCGCCGGCCTGCTCGGGCCAGGCAGCCGCGCGTCGTACCGGATGATGTTCGCCGGTGAGCCGGCGCAGATCGAGGCCTTCCGCGAATGGCTCACGCCGCAGGCCAAGGGCTATCGCATTGTCGGCATCGCCGACGCCCAGCGCGGCGTGCGCGGCGCGTTCGATCTGGCCGGGCGCTTCCTGTCGCTGGCCGCATTGCTGGCGGTGCTGCTGGCCGGTGTCGCCACGGCACTGGCTGCCAACCGCTTCGCGATGCGTCGCATCGACCAGGTCGCCATCCTGCGCTGCCTGGGCGCGCGCCAGCGTGACATCCTCAGCGCGATGGCGCTGCAGCTGGTGATGCTGGCGGTGCCTGCCTGTCTGGTCGGCATCGGCCTGGGCATGGCTGCGCAGGCCGGGCTGGTGCAGGCACTGGGCGGATTGATTCCGAACCGCCTGCCCCTGCCGCAGGCGACGCCGGCGCTCAGTGGTGCCGGCATCGGGCTGGTGCTGCTGCTGGGCTTCGGCCTGCCGCCACTGCTGCGCCTGCGCAGCGTGCCGCCGATGCGTGTGCTCAACCGCAGCTTCGCGGCGCTGCCGCCGAGTTCGATGCTGGTCTATGCCGCGGCGCTGGCGGCCACCGTGGCGCTGACCGTGCAGGCCACCGGCGATGTAAAGCTGGCCGCGTGGGTGCTGGGCGGGCTGGCCGCGCTGGCGGCCCTGGCCGGTGCGCTCGGTGCACTGCTGCTGTGGCTGCTGCGTGGGTTGCAGCCACGCCTGCGTGGGCGTTGGAAGCTGGGGCTGGCCTCGTTGACGCGGCGGCGCGGGCTGGCGGTGATGCAGCTGGTCGGCCTGTCGCTGTCGCTGTGCTCGTTGTTGCTGCTGTCGGTGATCGGCCCGGGGCTGCTGGCGCAGTGGCGCGACCGCCTGCCGAGCGATACGCCGAACTACTTCCTGATGAACATCCAGCCGGAGCAGCGCGATGCGGTGCTGGCCACGCTGGGCGGGCTGGGCGTGGTGTCACCCGGGATCGAGCCGTTCAGTACCGGTCGCCTGCTGGCGGTCAACGACCGTCCGCCGCAGCGGCAGGCGCGCGAGGACAACAGCAACGAAGACGACGATGCCAACCGGCCGGTCAACTTCTCGTGGCGGCATGATTTCCCGCCGGCCAACACACTGCTCAGCGGCACCTTCTGGAAGGCCGGCAGTACCGCGGCGGAAGCCTCGATCGAACAGGGCTGGGCCGAACGCTACGGGATGACGCTGGGCGACACGGTGACCCTGCAGATGGGCGACCAGGAGCGCAGCTTCACGATCACCAGCATCCGCAAGGCGGACTGGGATTCGTTCCGGGTCAATTTCTTCCTGCTGCTCAACGAGGGCGCGGTGGCCGATGCCCCGTACAACCTGATCACGGCCTTCCATCTGCCGCGCGCGCAGGCGCCGGCGCTGGCCGGGCTGACCCGGGAGTACCCGAACATTTCGCTGTTGGATATCGATGGGATCCTGGAGCGGGTGCGCGAAGTGGTGGATCGGGTGAGCCAAGCGGTGCAGCTGGTGATGGGCTTCAGTCTGCTGGCCGGGCTTCTGGTACTGCTGGCAGCGCTGCAGGCCACGGCCGGTGAGCGCCGCTATGACAGTGCGGTGCTGCGCACGCTGGGGGCCACGCGCAGCCAGCTGCGGGGCGCGGTGCTGGTCGAGTTCGGGGCGCTGGGCCTGTTGTCGGGGCTGCTGGCGGTGGGTACCGCCGCGCTGCTGGGCAGCGTGGTGGCGCGGCAGGTGTTCGAATTGACGCTGAGTCCGCCGTGGGGGCCGCTGCTGGTCGGCGGTGGCCTGGGCGTGCTGTTGAGCATGCTGGCCGGCTGGTGGGGCACGCGCCGGATTCTGCATACGCCACCGGCGCTGGCGCTGCGGGAGGCATGAGCACGCGGCGATGACACGGGAACGGGGTGTGCCTCGGTATGCTGCACGCCCCTGCCCCCTGAGATCGCCCGGATGCCCGGCACCCCGTTCACTGCCTATCTGTATCCCGTGTTGCTGCTGCTGGGCAGCAACATCTTCATGACCTTCGCCTGGTATGGGCATCTGAAGTACAAGAGCGCGCCGTTGATCACGGTGATCCTGGTCAGCTGGGGCATCGCGTTTTTCGAATACTGCCTGCAGGTGCCGGGCAACCGGTTGGGCAGTGCGGTGTATTCGGCGCCGCAGCTCAAAGGCATGCAGGAGGTGATCACGCTGGTGGTGTTCGCGGCATTCTCGGCGTTCTATCTGGATCAGCCGCTGAAGTGGAATCACTGGGCCGCGTTCGGGTTGATCCTGGTGGCGGCGTTCCTGATGTTCAAGGAATGAGCTGACGTCTTCATTCCGGTCGCCACTGGCCGTGTCCTATCTGCACCGTTCGCACGGTGGCGGCTGGATCAGCGCCGGGTGTCGGCCGGGGCCTGTTCCACCCACTGCTTGAACACCACGTCGATCTCGGCATCCTGGACCTGCTTGCCGTCCTGGATCGCCTGCGCCTGGGTGAACAGCGGGATGATCATGGCCATCCCGTCGGGCTTGGTGTTGAGATGCACCCCCGGTGCTTGGTCGAGGACGCTGCTCCAGCGTTGGCGCACCCTGGCCCAGTAGCCTGCGGTGGCGGTCCAGTAGGCGTAGGCCGGGGTGAAATCCACCTCGGTGGTGCGGCTGTAATCGTTGAAGCCGAACTCGCGCGCGATCGGTGTCTGGCTGCCGTCGCGGTTGCGCTGGATCTTGGTGTTGAACTGCTCGTGGGTCCAGCCGTTGGGCGTGAGCGTGTGGCGGTTGATCACGGCCAGGGCGTTGTAGTCGCTGCGGCGGGTGTATTCGCGGCGTGGCAGCGGGCGCCAGCTGAGATCGCTGGTCCATTCGGCGATGCCGTTGTCGTAGGTCCAGGCGCCGGTACCGCAGTAGCGCGGTGCGTCGCTGACTTCATACACGCATTGGGTCCACGCGCCGGTGGTGAGCGCTGCGGGAACCGCGCGGACCTGCCAGGTCTGCTCGGCGCTGAATTCGAACCGGGTCGGTGCCTGGAACACCCAGTCCTGGCGCCAGTGCTTGGTCACGTGGCCGCTCTTCGGGTCGACCAGCAGGTGCTGGAGCACGATCCGCGCCGGGCTGTCTTCGACCACGATCACCACCTCGTTGCCGCCGGTGCGCACGGCCGGGGCGCGTTCGTAGCCGGGCTTGAGCAGCACGGTTTCGTCGAAGGCGAAATCGACCGTGTATTGGCCCTGCATGGCCAGGATGCTGGCGCGGTCACGCGCGGGATCGGCCGGCGCGGCGTGCGCGCTGGCGGTGAGCGCGAGCAGCAGCCCGGCGAGAGCGAGGGAGTGCGTCATCAGGCGTCCTTGTGCGTGCTGCGGTCAGCTGGCCCGCCTCGGCGCCGGGCGGGCCCGTCGTTTCAGATTACAGCTGGATCACCGGCATGCCATCGGCCGTCCACGGTCCGCCGTGGCGGGCGGCGGTGGCGCAGCAGCAGTCGTCTACCCAGAGCTCGCCTTCGGCGCCTTCGACGTGGCCGATCCGGCGCGCGGTGGTCGCGCCCAAGGCCGACAACGAGGCCAGGCTGGCCGCAAGTTCGCGGCCTTCGCCGACCTGCAGGCGCAGGGCGCACATGCGCCAGGCGTCGTTGCCCAGGCGCACGGCGAGGCGCCGCCACAAGCGCTCGGCAACGCCGGCGTCGTTGACCGGTTCGGGCCGTGCCGGGAACGCAGAGACCAGCCGATCCCAGGCAAGGAAATCGCTGTCCGGCAGCAGGTACAGGCGCCAGCAGCAGCGGCCGCGGGCGTCGACGAAGCACAGACTTTCGCGGATGCCTTCGCTGTCCATGCCCTGGCAGGCGTGGGCCGAGACGGCATGTTTCCAGCCACCGAGCTCGCTGCTGTCCGGACGGTACAGGCACAGCACGGTGCCCAGCGAAGCCAACTGTGCAGCCGATGGCAGACCAGCGATGGGAGGGCGGCCCGGTGGGCGGCCGACGGAGAGGGCGCGGCTCATGGCGATCTACCTGCAATCGGCGGTTGCGAAGGGAGACCCTCGACCAACGCCGCGGACCGGAGTCGACGGCGGAGTGTCGAGGGGGAGAGAGCTGGGGGAGGCAGCGCGGTTACTTGGTCAGGATCAGCTTGTCGTTGCTGGTATGACGCAGGCGATAGAAGCGGTCGCCGTGCTGGATCAGGATTTCGCGGCGGCCCTTGAGCAGGGCTTCGCTGTCGATCACTTCTTCGGGCGGGACCACACGGACCGGGCGGTCGCGCAGGGTCAGTGTTTCGGGGCGCAGCAGTACAGCAGCTTGAGTGTTCATCGTCTGGACTCGTTGCGAGGGGCGAGTCAAATGATAATGATTCTCAGTTGACAATCAACAACCATTCTCACTTTGATAGATGGCATTAATGATCGAATACGGATCTTCGATAGTTATTGTGAATCGCAATAGACGAATGGACGGGGCGGGCGAGCCGTAGCGCAGCCTGCAGCCTGCAGCCTGCAGTGGGCAGTGGGCAGCCGCCGCTATCTTCCGGCGCACGGCATCCCTGTTCCACTGTCATGCCGTGATGGGCAGGGCCGGCCGCTGGCCGGCTCCCGCAGGTCCCCCGACGGGCTCAGGCAAAGACCGCGTCCACCTGCTGCCAGACGCTCTCATCAAGCTGCTCGAACAGCGCCAGCGCGCCCAGGTTTTCTTCCAGCTGGCTGACCCGGCTGGCGCCGAGGATCACGCTGGAGACGTTGGGATTGCGCAGGCACCAGGCGATCGCCAGCTGCGCCGGCGAGACGCCCAGCTGCGCGGCCAGCGCGGTGTAGCGGCGGACCCGCTCCAGGCGGTCGCTGCCATCGTCCAGCACCTGCGCCTTCAGCCAGCCCAGCTGTTCCTGGCCCAGCCGCGACTGCGGATCGACGCCGGCGTTGTATTTGCCGGTCAGCAGGCCCGAGGCCAGTGGCGACCAGATCGTGGTGCCGAGCCCGGCCTCCGCATACAACGGCGCGTACTCGCGCTCCACCCGCTCGCGGTGCAGCAGGTTGTACTGCGGCTGCTCCATCGAAGGCGCATGCAGGTTGCGCGCGCGGGCGATGTCCACCGCCTCCTGGATCTGTGCGGCCGACCATTCCGAGGTGCCCCAATACAGCACCTTGCCCTGGCGGATCAGGGTATCCATGGCCTGCACGGTTTCGGCGATCGGGGTATCCGGGTCCGGGCGATGGCAATAGTAAAGGTCCAGATACTCCACCCGCAGGCGCTTGAGCGCGGCGTGGCAGGCGTCGGTGACATGCTTGCGCGACAGCCCGTGCTGGGTCGGGCGCGGGTCGTCGACGGCGCCGAAGAACACCTTGCTGGAGACGCAGAAGCCATCGCGCGGCAGGCGCAGGTCGGCGATCACATCGCCCATCACCTGCTCGGCGCGGCCGCGGGCATAGCCCTCGGCGTTGTCGAAGAAGTTGACCCCGGCATCCCAGGCGGTGGCGATCAGCTTGCGGGCCTCATCGCGGCCGATCTGGTCGCCGAAGGTCACCCAGGCCCCGAAGGACAGGGCCGAGAGCTTCAGGCCGGTGGAGCCGAGACGGCGATAGAGCATGTGGTTCTCCTGCTGCGGGCCCGCAACCGGGCCGGATCGATGCCGGTTAGTGTAGAGCGCGGCGGCGCAGTTCCGCGCGGCCGGCCGCGGCGGCGGTCTCACAGCCCGTGACACGCCGCACTGAAACCCGGCCATGCCTTGCCGATACAGGCCCGATCACGACCGATCGCCTCGCAGACGCTGCTTTTCCTTGCCCCGCCCCTGCCGCTGCTCTAGGCTTCCCGTTTTTCGCGGCGCCCCAAGGGAAGTCTCATGGTCGAAGGTTTGGGCAGGATTGGCTTCGGCCTGTTCGGGTTGGCAGTGCTGATCGGCATTGCCTGGTTGTTCTCGAACAACAAGCGGGCTGTCGACTGGCGCCTGGTGGTCACCGGTATCGCACTGCAGATCGCCTTCGCGGCGGTGGTGCTGCTGGTCCCGGGTGGCCGTGATGTGTTCGACGCGCTGGGCAAGGGCTTCGTCAAGATTCTGGAGTTCGTCAATGCCGGCTCCGGTTTCATCTTCGGCAGCCTGATGGACACCAGCCAGTTCGGTTTCATCTTCGCCTTCCAGGTGCTGCCGACCATCATCTTCTTCTCGGCGCTGATGGGGGTCATGTACCACCTCAACGTGATGCAGATGATCGTGCGCGGCATGGCCTGGGCGATCACCAAGATCATGCGCGTGTCCGGTGCTGAAACCACCAGCGTCTGCGCCAGCGTCTTCATCGGCCAGACCGAAGCCCCGCTGACGGTGCGTCCGTACATCGCCAAGATGACCCAGTCCGAACTGATCACCATGATGATCGGCGGCATGGCGCACATCGCCGGCGGCGTGCTGGCCGCGTACGTGGGCATGCTCGGTGCCGGCGATCCGGTCGAACAGGCCTTCTATGCCAAGCATCTGCTGGCCGCGAGCATTATGGCGGCGCCGGCGACCCTGGTGGTGGCCAAGCTGCTGGTGCCTGAAACCGGCACCCCGCTGACCCGCGGTACGGTCAAGATGGAAGTGGAGAAGACCTCCAGCAACATCATCGATGCCGCTGCTGCCGGTGCCGGCGACGGCCTCAAGCTGGCGCTGAACATCGGTGCGATGCTGCTGGCCTTCATCGCCCTGATCGCCCTGATCAACGCTCCGCTGACCTGGCTGGGCGACGTCACCGGCCTGGCCTCGCTCATCGGCCGCCCGACCGACCTGTCCACCCTGTTCGGCTTCCTGCTGGCCCCGATCGCCTGGGTGATCGGCACCCCGTGGGCCGATGCCACCACCGTGGGCTCGCTGATCGGCCAGAAGGTGGTCATCAACGAGTTCGTGGCGTATTCGGAGCTGGCCAAGATCATCCGAGGCGAGGTGCCCGGCACGGTGCTGTCCGCCGAGGGCCGCCTGGTCGCCACCTACGCGCTGTGCGGTTTTGCCAACTTCAGCTCCATCGCGATCCAGATCGGTGGTATTGGTGGCCTGGCGCCGGAGCGTCGCCACGATCTGGCCAAGTTCGGCCTGCGCGCGGTGCTCGGCGGTACCATTGCCACCTTCATGACGGCGACCATCGCCGGCGTGCTGACGCATTTCAGCTGATATCCGTTCCCTGAGAAACAGTCTTTATGAGTAGCAGTGTCGTCGTAATCGGTTCCTTCAATGTGGATCATGTCTGGCGTTGTGAGTCGCTCCCGGCCCCGGGCGCGACCATTGCCGGCCGCTACAGCACCGGTCCCGGCGGCAAGGGCTTCAACCAGGCCGTGGCCGCCCGCCGCGCCGGCGCGCCGACCACGTTCCTGTGCGCGCTGGGCGATGACGCCGGCGGTGCCATGGCCCGTGGGCTGGCCGAGCAGGACGGCTTCGCGCTGACCGCCGAGGCCAGCAGCGAGCCGACCGGTACCGGTGGCATCTATGTCGACAGCCGCGGCCGCAACACCATCGTGATCGGCCCGGGCGCCAACGCCGCGCTGAGCCTGGACTTCGTCGAACAGCAGCGCGCGCTGCTGGCCGGCGCCAAGGTGGTGCTGGCGCAGCTGGAATCGCCGGTGGAAACCATCGAAGCGGCGCTGGCGATCGCACGTGAGGCCGGTGCCACCACCGTGCTCAACGTGGCGCCTGCCGATGCGCCGTCCAGCATCGGCCTGCTCAAGCTGGCCGATGTGCTGACCCCGAACGAGACCGAGTTCGCTGCCCTGCTCGGCCGTCACGTCGGCGAGCGCGTGGATGCCAACGATGTGGCCGCGCTGGATGGCGCCAGCCTGCATGCGCTGTGCCGCAAGCTGGTCGGCAACGGCACCGTGGTGGTGACGCTGGGCTCGGTGGGTGTGTTCGTGTCGCACGCCGAAGAGAACCTGCGTGGCGATACCCAGCCGTACTATCGCGTGGGTGCCGAGCAGGTGCAGGTGCTGGACACCACCGGCGCCGGCGATGCGTTCAACGGTGCGCTGGTGGCCTCGATCGCACAGGATCCAGAGGCGGCGTTCGCCCGCCACGTGCGTTTCGCCAACCAGTTCGCCGGTCGTTCGACCGAGAAGGAAGGCGCCGCCGCGGCGATGCCGCACTTCACCCCGGGTGATGCCGAGAACAAGTAAGCGTCACCGGTGTGGATACCAAGGCCAGCGTTCGCGCTGGCCTTTTTTTTGTCCTGCTCCCCTCTGCATGAAATCAAGAGGCGCCCTCTGAGCCTTTCCGGGCGAGGCGTCGAGTAGGTCGAGCGCCGGGGCGTGTCCAGACCACTGGCGCTGCGAAGCGGCGGCCGGGGGACATTTGCCGAGGGGCCTACCGGTCGCTACGGGGCCCTTGAGCTCGCGGTGCGCCCCAGCGACATTGGTATGCAGCGCGTGATCCACAGCGCCAGCGCGCCGACCAGCAGCCCGGCAAGCACATCCAACAGATCGTGCTGCCAGGTGGTGAGCGTCGACACCAGGATCAGGCCGCAGGCGCCATGCCACAGCCAGCGCAACGCCGCCGTATCGGCCAGCAGCCAGCGGCGCCATGCCTGCCAGACCACCACCAATACCGCGACATGCAGCGACGGCGCCATGTTGAATGGCGCCTCGAACGCGCGTAGCTGGGCGAACAGCAGTCCGCTCGCGCCTTCCGTCTGCGGCAAGACACGCACGTTGCCGGTTGGCCAGCACACGAACGCGAACATGCAGGCGGCCTGCACCAGCGCGATGGCCAGGGCATGGCGGCGCAGCGCAGACCGGGTCGGGCAGAGGAAGAACGTCAGCGGGTACAGCAGATTCAGCGCCAGATACGGCCAGATCGTCCATGCCCAGAACGGGATCGCCTCGTCCCAGCGACCGTGCAGGCTGTAGCTATGGGGCTGGCTGGCGGCCCATTGGTTGGTCCAGCTGTAGCCATGGATGAACATCGCGCCGAGCAGCAGCATCCACAGCATGGCCTCGCGCCAGGGCGGATGCGGGAGCGGAGCGTTGGCATGAGGCGGTGTGGGCACGCGCGCACCGTAGCAGAACGTGGCAGGCCTGTTTGCCGCTATCCTTGCGCTTTCGCGGATACAGGGACTGTACGCAGTGGCAGCAGGCAGTCAGCAACACGCAGGCACGCACGCGGATGCACCGCGCTGGACGCGCAATCCGGCGTGGGCCCTGTTTTCGCAGCCCCATGCGCAGCGCCAACTGCTGCTGGTGTCCGGTGGCGCCGACGAGCTCTACGTGGTCGATGAAGCGGATACCCCGGCCATCATCGAACGCATCCTGGGCCACTGGCAGGACGACACGCTGGCGATACTCCAGGACGATCCGGACGGTGGCCCGGCGGTCCGCCAGTTGATGCGCCTGGGCGTGTTGGTGCCGTCGCAGGCGGTGCGCCCTGTGCGCCGCTATGCACTGGATTGGCTCGGCGAACCGCTGCCCGGGTTGGCCGACGCGTTCGACCAGCATGCCAGCGCGGATCTGCAGCGCGTCGATGCCGTGGCCGATGCCGACCTCCTCGTGCTGGTCCGCCATGGGCTCGGCTGGGAGCAGGCCTTGGCGCGCTACCGCACGCAGATGCCGGTACAGCCGCACGTGCTGCTGGACCTCAGCTATCACCACACGCTCGCGCTTGGGCCCTATGTGGTGCCCGGCCAGAGCGCCTGCGTGTATTGCCTGGGCAACCGGGTGCTGCGCCGCTGGGGCGAAGCAGTGGTGCCGGCGCTGCCGGAAGTCGCAACGCAACCGGCACGGATCGCTGCGCTGGTCGCGCCGTTGCTGGATCAGCCGCACCTGTTGCTGGGCTATCTCGAACGCAGCGTCTGGCTCGACCTGCATCGCCTGCATGGGGAGCGCGACCGGGTGCTGCGGCTGCCGTGGTGCCCTGCCTGCCAGGGCGGTGAAGCGTCACTGCCTGCACCGCTGCCACTGCCCTGGGACCCCGGGCGCCCGTGATAATGTGCGCCACGCGCCGGGCGTTTCCGCCCTGGTCAAGGGAGTGACCCCAATGTATCGCCTGCCGACCCAGTTCGATGCCAGTGCCTCGCGCCAGGATCTTGCCGCGGCAGGCGGCGGCTCGACGTCGACCACCTGCAGTTCCTGCGTCGTCACCCTGCTCGGCACCTCGGTGCTGTCGGCGGTGGTGCTTGGCAGGCTGGAACCGGTTGCGCCTGCCGCCCATCCCGGCGCCGCGGCCATCACGCCCGTCACCGTCGATACCCCCACCGAGCGCCACGGCCAGCCGCCTGCGTTGCCGAAGGAACCACCCCGCGCCGTCACTCCGGATCACCCGGCGACACCCGCACCGGTGATGCCGGCAGCCGGCATGAGCCGCCCCAGCCGGATCCTGCTGGGGCTGTTCGCCTTGCCGCTGGCGGCGATCGGCGGTGGCATTTTCATGAGCACCTCCAACCCGATATTCGGGCTGTTCGTCGCCGTCGGGCTGTATCTCGGCATCTACGCCCTCGTCTACGAGCGCACGGGGCGTTCGCTCGGGCGCGGCATCGGCATCGCCATCGGGCTGCTGCTGGGCCTGTTCGCCGTGGGCGCGCTCGAGATGATGCTCTGGCTGAGCGTGTTGAAATGAGGCACGCCGCCGTGCAGGCGGCGGTGCCGGAAACGCCCACGCTGTCGTCGCACCTGCTGCATGGCGCAGCGCGTCCGCGCTGTGGTCTGGTGCGCCCGGCGCAACCGATCGAGCCCAACCCGTGCGATGCAACCGGCCCCTTGTTCGAGGGACGGCGCGTGCACAATGCCGCCACGCCAGCCGACCCGGCCAATCCCTGGCAGGGCGTCTCGGGCGCAGTCGCGCTGGAGGCGGCGGCGGCCGCCGACGGCGCGGTCGCCGAGGCCCTGGAGCGGCTGGCGGCGGCGCAGGCGGGTCTGAAGGTGCGTCGCCGCGATGCGCTGACGCCCACACAACGTCTGGACGAATCGGCGTTCGCGCTGTTCTCGGCGAGCCAGCGCGCCATGCCCGACTTCCCGTGGCCGATGCCCGAACGCGACGAAGACCTGTTCGCAGCGGTACATGCGCTGGACGACAACCGGGTCGCCTGGGTGCCGCAGGAGCTGGTTGGGCTGGGGCCACGCAGCGGCCAGGCGCGGTTGCCGTCGACGTCCAGTGGTCTGGCGGCCTGGCGGGATGGGCGCGATGGCGCGTGGCTGGCGCTGCTGCGCGCGGCGCAGGAGCTGCTGGAGCGCGATGCGCTGGCGGTCACCTGGCTCAATGGCGTGGCCGGCCGGCGAATCGCGCTGCCGGCCCAATGGCAGGCCTTCGCGCACGAGCGCGGTGGCGAACTGCACGCCTTCGATCTGACCCAGCACTGGAACCCGCACCCGGTGATCGCGGTCGCCGGTGGCATCCCGTTTGAAGGCCGCCCGCGGTACGTCCTCGGCATCGCCTGCCGCGCCGATCCGGGTGAGGCGCTGCACAAGGCGCTGCTGGAATGGCAGCAGGCGCTGACCTTCGCCGCCCATCTGTGTGGCCGCGAACGTGCACGGCTTCCGCGTGAACCGTCAGCGCTGCGCAGCTTCGACGAACATGCCGCCTTCTACACCCTGCGCCCGGAGCTGTGGCCGCAGCTGCCGCTGCTACGGGTGGCGGGCGACAGTACCTTGCAGCTGCCACCACCGGGCGCGGCGATCCCGCCCGCCGCGCCGCGCGCGGTCATCGAGCTTGATCAGCTGCGACGCCGGCTGGGCCGTGCTGGCATCGCGCTGTACTACCGCGAGTTGACCACCGCCGATGTGGCCGCGGCCGGCCTGCGTGTGATGCGGGTGCTGTCGCCAGCGCTCAGCGGCCTGCATGCCGACGAACGTGCGCCCTTCCTGGGTGGCCGCTGCCGGGACGTGGCATGGCGCTATCCCGGCGTGCCGCACGGCGGCGCGTTTCCCAACCCCTTCCCGCATCCATTGGGCTGATCCCCGAGAACCGCATGCCGTCACCGCCTTCCCCTTGGGACGATGCCCCGCTGTTCCATCTGTTCTGGCACAACGGCGAGCTCAATCCCGCGCGCGCAGACGTGATGCGCGCGCGGATCGCCGAAGATGCCGCACGCGCCTGGTCGCCGCCACGGCCGTTGCATGCAGCAGCCGGCGTCGTCTTGCCGGACCCGGTACATCCCGGCGATGCCCTCGCACAGCGCCGCAGTGGCCGCCGTTTCGGTGATGCACAGTGGGGCGCGCAGGAACTGGGACGCGTGCTGGCCCCGCTGCGGGCCCGCCCCGGCGACAGTGACACGCGGCGTCTGCCGTCCGGTGGGGCCAAGTACCCGATCCAGGCCTATGCCGCGCTGTACGGCAACGACGATGCGCCCGCGGCAGCGCCGGGCATCCAGTGGTACGACCCGCTCGAGCACGCCCTGGTGCCGGTAGCGCCCTGCCCCGCATGGCCGGCGCTGTCCAGGCTGCTGGGCGTGGACTGGCCGGAGCGGCCGGCGGCCGTGCTGTTCCTGATCGCCGAGCCGGGTGGGACGCTGGCCAAGTACGGCGAGCGCGGCGGCCGCTTCGTGTTGATCGAGGCCGGGGTCTGGCTGGGGGCGCTGGGGCAGCAGGTGGCCGCGATGAACGCCGCCGGCTGCGCGATCGGCTCGTTCGAGGACGCCGCCGTGCTGGCCCTGCTCGGGCTCGACCCGCAGCGGCATCTGGCGGTGTTGGCCTATGCATGTGGTCCGGCGCCCTGACCATCGCCGGAATCGCGGAGAGCATTGACGGACGTGACCGGACCGTCTGCGCTGCGCATCGACTGTTGGTCGCTGCGCCTTTGCGCGCGCGACCGCGACCGCGACCGGAAATTGCCAGCGAATGGCCGCTGGCTGGATTGCCCCGATGCTGCAGCCACTCGACCATGAGCTCCCCCGCTCACGGACGACGCACGTTATGACCGACACCTCCTTCTGGATGCTGCTGGCCGCCACCGGCACCGCGCTTGCCGTGCTGCTGCACATCGGCTGCATCGCCTTCGGCGCGCCGTGGTACGAATGCTTCGGCGCCGGCCAACGCATGGTGCGACTGGCCCGGGCCGGGCGTGCCGAACCCACCTTGATCACTGCCGCGATCACCATCGTGCTGGGCATCTGGACGCTGTACGCCTTGTCCGCGGCCGGCTGGGTACGCCCGCTACCCGGCACCCGCTGGGTGTTGCTCGGGATCATCGGGATCCTCACCGGTCGGGGCCTGGCCGGGCTGATCATCGGCCGGGTCCGTCCCGGCTACAACGGTGCGCGCTTCTGGTATGCCAGTTCACTGACCTGCCTGGCGCTGGCTGCCCTGTACGTTGCCGGCACCCTGACCAGGTAGGGCTGGCCGGCGGCCTATGACCAACGGATTGCCGGCCAGCAGCGGGCAACTCCCCGTAACCGCCCAGCATCCGCCGCCGCTGGGGGCGGCGGAACCAATCGTCAAGCATATGCTCATGACCGGAGCGCATCAGGCTCTTCCGGATCGGCCTGAACGGGCTGGCCGCCAGCGCGGCCGGCGCCGGCCGGGCGCTCTACAATGCGCCTATGCAGATTGGCCCCTACAACATCCAGCCCAACGTGGTGCTGGCACCGATGGCCGGTGTCACCGACAAGCCCTTCCGCCTGCTGTGCAAACAGCTGGGCGCGGGCCTGGCCGCCTCGGAGATGACCATCTCCGACCCGCGCTTCTGGAATACCCGCAAATCGCTGCACCGCATGGACCATGCCGGTGAGCCGGACCCGATCAGCGTGCAGATCGCCGGCACCGAGCCGCAGCAGCTGGCCGAGGCAGCCCGCTACAACGTGGACAACGGTGCGCAGATCATCGACATCAACATGGGCTGCCCAGCCAAGAAAGTCTGCAACGCCTGGGCCGGCTCGGCGCTGATGCGCGATGAGGACCTGGTCGCCCGCATCCTCGGCGCGGTGGTCAGTGCGGTGGACGTGCCGGTCACGCTCAAGATCCGCACCGGGTGGGACTGCGACCACCGCAATGGCCCGCTGATCGCCCGCATCGCCGAAGACAGCGGCATCGCCGCGCTGGCCGTGCATGGCCGTACCCGCGACCAGCATTACACCGGCACCGCCGAGTACGAGACCATCGCCGCGATCAAGGCAGCGCTGCGTATTCCGGTGATCGCCAACGGCGACATCGACTCACCGCAGAAAGCCGCGCAGGTGTTGAAGCAGACCGGCGTGGACGCGGTGATGATCGGGCGCGCCGCCCAGGGCCGGCCCTGGATCTTCCGCGAGGTGGCGCACTACCTGGCCACCGGCGAGCTGCTGGCGCCGCCCTCGGTCACCGAGGTCCGCGATCTGCTGCTGGGCCACCTGCACGCGCTGCACGATTTCTATGGCGAGCAGCAGGGGGTGCGCATCGCGCGCAAACACCTGGGCTGGTACGCCAAGGACCGGCCGGAGAACGCCGCCTTCCGTGCGGTAGTCAACCGCGCCGAGGATGCCGCCAGCCAGGTCGCCCTGACCACTGACTATTTCGACGCTCTCGCCGCCGGCGAGCCGTTGTCGTCCGCTGCCTGAGCCTTCCGCCATGACTCCGCCGATCACCGCACCGACCTACCTCCACGGCTTCTCCGATACCGAGCAGCATCGCCTGGTCACCCAGTCGCGCCTGTTCGAATCGAGCATCTTCAGCGGCATCGATTACGGCGGCGCCACGCGCCTGCTGGAAGTCGGCAGCGGCGTGGGCGCACAGACGGACATCCTGCTGCGGCGGTTCCCGGAGCTGCACGTCACCGGCGTGGACCTGAGCGAGGCGCAGCTGGCCACCGCCGCCACCAACCTGGCCAGGACACCGTGGTGTCGCGAGCGCTACACCCTGCTGCAGGCCGACGCCGGCAACCTGCCGTTCGGTGCGCGCGAATTCGATTCGGCCTTCCTGTGCTGGGTACTGGAGCACGTGCCCTCGCCGGCGCGGGTGCTCAACGAAGTGCGCCGCGTGCTGGTGCCGGGCTCGCCGGTGTATGTCACCGAAGTGATGAACGCCTCGTTCCTGCTCGATCCTTACTCGCCGCACATCTGGCGCTACTGGATGGCGTTCAACGATTTCCAGTACGACCACGGCGGGGATCCGTTCGTCGGTGCCAAGCTCGGCAACCTGCTGTTGGCCGGCGGCTTCCGCGACGTGCACACCGAGATCAAGACCATCCACCTGGACAACCGCGAGCCGGCACGTCGCAAGACGATGATCGCGTTCTGGGAGCAGCTGCTGTTGTCGGCGGCCGATCCGCTGCTGGACGCCGGCCTGGTCGACCAGGAGACGGTGGATGGCATGCGCCGCGAGTTCAGCCTGGTCCAGAACGATCCGAACGCGGTGTTCTTCTTCTCCTTCGTGCAGGCGCGCGCGACGGTGTATTGATCGGCAGCACGCCCTACCCGATGAGCCACGCCACCAGGCTGGCCACGACCACGCCTGCCAGCACCACCCACAGACCCAGCCCGCCCCGATCACCCGGGGCGACCGTTGCACCACCGGCGGTGAGGCGGGCGCCTTCGCGCGGCCGCGCGGTGGGCGTGTTGCCCACCTCCAGGGTGCCGGTGGCCGGCCGCTGGTTACGCTCGGTGAGCTTGTTCTGCATGCGCCGCGCCCGCTCGGGGTCGACCTTGTGCAGTTCCTCCAGCAGCACCTGCTGCTGACGCGCGCGGTCCGGCTGCGCCTTGGCCTTGTGCAGGATCTCGCGCAACGGCACCGCCGGCTGCTCGGCGGAGCGGCCCGGGGTCACATCCAGCAACAGCGCGCGGTACTCCGGCGGCACATCGGCCAGCCGGGTGTAGCGCGTGCCATTGATCTCCATGTCGAACCGTTCGGTCACGGTGCCTCCGTCCAACCTGCCTTCGGTGCGATCCCCTCGGGATGCGCCGGCGCGTGCCAGATGCGTTGCCACATCGCCGAGAACCGGCGCTTCACCATCGCCCTGCCCTGCTCCCCTTCATACGCCGGGCGCAGCTGTCGTGGCGTGATCGCCGCCCAGCCCTGGCCCTCGGCCCGGGCCACCGCGAAGGTGAAGGTGTAGTCCGGCTCCAGGCCCATGCGCAGGTCGCTGAGCTGCAGTTCGCCATCGACCACCTGGGCCCGCATGAAGCCGCGGTTGAACCAGTTCAGCCGCTGCACGGCCGGCAGCGTGGCCGCCTGGCGCAAGGCCTGCACGTTGGAAGGATGCCCTTCGAAGGTCATCGCGCCGCGGTCGGCGATCAGCGAGCGCTCGCCGATCACATACCCGCTGGGCGTCATCGCCACCACCTGCCAGAGCAGCGTGTTGAACGGCATCGCCACCGAGAAGCGCGGGGCGTCACCCAACCCCATGGCGGCCAGCGCGCGGTCGGCCTCGCGGTCGACGCTGTGCTTGGCCAGCAGCGACCAGCCCAGGTAACCACTGCTGAGCACCAGCCCCGCCACCAGCGCTTTCTGCGCCAGCGGCCGCGCACGGGCGAACCACGCCACCGCACAGGCGAGCAGCAGCCACACCGTATACAGCGGGTCGATGATGAAGACGCTGGCCCACATCGTCGGATGCGGCGTGAACGGCCACCACAGCTGGGTGCCGTAAACGGTAAAGGCATCCAGCAGCGGATGGGTGATCAGCGCCAGCGCGATCGCCCAGAACCAGCGGCCCGGCGCCTGTGCCACCCGGCCATGACCAAAGCGTTTGAACAGCCACCAGATCAACGCCGCCACCCACGGCAGCACCAGCAGGGAATGACTGAAGCTGCGGTGCTCGACCATCAGCGCCACCGGATCGGCGGCGGTGAACGCCAGCAGCAGCGCGTCCAGGTCCGGCAGGGTGCCGAGCGCGGCACCGGCCAACAGGGCGGCGCGGCGATGGCCGGCCGGGGCAATGGCGGCGGCCACCGCGCCGCCGAGTACGATCTGGGTAAGGGAGTCCATCGGCCGATGCTAGCAGCCGGGCCTGGCCCTGCGCCCCTGCCGTTCTGCTCAGGCCGCTCTGGCCAGTGCAGCGTTGCCGGGCAGCGCCGCCAGGGTCTGCCCGGTGTGATCGAGCAGCCGCAGGCTGCCATCCGGGTCTTCGGCCAGCGCGGTCAGGCTTTCCACCCAGTCGCCGTCGTTGGCATAGATCAACCCGTCGCGCTCGACCAGCGCGGCGCGATGGATATGCCCGCAGACGATCCCGTCCAGACCGCGCCGCCGCACATCCTCGAGTCCGGCCTGGACGAAGCGTTCGATGTAGCGCTCGGCCGCGCCGCTGCGCTTCTTGAGGAATTCGGAGAGCGACCAGTAGCGCTGGCCGAGCCGCCGCCGCGCGGCATTGAGCAGGCGGTTGCCGGTGAGGATGCGGTAGTACAGCCAGTCCCCGAACTGCTCCTGCAGCCCGCCAAAATGGGTGATGCCGTCGTAGTCATCGCCATGGACGACCAGCAGCCGGCGTCCGTCGGCGGTCACGTGGATCGCCCGCCGGCGGACCTGCATGGCCGGCAGCATCAGTCCGCAGACCTTGCGCAGCGAAGCATCGTGGTTGCCAGGAATGTAGATGATCCCGGTGCCGGCCCGCTGCAGCGCGTGCAGGGCCTGGATCACCTCGCTGTGCGCCGGCCGCCAGCTGGCCCGGCGGTGCGCCATCCACCACAGGTCGATGATGTCGCCCACCAGATACAGGCGCTCGCAGCGCAGCTCGGCCAGGAACCGGGCCAGTTCAGCGGCGTGGCAGTGGCGCGAGCCCAGGTGGACATCGGAGAGGAAGACCGCCCGCCGATGGGGCGCCAGGGTCGTCACGGGCCGCGTGGCGGCCTCCCGCGCGTCGCGCTGCTCGAGTTCGTGCATGGCGTGCTCCTCAGGTCCGGCGGCCGGATGCGCCGAAGCCTGCACGGCCCCGGCGACAGCCCGATGGCGGTTTGACGACGGGCCGATGACGCTCGCGGGGTCCGGATGCCCGTCGCACCCATCGTGAGGGCGCGTGCGGCTGGCGTGCCTGTCGGGGTGGTTGCCGCTGCGGGCGTCCGGTTGTCACGCTGGTGGAACACTGGGCGGTGACGCTGGGCCTCAATCCCGTCACACGGGGCCCTGCGACGGGCACGCGGGCTTAACCACGGGCAACCCGTGCTGGCGCACAATGCAAGCGCGCGACTTGCCGTGTATCATTCGCGCCCATCTTTCCATCCGAATCAAAGGATATTACGCCTGATGTCCAGCTACCTGTTCACCTCCGAATCGGTCTCCGAAGGCCATCCGGACAAGATTGCC
>Ga0160437_1000280_pt1 | contig 28025 bp, 22 predicted proteins | sample HID1975I_E0MG_FD_108227 | JGI IMG/M metagenome (GOLD analysis project Ga0160437, IMG submission 108227) | Enriched soil microbial communities from UW Madison campus, WI, USA - HID1975I_E0 MG | ecosystem: Environmental > Terrestrial > Soil > Unclassified | place: USA: Madison, Wisconsin... | reverse complement strand
GGGCGATGGCGTAGTAATGGCTCCACATCTGGCTATGTGCGAAGGCCAGGGCGAGGCCGCCGATGATGGCCACGTTCTTCAGGGCCATGACCTGCTGCATGGGGTCGGTGAACTTGTTGTGGAAGAACAGGATCGTCGCGGCGACGAAGACCGCCAGCAGGACGGATACCAGGCGCACCATGAACCCCGCGGCAAGGCACAGCCCGGCCAGAAGTTCGAACAGGCCGACCGGAACAGCGAGCCCTCCCGGCAAGCCGGCGGCAACGATCATGGTCTCGGTAGAGCTGATGTCCATCAGCTTGGAGGCACCGGAAATCACGAAGATCAGGGCGATCAGGAAGCGCCCGATTATGGCAGCGATCTTGGACATGTCTTCTCTCCCGACATGGCGTTCATGCCGGGAGAAGCGGACGTGTCGGGGGATTGTTCCCTGGCGCCCGGGCCTAGAGCTTGGGAAGGGTTACGCCGAGCTGTCCCATGTACTTGCCGGCGCGGTCGGCATAGCTCGTCTCGCAGGGTTCGTTGCCCTTGAGGAAGAGGAACTGGCAGGCGCCTTCGTTGGCATAGATCTTGGCGGGCAGCGGCGTCGTGTTCGAGAATTCCAGCGTGACGTGGCCTTCCCAGCCCGGTTCCAGCGGGGTGACGTTCACGATGATGCCGCAGCGGGCATAAGTGCTCTTGCCCAGGCAGATGACCAGGACGTCACGCGGCACGCGGAAATATTCGACCGTGCGGGCCAGCGCGAAGGAATTCGGCGGGATCACGCAGACGTCGGTTTCGCGGTTCACGAAGGAATTGTTGTCGAAGTTCTTGGGATCGACCACCGCCGAATCGACATTGGTGAAGATCTTGAACTCCGGCGCGACGCGGGCGTCGTAGCCGTAGGAGGACAAGCCGTAGGAGATGCAGCCGTCGCGGCGCTGGGCCTCGACGAAAGGCTCGATCATGCCGTTTTCCAGCGCTTGGCTGCGGATCCATTTGTCGCTCAGGATAGACATGGCAGAGTGATTGCCGATGGGCGGGGCGGGGGCAAGGGGGATGCGGGAGATTGTCCACGGGGGACGCCGGGCTTGCCTTCATTTAATTTCGCTGATGCCTGGGCGGGGAACATGGTTAGTCGTTTCCCGTCCGTCCTTTGAAGGTGCGCCGTGACCGTTATTGCCCTGAAGATGCTGTTGATGTTCGCCATATTGGCAATGGCGGTCTCGTCCCGAGCGAGTCTGCCGGGAAAACTCTGGCATAATCGGATCATCGCGCCGCTGGTGCGGTTCTGCCTGAAAATGGGCAGGCTGAAAATCACGCGCGGTCACATGCTGCTGGCGTTGGGACTGGCCGGCATATTCGCTCTCGCGATCTGGCTCGCGGGTGGAGACGGCCTGAATATTTCTGCGATGGCACTGCCGGAAGTGACGACCTGGGCCATGACGTTCGAGATATCGACTCTGCTCGATGCGATGGCGACCGTAATGATCGTATCGGCAACCGTGCGAATTCGTGCGTTGACGGGCCTGTTTTCCGCGCTGTTGCAACGCCGTCTGCGTGACGTCCACCGGCGAGCGCCCCGGTCACAGCGGCGCCAGGAAACCGCGTGGATCGCCGCCAACGACGACGAAGACCCGCAAGGGGTGCTTTTGGCCGCCTGAAAAGCGCGGGACGGCAATTCTTTTAACTTCGGCATTAACGACTGGATGTTATGCCCCCCGGCATGACTACACAGACCCGTATCCTCGTCGTCTTCGGCACGCGCCCGGAAGCGATCAAGCTGTTTCCCGTGATCCACGCGCTCAAGGCCGATCCGCGTTTCGAATGTGTGGTCTGCGTCTCGGCGCAGCATCGCCAGATGCTGGACCAGGTGCTGGAGATTGCCGGGATCGTGCCCGATCACGATCTCGACGTGATGCAGCCGGACCAGACGCTGGATGCGCTCACGGCGAACCTGCTGACGGGGCTGGGCAAAGTGATGGACGCGGCCAGGCCGGACCGCGTGATCGTGCAGGGCGATACGGCCACGGCGATGGCCGGGGCGCTGGCGGCCTATTATCGCAAGCTGCCGGTCGACCATGTCGAGGCCGGGCTGCGCTCGGGCAACATCTACCACCCCTGGCCCGAGGAGGTGAACCGCAAGATCATCGGCGGCATGGCCAGCCTGCACTTCGCGCCCACGGAAACGTCGCGGAACGCCCTGGTCAACGAGAACGTCGATCCCTCGCGCGTCCATGTCACGGGCAATACCGTGATCGATGCGCTGGAATGGGTGACGGCCGAAATCGCGCGCGAACCGGCGCTGGCCGCAGGGCTGGCCGATCTAGAGACGCGCTTTGCGGGCAAGCGGATCATCGGCGTCACCAGCCATCGGCGCGAGAATTTCGGAGAGGGCATGGAGCAGATCGCCCAGGCCATTCGCCGCATCGCCGAACGGAGCGATACGGCCGTGATCTTCCCGGTCCACCTCAATCCCAATGTGCGCAAGGTCATGAACGAGCGGCTTTCCGGGCTGGACAACGTCGCCTTGATCGAGCCGCTGGACTATCCGCACTTTGCACGGCTGCTGGCGATCTCCGAGATCATGCTGACCGATTCGGGCGGCGTGCAGGAAGAAGCGCCGGCGCTGGGCAAGCCGGTGCTGGTCATGCGCGAAACCACCGAACGGCCGGAAGGCGTCGCGGCCGGCACCGCGAAGCTGGTGGGAACTTCGGCCGAGACGATCGTTACCGAAATATCAACCTTGTTGGATGATAGGATAGCCTACGAGACCATGGCGCGCGCTCACAATCCCTTCGGAGATGGGCAGACTTCGCGCCGAATCGTGGAGCTGCTTGCGCATGAAATCGGATTCGAAGCCTGACGTCTGTGTCGTGGGTCTTGGCTATATCGGCCTTCCCACCGCTGCCGTGATCGCCCGCGCCGGGTGCAAGGTGCTTGGCCTCGACGTCTCGCAGAACGTCGTGGACACCATCAACCGCGGCGAGATTCATATCGAGGAAGTCGATCTCGACGGCCTTGTGCAAGGCGTCGTGTCGCGCGGGCTGCTTTCGGCCGCCACCGAGATCGCGCCTGCCGATGTCTTCGTGATTGCGGTGCCCACGCCGTTCGACAAGGACCACGCGCCGGACATCTCCTATGTCCTCGCCGCCGGCCGCTCGGTCGCCGCGGTGCTCAAGGCGGGGGACGTGGTGATTCTCGAATCGACGTCGCCGGTCGGCACGACCGATCAACTGCGCGACCTGATCGCCGAGCTGCGGCCGGACCTGAAGATTCCGGGCAAGACGCGCGACATCCCGGATGTCTCGATCGCCTATTGCCCCGAGCGCGTGCTGCCCGGCCGCATCCTTGAGGAACTGACCAACAACGATCGCTCGATCGGCGGCATCACCCCGCGCTGCGCGCGCAAGGCGCTGGCGTTCTACAAGCGCTTCGTGCGCGGCGAGTGCGTGACCACCGATGCCCGATCGGCCGAGATGACCAAGCTGGTCGAGAACGCCTATCGCGACGTCAACATCGCTTTCGCCAACGAGCTGTCGATGGTGGCGGACCGCATGGGGCTGGACGTGTGGGAAGTCATCCGCCTCGCCAACCGCCATCCGCGCGTCAACATCCTGACGCCGGGACCGGGCGTGGGCGGGCACTGCATCGCCGTCGATCCCTGGTTCATCGTCCACGGGGCGCCTGAGGAAACGCCGCTGATCCGCACTGCGCGCGGCGTCAACGACCACAAGATGAGCCATGTCATCGCCAAGGCCGAAGCGCTGGTAGAGGCCAATCCCGAGGCGAAGGTCGCCTGCCTGGGGCTCGCCTTCAAGGCCAATATCGACGATTTCCGGGAGAGCCCGGCCCGCTTCGTCACGAGCCGTCTGGCCCGCAAGTTCGGCAGCCGCATCCATGTGGTGGAACCTTACGCGGCGCAGTTGCCCATCGAGTTCACCGATACGGGCGCTGTCCAGATCGACATCGACGATGCGCTGGAGACTTGCGAAATCCTGATCGTCCTGGTCGACCATGACGTGTTCCGCGTGGTGCCGCTGGCCGAGCGTGCGGAAAAGCTGGTCTACGATACGCGCGGCATCTGGCCGGACCAGCCCCGCGTCGTGCGCGAGGAAGAGGCGCGGCTGGCGCTGACGGCCTGAGGCCAGCGCCCTTCCATCACGTCCGGCCCCCGCGTGAACGAGGGCCGGGAAGGCGTCAGCGGCAGACCTTTACCTTGCGGCCGTGCTGCACGACGTAGCGGCAGGTGACCTTCTTGTGCACGGGCTTGCGGACGGCGGTTTTCTTCACCGTCGTCTTCTTCACCACGGTCTGGTGATGCGGCGTGGGATGACGCTCAGGCTGGGCCATGGCGGCACCGGCAGGAACGAGCGCGCCCAGTGCGAGGGCGGCAAGGAGAGTGGCGCCGGTCTTCGTCATTGTTGGTATCCTTCTGAAATTCAAACGTTCGCCTGACTTTTCTGGCGATCGCAGCGTCGCACCCGCCGCGCGGGAGGTGCAAAGCACGAGCGTGCCTGAAGTTGCGGTGAACATCGGAAAGGATGGGGCGTGGGAACGGGCCGGCTCGCCCCTTATGCGCGGCCCCGTGCGAGACCCTGAGTGAAGCCGCGCGCGAGGCTTGCCGTCAGCAGGCCACCACGTTGATCGCCAGCCCGCCCTGGCTGGTTTCCTTGTACTTGCTGGACATGTCGAGCCCGGTCTGGCGCATCGTCTCGATCACCTGGTCGAGCGACACCCGCGGGGTCTCGCCCGCATGAAGCGCGAGCTTCGCGGCATTGACCGCCTTGACCGAGGCGATCGCATTGCGCTCGATGCAGGGGATCTGCACCAGACCGCCGACGGGATCGCAGGTGAGGCCGAGGTTGTGCTCCATGCCGATCTCGGCCGCCGCGCAGACCTGTTCGGGCGTGCCGCCCCAGACCGCCGCCAGCCCCGCTGCCGCCATCGAGCAGGCGACGCCCACTTCGCCCTGGCAACCCATTTCGGCCCCTGAGATCGAGGCGCGCTGCTTGTAGAGCAGGCCGATCCCGGCAGCGGTGAGCAGGTAGCGGCGCGCCTTGCCGGGCACGGCCTTGCGTCCTTCGCTGCAATATTGCCGCAGAAGCGAGGGGATGATGCCGGCCGCGCCGTTGGTGGGGGCTGTGACGACCCGGCCGCCGCTGGCATTTTCCTCGTTCACCGCCATGGCATAGAGGTTCAGCCAGTCCATCAGCGTCTCGGCCTGGTTGTCCTGTGGGCGCGAGATCAGGTTCTGGTGGATCGCGCGGGCGCGGCGGCGGACCTTGAGCGCGCCGGGCAGCAGGCCTTCGCGTTCGAGGCCGCGGTCTATGCAGGCATTCATGGCATCGGCGATGGCGTCCAGCCCGGCGAGGGTCTCCGCCTCGTCACGGCGCGCGGCCTCGTTGGCCAGCATGACGCCCGCGATGTCGAGCCCGCTGGTCTCGCAGACTTCCAGAAGCTGCGCGCCCGAGCCGAAGGGCCAGGCGACCGGCGGGCCGTGCGTCACCTGATCGTCCGGCGCGGGTTGTTCCAGCTGGTGGCGGCTGGAAAAGAAGCCGCCTCCCGTCGAGAAATAGTCGTGCCGGGCCAGTTCCGCGCCGGCTTCGTCGAAGGCGGTCAGCACCATGCCATTGGGATGAAGGTCGGGAATGTGCTCGAAATCGAGCACGAGATCGGTGGCGGGATCGAAGGCGATCTCGCGCCGGCCGAGCAGCGCGATCCGGTGTGTCTTGCGCACGGCGGCGGCGGCGGCCTGGGCTTCCTCGGGTTCGGCGGTCTCGGGCTGGAAGCCGATCAGCCCCATCAGGCAGGCGTCCGGCGTGCCGTGGCCTTCGCCTGTCAGCGCCAGCGAGCCCTGCAATTCCACCAGCACCCGCGCGATCGCGGCGAATTGTCCGGCGTCATCCAGCGTCTGGAGGAACCGGGCGGCGATTCGCATCGGGCCGACCGTGTGCGAACTGGAAGGGCCAAGACCGATGCGGAAAAGATCGAGTGCTGAGATCAAGAGAGGGACTCATGCAGGAAAAGGGGGAAGAACACGGCACAGTCTCCGAAATCCAGGTAGCCAGCGTGGATAGGCATCGCGGGGGCGGATGCAAGAGCCGCGAGCGCGATCCGGGCGGAACAGTCCGCCCGGCCGCCGGGAGGGTGCATGGGATCAGGTGCCGATCAGGTGCAGCGCCAGTTCCCGCCGATGCGGCCGGCGCCGATGCTCGGCCAGGTAGATCCCCTGCCAGGTGCCCAGCGCCAGCCGGCCGCCGATCACCGGAACCGCGAGATTCACGCCGGTGAGCACGGCCTTGAGGTGCGCGGGCATGTCGTCCGGTCCCTCGTCGTCATGGGCGTAGTGTCCGCCTTCGGGCGCGACGCGGTCGAGCCATGCCATCAGGTCACCGCGCACTTCCGGCGCCGCGTTCTCCTGGATCAGCAGCGAGGCCGAGGTGTGGCGGCAGAGCATGGTCAGCAGCCCTTCGCCGATGCCGCTCTCCTGCTGCCATCGGGCTATCGTGCGGGTGATATCGGTGAGGCCCCGGCCGGGTGTCTCGAACGCGAGGATCGTGGTCGCCTGTTTCATCGCGCGCCACCCTGAACCGCTCCGCCCGCGGCATCAATCGCGTGCTGCCCGGCCGGCGCGGGGAGGGGGCGGAATGGCCAAGCCGTGTTCGAAAGGTCACGCATTTGCCGCTTGACCTATTGGTAAAGGGGTGAAAAAACCCTGTTTTCGCCGTTTCCATGGATCTTTTGAGGGGGTGCCCGATGGCCTGCCGGATTCGCGGATTTCTGCGCCTTTCACCCTCCCTTCGGCAGGGCGTGCGGCACTTTTTGCGCATACCGACGCGTTCTGGCGATTGATCAACCCATTGTCCCCGCGTATTGCCGCGCTCGGCGGCGGGCCCGACAGGCCAGCGCGGAGCACGTCGCACATAGAGATCGTTCGGTCGCAAGGGGCGCAGGAATACCAGCCCCAGGCATTGCGTCCGGTCGATCCAGCAGGCGAGCCCGGACTCACCGGGCCGCATGAGATTCACGCAAGGGTTCGTCATGAGTTGGCTTAGCAAGGTACGCAATTCCCTCGGGAGCCTGAAGAAGCGGGATACGCCCGACAACCTGTGGACCAAGTGTCGCGGGTGTGGCGAGATGCTCTTCACCAAGGAGTTCGAGGACAATCTGTCGGTCTGCCCGCGTTGCCAGTTCCATGGCCGCATCGGTGCGCAGACCCGCTTCGACCAGCTGCTCGATGCCGGTTATTCCGTGCTGCCTGCGGCCCGGGTCCCCGAGAACCCGCTGAACTTCCGCGACAGCAAGAAGTATTCCGACCGTCTCAAGGCCGCTCGCGCCGCCAATCCGTTCCCTGATGCGCTCACCAATGCGCTCGGCGCGATCGATGGCCGCAAGGTCGTGCTCGGCGTGCAGGACTTCGCCTTCATGGGCGGGTCGATGGGCATGGCCGTGGGCGAGGCCTTCGTCGAGGCCGTCGAACGCGCCATTGCCGAGGATTGCGGCTACGTGATCTGCACGGCAGCGGGCGGCGCCCGCATGCAGGAGGGCATCCTCTCGCTCATGCAGATGCCCAAGGCCACCGTGGCCATCCGCCGCCTGGCGCGGGCCGGGCTTCCCTATATCGTCGTCCTGACGGATCCCACCACCGGCGGCGTCACTGCCAGCTACGCGATGCTGGGCGACGTCCAGATCGCCGAGCCGGGCGCGCTCATCGGCTTTGCCGGCCAGCGCGTGATCCAGGACACCATCCGCGAAAAACTCCCCGACGGCTTCCAGCGCGCCGAGTACCTCCATGCCCACGGCATGGTGGACATGGTGGTCCAACGCAAGGACCTCAAAGACACGCTGGCCTCGCTGCTCGAATATCTTGAACGAAAGGAAGTTGCGTGAACATCGACAGCGCGCTGGTACGCGAGCTCGCCGAGCTCCTTGCTGAAACCGGCCTGACCGAAATCGAGGTCGAGGACGGCGAACGCAAGATCAAGGTCGTGCGTCAGGTCGCACAGCAGATCGTTGCCGCTGCCGCCCCGGCCCTGGCCGCCGCGCCGGTTGCCGCTGCTGCCGCGCCGGTCGCCGAAGCGGCTCCGGCCGCTCCGGTCGATGCGGTCAAGTCGCCCATGGTCGGCACCGTCTACCTCGCGCCCGAGCCCAGCGCGCCGAACTTCATCAGCGTCGGCCAGCAGGTCAAGGCGGGTGACGTGCTGCTGATCGTCGAGGCCATGAAGGTCATGAACCAGATCAATGCTCCCAAGAGCGGCACGATCCAGGCTATCCTCGTCGACAACCAGCAGCCGGTCGAATTCGACCAGCCGCTCGTCGTTATCGCCTGAGGACCGGACGCTTCATGAGTATCAAGCGCCTCCTGATTGCCAACCGCGGCGAGATCGCGCTGCGCATCCACCGCGCGGCGCGCGAGATGGGCATCGAGACCGTGGCGGTCCACTCGACCGCCGACGCTGACGCCATGCATGTGCGGCTGGCCGACCATGCCGTCTGCATCGGCCCGCCGGCGGCCAAGGACTCGTATCTGAACGTCGCGGCGATCATCGCCGCGGCCGAGATCACCCAGGCCGACGCGATCCACCCCGGCTATGGCTTCCTTTCCGAGAACGCCCAGTTCGCGGAGATCGTCGAGGCGCATGGTCTGGTCTGGGTCGGTCCCAAGCCCGAGCACATCCGCACGATGGGCGACAAGGTGGAAGCCAAGCGCACCGCCGGTGCGCTCGGCCTGCCGCTGGTTCCGGGCTCCGATGGTGCGATCGAGGACTTCGACGAGGCGCGCGCACTGGCCGAGACCATCGGCTATCCGGTCATCATCAAGGCCGCTTCCGGCGGCGGTGGCCGCGGCATGAAGGTCGTGAATTCGGCCGAGGAACTGGAAAGCCAGATGGGCCAGGCCCGCTCGGAGGCCAAGGCGGCCTTCGGCGACGCCACGGTCTACATGGAAAAGTACCTCGGCAACCCGCGCCACATCGAGTTTCAGGTGTTCGGCGACGGCAACGGTGCGGCCGTGCACCTTGGCGAGCGTGACTGCTCGCTCCAGCGCCGCCACCAGAAGGTGCTGGAAGAAGCGCCTTCGCCGGTCATCACCCCCGAAGAGCGTGACCGCATGGGCGGCATCGTCTCCAAGGCGATGGCCGACATGGCCTATCGCGGCGCCGGTACCATCGAGTTCCTCTGGGAAAACGGTGAGTTCTACTTCATCGAGATGAACACCCGCCTGCAGGTGGAGCATCCGGTGACCGAGGCCATCACCGGCGTCGATCTCGTGCGCGAACAGATCCGCGTTGCCGACGGGAAGCCGCTGACCTTCACGCAGGACGCTATCGAGTTCAAGGGCCACGCCATCGAGTGCCGCATCAATGCGGAAGACCCGTGGAACTTCACGCCCTCGCCCGGCCAGGTGACCAACTACCACGCGGCCGGCGGCATGAACGTGCGCGTCGATTCGGGGCTTTATTCAGGCTACCGGATTCCGCCGTACTACGATTCGATGATCGGCAAGCTGATCGTCTCCGGCCGTACCCGCCAGGGTGCGATCATGCGCCTGAAGCGCGCGCTGGAGGAAATGGTGATCGACGGGGTGAAGACCTCGATCCCGATGCACCAGGCCCTGCTCGAGGACCCCGAGTTCCAGAGCGGCGAATATACGATCAAGTGGCTGGAAGAATGGCTGGCCAAGCGCGCCGGTTGAGGCGCGCTGGACCAGGCAGGTAGACGGAAAAGAGCATGATCTCGTTCCTTGAATTCGAAAAGCCGATCGCCGCGCTCGAGGCGCGCATCGCGGAGCTGCGCACGACCGCCAGCGACAGCGACCTCGACATCGCGGGCGAGATCGCCCGGCTGGAGAAGAAGAGCGCCGGCATGCTGGCGGCGACTTACGGCAAGCTGACGCCCTGGCAGAAGACGCAAGTGGCCCGCCATCCGCAGCGGCCCCACTTCCTCGACTACCTGCGTCTCGGCTTCACCGACTTCGTTCCGCTCGCGGGCGACCGCGTCTATGGCGAGGATGCGGCGATCATCGGCGGCCTGGCCCGGCTCAATGGCCGCAAGGTCATGGTGCTTGGCCATGAAAAGGGCCACGATACGCCCAGCCGCATCAAGCACAACTTCGGCTCCGCCAAGCCCGAGGGCTATCGCAAGGCGATCCGCCTGATGGAAATGGCGGGCAAGTTCGGCCTGCCGGTCGTCACGCTGGTCGATACGGCCGGTGCATTCCCGGGCATCGAAGCCGAGGAGCGCGGCCAGGCCGAAGCGATCGCGCGTTCGATCGAAGCCTGCCTTGCGGTGCCGGTGCCGATCGTCTCGGCAATCGTGGGCGAGGGCGGTTCGGGCGGCGCCGTGGCGCTGGCCGCGGCCGACCGCGTGCTCATGCTGGAACACTCGATCTATTCGGTGATCTCGCCGGAAGGTGCCTCCTCGATCCTGTGGCGCACGCCCGACAAGGCTCCCGACGCAGCGGAGGCCATGAAGGTCACCGCCCAGGATCTGCTGTCGCTGAACGTGATCGAGCGCGTCGTTTCCGAACCCGTAGGCGGCGCTCACCGCGATGCCCCGGCCACCGCCCGGTCGCTGTTCGCCGCGATCGAAGAGGAACTGGACACGCTGGACGCACTTCCGGCCAGCGACTTGCTCGCCCGCCGCGAGGAACGCTTCCTGGCCATCGGCCGCGCGTGATTTCCAGGAAGAGGTGCCGGCCGGTGGGTCGGTGCCTCTTCCGGTCGCTCTTCCTGCAGGGAAAGGGCGGCGCCATCCCCATTGACCGTCCCGGCCCGCTGTGTCAGAGCGCGGGCTTACCGATCGCCGATGCGCTGCATCGCCGCCGATCCGCGGGTGTAGCTCAATGGTAGAGCAGCAGCTTCCCAAGCTGAATACGAGGGTTCGATTCCCTTCACCCGCTCCAAACTTCCCATTTAGATCCGATCTCGCTGCCGGATTCTGGCGTCCCGGCTGGACAAATCCGGGCGCATGGTGTGTCTGGACGGGCCTTGGGGCTATGAGGGATGCGAAATGACGCCTGTCGAACGGGGAATGCGGGCTCTGGCGGAGACGCTGGGCTACGGCGATTGGGATGCAGTGGACGCGCTTTCGCGCGACAAGCTGAAGGCCGCCGCGCGGGCGGTGCTCGAAGCGATCCGGGAGCCGGACCTGTACATGACGGAATCGGGCGCGGAAATCGTGCGTCATGTTGGCAGCAACGAGAGCGAGGAGGCCTATCGCAACGACGCTGCGAATACCTGGCGCTTCATGATCGCGGGCGCCCTGGGACAGGATTGAGCGCCGGGGGCCGGGCATGAAAAAAGGGCCCGCAGCGACGCGGCCCCTTTTTTCGTTTCCTCGGGACTCCGTGCTTAGCTGGCGCCGCCGAACAGGTCGGCCAGCTTGACCCGGGCGCCCAGGAACACATAGCGGCCCACCGCGCTGATCGGCGTGTTCAAGCTGCCGAGGTCGGGCTTCTGGTTGAACAGGTTGGTCACGCCGCCATAGAGCGTGAACTGATCGCCCACATCGTAAGTCAGGCTCAGGTCGTGCGAGAAGCGCGCCTTGAACTTGAGATATTCGGGCGCGACGATGTCCGGATTGGCGGCGATGGTCTGGCGGTCGTAGCGATAGACCGCCGAGGCGTAGTTGATCTGCCAGTCGAGGCCGAAGGCGCCGCTCTGCCAGGTGAGGTCGGCCGTGACCTGGTACTTCGGTGCGCCGGCCACATAGGCGTTGTTCACCGTGGCCGCGCCGGGGATCGGCACCGAATCCAGGCGGTGCAGGTAATTGGCCATGACCCGCGCGCCGAAGGTGCCGGCGCTCGCCGTCGGGATCGCATAGGCGAGCGCCAGGTCGAGCCCGGAAGTGCGGATCTGCGCCACGTTGAACGGGGTCAGCTGGAAGCCGGTGATATTGCCCGCGCCGGTGCCGCCGTTCTGCCGCGTGACCACGCCGCAATAGGGATTGTCGAGGCTGGCCTGATCGACGCAGAGATCGGCCAGGTTCTGGGCGGTGGTGACGTTGATCGCATTGCGGATGCGGATGTCGTACCAGTCGGCCGAGAGCGTCAGGCGCGGCAGGAAGGTGGGCTGGAGTACCACTCCTGCGGTCCAGGTCTTCGCGGTTTCTTCCTTCAGGTCGGGATTGCCGGCGCCGTAGCCGGGAATGACCTGCCCGGTTACGCCGTTGAAGCCGGAAGGGTCGGCGCCCAGCGAGGTGAGCAGGGCGCTGCAGTTCGCTGCACGGTACTGCGTACCGTTCTGCAGATAGGCGGTGCCGCAGGGATCGTTGATCGCCTGATAGGTCTGCGTGGCGCCGGTGTAGAGCTCGCTGATGTTCGGCGCGCGGACCGACTTCGAGTAGGAGCCGCGGAACGTCAGGTCCTGTACCGGCGCCCACTCGCCGCCCAGCTTCCAGGCGCCGGTCGAACCGACTGTGGAATAGTCCGAATAGCGGACGGCGCCGTTGGCGGACAGGCGATGGGCGAAGGGCATGTCCGCCAGGATCGGCAGGTTCACTTCGCCGAAGACCTCCCACACGTCGAACGCGCCGCGGGTGTCGCCCAGGGCGCTGGTGAAGGTCAGGCCCTGCGACACGAGTTCGTCTGCCACGAACCGGCTGGTTTCCTTGCGATATTCGCCGCCCAGCGCGAAGGAGATCGGTCCGCCGGGAAGCTCCAGCAGGCCCTGACTGTCGCCGGTCAGGGTGCCGCTGACGACATGCTGGGTCATCGTCGTGCGGTCGGTCGTGTCGGCCATGATCCAGTCCAGCGCGGCCTGGTTCGCGGCGTTGTTCTCACCGAAGAGGTTGAGCGGCAGGCAGTCGCCCGGCGCGAAAGTCACGGGCGGGATCGGCGCGCGGTTGCGGTTGTAGGGCTGGAACGGCGTCCATCCGGCCTGGGTGTTGACGCGGCAGGTCACGCCGCCCCCACTGTTGTTCGCGCCGTCGCTCACCGCGTCGATCGCGGCGAGGTAGCGGTCGGTCAGCATGTTGTTGACGTAGCGCGATTTCACCTTGGTCTGGCCAAAGACGTAGGACAAATCGTAGCGCAAGTTGGGGCTGATCTGCCCGCGCGCGCCGACGACGCTGCGGATCGTCTCGCGCGTCACGTCCTCGCCTCGGCGGCCGAAATCGAAGTTGTCGCGGTTGACGAGCACGCCGCCCATCGCCGGATCGATATAGGGCTGGACGGCCGCGGGGATGTACGGGTTGTCCTGGGGGATGAAGAGGTAATAGTCGAAAGTCGGTTGCCCCAGCGAGAAGGAGCGGCTGCTGGCGTACTTGCCCTCGGCGTAGAGCGTCAGCGCACTGCTGACGTCGAAATGGGCCGAGGCGCTCACCACGTCGCGCTTGATCTGCGGCAGGAGGTCGTTTCCATAGTCGGAAACGAGCGTGCCCGAGCCGCCTTGCTGGTAGGCCGGGGCCACGAGGGTACCGTGGTCGAAGGGCTGTCCGTCGGCGCCGACGAAATCGGGCACACCGTCGAAATTGACGTCGATTCCGCCCGCGCGCGAGGTGTCGAAATAGCGGATATTCCGCATCGGCACGTAGTCGGGGATACCGTCGTCATTGGTCAGCCCGGCCTCGGTATCGGCAGGGTTGAGGTAGAAGTCGACCTTGTTCTCGCCGTCGAGATAGCGGCGCGAATGGGCGCTGAGGCGGTCTTCCTCGCCGTGCTCCCAGGCGAGAGCGAAATTGCCGCGGCCGCCGGCGAAATTGTGACCCGCGGTGAGGGCGATCAGGCGCTGGCCGGCATCGCCGTGGCCGGAAATGCCCGTCTGGACACGGGCGGTCAGGCCTTCGAAGTCCTGCTTCTGGATGAAGTTGACGACGCCGGATACCCCGTCCGCACCGTAGACCGCCGAAGCGCCGCCGGTGAGCACTTCGACGCGCTCGACCAGATCGAGCGGGATGGTGTTGATATCCACCGACTGCACGCCGGGGACCGAAGCGACCTGGCGGCGGCCGTCGATCAGCACCAGAGTGCGCTGGGTGCCGAGATTGCGCAAGTTCAGCAGGTTGAGCCCGGTGAAGCCGATACCCGCGCGGTTCCCGCTGGTGTCATAAGACCCGACGGAGTTCTGCAGGGCCGGAATGGTCTTGAGAAAGTCGGTCAGGTTGGTCGTGCCTGATTCGAGCACGTCCTTCGCCGTTACCACGGTCACCGGATTGGGCGCGTCGGACGAGGCCTGCGCGATCCGCGATCCGGTAACGACGATCGCTTCGCCTGCGGCATCGCCGGCTTCCTGCGCCAGAATGGGCTGCGGGAAGAGCAAGGCGAGGGTCGGCACAAGCGTTCCGCCGAGAAGGACCTTGTCCTTGCGGGTCATCATTTTTCGCGTTCCTTAGACAGTCGCATCGGCCCGTCAGACCGAGAAGTGGTCAGAAGGGAACACGGCGGCGGTACGCGAAGAGATTTACGTAGCGATTAACAAGAAATGTAACGACGCATTGGCGGAATTATCACGGATGTCCGTTGTAGGATTGCAACAGTTTAATGCGGGGGGCGAGTCGGAGGGCACGGCCAGGTGCCGCTCCGCTCCCCCGCCGCAATCAGGCCTGGTTCCAGCCAACTACCGATTTTGTTTCGAGATATTCGGCAAAACCGTGCTCGCCCCATTCGCGTCCGTTGCCGGAACGCTTGTAGCCTCCGAAGGGCGCGTGGAAGTCGAACCCGCCGTTGACCCAGATCGCCCCGGTGCGCATCCGCCGCGAAACCGCCCGCGCCGCGTCGAGATCCTCGCCCGAAACGTAGCCGCCCAGGCCGAAGTTGGAATCGTTGGCGATTTCCACCGCGTGGTCGACGTCGTCGTAGCCGATGATGACGAGGACGGGGCCGAAGATTTCCTCGCGCGCGATCACCATGTCATTGGAACCGACGAACACGGTCGGGCGGACGTAGTAGCCCTTGTCCAAGCCCTCGGGCTTGCCCGGGCCGCCGGCGATCAGCTTGGCGCCTTCCTCAAGGCCCTTCTCGATGTAGCCCTGGATGATCTCGTACTGGCTCTTCGAAACGACCGGACCCATCGCGAAGTTGCCCTTGGGGTCGCCTACGGTCACGCCGTTTGCAGCCTCGGTGGCAGCGGCCACGGCATCATCCATGCGCGCGTTCGGCACCAGGAGGCGCGAACCGGCCGAGCAGGTCTGGCCGGAATTGCCCATCATGCCCCCGGTGGCGGCGGCGACATTGGCCGCGAGCGAGGCGTCGTCGAGCACGATCCACGCAGACTTGCCGCCAAGTTCGAGGCCGACGCGCTTCACGGTATCGGCCGCGTCCTTCTGGATCTGCACGCCCACCGGCTCCGATCCGGTGAAGGAGATCATGTCCACATCCTCATGCGTGGACAGCGCGGTGCCGATCTCGCTGCCCTTGCCCTGCACCATGTTGAACACGCCTGCCGGAACGCCCGCATCATGCAGGATTTCGGCCAGGATCTGGGCCGAGTACGGCGCCAGTTGCGGCGGCTTCAGGATCATCGTGCAGCCGGCGGCGAGCGCCGGGAAGATTTTCACGCAGGTCTGGTTCATCGGCCAGTTCCACGGCGTGATGAGGCCGCAAACGCCGATCGGCTCCTTGCGGATCATGGTGACGCCGCGCTGTTCCTCGAATTTGAAGTCCTTCAGCACTTCGATCGCGGTGGACAGGTGCCCCTTGCCCAACAGCGTGTGGAACCCACAGGCGAGCGACATCGGCGCGCCCATTTCCTCGCTGACAGCCTCACCCAGTTCGGTTTCGCGCTTCAGGTATTCGGCCAGGATCGCTTCGAGCAGGTCGAGGCGTTCCTTCGCGCTCGTCTCGCCGAAAGTGGCAAAGGCGCGGCGGGCGGCGGCCACGGCCTTGTCGACATCGGCAGCCGAACCCAGCGAGATCGTGCCGGAGACTTCCTCGGTGGCCGGATTGACGACTTGTGCGGTGCGCGGAGCGATGGGATCGACCCACCGACCGTCGATGTAGAACTGGGTGTAATTGCGCATCGTTATCTCCCGTTCCTAAAGCAAAACCGCCCCGCACTCGGATCGAGAGGGAGCGGCTTCGCTTCAGGTCTGCATTGGTTTTCCGGTGTCCGGCTTACTGCGTGCCTTCGGCGTACCAGGTGCGGAATTCCGAATAGTTCGGCATTTCTTCCGAGTTCGCGGCCGGGTCGATCGGGACGTGGATCACGGTGCAGCCGCCGCGCTCGTAAGCGCGCTTGATGGCCGGACCGATGTCCTCCGCCTTCTCGACATATTCGCCCGCGGCGCCGAAGCCTTCCGCGATCTTGTCGAAGCGGACCTTGTCGGACCAGTGCACGCCGGTTTCCTTGGTGCCCTTGCCGAAGGTGCGCTTGTAGACGCCCACTTCGAGGCCCCACTGGAAGTCGACACCGACGATCACCACCAGCGGCAGGTTCTTGCGCACCGCCACTTCCAGTTCGCCGACATGGAACAGGAACGAGGAGTCCGACGTGATCAGCATGCCCGGGCGCTGCTTGCCGGTCTCGGCCTGGTCGGCGAGCATGGCGCCCGTCGCATAGGGCAGGCCAGTGCCGATGTGGCCGTAGTTCTGGTTCCAGATCACGTCGTGCGGCTTGGCCTGCGAATAGGTCCACTGGAAGATCACCGTGGCGCCGCCGTCGCGGATCAGGATGCCGTCCTTCGGGAAGGCCTTGGTCGCTTCGGTGACGAACTGGCTGGTATGCATCTTCGCGGTGGAGCCATCGGGCTTGCCGGCGGCTTCCTCGGCCAGTTCGACAAGCTGGTCAGCATCGCGCTGGATATATTCGGCCAGCGACGGCGCGGCCTTGCGCGGCGTGTCCTTGAGAGCGCGGACAAGCTGAGGCACCACGGCGCGCACGTCTCCCACCAGCGGCACGTCGATCGGGCGGTTGACGCCGATCGCGGTGGGGTCCTGCTGGACGTAGATCCACTTGCGGTTGGCTTCGTTGTCCACCCAGTGGCGCCAGCGGCCATAGTGGCTCGGCTCGCCCAGTTCGGTGGCGAGTGCCACGCAACAATCGCTTTCGACCACCGCGTCGATCGATGCTTCGGAGAAGCCATAGGGGAAGGTGCGGTCCTCAAGCCCTTCGATGAACGAGGTCCCGCCCGAGGTCTGGATGACCGGGCACTGCATCAGCTCGGCCAGTTCCTTCACCGAGGCGCCGGCCTTGGCGGTGTAGGCGCCGTGGCCCACCAGCAGCACCGGGTTCTTGGCGTTGCGGATGATCTCGGCTGCTTCGGCAATACGGTCGCCGTCGGCACCCTGATTGGTCAGGCGGTAGCGGTGCGGCGGCAGCACCGGCGGCAGGTCCAGCTCTTCCAGAATGACGTGTGCGGGATATTCGATATAGGCCGGCCCCGGCGTGCCCGACATGGCGACGCGGATGGCTTCGCGCACGATCTCGTCGGTCTGGTCGGCATATTCGATCGAGCTGGAGAACTTCACCGAATCCTCGATCATCGGCTCCTGGCGGACGAACTGGATGCGGCCGCGGCGCACGCGACGCTCGGTGATGCGGGCGCGCTGGCCGCCCATGAAGATCACCGGATCGTTCTCAACCTTGGCGCACTGGATGGCCGGCATCATGTTCGCCATGCCCGGCCCGAGGGTACCGATGCAGAGTGCGGGCTTGCCGGTGATGCGGGCGGCGGCGGCGGCCATGTGGCCGGCGGACGCTTCGTGGTGCGGCGAGACGACGGTCCAGCCACGCGACTCGGCTTCGAGGAACAGGTGGACGAAGTTGGGATCGGGAATGCCGAACAGGGTCTTGATGCCCTCAGCCTCGAACAGGTCGAGAATGCGCTTGAAAACCGGGGTGCCCTTGCGTGCCGAAACAGGCGCTTCGGCTTGGGGTTGATCGTCGTACATCGTCTTGCCTTCCTCTCGATCCGTTTTCTGCCCGCGATGCGGGGGGAATCAGGTTGCCGTTCTTTTTCCCAAGGCACGGCTTGAACATGTGGTTAGCCCAAGCCTCGGGACACTGTCAGGTGAAATCAACAGTACTGTTCACTTGGAATCGACTGCTATCGCCGGGGCGACGCTGGGGGCCTCTTCGGTCAGTTCTGCGAGCACCGCTTCGTTGTCCTGCCCGAGCGTCGGCGCTGGCCCGCGTACCCGGCCCGGCGTGGCGGAAAACCACGTGGGCACGCCGGGGAATCGCACCGGGCCCTGCTCGGTCTCGACCTCTTCGAAGAAGCCGATGGCGTTCAGGTGCGCGTTGTCGAACAATTCGTCGGTGGAGCGCAGCGGCGCGCAGGGGATGTGCAGACCCCGCAAGGTATCGAGCCATTCCTGCGTGGTGCGCGTCAGGAACGTCTCCCCCAGCAGACCGTAGACCCGGCCGATCTGGCGAGCGCGCTTTTCCAAGGTGGAGAACTCGTCAGTTGCCCATTCCGGCTGCACCGATTCGATGAAGGCGTTCCAGTGCTTGTCGTTATAGACCAGCGCCGCGACGTAGCCGTCCTGCGTCTTGTATGGCCGCCGGTTCGGCTCGACCGCGCGGTGATAGTGCGCAGGTGTGGTCGGCGGCGTGAACATCGCGCCGTTGGCATGCTCCACCAGCATGAACGAGGTCATCGCCTCGAACATGGTGACTTCGACTTCCTGGCCCTCACCTGTCCGCTCGCGGTGATAGAGCGCCATCATCGTCGCATAGAGCGCGTGTAGGCCGGCCACCTTGTCCGCCATGATCGTGGCGACATAGCCGGGCTCGCCGTTCATCAGGCCCTGAACATGCGGGATGCCGCATTCGGCCTGGATGGTATCGTCATAAGCGGGCTTGTCGCCCTCCGGCCCGCGCCGCGAATAGCCGTAGCAATTGGTGTAGACGATGTCCGGCCGGATCGCGCGCACCGCTTCGTAATCGAAGCCCAGCTTGCGGATCGCGCTGCCGCGCATCGAATGGATGAAGACGTCCGCCGTGGCGATCAGTGCGCGCAGGCTCTCGCGGTCCTGCTCGGCGCGCAAGTCCAGAACGATCCCGCGCTTGCCGCGATTCACGTTGACGTAGATGCCGCCCATGCCGGGCACCGGGCCCTGGGTGATCCAGCGGGTGTTGTCGCCCTCGGGAGGCTCCACCTTGATAACTTCCGCGCCCATATCGGCCATGATCTGCGTGGCATAGGGGCCGAAAACCACGCTGGTGAGGTCCACCACGCGCAGGCCGGCTAATGGTCCGCCACCTTTCGAATCCTTGCTCGCGGTCAAGGCCCTCTCCTTCTCGTTGGCCTATGGGTAACGCAACGCCCGAGCGAAAACCATTCGTATTTGCGTTTGATGGACGCATATCGGCACGATGATGGTTGTGAGGCAAAGGGCCCGCTGCTAGTTCGGGGAGCGGGAAGACAAGAGGAACGCCATGGATTTCGCCCTGACCGACGACCAGCAGAACATCCGCGAGGCGGTTCTCAAGCAATGTTCGCAGTTCTCTGACGAGTACTGGCTGGAAAAGGATCGCAGCGGCGAATTCCCGTACGAGTTCCACAAGTCGATGGCGGATGCCGGCTGGCTGGGCGTGGCCATGCCCGAAAGCGTGGGTGGCGCCGGGCTGGGCATTACCGAGGCGGCGGTGATGATGCAGGCCGTGGCCGAGAGCGGCGGCGGCATGACGGCGGCATCCTCCATCCACTTGCCCGTCTTCGGGCTGGAGCCGGTGATGCTGTTCGGCACCGAGGAACAGCAGCAGCGGATGATCCCGCCGATCCTGTCGGGCGAGGAGAAGATGTGCTTCGCCGTGACCGAGCCGAACACCGGGCTCGACACCACCAGCCTCAAGACCCGCGCCGAAAAGGTGCCGGGCGGCTACCGCGTCAATGGCGAGAAGGTTTGGATCACGCAGGCCCACATCGCCGATCGGATGCTGATCATCGCCCGCACCACGCCGCTGGAACAAGTGAAGAAGAAGACTGACGGCCTCAGCCTTTTCTACACCAAGCTGGACCGTGAACATATCGAGACGCGGATCATCCCCAAGATGGGCCGCCACGCCGTCGGCTCCAACATGATGTTCATCACCGACCTGTTCATCCCGGACGAGGATCTGATCGGCGAGGAAGGCCAGGGCTTCCGGATCCTGCTCAAGGGCCTCAATCCCGAACGCGTGCTGCTGGGGGCGGAGGCGACCGGGTTGGGCCGCGTCGCGATCCAGCGGGCCTCTCGTTACGCACGGGAACGCGTGGTGTTCGGGCGGCCGATCGGCCAGAACCAGGGCATCCAGCACCCGCTCGCCAAGGCGTGGATGCAAGTGGAGGCGGCCAGCCTGATGGTGTTCAAGGCTGCCACCCTGTTCGACAAGGGGCTGGACTGCGGCGTGGAGGCCAACTCCGCCAAGTACCTTGCCGCCGAGGCCGGGTTCGAGGCGTGCCAGACCGCCGTGATGTCGATGGGCGGCATGGGCTATGCGCAGGAATACCACGTCGAGCGTTACCTGCGCGAAGTGATGATCCCGCGCATCGCCCCGGTCAGCCCGCACCAGATCATGAACTTCATCGCCGAGAGGGTTTTGGAACTGCCCAAGAGTTATTGAGGCCGCTCCACTTGAGAAAGCCCGTCATCCCGGCGAAAGCTGGGGCCGTAATCGGAAGCGCGGGGCCTGACTGCCCGCGATCCCGGCTTCCGCTGGGATGACGACTGGAGAGAACATGCCCAAGCACGAAGCAATCGCCGCCCGCTCCTGGCTTTTCGCGCCTGGCGACAGCGAGAAGAAGATGACCAAGGCGATGGAGGGCGAGGCCGACATCGTGCTGATCGACCTGGAAGACGCCGTCGCGCCCGATTCCAAGGCCGCCGCGCGCCCGATGGTGCATGACTTCATTGCCGCCAATCCCGAGCAGCGCGGCCGCCTCTGGGTGCGGATCAACCCGCTCGACGGCCCGCATACGCTGGACGACCTTGTGGCGATCATGCCCGCGCGTCCCGGCGGGATCATGCTGCCCAAGGTCTATGGCCGGCAGGACGTGGAGACGCTGGACCGCTACCTCGAAGCGCTGGAAGTGGCGAACGGCATCGAGCAGGGATCGACCCCGGTGATCGTGCTGATCACCGAGACCGCCGAAGCGATGTTCCACACCGGCGACTACAAGGGCGCACCGCGCGTGGTGGCGCTGACCTGGGGCGCGGAAGACCTGGCCGATTCGATCGGCGCTTCGTCCAACAAGAATGCGGACGGCTCGTACTCCTTCACCTACGAACTGGCGCGCAGCCTCACCGTGCTGGGCGCAGCGACGGCGGGCGTGACCGCGATCGAGACGATCTCTGCCGACTTCAAGGACCTCGACGCGCTCAAGGCTCGTGCAGAGAAGGTGCGCCGCGACGGCTATCGCGGGATGATGGCGATCCACCCGGCGCAAATCCCGGTGATCAACGAAGCCTTCACCCCCACCGAGGCCGAAATCGCCGAGGCGCAGGAGATCGTAGACATCTTCGCCGCCAACCCCGGCGTCGGCGCCATAGGCTGGAAGGGCGGCATGCTCGACCGTCCGTACCTCGCCCGCGCCGAACGTCTGCTGCGGCAGGCAGGAAAGCTGTGACTATCAAGCTCGCCGCATCCGAACTCGACCTCTCCCGGTTCCTGAAACCGGGAGACCGCATCGTCTTCGGCCAGGCCTGCGGCGAGCCGACCACTTTGGTCGAAGCGCTGATCGAACAGGGGGAGGCCATCGGCGGCCTCCACGCCTTCATCGCCACCAGCTTCTCCGGCCTGTTCACGCCCGAGAGCGCGCGATCTTTCCGTCTCTCCAGCATGGGCGCGATCGGCGCGCTGCGCAGCATGACGAAGGCGAATGCACTGGACGTCATCCCCGTCCACGTCAGCCAGATCGCCTGCCTGATCGAAGCCGGGATCATGCCCTGCGACGTGGCGATGATCCAGGTCAGCCCGGCCGATGCGCAAGGCAATCACAGCTGCGGCCTGATCTCCGACTACGTGCGCGCGGCAGTGGACAAGGCGCGCATCGTCATCGCCGAAGTCAACGAGCAAGTGCCTTACGTTCCCGGCGAGACGATCCCCGGTGACTTGATCGACGTTGCCGTCCAGGTCAGCCGCGCGCCGGTGGAAGTGGCCCCGGCCAAGATCGGGCCTACGGACGAGGCCATCGCCCGCCACTGCGCCGAATTCATCGGCGACGGCGCCGTGCTGCAAACCGGCGTCGGCGCGGTGCCCGACGCGATCCTGCGCCTGCTGCACGACCGCAAGGACCTGGGCGTCCATTCCGGCATGCTGGGCGACGGTCTGGTCGATCTGGCCGAAGCCGGCGTGCTGACCAATGCGCGCAAGGAAATCGACCGCGGCGTCTCGATCAACGGCGCGCTGATCGGCACACGGCGACTCTATGACTGGGCGGCGCACAATCCCGCGATCAGGATGATGCCCAGCAGCTATACCCACGGCGTGAAGCCGATCATCCAGCTTACCCGGCTGGTGACGATCAACTCCGCGCTGGAAGTGGACCTGACGGGCCAGGTCAATGCCGAGCAATCCGGCCCGACCTACCTCGGCGGCACCGGCGGGCAGGTCGATTTCGTCCGCGCCGGATCGCGCGTGCCGGGCGGTGCCTCGCTGATCGTGCTGGCCTCCACCGCCAAGGGCGGCAGCTTGAGCAAGATCGTCCCTGCCCTCTCCGGCCCCGTCACCACGGCGCGGACGGAAGTGGACGTGATCGTCACCGAATACGGCGCAGCGCAGCTCAAGGGCCAGACCTTGGCCGAACGCGCGCGGCGACTGGTCGCCATCGCCCATCCGGACTTCCGCGAGGACCTGTCGCGCACCGCCCACGAGATCGGGAAAAGGGGCTTCTGAAGTGTCGAGTTCGCAAGAAAGTCGGGCCGTCATCTACGATGCCCATGACGACGGCATCGCGGTCATCACCATCAACCGCCCCGAACAGCGCAATTGCCTCAGCCGCGAAGTGCGCGAGGGGCTGCGCGAGGCATGGGCGACTTTCGAGAACGACGCCTCCGCCCGCATCGCCATCCTCACCGGCAGCGGCGACAAGGCTTTCTGCGCCGGCGGCGACCTGAAGGAGATGGTGGAAACCGGCATGGCCGTGCCGCCGCGCGATCTCTATGCGCTGCCCTACGACACCATCGAACTGACCAAGCCCACCATTGCTGCCGTCAACGGCCATGCCTTCGCGGGCGGCTGGATGATCGCGCAGGCCTGCGATCTCTGCGTCGCCAGCACCCATGCGAAGTTCGCCATTACCGAGGTGAAAGTCGGACGTGGCAGCCCCTGGGCCTCGCCGCTGATTCACATGATCCCGCAGCGGATTATGATGGAGATCATGCTGACCGGGAAGCCGATCACCGCCCAGCGCGCCTACGAGATCGGCCTCGTCAACCGCTTGGCCGAGCCCGGTGCGGTGTTGGACGCGGCGATCGAACTGGCGCTGGAAGTGCTGGAAGGCGCGCCCCTATCGGTAAAAGCCGCGCGCGAGACCGTGATGCTCTCGACCGAAATGGGCCGCTCCGCCGCGCTGCAGGCGGCGCGGGCGGCGCATGAGATTACCTACAACAGCGCGGATGCGCAGGAAGGCCCGCGCGCCTTTGCCGAGAAGCGCAAGCCGGAGTGGAAGGGGCGCTAGGCGGACTCACCTCTCCCGGCCAGGATGCCGGGAGAGGTTTGGTCCACCGTGTGACGCCTCAGCGCTCTTCCACCAGGCTTTCCGCGGTTGCTCTCACCTCGTCGGGTGAAGCGTCCTCGAACTTCACGCCAGGATGCGTGTCGCCCTTGCGCCAGTCGCCCAGCATGTCGCGGAAGGCGTCCCAGCCGGGCAGATAGCCGCGGAACAGCGCCCACTTCAGTTCCTTGTCGCCTTCGTTGTTGAAGTAGCTGGGCGTGCAATCGTTCTGGAAGCCGGACATGTCGACTTCGTTTTGCTTGCAGTGCGCGCAGTAGCCTTCGACGCCTTCCTTGGTGGCCGAGACAGTGCTGGCGCCCCGGCGCTGGGTCTCGCCGATCATGAAGGCGATGTGCTCCGCCTGGCGCCCGAACTGCTCGGTGGTGGAGGAGTTCGTCGCGCCCTGAATGTAGCCCATGTAGAACATCGCCGGGAATTCGTCGGTGATCACGCCGTGGAACGTGCTCGCGCCATTGGTCCAGTGTTCGTAGATCGACTTGCCGCCGCGTCCTTCCACCGTGTCGATGCCCCAGCGGCGCTTGAGGTCGCTGGTCACTTCGAAGCCGCTGGCGAAGATCACCAGATCGACTTCGTGCTCGACGCCGTCGGCGATGAAGCCCTTCTCGGTCATCCGTTCCACGCCCTGAGTCGCGGAAACGTCGATCAGCGTGACGTTGGGCTGGTTGAACGCGGGGTAGTAGTCGTTGTTGGACAGCGGGCGCTTGCACATGAAGCGGAAGTACGGCTTCAGCTTTTCCGCCGTGTCCTTGTCCTCGACGATCGAATCCACGCGGCGGCGCAGGCGTTCCATCACCTGGAAGTCCACGACTTCGCGGCGGTCCATGAACTCCAGCGGTTCCAGCGCGGGCCAGCCTTCCTCGCCCAGTTCGATGGCAAGGTTGCGGCTGATCTCGGTCCAGATATCGCAGATCAGGTCAGGCTCGCCGGGGATGAAGAACTGCTGCGCGGCGCGGTGGAAATTCGCCATGCGCTCCTGCTGCCAGCCGGGCTGTAGCGAGGCGGCCCATTCGGGATTCGTCGGCGGATTGGGCCGCTCGTCGATGTTCGAAGGCGTGCGCTGCAGCACGTAGAGGTGCTTGGCATACTTGGCGAGGTGGGGCACCGCCTGGACCGAGGTGGCCCCGGTGCCGATGATGGCGACGCGCTTGTCGCGCAGCTTTTCCAGTTCCGGCGCGGTCCACGAACCGCCGGTATAGTCATGCTCCCACCGGCTGGTGTGGAACATCTTGCCCTTGAAATCGTGGATGCCGGGGATGCCGGGCAGCTTGGGCATGTTCATCACGCCGCCCGCCATCACCACGAAGCGCGCGCGGATGTCGTCGCCGCGATTGGTCGTCACATGCCAGCGCTTGATGCTCTCCTCCCAGCGGATGCCGGTGACAAGCGTGTGGAACAGCGCCTTGTCGGCCAGCTCGAAGCGCTCGGCCATGTCCTGGCAATACTGCTGGATTTCCCAACCGTCGGAGAACTTCTTGCTGGGCATGAAGCCCGTTTCTTCCAGCAGCGGCAGGTAGCAGTAGGCATCGTTGTCGCACTGCACGCCGGGATAGCGGTTCCAGTACCAGACGACGCCGAAACCGCCGGCATGGTCGATGTTGCGGACATTGGAAACGCCCTGCTTGTGGAGGTGATAGCCCGCCAGAATGCCCGAGAATCCGGCGCCCAGGATGGCAACGTCGATATCCTCAACCAGCGCTTCGCGCCCGGCCACCGGGGTGAACGGATCGTGGGCGTAGTTGTCGGAAAAGTCGTCGGTCGGCCGCACGTACTGCTCGCCGCCCTCACGGCGCAGGCGCTTGTCACGCTCCTGAAGATACTTGGCCTTGAGCGCCGGGATATCGAGTTCCTCGGGCGAAGGCACGTCGGACTTGAGGCAGGTCATTTCCATCGCGTGGCATCCTCTTCGCGGCGACTCTGCTTAGGCCGCCCTTTGATTCCAGAGTTGCGAATTGGAGTGCTAGTTGTCAACACTGTTGTTCATTAAGCGTGTCAGGCATCTTCACCCGCCGTGGCCATCCTGAACGAATAGCCGATATGATCGACGTGCCCGTGCAGGCCGAAATCGAGCACTTCTTCCTTGTCATGGAACGCATCCGAAGCCGCGGCGACATCCTCTATCGTCCATTCGGGACGATAGACCCCGCGCGTTTCCGCCACGAACATCCGCGCCACGCGGCCTGCCATGGAGGCGAACATTTCGCCGGTGACAGGGCAGCTCTCATGCGCCAGCCAGCCGACCACCGGGGCGACCAGTTCGGGCTCCATCGGCGGATATTGCGAGATGTCGATGCCTTCGGCCATGCGCGTCACCGCGCCGGGCACGATGACGTTGCACTTCACGTCGTGCGCCTCTCCCTCCAGCGCGGCGATATTGTTCAGGCCCAGCATGGCCGACTTCGACATTCCGTAGTTCACGCAGTTGAGATTGCCGTAAAGCCCGCCGACCGAGCTGGTCAGCACGATGCGGCCATATCCTGCGTCGCACATCGGCCCGAATGCGGCCTGCACCACATGGAACGCGCCCAGCAGATGGACGTCGAGCACGGAATGGAGGTCGGCGCCGGAAAGATCGCGGATCGATCCGTAGCGGACGTTGCCGGCGTTGTGGACGAGCACGTCGATCCGGCCCCATTGGTCGAGCGCGGCCTGGATGATCGCCTTGCCGCCTTCGGGGGTGGAAACGGAATCGGTGTTGGCGATCGCCTCGCCGCCGGCCGCGACGATCTCATCCACCACCTGCTGGGCGACGCCGACATCCGCGCCCGGCGCATCGAGATCGCCCCGGATCGCGCCGCCGAGATCGTTGACCACCACTTTGGCGCCGCGTTCGGCCAGCAGCAGGGCATAAGCCCGTCCCAGTCCGCGGCCGGCCCCGGTAATCACGGCCACCCGGCCCTCAAAGCGCAAGGGGGCAAAGCGCAAGGGGGCAAAGCGCATCTCTTCCATGGTAAGCTCTCCGGGTTGCCCGTTCTCGGCCGGGCAGTCTCTTTTCCGTCTGACGGTCGAATATGCGCACGGGGCGGGCGGGGGCAATCGAACAAAGCCCTGCGAACGTCGCCGGGGCGATAGTGCGTCGCGGCAAGGTCTTCGTCCCGGTCCTCACGTTGCCTGCCCCCGACACGCTGGATAGGCTCGGCCGGAAAAGAACGGCCGCAAGAGCGCCGGACGAGAGGACAATTTCACCGATGCTCGAACCTGCAGGACGTAATCACGGCGTCGTTTCCGCCCGCGCCTCGGAAGGCTGGATGCTGCACCGCCTGACCCCGCCCACGCGCCTTTACAGCGCCAACGGCCTGCGCACCGGTCCGGACGGGCGCATCTATGTGGCGCAAGTGGGCGGCAGCCAGATCAGCGCGGTCGATCCCGACTCCGGCGCGGTGGAGATCATCAGTCCGATGGGCGGCGCGATCACTGCGCCGGACGATCTGGCCTTTGACGAGGCAGGCAACCTCTACGCCACCGAGATTACCGAAGGCCGCGTCACCATGCTGCGCCCGGACGGCAGCAGCGAAGTGGTCTGCGGCGACCTGCCGGTGGCCAACCCGATCACCTATTCGCAAGGGCGCCTGATCGCGGCGGGCTGCCGGATGGGATCGCAGATTCTCGAACTGGACCGTAACGGCGGCGCGCCGCGCGTGATTGCCGATGACGTGCCGATGCCGAACGCTTTCGAAGTGGGCCCGGACGGCAAGCTCTACATCCCGGTGATGGGCGCAAATGCGATCTGGCGCATCGATCTGGATGGTAGTGGCGAACCTGAAGTGGTCTGCGGCGACCTTGGCGTGCCGGATTCGGTGAAGTTCGATAGCGAAGGGATGATCGTCTCCACCCAGGTCGCCAGCGGGCAAGTGCTGCGCATCGATCCGCGCACCGGCGCGAAAACGGTGCTGGCCGATATCGGCGCCGGCCTCGACAACTGCACCTTCGTGGGCGACCGCCTGTTCATCTCGCACATCCTCGGCTCCATCCACGAGATCACCACGCCCAAGGCGGCGGGCGGTCTGGTGAAGCCGCTGATCGAGAAGGGCCTGCAATGGCCGCTGGACGTCGCCATGGGCGAGGACGGCGTGCTGTGGATCGCCGATGGCGGCTTCGTGTTCTCGCTCCGCGCGGGGGAGGCGGTGAAGCTGGAAGGCATGCTGTTCAGCCCCAGCTTCCCCGGTTACTCGCGCGGCGTTGCGGCGGCGGGCGCGGGGACGATGATCGTCACCACCGCCAACGGCGAAGTTGCGAAATTCCATCCCGCCGGGCCTTCCAGCGAGGTTTTGGCGAGCGGCTACGACCAGTTGATGGGCGTGGCGCTGGCGCCCTCCGGCGCGGTGGTCTTCGCGGAATATGGCACCGGCAAGGTTCACTCGGTGCACAATGGCAAAGTAGAGGAACTGGCCTCGGGGCTGGACCGGCCCAAGGGCGTGGCGGTGGCCGGGGACGGCACCGTCTATGTCGCC
>Ga0160437_1000279_pt1 | contig 28039 bp, 25 predicted proteins | sample HID1975I_E0MG_FD_108227 | JGI IMG/M metagenome (GOLD analysis project Ga0160437, IMG submission 108227) | Enriched soil microbial communities from UW Madison campus, WI, USA - HID1975I_E0 MG | ecosystem: Environmental > Terrestrial > Soil > Unclassified | place: USA: Madison, Wisconsin... | reverse complement strand
TCGCGGGCCACGGTCAGGTGCAGGTCGATGCGGTCCAGCAGCGGCCCGGACAGCTTGTTGCGGTACCGCGCGATCTGCTCGGTGCTGCAACGGCAGCGGCCAGTGGGGTCACCCAGGTAGCCGGACTTGTACCTATTACATGAACAATCATGGACTTCAGTAACGCACTGAATTATTTGAGAAATTCTGATCAACCAATGTCCATGCATGGACACTGTACCCCATGGACATCGGAGCGATTCTAACCATCATATGTCCACATAAATTACGTTGTAATTGGCCACTATCCTCTCTAATCAAAGTTCCACCTTGGAACTTTCACTGCCAGACAATGGCCGTTCAGTGCTCATTCATTTTAGTGCAAAAGGTGAGAGGGATGGACGGAACGGCTATGGTCAGTACCTCTTTCCATCCACGCCCCCTGTCTGAGCTTATATAATTTACATGAGATCGCTTCTGACTTTGGCAAAAAGTGCTTCGATATCGCTTTCTTCGTCAGCTAGCAAAAAAACCTCGGTTAGTAGACTGAGTGGATGGACGTCCATCCGCTCTGACAGCTCAACAATTTTGTCCAGGGTAGGGCTTCTAAGACCGCGCTCCAAGGCGCTGAGGTAAGTGCGACCACTGACATCGCTGAAGGCCTCTTGCGTGAGGCCGCGACTGTTGCGGGTCTTCCGTAATGCTTGGGCGAGGGCCTGCCTGAGCTCCATTTGCGCTTAATCCACAAAAGGTATGATCAAGCCTCTTTGAATCCTATAGTGCTACACCCTATAGTGTTCATTTTCTGGGAGCGATGCGTTATGCCTAGGCTACGAGTGAGCATGGAAACCTTTATTGAGACGATTCGCTTAAATGGCCAATCGACATTCCTTCTGGCTTGTGTCCTGGATCTTCGGACTCCGGATGATGTAATTGACGTTGTGATTTGTAAAACCGGTCAGAAGGCTCTCGATCTTCTCAATAGGTTGGACAGGCCCAATGCTCACCAAGCAATTGTAGGCGTCCAGTTGGCCTTACCTCCGCGAATGAATAAGGCGGTCGAATGGGGGGTGCAGCCCGTGCTAGATTTTATGAGGGTTACAGTGGATACTGGCAAAGGGCATCTAGATACTTATGCATACCGAGTCGCATCTGGTAAATGTTTCGCAGATAATCAAGAAATCTCAATAAAGAAACTAATGAGTGTGCGGAGTATCTATCAAGCGTCTAATGCTGGCTCTCAAAGTGATGCGGAGCTCAGCGCCTTCCAAGCATGGATTGCAAAGATTTTGGGCGAGTTAATTAATGAATCAAGAATTCTTTCGTGAAGGAGATAATAATGGCGAGTGAAAGTAACTCTGGTTTTCAAGAAGATATTGCATTAGCGCTTTCCATACTCCAGTCTTGGGGTGTTACGGACGCATCAGCAAAGCAAGTTTTGATGCCCGGTGATTGCGCTGTGTCAGCCATTCATGTTCGCGCTAATTTAATTAAAAGTATTAGATCAAATCTTGATTTCTTGTTTTCGAATCCCGAAAATCGAATAGGATTTATGAGTATGAGGAACGATAATTCGTATTTTGGAGGGCTAACGCCATTAGAAAAAATCATGCAAGGCCCGCCTAGCGCATTAGAGGACTGCGCTGCGCGGATTAGCGCGTTGAGTATGGGAGCGTTAGGGGCGTAGGAAACATTGAGCTGGCATGTAATTTTGCAGGCATTCCAACGTGTGGTGCTCCGCCCTCCCGTTGCCAAACGCCATGTTCATAACACCATCGAATTTCTTCAAATTCGTGGTTGTTTCCTTGCCGTACCCGACTTTCGAGGTGATGTGCTCGTGTCCGAAGACGCTGATGGCCTTCACGAGCAATGATTCCAAGCACTCCACTCGTTGATATAAGATGGCCTTCGCGAGTTCACAATCAGAATGATAGATCGCGCTCAGGAAGGTTTTGTCTCCGGTGGTGAGAGTGAAATTCGTACTTTGTGAATGAAGGTTCTCAGCGTGTAGTGTCAACTGCAGCTCGCCGTCGTGAACGCCTTCGAGAATGATCAGCTGCTCCAAAAGCTCAATATTTTCTTGAGCTGCGCCCAGCTTTTGGCATGACTCGACCATCTGACAAAGCCGGTCAAACGCGGCTGGGTTAGCCAGTCGCTTCTCCAGACATTTTGCAGGATTATTCAAGTAAAGAGAGTAAGGCGCCTCGTTTAGTACATAACAGTCCGATAGGCTGCAGTTCAGCACCGTCAACGCTTCGTCGATAAGATCGCATTGGGCGAGGGCTACCAGGACGTCATTGTCAGCGAGCACGATCATTTATGCGATAAGGTTCCGAAGCAGATGCTCACTGTCTGGATCAAGACCCTCGGCCAAGTAGCCGAGCGCACGCTCACGTACCACTTCTTGGTCAGTGGTTTTTCCAGAGATCTCTTTAACTGCGCTTACGCAGAGAGGGAAGATCTTACGGTTGTTGTGGGCGACGTTCAGCACTGCGTGGGTCGGATCGATCTGACGTTCTCTTCCGAACCGGGTAGCTGTATCAGCTAGTGAGCGCGCTTGCATGAGCCTCGGCAGCGTCAACCGTGTGTCTGCATTCCCGGTCAGCAATTCGATAGCGAACCGGTCAGCTTCGATCTCCTGAAAATTACGCCCCTCATCGGACTCATTCTTGTTGATCTCATCATCGACAATTGCACCATTCTCAGACAGGTGCCCCAAGGCGATATGGCCAAGCTCATGAGCGAGATGGAACAACAGGAAGCCCTGTTTGCGTACGTTCGACAGAACAATGGAAGGCCTGCCTTTGATCGACATAGCAATACCATCCATTTTTCGACCCAGCAGCGGCGAAGCCAAGTGAAGGACTGGTACTCCATTGCTCCAGCACAGCTCCAGAATCTGTTCAAGGCCTACCCATGGAGCTCCGCTAGCCAGGATCTGCCCACGTATCTCTGCAGCACTTGGTGGAAGCGGAGAATGATCGTTGGCTATTGCGTTTAACGCGATCCGAGAAGCGCTTTTCGCAAGTGCGACTGCTACAGCTACATCGTCTTCTGAGGTCTTGGCGGAGAGCTTAAAGCGCTTTTCCTTGGGCAGGTCGAACGCTACACGTGGAGGATCCTCGCTAAATGCGCGGATTTGTAGGCTCAACGCCTTTGCCAGATAGATCTTGGCCCGCTGCGCTGCTCCTGGTGTCACCTCTATTTCAGCCGACCACCACTCAGGCATGAGGCTCGTCAGGTTTTTTTTAGAAAGACCATGACGATGGAGGGCGGAGTAGATGCTTTGGATATCAGTCATTATCAGCCCTCCTTGGGTAGACGTGCCTAGGAAATAGACGCCGGTTAGACGGCCATTGGGATCGGGAAAGTCACCGATATGGCCAGAATGATAGCATTTACTGTCGGTTATCCGTAAGCGTCCGCTAATCGCACCTCCTTGAACTCTCGGCTGAACAGCGCTTCCCATTCAGACGAAGCATTGATGCACGCCCGCTCTGTCCAACCTGATCAGTAGTGGTAGGCTAAATTCACGCCCTGGTGGCAGGGCTTCGTGTCGGGACAGCCGTGGCGGAGGGGAGAGATCGTGAAACGAGATATGAGCAAAGTGCTTATGCCCGATCACCCTCTTTACACCGAGGCCGTGGAAGCACTCAAGCTATACCACCAAGCCCAGGCTGAAGGGGTAGTTGGAGCGGAGCTGGAGCGCCTTCGGTTGATGGCTGAAAATTGTTTCCAGGCGGTCACAGACTACCAGCTGAACGCCCTCGGCGGCCCCTCAGAAAAAGGTCATTAATATATGGCCACATCAGCTCATCCCCTACATGCAAGCAGTGAAAAATTGCCCTGCACGTGACCAGTGATTTTCATCGATGCTGACGGTCCGCCCGCATGGCAAAGAGGCGAAAGCAGTAATTCGCGATTGACCGCTAACGACCCAAAGCTGCCTGTGGAGAGCGGCAGCAATCGGCAAATTGCGGACACAGCTGAACAGTAGTCCCGCCACCAGCCTTTTAGCCTTGAATATCCCGCAGTCTTCAAATGCAGGATCTACATACTTTAAATGGCTTGAAGTCTTCTGAACACGGAGGATTCAGGCTACAGCAATAGAGACCGGGAGACCGTGCAAAGGGCTGTCAGCGAGCGCTGCCAGGCCCCAGGCAAGCCTCGATCATTTCCGCGACGTCAAGCAAGCGCTCGCGCAAAGCGGGAAGCCAGACCACTGCCACGGACGAGTTCCGCTGTGCCAATTCAAGCACTGCCTGAAGCGCATGGTCCGAATGCCGCATTAATTCAACCAAATGAAGGCCGCTGGGACCATGGCTGCCTGCCAGCCAGTGCTTAGCGGTGCGTTCACTGGCATCGGTCCAATTGCGCAGCGTCTTGATTGCGCGATGTGACGTGCCTAATTCGGTACGTAAGGCAGCGGCTACGGCGCCGGCGTAGATTTCTGCATTGATTGGAAAAGGATTGCCCATTTTCGCGATCATTTTTCTGTGGCTCCTATTTATATTCGTTTGTGGCGCATCTGACGAAGGCCGGTAGGCGTAGTGCAATCTACGGCTTGGCATGGGTGTAGACCCCAAGCCGCTGAGGGGGCATCGATCAACAAATGAGACGAGCACAGCTATCCCTGGCAGAGGGCAGCAATAGAGCCGCTGCCTACGTCCGCATGTCGACGGAACACCAGCAGTACTCCACTGAGAACCAGCTAGATGCGATTCGCGTTTATGCGGCAGCGCATGAGCTGGAGATCGTCCGGGTGTACACCGATGCAGGGAAAAGTGGCTTGAGCCTAGATGGTCGGGAAGCTCTTCAGCAGCTACTTCGAGACGTTGACGCGGGTCAGTCCGAGTTCTCTGTGGTTCTGGTCTATGACGTAAGTCGCTGGGGGCGCTTTCAGGACCCTGATGTGAGCGCCAGCTACGAAGTACGATGTCGGCAGGCGGGTGTCAGGGTCGAATACTGCGCCGAACAGTTCGTTAACGATGGCTCACCGGTCTCCAGCATTATCAAGAGTGTTAAGCGCATGATGGCCGGTGAGTACAGCCGTGAACTGTCCGTCAAGGTATTTGCGGGGCAGTCGCGCCTGATCGAGTTGGGCTACCGACAAGGAGGCCCGGCTGGCTATGGATTGCGTCGTCAACTTATAGATCAGGCTGGGCAGCCTAAAGCAATCTTGGGTCGGGGAGAGTACAAAAGCCTTCAGACGGATCGGGTGATCCTCACTCCAGGTCCTGAATCCGAACAACAGGTCGTTCAAGACATTTACCAGGCCTTTGTCAGGGAAGGTCGAACCGAAGCTGAAATTGCAACGCAACTGAATCGGCGTGGCCTGCTAACAGACTTCCAGCGGCCCTGGACACGGGGCGTAGTGCATCAGGTCCTGATCAACGAAAAGTACATCGGTAACAACGTATGGAATCGCACGTCTGGCAAGCTGAAACAGCCCCGTACACCTAATCCAGTTGATCAGTTGGTGCGGGCGGACGGTGCCTTCTCCTCAGTGGTCGACCACGCCTTGTTTCTAGCGGCGCAGGCCATCATCCGTGCGCGGTCACGGCACTGGACTGATGAGCAAATGCTGGCCACGCTGAAGCAACTATTTGCGGAGCGAGGTTGTCTGTCTGGTTTGATCATTGATGAGCAAGAGGATTGCCCATCCAGCAGTTGTTATCGCCAGCGCTTTGGTAGTTTGCTACGCAGCTACAGCCTGATTGGTTATTCACCCGCACGGGACTACAGCTTTCTGGAGGCGAATCGCCGGCTGCGAGAGCTGTACCCGCAGATCTTGGTCGAAACGCAGGAGCGCATTCGTCTTGTCGGTGGACGCATCTCGGTCGACCCCCAGACCCAACTGGTTTGGGTTAATGATGAGTTCTCGATCTCGGTGGTGCTGTGCCGCTGTCAATGCTCAGAGTCGCCGCGCAGACGTTGGCAGCTACGCTTCGACTTCGGTTTATTACCGGACCTGACGGTCGCTGTTCGCATGCTCCCAGGTGAGCAGGAAGTGCTTGATTACTACCTCTTTCCCATGATCGATTTGGCGGCACCTCACCTGCGTCTGGGAGATACTAATCCGCGCGAACTGGAACTTTACCGGTTCGACAGCTTGGATATCCTGGCGGACCTGAGTCGACGTATACCCCTGGGGAGCGCTGCGTAATGACCACATCGGGAGAGCATCTTGCACTTCATGTGGCGCAGGCAGCGCCTATTGCGCAGATCCCACTCGCGGATATTCGCGTGCTCAACCCGCGTAGTCGCAATCAACAAGTGTTTGCACGCCTGGTGGAAAACATTGCGAGTCTGGGGTTGAAACGACCGATCACGGTGACCCGTAATGGTTCGAGTTTCGACCTTATTTGTGGGCAGGGGCGCTTCGAAGCCTTCAAGGTCCTGGGGGAGTCGGCCATTCCGGCGGTCGTGGTGACGGCGGCTGAGGCGGACCGCTATCTCATCAGCTTGGTGGAGAATCTGGCGCGACGCAAGCATTCGAACCGCGACTTGCTGATGGCGATCAACGTACTGCACGAGCGTGGTTACTCCATCAGGCAGATTGCCCAGAAAACCTGCTTGAACCGTGCCTATGTCGGCGGGATTCTGATCCTGTTGCGGCAAGGAGAGGAGCGCTTGATCGCTGCCGTCGAAAAGGGCTGGCTACCGATTAAAGTCGCGATCCATGTGGCACGGTCCGACGATGCCCAGGTCCAGGCCGCCATGGTCGAGGCCTATGAAAGTGGGCTGTTGAAAGGGGATGAACTCATCAAGGTGCGCCGTCTGATCGACCGTCGACGGGTTCTAGGGAAAGATTATGGTAAGCATCAGGGAGGCGAGCGCATGACCACTCCCCGGCAGTTGCTAACCGCCTATCAGACTGAGGTGCGCCGTCAGCGCCTGATGGTGAAGAAGGCCGACATCAGTGAGCAACGATTGCTCTTCGTCGTGACCGCATTGCGTCGGTTACTAGCCGATGAATTTTTTCGCTCAATGTTACGCAGCGAAGGCATTGATGATATGCCGCAGGTATTGGCCGAGCGTATTCAGGGGGACGCATGACTGTCGTCAAGCGTGCCTTTGAGCCTGATCTAATTACCGTCCGCCTATCGCTGATCTTGCCCTCTCGCCAAGTCACCCACGATATGCTGACCTCCGTCAAGTATGCGGCGATCCTAGCTTCCATCCGTGAGCTGGGGGTGGTTGAACCGCTTGCGGTGCATCCCGAGCCGGTTCACGGGGCAGGAGAGGAGCCCCGTTATCTGTTGTTGGATGGTCATTTGCGACTAGCTGCGCTCGTACAGTTGGGTGCAAAAGACGCGTTGTGTCTGTTGGCGACAGATGACGAAGGCTTCACCTACAACCGGCAGATCAACCGACTTACCCCAATTCAAGAGCACAAGATGATTCTGGAGGCCATTCGCAAAGGAACGACCGCCGAGCGGATTGCCGAAGTCTTGAGCGTCAACGTTGGACACATCCGCGAGCGCCAGCGTTTGCTGCGGGGAATTGCGCCGGAAGTCGCTGAGATGCTGAAAACGCGAATGGTCAGTCAGGCGGTCTTTCGTGTGCTGCGCAAGATGAAGCCTATGCGCCAGATCGAATTAGTCGAGATGATGATGTCCGCTAACTGTTTTACTGGCCGCTACGCCGAAATGGTCTTGGCCGCAACGCGTCCTGAACAGCTGGTCGAGGCAAAGAAAGTCAGTGAGGGCGTGACTGCTGAAGACATTGCACGCATGGAGCGAGAGATGGAAAAGCTCTACCACGACTACCGGTTGGTTGAAGACACCCTTGGCGAAACCATGCTGGTACTCGTGGTTGCCAAGGGCTATGTGTCTCGCATGCTGCGCAATCAGACTATCGCAGCTTACCTGGAGCGCTTCGAGCCTGACCTGGTACGGGAGCTGGCGGGGGTTGTGGAGGCGGTCACCGCAGATGCTCGTAGTCTGGAGCGTGAATAGACCCATCTGCTGTGCTGGGTGGGAGGTCATCATTCGTTCTTAGGACCGATCGTCAATGCTATTTTGGCGAGGGCATGGACTCTGGCTGAAATCGCGGCTTCGTCCCACGCAGAGCTAGCAATCAGTGGGACATTGAGACCAAGGCCAGCATTGGCATCAGCTTGTCGCGTTTCGCCGCGAAATCGCAGTGTTGGGCCGTCCTATTGACGCTGAAGTTAAGCAGCGTCAAGTTGCCTAGCATTGGGATGCTCTCATGCCGTTCACGAATCAGGAGCTGCCAGGGCGTCAATGTAGCGCAAGAGCGCACTATCACTTCGATATCGACGCGTCGCTGTCGGCTGCCACGCTGTCATCTTTCAGCGGCCAGTGGGACGTTCCAACTGCGCGGCGAAATATGTTCTATACCAAGCGCTGATAGGTCTGGTACTTCTGGCTCTTCGCTTTTAACGGATAGCCGTAAACCGCTTTCGAGTTCCGTTAACAGCGAACAGGTTTTTGCGGTATCCAGCCGGTCTGGGTACAACGGTACGCTGACGCAGGCGTTACGGAATTCACCGATCCCCGTCAGCTGTAGTCGAACGTGATGAAGGATTGCGCTGGGTCGAAGGCAGCGTCCGTGACTCGCAGCGTTTGCCCATTGCGGCCCTTCATCGATCTTGCTATCGCCCAAAGGCTGCCGCTGAGAAAAACAGGATCGTGGTACGCCCTGATTATTTTTCTCACAAGCTCTCGCTCTCGGTGGTCGGGGTAATTTGGTAAATCGGCTAGCTAATCGAGTCAACTTGAAAGCGCTCAGTCGATGATGGCTGTATTGTTGGGACCTCTTTAAAAACGGGAGCTCGAGATGCGCTCAGCAAAGAAATCACCAGCCCAGCCAGCCGGATCCTTTTCTTGGATGCTGGAGCTGCTGAAAGAGCACTGCGGCTGGATTTCCGGGATCGTCGCCGCCATGGCCCCGATCGCAGGCATTGTCAATCTCGCGACTTACGCCCACTACATAGGTCGCCCAGATGTTTTCATGCCCTCGCTTGAGCTCGGGCCAGGACTGATTCTGCTTTGGCTTGCCTACATCCTGTTTTTCGTTTTGCTAATCGGTAGCATGTTGATCTCTTCATTGTTTCTGTCCTTCGGGCTGAGCGAGCTTCGGCCGAAGCCTCCGGCGGCCGCATCGATTGCTCGCATTTTGACAATAATCACCTCCGTCTCGATGTTCGCCGTTGTACTGCCGGTAGGCTATCAGGCTTATCACGGCGAGACCGCTAGTGCTGGGTGGGCACTACTAGTATTTGTAATCCCAGCACTATGCTCGTGGTTTTTCATCGCTGGGAATATTGATAAGGCTGAATCTCTAGGTCGCGTAATCAAGCGTTGGCAATGGCTTTGGGCTTGTGTTGCCTTTACCTTAGTAGTCGGCTTTGCTGCACTCTCCGGCATCTATCCCGCCTGGTTTGTGACTAAGTTCTATCAAGAGCGTGGAATAGCAGGGGGCGTGGCGGAAGCCGGGGCTTTCTGTGTCATCGCTATGGTCTTTTCTCTGGCTCCATCCATCGGTTACTACCAATTGGCATCCAAGGGCAGAGCAGCTCAGATCAGAGGAGCTGTTGGGGGGCTCGTTGTGTTCCTGGCTGTGCTGATGCTGATGGTTCCGACCTTGTTGACTTTTCCGTCGGTGTTTGCGGTTAAGTTTCTCGGCATCAGTGATCGGCAGATCAATCGGTATCTTGTTACCAATACTGAGTATCCCGCCGATAACCTGGATGCGAAACTCTGGTCGCTGTCACCTAGCATGGAGCGTAAGTACCTCATAGAGGGTATTGCGCTTTATCGCTACGGTTCAATTGTGCTCCTATGTCCGTCTAACCTTGCGGGGATAACGGAGAAGGAGCTTGATCAGCATACAGGTCAGTGCATCCCGTTTGCCAAAAGTGAAGTGAAGCAACTTGATGAGGTGCCGCAGTCGCCGTGATCTATCTTAAAGGGCAAAAGCAGTGCCCCGTCGCTGGCAGCTTTCGACACATAGCTGCCCTTCATCACGGGCAGCTAACGGTCAAAAGCAGACGTTGAGTTTCTTGCCGAGCCTAAACAGCGAGTCGAATCTCTGCGCTTTATTGTAAGTTTGCTGGGCCAAAAGTACCGGTTATTTTCCAAACCGTAGATTGATGCTCTTCAAATTTCCCGCCCAAATCTAATCCGGTGCCCTTTATGGTAGCTTTGAAACCAGCATTCAACCCGTAATCATCCGAGTACGTTAGTGACAAATTGAAATTCTTTAATCCGTTGTTTACGCGAGCGGTGGCAACAGCTTGCCAAAGGGCTTCATGAGGGTACCAAGTCAGATTCTCAGGAATTGACGGTGCGTCATGCCCTGTCAGTTTTGCATCAAAAATAATTGCGGAGTTCTCTGCTCCCTTTTTGCCGACGCCGACCGATGCAGAATCTCCAGTTGGGGTTGTAACGCCGAGGCCTGCTGAAAATTCTTGATCCCAGCCGCTGACATGCTCAACCTTGATTTCATTAGCGCCAAGGCTCGATAGAAGCGTTATCACCTCTGCAAACTTATGTTCGAACGCCTGACGGTGAAACGAGCTAGCAGTGTAGTACATCAGAGGATTTGCTGGATGCTGAGCGTAAACAACATTTTCTCGCGGATGACCTGGCGGAAAAATAAGATTCATTTTCTTAGATTCTGAATAGCTGAGAGTGGTGAGATCAGCCCCTTTATCCAAAGCCTCCATAATTGTTTTAATGAGATCTACGGCTTGCTTGCCGAGAGTGATGGCGAATGGCTCTCCATAAAAAGAGAACACTGAATTAGCGATCTTCTGTACGAAAGTTTCTTCAGGCGCTACTTGTGCCATCTGGACTTCGCGCATTGCTTCAGCTGTTTTATCCGGGACCACGACAATCAGTCTATGGCCAATTTCGTAGCTGTCATCCATGAGGATTTCGATACTCTAAGTAGATTGATAAATGGTGGTTTCCAGAGCCTACTCGATTTGGAAAGGAACTCCAACTGCGAGCTGGTTGATCTCTACCTGATCTATTCGCTGGTACGCCTATGACATGGATGACATTTTGAGCCGATGCTGTCAGCTTTTGGCCGCGAGCGGTCCTAGGCGAAGGGCAGTTATGGGTCGAATCGCGACGGTCATACCTCGACCGTCGCTGGACGCTGTCAGACCTCCGTCTGCTCTGCCATCTCCAATGCGTCATCGACTTCAATGCCCAGGTATCGCACAGTGCTTTCAAGCTTTGTATGGCCGAGCAGGAGCTGAACTGCTCTCAGGTTCTTTGTCCTGCGATAGATCAGCGATGCCTTTGTACGTCTCATCGTGTGGGTGCCGTACATAGCAGGATCTAGCCCAATAGACTTTATCCACGCTTTGACGATTCGGGCGTACTGCCGGGTGGAGAGATGCACTGAGGCGTGTAGCCGGCTTGGGAAAAGACAATCCTCGCTGTGGAGTTGGGCTTGATGTATCCAGGACTGTAGGGCCAGCCGCGTTTGCTCTGTAATTTCAAACTGTACGGGACGTTGGGTTTTCTGCTACATCACTATCGCCCGCGATGACACGTGCTCCCCATGAGCAACGTCGCGTACGCGAAGCTTGGTCAGATCGCAGGCTCGTAGCTTGCTATCGATGGCCAGATCGAAAAGGGCTAAATCACGAGTTTCCTCCGCGATTTGGAGCCTCACCCGAATGGCCCAGATATCTTTCAGTCGGAGCGGAGCTTTCTGCCCGACCAATTTTCCTTTGTTCCAAGGCTGATGGCTGCTGGTCGTAATGGCGTTCATGGCTTGTCCTCCATGTGAAGTAGGACAAGGATGGTTAACCCAATCCAGAGGCGCTAACCGACCCATTGCTGCCCTTAGAGGAGGACAGCTATAGGCCATAAGCCGATCAACCCTCCTGGGCATGTACCCGATGGGTAGTGTTTCAACACTGTATCGAGCTGCCATTGCTACTCATCTCAGTGAGGATCTGGGGCTTTGAGTCACTGCCACGTTGCCCTAAAATTGATCGTTCAACTCCTTACGGAAGACCACCATGAAATTAGTAAGCAGCGGACGCTTCGACGACTATCAACAAGAAATGTCACGTCGGATCATCGAAGAAATCCGACGCGCCTTGGAGCGCACAGGAGCTCCAGACGATTTGGCTCGTGATCTAACCTACGATATTGCGTTTGGGATAACATCTTTGATCGACGGAGTTTCAGATTTGAGTGTAAATGCTGAGAACGTGAACCCGGTGTTGACATTCTCCACCCGAGAGAATGAACTTGAGTTCGCTGGCGGCAACTCTTGGATGCATGAGTATGTCGCCAAACTGATTGCTGAGTCGTTTTCAGAAGCCAAGCAGTGACGTACGCGCAACCGGCCTGAACGGCGCAAGCAGCAAACGTGTTGAAAACTGCCAGTCATAACTGGCAGCTATCGACCCAGAGCGGTCTCTCGCCTAGGGCAGAGATCGACCCAAAAGCTGCCGTTGTCGGAGGAAGCTCACGGCCAGGAGCGGTCATTTGCCGCCAGATTCTTTCCCTTCAAGAAAACTGGTCGTACCGGAATGCACATCCAGCAAGTACGCCAGTTGGTTGATAATCTCCGCTCCAGCCTCGACTGCGACCGCGCTCAGAAATCAGATGTAGGTTCTTTCTGGCCCGCGACGACACCACATACATGAGCTTTTTTGCCGTCTCGGCTTGGTTCGGATCACTGAAGTGGGGAACCATCCCTTCTAGCAGGCCATAGGCGATCACTGCGTCATACTCGGCACCCTTGACCCCGTGGATCGTCGATACGGTGACACCAGTGCGGTTCGCAAAGACCTTCCTAAACATCGCCAATTCAGCAATCGCCTCAGCGCCTTCCTTGATAAGTTTATCGATGCGCTTCTGCGAGCATTCGAAGAAAGCGTCGTGATGCTCTTGGAGTGCTGCACAGCTGCGGCGATCGATCTCGAAAGTGGAACATAGCTGGTCGAAGAACGCCCGGAGGTAGACCAGGCCATCGGTTTCGGTGATGGTGATGGCGTTGCAGGCGCGCAGCAGTGTCTTGCGGTCCAAACCTGGAACCTCGACGCCCGCATCACTGAGGCCGGCGATTACCTCTCCCGCCCATCGCGTTCGGCGTACATACAGCTGTGGAGACGCCTCAGTCAGAATGATCCGGGCGAGCTTGTACCAGAAATTGTCAATGTCGCGCGCAAACGGCACCATGCCCGGTCCATCGAACGAATAGGTTGGAAGCGCTGCGACCAGCCGGCGTGTCATGCTTGCGAGATGGACCCACCAAGGCGCAACGATGCAAACCTCATGCTGAGCGATCCCCAGCGTTTCGACGTTGAATTTGATGAGCCTTACAAGCTCTTCCTCCAGCGCGTCGCGGTGCGTCTGGTGATCGAACGACACAACGCTCGCGTAGTCCTTGTCTTTTCCCACCGCCTCGACCTTCGAAGGGAAGACGTTGTAGTTGCCGAAATAGCTCACAATGCGCGATGACGACCGGTAATTGTCTGATAGCTCCATTTCCTTGAAGGCGATGCCGCACTGCCTCCCAAAGTCCGCCGCCGTGATCGCATAGCCGCCAAGCGAGCCATAGATTGCCTGATTAGGGTCGCCTACAACAAAGGCGGAGGCACCGCCTTTAGACGCTTTCAGGATCGATGCGAGGATCGCATATTGAATTTCCCGCGTATCCTGAAACTCATCGAGGAGCACGCATTCGAAGATCGAGCCGAGCAGCACGCTGATCGAGGGATTCTTCTCGATGAGTTGATAGGCGTAGAAAAGGATCAGCTCAAAATCGACCTGCCGCTCGGCATCAAGCGCCTTCCAATATGCCTCCAAAACTCCCTCAATTGCTTGATGCTTGTCGGTCTTGTTGCATGTCAGGACATAGCCGTTCGGCGTGAAATAATATGCGCAGTCGAAGCTGCTGAGCTTAGTGCCCTGCACCGCGCTGCAGAGCTCCTCCTGCATTAGTTCGGTGTCATGGGAATTGATTACCCGGAAACCGTGCTTTAGCGCCGAATGATAAATTCCGTAGGGCTTTAAGATCCATTCGAGGCAGAAGGAGTGGATCGTTCCAATCCAAAGTTGGCTCGTATCGACGCCAAGCTGCTCGATACGCTCGTGAATTTCATCCGCAGCCCTGTGCGTGTAGGTGATCGCGACGACGCGTTTTTTGTCCGACTTAAGCTCCGACAACAGGCGGGCGATCTTGTAGGTGAGGGTCCTCGTTTTACCGCTCCCCGGGCAAGCAACGAGGAAGACGCTGCCTGGATGCTCGATGGCTGCGACTTGGGCGTCGTTCAGATCCTTCCTGTCCCAGACAAACATTCTAGAAACTCGCCAGGATCGTGTTGATGCCGTCTGCAGGAAACGCCTGTAGCATTTCGGCGCGGACCCCTGCAAAGTCGATCTCGCCGCGATGGTAGCGTCTAATTTGCGCGCGCATTGCGTCAATGTCCCCTGATGCGTGTAGTTGCGACGCGGCAAGGACCGAGAGCCGATAGTCCAACACACGCGCCCATGTCTGGATGGATACTGGGATATGCGCTTGGAAGATCGCGTCGAGGATGTAATCCGGAATGACAGTTTCAGGCGTGATCATTCGCCCCAGGATGATGGCGAACCACCCCTTTCCGGCGTAACGTGCCATTGTCAGAACGCGCGTCCCAAAACGTGCGATGTCGCCTGATTCCAGCTCGATTTTAGACGCCGCGATAGTGCCGCTATCTTTATAGATTTCGCTCAGCACCGAAACGACAGTGCTGACATTGCCGGCGGAGACGAAGTCGACCTCGAAAGTGTGGTCGGCGAAGTGCGCTGTCAGCCAGGGATTCCCGTCACACAACTCTTTGAGCGCGGCCTCGCGCCGTAGTCCAGCGATTTGTGACCCCAGTGCCTTCTTCTTTGCGGCCGCCTCATCCTCACTGTCGAGTATGTCCTTGGTCGTATCGATAAACGCGCGGTCAAGGTCGGTGATGATCGCGCAGCGCTTGCGGATGCGTTCGTTGTGGAAAAGCACTGCCACATTCTCGAAGCCGGTGCTGCGGATATTGATCAAGCTAATCCCCAGTTCGTCCAGGCTGAGCCCGAACACCTTTTTAACGAGGATAGGGATGAGAATCTCCTCGGCGTCGCCCTCGACCAGCACCACGCTCTTGGCGAAGAGGAGATTGCTGCGGACCGCATCGAGGTAGCGCTGGATATTGCCAATCTGGATGGGGTCAAGTCCCGCAGATGGCTGGAACACCTCGCATCGTCCGTCCTGCCGACCGAGGATGTTGATGTTCACGACGTTGTTCACTTCGGATATGTGGGTCGAATGGGTCGAATAGATGATCTGGGTGTCATCAAAGTTCAGCCGGTCGAACAGTGTTTTCTGGATATGCGTGTGGATGTGCGCCTCCGGCTCCTCTATCACGAGGAAATTGGCGAAGGACTCTTTCTGCTTCTGATATTTGAACTCGAGCAGCTTCAGCGTCAGATAGATCAGGTTTGCACCGCCCAGGCTCAGCTCGTGAATCGCGCCCTCATATTCTTCCTCGCTCTCGCCCACAAACAGCTTGAGCGACTGGAACAGGCGGTCGGCCTCGTCGGACAGATCCGAGCGGATCGAAAGTGATCGCGGGGAGTAGGTCTCGCCTGCCGCATCGGTGATGGTGTCGCGGATATCGGTGCGGATGGTTCCTACATCTGGTAGGCCCTCGATTGCATCATTGAGCCCTTTGACGAGCGCGGTGATTGGTTCGAAGCTCTGCGGATCGATCTCACCGCTTCGACACTTGAGCAGAGTTAGGAGGGGGTTAGTGCGGTTGTTCTGGAAGTCGGAGACCACATCGCGCAGTGCTTGCACGAAGGTGAAGCAGACTTCGCGCGAGATCGAGAGCATGCCCGGGATGACGCCCCCGATAGCCGGGTTCGTCAGTTCTTGGGGAAATATTACCGCGTCGAAGTCGCCAGCCAGTTGCTTATAGGTTTCGGGATCGAGAAAATTTGCGGTGCTCTTGCCGGTAAAGATCGTTTCATAATCCAAAATGGTGATCTTCGAACGTGCCTCAGCAAGTCCTACCATATCACCGACGGGAAGGTCGGCCAGGGTCCGTCGGACTGCCGCCTTGGGGCGGAAAATAAGGTTGTAGGTCGCCTTGCCGATCGCACCGTTGGCGATGTTACCGGTCCCATGGAGAAAGAGGGACTGAATCGCCTCGTCTTGGGATACCTCATCGAACTCGAGGCTAATGACTATCCAGTGACCGCGCCAGTCGCGAAGGCCCCGGTGGAAGTCCTTCTCATCGAGCCTATATGCCGCGCGCAGCAGCGTGTCGTCGAGCAAAAGACGCAACGCACGGAACAGGTTTGTCTTGCCTGATCCGTTCTCGCCGATGATCGTGTTAACGCCCTTGTTGAAAACTACATTCGCGCATTCAAAATTCCGGTAGTTGACGAGTTGTAACCTTGAAATATGCACGAATAACGTCCCCTGTTTAGCCGTAGCTCGTTATTTTAGCCTGCCCAATCGAGCTGGAGCATTCTACGCTCCCGTGGCTTGGTGGTGGAGATACGGCTCAATCGCTCAGCATAGCATCGGCCAAATTCTGCATTGTGTGCGAAACACAAGCGTCACCGGCCCTGCAAATGCTGCAGTCCCTGCGATGTCGAACGGGAGTAATTGGGCAGACCACGATACTGATGCTGACGGGGAAGCCCAAAACTGACTCTCCTGCCAGTGAGCGGCTGCTATTGACCGTTCGCTTCCCTCAGCGAAAGGCAGCTGTGGGTCGAAAGCGGCCACCGCACGACCAGACACTTCCCGAGCAACTGTCACTCAATGAGTAGTTCCGCCGCCCTTGCCCAAGGCTCTCATCTGGTAGTCGGTTACAGCCTGGAACAGAGATTCAGCAATCAGACGCAATCTTTCCGCTTCGATTGCAGGGACACCTGTATCCTAAGCTTCGTGGTAGCGACGCATTCCCTCAACGGCTCCGGTGTACGCCGGGTGGCCTGGCGGCAAGATCTCGGGCAGACACTGGATGGACGCAACACATTTCCTGACTCGTAACTAACCAGGGTAAGGACCAATATGAACGTGTTCGCTTAGATCCTGAAGCGGATCATAAAAACCATCGGCATTAGCGGTTTGATGAAGGCGATGTCGGCCCAAAAACTCCTTGTATACCATTTCGAGACAGTTAAACCGCGCGGACGCGCTTCAAGTCATAGAGGAGCAGCCATAACATTGATGATGCCGTCGTCCAGCCAACGAGTGACGATGCCCGAAAAGTCCACGCTCACGGGTGTTTTACACACTTTGCCCCCTAAACATACTGAAGGTCTATCGCATCCTTGATTTTTTTATGAAGCACACTCTGGGACAGATCATATTTCTCAGCGGACAAATTATGCAATTCGGAGCACGCGGTTTTGTTCAGTACTTTAAATATAAATATGCTGGTGTTTACTGACCACATCTGCATATACTCAATGCACTTCTTGTAACGTTCGCACAAATCAAGTATGAATATCAGGTCTTCTGACTCGCGAATTGTGTAGTACTCATCTTCTCTACCGACCAGCCAGGACGTAGATTGATGGGCTGGGTGCACGACTTGGCATAATTCAGCATATAGATCTTTGAAAGGAAGATCAACGCTATCCAGCTGGGATATATAATAGCGTGCAGTTTTTGCTTCGTGACTCTTGGGGGCCGATTCGAGTTTATTTAACTTTCGCGCATAGCTGAAGTGAATTAAGCAATCTTCCAGCTCCTCGCTCACGGCCCTCTTTAAAGCAGGGCGACGCAAAAGCGCCTCTTCAATATACTTTAATACTTGCGCTAAAGTTAGAGGCACGCCTCCCAATGCATCGTATGTATCCGCCGTGCATTCTAGAAGACCTCTCAGGCCAGAGCAAAAGGCGATATAGTTCGGCTTGGTTACGGAGCTATCATAACAAAGCTCATACCACTTGCTATAGCGGATCAAATTCGATGTCGCGGCCCAATGCGAGCGATTCAAAATCTCAAGCCAATACACATAGTTCGCTTCGACCTCGTCAAGCAGCTCAAAATCATCTATGGATATAAATTGATATTTTTTGTTATAAGAGTCTGCTAGCAGTTTCTGGACGATAGGCGGAAATATTTCACCAGCCTTCCCAAAAAAATCTCTAACTTCTTTTTTCACAACCCCTCCTTTATACAGATAAAGCAGACTTCTTAGTCAATATTGAACGTCTGTTGACAGGAGCATAATACTTTGCATCAAGGCGATTTGCCACTACCCAAATTCCGATGATCTCTCTCCTTGAATAAATAGCGCTTCCAGAAGGCCGCCCAGGGTCGAAACGGTCATCCACGACCGGCAGCTTTCGACCCCAAAGCAGTCATTTGTTCGTCGAGGAATCAAATGCGATTTGAGGAAAATGCAAGACTGCTCGCTCATGGCGATCTGTCTAGGTAGGAGGTCGCACCACATGAAAGCCGCCCTCGCAAAAATCTGCATTATTGGCCAATGATCGATAAAGCTTTGCGAGCCAATAATTAGGACCCGATAACTCCTCAAAATCCTCCGCTTTCTCAAGAAGCTTCTCAGCAACACGCTCGGCGTCTCCGTCCCCGCCATAAGCGCGGCGAAGGCTGGGATACTGCTCACCCAAATGCTCTAGACCCATCCGCCTATACCGATCGGCAAGATTAAGCTTTTTATAATGCCCCTGTAGATGCTGGAATGTGCGAATCGCCATCCCGGCAGGTCGGGATAGCCGATATGATAGGATCAGTGCATCGTCTTGCATTCGAGTTTGTACCATAAGAAACTCTAGCTCTGGGATCACGTCGTAATATGGATGCAGGAATATGCGTACGTTTGTTTCTTTGTCCAGAATTAGGTCTCGTTTACTGGTATTGCAAGCCGCGCAACAGGGGACAAGGTTGTTAGGAAACACCGAGTACTCGGGATAATGTTCTTTGGGTAAATAGTGGTCAAGTGTGGAAGTCTCGCCAATACCGCAGAACGGGCACCTAGCAACCGACGTCCTTTTTAAGAGGTCAGCGCGAAGCGTAGTCATCGGGCCAGTTTCTACATTATAAGCGTGACGCATCGCTTCCTTCTGCAGGTCGGTTAGGAGTGCAGCGTCCAGTCCTCCAATATTCGGCGCTGTATCGTGGTAGCTTTGATATGCGGAGACTATCTTCTTGCGAGCTGCCTGCATTCTACGCTGTCGGGGTTGATGTTTAGCTAGAGCAATCTCATCGAATATGTCCATCGCGTCCACGGGTAGCAGTGGTATCGAGCGCATTCACTACTCCTCCATCTCATCGCGAATGCTCAAAATATAAGAGCGTGCGGCGAAGCCGAGCTTCCGGCCGAACAATTCCTCGATTTCGTCCAATGAATGTCGAAGCGCGAGCATGTTAAGTGTTTCGTGCCAATCAGTAGAGCCGTCGCCGAGATTGAAAACTTCTTGGGTTATCACTCCAATGCTCTCTGCAAAAGTCTCCACGCTCGGCTCTACAACTCGGGTTTGGTCGGCAACTCGGCGCAGTACCTGGACGTATTTTGCAGGGGTTTCCTGGAGTACCACAGGCGAGTGGCTGGCGATAATTGCATACCCATCAAAGGCATCGAGACATGCGCGCACACTCTTGAGGAACGCTGCTAGCAATGGTGGATGAAGGTGAGTTTCAGGCTCGTCGATGAGTACCAATGTAGGTTCCGAACCTGAGATGTGCGCTGTGAGCTCGGTGACAATTTTAAGGACAACCTTGTGACCGCTGCTCAAGCCGCGAAAGAGCTCGCGGAGCTCTTCATCTTCTCGGTTGGCGTAAATCTGTGTGAGGCCAATACGCTGGAACGATGGATCTCGTAGGAGCGGCTTGAGTACTTCTAGGAAGTCGTCCAAGCGATCAGCTTCGTGCACACGTTCCAGTGCAGACAGAAACTCTGATTCGATTTCCGTTGGCGTTCGCAGTCGGTAGGCATGCTCTCCTTTCAGCGTACTGTCGTCCGATCTTTCTCGTAAACCGCAATACACATACCCAAATATCTCTCCACGGTTGTGGAGACGTTCCTTTTCAATATCTGTACGACCTGGAATAACAAAGGTATCAAACGCGCTATAGGAGACTACGACCACTGTCTTGAATGGAGGCGCACTCCCAACAAACCTCCCTGCTGCATTTTTTAGAATATCCTCTTTGGTCCCGTAACCATATCCGCTCGCCACAATCGCCAAGTTCGAGAGTAGTCTTGTTTTGCCCGTGCCATTGTAACCAATCAGAGCGTTTATCCGGTTAGGTAGGCGGCCACGCCGCCTAAAATCGAAATCGATATTGAAGTTGTTCGAGTGAGGCGCTACACGCGTTTTGAATTTGACTTTAAAGCCAGTCCTGCGCTTCTCCGCCAAGGTAGTTCTGCGCAACAATCGTGCGGCGTCGCTTAAGGTCCGCTCGGCTCCACCAAAGCGCAGAAGTGAGACGCGGTAAGCTTCGCAGTCCTCGACACTAGCCTTGACCTCGTCATCGAAAGCGACATCTCTGATGCCTTTGAGATATGGTTCGAATATGGTACGTCCGAGCTTGAAGAGCGTCTCGTAATAATTAAGGTCACCACCCAAGGATGCATGTCCTTCGGGCAACTCCTTAAACGGTTGCTTGGGCATTTCGGTATAGCCGCTTGCTCGACCAAGCTCAATGATCTTTATGCTGCCCAAGTCGAAGCTTTCATCTGCCGACTGATGCAACGTGACGTGGAACGTGGACTTATAGCCGTAATCATCCCAGTTATCCTGAACAAGAACAGCATGCGGGTATTGATCGATCGCCGGGTAGCCCCCAGTCCTGAATTTAACGACGAACCTCATGCGTCTCTAATCCCCTAATGTTTGAAACGTTTTCGCCGACGCCCTGATCACCTCATTCATGAGCGTAATGTGTGCTTCTGAGCACATACGGCGCGCGTGGTCTCAGCCTCTCGGTTTGGCACCCGTTTCCTTGCCCGTTTAAAACTCCGGCGACACTCTATCTTTACCATCACCGCCTAACAACTAGACCTGCGCCCTATGAGCATGGAGAAGAAGACTGCAGGTCGGCTTCTGCAAGCTAAGGCCACCCGGCTTGCTGGTCAAATTCGACGGAAAAAAAGGTTCAAGCCAAATGTGAACAGACGGGCAAATGCGCACACGGGGGGGAGGTGGAGTGCAGATGCTCAACTGCGCTATCAATGATGGGGGCTCATCGAATAAGACGTCCCAAGCGGTTATCTAAGGTGAAGACGGAGGCCAGACAGTTGGCTACACCTTCTCGCCCGATCTGCTCATTATCAACAGTCACGTCCAGCATGCGACTGCTGGGCCAGCCCTGCGGCGTAGCTTGCTAGCGAGCAGCAGTATCCCTCTCAAAAGCGTCTTCTGAGGCGGCGAGGCTCGACTCTCTTCAGAATCTAAACCATGATTCTTCTTGTCTAACCCCAGTGGGCTCGCCGATAACCTAGGCTGACGGCTTGCGCGGACGGCGAAGGGCCAGCCCGGTATACTTCCGCTGAATTTGTCGCATATTTTTTGCACCGGTCCCGTTCATCACCTTTGGCGAAAAGGCCTCATATGCCACTTTGACTAACGTTGGGTCCAAATCCTGTGCTTGGTCTGAACAAAAAATCTGGAATTCACATTCAACGAGGCAACCGCCATGCCCATTGCTGACCAGGATCGCGCTGCTTCTGTAGAGGTGTTTACGCGCAGTGCAGACAATTCTGCTTTGTACTCAGCTCTAACCGAAGCCGTTGGAATTAGCGATATAGGTGAAAAGGCGGGTTACGATTCAGGGCCCGACTACCGCTTGATTCGCATCGACCGTCGGCTTGATGTGACAAGTGATCGAGAGTTTGAGATCGCCCTGATCGACGACCTTGAATTGTCTGTGGCTTACTATGCCAAGGTGACCCTACTGCCGTCTCTTGACGCGAATAGCCGGCCTGTCGCACGCCATCAGTTCTGGCGATCGGCGAACATGCGCCACTCCCCAATGCTTCGTGATATTTCGCAAAAGCTTCTTTTCAGCTATATCGTTCGCAATTATGACCTCCTTATCATGGAGGATTCTGCCTCGAACGAGGGGAAATTTTATTGGCTACGTCAGGTATCACGTGCGATAGAGCTAGGCCTTCACGTTTACGCCTCCGACGTTATCACACAGGCGCTTAAGCCCCTTTCAACGCAGCGCGCGCTGAACGATATGCAGAACCAGGCTTGGTTTTGCACCGACCCACTTTCTCTGCGAGCCCTCATCTCAATCTATCCTTTAGATATCAATAAGCATGGCCCCTAATGCCCACCAGAACGGGCTGCTGGCACGCGATTCAGTGCATAGGCATCCACAAAAGCTTGGGCCGGTTTATCTATAGCCTCAGTTCTTTCGCGGCTTATCGAGACCCATGCCGGCGCTGCTTTCATCTTGTTTAAGCCTGTCGATATAGTCGCTAGTGATACCAGCATCTTCAAGTTTTCGATTAAGGATGATTATTAATGAGTCGGCTTCGGCGAGCAGTTGAAGAGCGATGTCTCGCTGCTTTTTCATTAATGATAGTTTTTGCTTTGAACTTGAGCAGCGTTTAGCAATTTTATAATTTGGATTTGATTTGGATTGCCCTGCTTGTTTGGATTTATTCCAGTTCTGAATATCCTGTATCAAATCAGGGAATCTGCTTTTTTTAAGCGCACTAGAATCCAACCCCGCTTCACGGGCTATGTTGTTTTGCGTTACTGCAGATCCGTTAGGTATGTTGATTGGCGTATTAGATTTAAGCCTTTCAAAAGCAGCGCGAAAACGAGCCTCTGCGTTGATGCTATCTTTTAGTGACATTAAGATAAGTCTCCACCGATGCAAGTTGTAACTCTAATGAGCTTTTTAACGGAGATTTGTCGGGAACATCTTTTAATCGATCCTTAAGAGCTATAGCAAGAGTCTCGATGATGGGTCGTTTGCTATTGTCAATTAACAGGTTTTCGCATGAATGCTTAGTGTCAGTTCCTGCGCACTTAGCAACATAGTCGATTCCACCGTATGGACACGGAATTGAGCTTGTGCAAATACCCATGAGGATATTTCTGCACGAAATCGTACCCTTTTCAATAGCTTGGACGATTTCCATATGAGTTGCGGATTTAATTGAGGCAAGGATTTGTGTTTTTCTCTTGTCGCCGTGAGGACTTATATATCTGTCCAGTTCTAGCAGCCTGAATTGAATTGCGATTGCTTCATACATTCCTTTTATATAAGCTGCTTTAACGTCGTCGCTTATTTCAAGATTTACATGATGGAAGCCTTGGCCGTAGTATCTCGACATCCACGGGGAAGTATGCTTTAGCTCGTATTGAAGGGAAGCTTCGCTTACTAGGCCAGAAGCATTCATGTTTACAGCGCCTGTCCGGCGAAGCTGATGCCACGCGATCGGCCATACTGAATTTACACCAAAAATTTCGGGGTTGAGTGAAGGTGTTACAAGTTTGGCTAGCTCTAAGTCGTTGGAGTTAATTCTTAGTTCTTCTTTATCAAATAGCTTTGGGAATTTAACTGTTACTAGATTATAGGATCCCAGCATTGGTCGCGCTGACGGGGGTAGATCTATATATTGATGCAAAGAATGCCAAGGTTCAATTGCCCTTGTTATAAGGTACGGGTTGTTTGTGTCTGCTGGACTTAGTACTGCTCCGAGCCTAATGGCAAGCTTTGTGCGAAGATTAGCTATCACTTCAAGCATAGTGATAGCTGATGCGGTGCTGGCTGATGTTATCCAGCACGCATTATTGTCCGACAGCGTCTTGGTGGTGCATCCTCTAATTGTGGGTATGTCCAAGCCTAGTCTCTCGTCGCGCTCAATTGCAAAGCAGCCCAAACGGAGCGAACGTATTTCAGATAAGCGCATTAATGAAAAACTTGCGATGTATGCACAGCCGACTATAGTTGCCATGAGGAAATACATTCCCATAGCTTTTGGTCCGAGAAAGCTCAGATTGCCAAGCCACTTCTCCATGAGCTCAATGAGGTCGTGCTTCTCAAGAGTCACTTCAAATTTGCCTAATATAGTTATACCCTGAGGTGGGCTTCTGTCCTTGTCGTGATTGCGGAATGGATGTTGTCGACGCTTAAATCTTCGATTTGTACTGCTTAAACCATTCTGTTCATATGCTAATAACATGTACTCATAACAGTTGCAGATTTTCTCCATGTTTTCGAGGAAGTCGTCAATAAACTGCTTCAATCGTTGCGCCTGATATGCCCATATCCTAGGCGGCATATACGGTGTTTGTTTTGTGTCATGACGAGAGCAATAATTACTGAAATAGCTTATTTCATCTGGATTCAGTATGTAAAATCCTAAAAGGTCGCGATTATCCCAAATGTCATGGAAAAGAAATAGGTACAGGTTTCGATTGCAAGGCCTGGTGATTTTCGCTAGTTGCTCTATGAGTTTTGGATGTCCCGTCGCTTGAGAGGCCAGGATTTCAATTTTAGTGAAATGAGCCATCAATAGTCTAATGCAATCGAACCGTAGCGTAAGTGTGGAGATCGTTCTCACGCCATTTGACCCGTATAACCACATTGTGACCAGTTGCCGGAATAGGTTTGCGTTCTCCAAGCTTACGGCAGCAGTATCTTTTCGGTTTAGCCCATCTCCAAAATTTATTGTTTTTTTTCTGTTTGTCCATGGCGTGAGGTCCCATATGCTATCTCCATACAAGCTCACGGGTTGCCCGTCCGCGTCAACAATTACAGGGAAATCAACTTGTGGAGGCCACGTGGGTGGGATGTGATTGCGAATAACATCGATGCCGAGCACTGATTCGATACTGATTCCAACCAGCTTTCTGTTCATTTTGCGACCTCAAGTAACTTAATAAATCCGTCAAAAGCAGGATGGTATATGCCCTCTCTTGTCTGGTCGGTTGCTTCAGCGGCCCATTGGTCTTGGATTTCACCTCGAACTCGAAAGTCTTGAATTTTCTGATCTATTCGGTCTAATAAAGCTTTTGCTGGATGGTGAAAAATTGGATGACTTGGCGGGCAGTAACTATCAAGCTCAAGCTGTTTGCATAGTCTGTAACTGACGAGCGCAAAAATGTAGTCTTGTGAGTTGACGTCTCTATGATGAATACAGAACATACAGCCACCAGGATTGCTGCAATCAGGAACCGGCGCATTCGGCTGGCTACCTGTGATGAGTTCTGGATACTGCTCTACAGATGCGCATATGCCCGGAGCGGGGGTGGGATTTGTAGGGTCATAACGCTCATGGAACTTGGATATCTCCTGAGTTGCGGTTTTATAGCTCGGTATTTTGTAGTGTCTATAAAGCACATCTTCGGTATGTTGGTTTACCTCTGAGATAAGCTTAGGATCATGGCCACGCTCAAAAAACCAGCTGGTTCTTAGTTTGCGCAGAAGTGTTGGCGGTATGTAATTTACATTTAATTTCCGGCATATTATCCTGATATGCTGAAACGCAGTTTTGGGAGTTCCTCTATTTCCGCCGGCTCGCTTGTGGAAAGGAAATACTAGTTCATCTGTTTTGCAAGTTAAGCCATTGCGCCATGTCAGGTATTCTTTGAGGTGTGACAGATATTTTGGGAAAATTCTATAGATGGTTTCGCCGCCTCTCCTTGCCTTGAAGATTTTTATTGTTGCAGTGTCGCCTTTTGATGGCATGAATTTGAAGTCAGTTGTTTTCAAGTAATAAGCCTGAGAAAGGTTCATTCCGGTTTGAGAAATGAATATCAGGAGTTCTGCCTCAATTTTTAGATTTACTAGGACGGAACGTCTGTTTTTAAGAGGGGCGCCTGCTTCAACTTCTGCGCGACGCTTGAGGACTGGATTTCTTTCTCTGGGCGCTGAGCCTGGGCCCTGCGATTTCAAAGTGCTCAATTCTTTCAAGTACGGTAGGTAAAACGAGTTCCCGAGGACCTGAATTTCTACTGGTAAGGGTCCTCTTATAACTTGGAGGGTGAGCGGTTCGGCTAGCTGTCGAAGAAGCTGGCCGAAAGTTGTCAGGTTCTCTTGCGCGCGTTCAATTTCCGCAGATTTTTCAAAAGGATTTTTTTGAGGTATAGGTATTTTGATGTTGCGGTTTAATGAAGGCCCTAAGTTAAGGGCTCTCGACAAGACTCGTGCCGCCTGATGTGCAAGATCGTAAGCGGTTTTATGCTTGATCTCGTTATTGAGATAGCGGGCTATTAGATGATCAACCCATAGAATGAAGTTAGTTTCAAGATTTTTATGGGTTAGGGCGAAATCGCGGCTATCTGCCCATATATATAAGGATTGCAGCGCTAAGAATCTGCCTCTTATGGTTGAATCACTGGTGCCACCAACTACTTGGCTCGTGAAGTGGTCGTATAGTTTTTTTACCAGAGGGTAGCGTTCGGATATGGTGCGCAGCTCTGCGCGGCTAGGTTTAATATTATCATACGTGAATTTTTTCGCTTGACTGCCGCCCTTGAAGAGAAAGGGCCTGAATTCATATATCTTTTGATTGCTGCCTTTGTCTTTTATATGAATTTTTAATATGGGTATTTCATTGGCTCTCATCTGCTATATCGCCGTGTAGCATTGTCATAAAGAACGAATCCGCAGCTTTTTTCATGATGGCGTCTTTTTCAATAAATTTTATATATCGTATGGTTGTCGATTCATTTTTATGCAGCAGCGCCTCTTTCACTATCTGAAGGGCGAATTGCGCACCGTAGGGTAACGCTATTCTAGCCAGCTCGGTGGCAAATGTGCATCGGGTTTGATGAAAGTGAAAATTTTTGAAGCAGTATAGACCGCTTTCCAGCGCGCGCTTTCGTATTCTAAAAAGCTCTACATTAATAGCTTGGCTAAAATCGCTTCCCTCAGTCCCGTAGGGCTTACCGAATCGGGTCAAGAAGACTAGGTCTCTATCCATAGGGAGTGCTTTTGCTGCACGGCTCAATCGGCGTGAACTTAAGCAATAGTCCTCCATCAAACCTAGGTCTGTATGGCTAATGAAAGCTTGGCCATTCACCCCGAATTTCGTATGTACTGGCGGTTGAGCGCCCGGCCCTAAATTTATACGGCCGTATCCATCCAAGCTTGATTTTCGTGCTGCGTTATAGATGGTGCTGACACGTAGGTTGGAGATTGAACCAAATCTCATTCCTGTATTAAAACCAAGTCTGAGCATAAGGTAGAGTTCAATAGAGGCATGTTGCTCAACGAAATCCATAATGGTTTTTACATCGGCGTGGCTAACTGGAAGGAGGCCATCTTCCAGACATTCACCGATCGCAGGACTGCAAGGGATAGCGAGGTCCGAGCTTTTTTGGATTATTGTTCTTCTGTAGCCGAAAGAGTTCCTGATAAAAATTCCCACTTGCCTTTCATTCCAAAGCGGAATGCTGTCCGAAATGACTTTATTGCTTACCAGCCATTTATAGAGTCTTATTACAGCAGACATCCTATGTTGTGCTGTAGTCGGGGCTAAATTGCCTGAGTCGCGAGAGCGTATTAGGTCGCCACGATATCGTATAAGGCAGCGCTCGCTCTCTCTATCTGGAAAGTCCCACCAATTAATTTCATTTCTTTCGAGCCAGTTGGCGTAGGCATGAATGTGCTTCATCAAAGACCAAACCGTCTTGATACTAATGCTTGAACTTGCAATTGATTTAGCCCACACATTTGCTTCTCGCCACGGGCTAGCGTCACTCCAGATAATTTGAGGTAGCTGTGAAATGACTTTACTATTTTTCTCCGGGCGCCAGTCCATACCTCCTCCAGGAACAATGGTTGCTATGTGGCTGTTGAAATCGATGGACTCAAGGTATGCCATATCTCCTCCTGTCACATGTCCATGGACAACGTTAAGGCTAGCTCATCCCCCCTGTATGTAATGGGTACAAGGGCATGGGTTCATCGCCGCCACCAGCTGAAAGCGTGCCGGAAAGCGCACCTTGTCGCGGGCGCGGGCAATCACGATCTCGCCCGACTCCAGCGGCTCGCGCAGTACCTCCAGCACACGCCGCTCGAACTCTGGCAGCTCATCGAGAAACAGCACGCCATGGTGGGCGAGGGTGATTTC
>Ga0160437_1000278_pt1 | contig 28060 bp, 15 predicted proteins | sample HID1975I_E0MG_FD_108227 | JGI IMG/M metagenome (GOLD analysis project Ga0160437, IMG submission 108227) | Enriched soil microbial communities from UW Madison campus, WI, USA - HID1975I_E0 MG | ecosystem: Environmental > Terrestrial > Soil > Unclassified | place: USA: Madison, Wisconsin... | reverse complement strand
TGGCGTTCAAGGAGAACTGCCCGGACCTGCGCAACACCCGCGTGGTGGACATCATCCGCGAGCTCAAGAGCTACAACGTCGACGTCGACGTGCACGACCCCTGGGTCGCGCCCGCACACGCCGAAGCCGAGTACGGCCTGTCGCTGGTCGACAGTCCTGGACCGGGCGGCTACGACGCCGTGATCCTTGCCGTTGCGCACGAACGCTTCGTCGCCCTCGGCGCCGACGGCGTGCGCGCATTCGCCAAACCCGGCGCGGTGCTGTTCGACGTCAAGCGCGCGCTGCCGCGGGAGAGCGTCGACGGCTGCCTGTGAGCCACTGCAGGAGCGGCTTCGGCCGCGAGCTTGAAGCCCGGCAATCGCTGCAGCCACCTGCAGAAGCGCGCGGCTGAAGCCGCTCCTGCAAGGCATGTCCCGTGTCAGCCGCGCGTGACCCGTTAATCTTTGCCCCTCCCTCCACGCACTCGAAAACACGACCATGCGCATCCTCGTCACCGGCGCCGCCGGCTTCATCGGCTCGAAACTCAGCGAGCGCCTGCTGGCGCGCGGCGACCAGGTGCTGGGCTACGACAACCTCAACGACTACTACGACCCGCGGCTGAAGGACGCCAGGCTGGCGCGGCTGAACCCGCTGGACGGGTTCTCGTTCGTGCGCGCATCGCTGGAGGACCGCGCGGCGATGGACGCGGCGTTCTCCGACTTCAAGCCCGAGCGCGTGGTCAACCTGGCCGCGCAGGCCGGCGTGCGCTATTCGCTAGAAAACCCGCACGCCTACGTCGACAGCAACATCGTCGGCTTCATGAACATCCTCGAGGCCTGCCGCCACAACGGCGTCGGGCACCTGGTCTACGCCTCGTCCAGCTCGGTCTACGGCAACAACCGCAAGCTGCCGTTCGCGGTCGAGGACAGCGTCGACCATCCGGTAAGCATGTACGCGGCCACCAAGAAGGCCAACGAACTGATGGCGCACACCTACAGCCACCTGTTCGGCCTGCCGACGACCGGCCTGCGCTTCTTCACCGTCTACGGGCCATGGGGCCGGCCGGACATGGCGCTGTTCCTGTTCACGCGCAGGATCCTCGCCGGCGAGCCGATCGACGTGTTCAACCACGGCCACCACACCCGCGATTTCACCTACATCGACGACATCGTCGAAGGCGTGATCCGCACCCTCGACCGCGTGCCCGGGCCCGACCCGGACTACGACCCGCTCGCGCCCTCCCCGGCCACGTCCAGCGCGCCGTACCGCGTCTACAACATCGGCAACAACCGCCCGGTGGAGCTGCTGCGCTACATCGAGGTGCTCGAGGACTGCCTGGGCCGCAAGGCCGAAAAGAACCTGCTCCCGCTGCAGCCCGGCGACGTGCCCGACACCTACGCCGATGTCGTCGCCCTGCAGCGCGACACCGGCTACTCGCCGTCGACGCCGATCGAGACCGGCGTGGCGCGGTTCGTGGCGTGGTACCGGGAGTTCTACCGGGCGTAACGCCCGTTCACCTGCGCCGGCAGGGCCGGCGATCGCCTCCCGGAGAACCGACGCCCGGTTCGCGGCGCCGGGCCAGGTCGACCACGCCGCCGGCACCCGTCCGGTAGCCGCATGATCGCCACTCGCCGCCGCGTGTCCCGGTCGCGGCCGTATTTGCGTTGGAACACCTAGCAACCAGAGGTGACGACGCATGGAAATTCTCAAGCGGCTGACGACCATCTTCCTGTTCCTCGCGCTCGCCGCCTGCGCGACCGTAGGGGAATCCCCCACCGCACCGCCCGCCCAGACCGGCGCGGCCGTCGACGACTACCTGATCGGCGTCGACGACATCGTGCAGGTGACCGTCTGGCGCAACCCGGAACTGGGCATCACCGTGCCCGTGCGGCCGGACGGCAAGATTTCCGTGCCGCTGGTCGGCGACGTCGCGGCCGGCGGCCACACGCCGGCGCAGGTGGCCGCCGATATCCAGGAGAAGCTGGCCTCCTACGTCCGCGACCCGCAGGTCGCCGTGATCCTCACCGACCTGCGCAGCCACGAATACCTGTCGCGCGTACGCGTGACCGGCGCGGTGCGCACGCCGGTATCCATCCCGTACCGCCAGGGCATGACCGTGCTCGATGCGGTCCTGGCCGCCGGCGGCGTCACCGAGTTCGCCGCGCCCGACCGCTCGGACCTGTACCGCAAGTCGGACAACGGCGCCACCAAGTCCTACGCGGTGCGCCTCGACCGCATCCTCAACAAGGGCGACCTTGCGACCAACTACAAGGTCGCGCCGGGTGACGTCATCACCGTCCCGGAGCGCACGCTATGAGCAACCCCGCGTTGGAATGGTCGCCCACCGAGGCCCATCCGACGGCCACCGCATTGGCACTGGTGCCGGTGGTACGCCATGAACTGAAGCGGCACATCGTGCTGTATGCCGGCATCTTCACGGCGCTGGCGCTGCTCGCGCTCGCGATCGGCATGCTGCTGCCGAAGAAATACGCATCCACGACCACGATCCTGGTCGAGGAAAGCAACATCATCGCCCCGCTGATGGAAGGCCGCGCGGTCCCGACCAGCGTGGTCAACCGCGCCAGCATCGCGCGCGAGGTCGCCTTCAGCCGCAAGGTGATGAACGAAATCCTCAAGGCCGGCGGCTGGATGGACAGCCATCCCTCGCCGATCCAGCAGGACCGGCTGATGGAGGACATCAAGTCGCGCACGGTGATGGGCAATCCGCGCGAGAACCTGATCCAGATCCGCTACGTCGACTCCGACCCGGAGCGCGCCTACCGCGTCACCGAGCGTTTCGCCGACATGATCATCAGCGAAAGCCTGGCCACCAAGGAGCGCGAGAGCCGCCAGGCGTACGGCTTCATCAACCGCCAGGTCGCCGACTACCACAAGAAGCTCACCGACGCCGAGGCCAACCTGGAGAACTACCGCAACTCCAACCCCGACGCCCGCCCCGGCGTGGGCGCGGACGTCAACGCGCGCATCAGCGAACTGCGCCGGCAGGTCGAGATGTCCAAGCTGGAACTGATCGACCTGCACTCGGCGGAGGGCGCGATCAACCGCCAGCTCACCGGCGAAAGCGAGGTCAGCGTGATGCAGACCCGCGCCGGCCAGATCCGCGCACGCCTGGCGGACCTGCAGACCCAGCGCCAGCAGCTGCTGCTGACCTACACCGAGCAGCACCCGGACGTGGTCCGCGTGCAGCACCAGATGAACGACCTGCAGGAAGAGCTCAAGCACGAGGAATCCCGTCCGGTCGCATCGGGCACGGGCCAGCCGGCATCGATGGACGGCTCGGTGACGATCAACCCGCTGTACACCGAGCTGCGCAGCAAGCTGTCCGAGGCCCGCAGCCGCAGCGCGGCGGTCGCGTCGCGGATCTCGACCGCCGAGGGCCTGCTGCAGCAGGAGATGGAGCGCAACCGCCGCATCGCCGCGTCCGAAAGCACGCTCGCCGAACTGACCCGCGACTACGAGGTCAACCGCGACCTCTACCAGGACCTGCTCAAGCGCCGCGAGAACGCGCGCGTGTCGATGAACCTCGACGCCGAGCAGCGCGGCCTGAGCTTCCGCATCCAGGAACCGGCGACGATGCCGCTGCGTCCGGTCGGGCTGCGCCTGATGCACGTGGCCGGCGCCGGCCTGGGCGCCGCCTTCTTCGCCCCGCTGGTGCTGCTGCTGGGCGCGGTCAAGCTCGATCCGCGCGTGCGCTCGCCGCTGCAGATCGAACGCGAGGCCGCGCTGCCGGTGCTCGGCACGATGCCGATGTACGTCACCCCGCGCAAGCGCCGGATGATGCTGCGCCGCTTCGCCATGGCCATCGGCCTGCTCCTGATCGCGGTGGCCGCGTACGGCCTCGTCCTCGGCCTCAAACTGGTGCACGTCCTATGAACAACCCGATCGCGAACGAGGCCCTGCCGGACGACCGCGAGGACGACGACGCGCGCAAGGCGTCGCACCGCTCGATCGCCCGCATCTCCTGCGGACAGGCGCTGACGCCATCGCAACTGCGCGACCGCACGGTCATCTACCGCACCGACGTCGCACGCCCGGAGGTCGACGCCTTCCGCGACCTGCGCACCAAACTGCTGGCGATGGTCGACGGCAACTTCGTGACCCTGGTAGTCCCGGTCAGCCGCGGCTGCGGCGGCAGCTTCGTGGCGCGCAACCTCGCCGCGGCGATGGCCTTCGACGAGACCAAGAGCGCGCTGCTGATGGACTGCGACCTGCGCCAGCCGTCGCAGGACGCGACGATGCGCATCGAAATCCCGACCGGCGGCCTGACCGACTACCTGGAAGACCCGGAAGCCGACCTGTCCACCGTCCTGTACGACACCGGCGTGCCGCGCCTGCGGCTGCTGCCGGCCGGCCGGCCGCGCGAGACCGGCGCCGAATACTTCTCCACCTTCCGCATGCGGCTGCTCGTCGATTCGCTGCGCAGCCGCTACCCGGACCGCTACCTGGTGATCGACGGCCCGCCGGTGATCGGCTCGCCGGACGCGCGCATCCTTGCCGACCTCGCCGACGTCGTGGTCCTGGTCGCCGGCTACGGCCGCGACACGCCGGCGACGATCGCGCAGGCAGCCGGCAACTTCGATCCCGCGAAGTTCGCGGGAGTGCTGTTCAACGAAGGCGTCTAGGGGACACTTCCCATGGCCAAAGCTCCCGGTATCCCTGTGCGCTCCGCGCTCGCCGCGGCCGTGTTCGCACTGTTGCCCACGGCGGCCGGCGCGGCGCAGGTCAACTACGAAGTGGGCGTGGGGGTCCTGCAGAGCGACAACATCGGCCTGGCGTCCGGCAATGGCCAGGACGAGACGGTCGTGATGCCGCAGTTGCGATTCGACCTCCTGCAGACAGGCTCGCGCCTGTCGCTCAACGGCAGCGGCCAGTTGCAGTACCTGGACTACCAGGACAACACGTTCGACGACGACTTCCGCGGCGCGTTCTCCGGCCAGGCGCTGTGGACGCTGCTGCCGGAACGGCTGGAATGGACATTCGAGGACTACCTCAGCCGCCAGCCGGTGGACAACCTGGCGGTCTTCAGCCCGGACAACCAGCAGCAGACCAACCTGTTCGTCACCGGTCCCACCCTGTACCTGAGGCTCGGCAGCGGGACGCGCGCGCAGTTCGACCTGCGTTACAGCAACAGCTACGCCGAAGAGACCGATGCGTTCGACAGCGACCGCTACAACGCCGCCGCGCGGCTGGTCCGCGACCTGGCGACCAACCGCACCCTGAGCGCGAACATCGAGGCGACCCGGGTCAAGTACGACGACGCCCCGATCGACGTCGACTACACCCGCTACGACGGCTACGCCACCTATTCGAGCCGACTGCGCACGGTCGATTTCAGCATCGACCTGGGCTACTCGCGGCTCGAGTTCGAGCACCGCGCGGGCGACGAGTGGCTGCCGCTCGTGCGTGGCACCCTGGCCTGGCGGCCAACGGCGCGCAGCACGCTGGACGTTGCGGCCGGCTACGAATTCTCGGATGCGGCCGAAGACATGGTCACCAGCGTGATCGGCGGCGGACAGGTAGTGATCGACACACCGGGAAGCCCGCTCGTCCCGATAACGCCGGAGGTGTTCAAGCAGCGCCGGCTGGAGGCCGGATACGAGTACGCGGGCGAACGCCTTGGCCTGCAGGTGCGGCCGTTCTACCAGCGCGTGAGCTATGTCGACTCGCTCGCCCGGGACGAGGAAAGCTGGGGCGGCTACGCCTCGGTGTCCTGGAAACTGCGGCCGCGGCTCACGCTGGCCGCATCGGCGGCAACGCTTGACCGCAGCTTCGACCAGCTCTCGCGCCGGGACCGTGATTCGTCCGTCGGCGTTTCCCTCGAGAACCAGTTCACCCGCAACTGGAGCGCACGGATCGACCTGCAACGCCGCGAACGCGACAGCAGCGAACCCGGCCAGGATTACCAGGAAAATGTCGCCATTGTCAGCTTTGCCTATCGCCGTTGAGGCCGAGCCCGCAGCCGAGCCCGCATGCGAGTTGCAGACGCCGGCTCCCGCGCGGATCCGGCTGCTCCTGCTCACCGACACCTCGATCGCGTTCTCCGGCGGCAGCGAGCGCTTCCTGCGCAACCTCGTCACCCTGCTGCCGCGCGACCGTTACGACATCACGGTCGTGCAGCTCGACGCCGGCGGCTTTCCGGAATCGGAGAAGCACCATCTGGCCGACGGCGACGCGGCGCGGATCGTCCACCTGCCGGTCGAGGCGATCTATGGACGCGGCGGCCTGCGCGCGCTGCGGACGCTGCGATCGATGGTCGCTGGCGGCGGGTTCGACATCGTCCAGTCGCACCACGAGAAGTCCGACCTGATCAACGCGCTGCTGCCGCGCAGGCCGGGCTGCGTGCACATCTCCAATCGTCGCGACATGGGCTACAAGAAGAGCGCGAAGCTCAAGTGGCTGTTCCGCCACCTGAATCCGCGCTTCGACTGCGTAGTGGCGCCGTCGCAGCAGATCCTCGGCGAACTGGCCCGGAGCGAGGCGCTCGAAGCGGGGCGGATGCTGTGGATCCCCAACGGGGTGGACACGCAGCGCTTCCACCCCCGCCCGCCGCCCGCCCGGGCAGCGATCCGGCAATCACTGTCGCTGCAAGCCGATGCGCTGGTATTCGGCTGCGTGGCGCGCCTGACGCCGGAAAAACGGCACGTCGACCTGGTCGATGCATTCGCCCGGATGCGCGCGACCTTCCCGCAGGCCCGGCTGGTGCTGCTGGGCGACGGCCCGCTGCAGGGGGAAATCGAGGCTCGGGTGGCCAGCCTCGGCGTGGCCGGCGCGGTCCGGATGACCGGCATGCGTCCGGACGTCGAGGCGATCCTGCCAGCGCTCGACGTGGGCATGCTGGTGTCGTCCACCGAGGGCATGTCGAACGCCATCCTCGAAATGATGGCCAGCGGCCTGCCGATGATCGCCACCGACGTCGGCGGCAACCCCTCGCTCGTCGCGTCCGGCGCGACCGGCCTGCTGGTCCCGGCGCGTGCGCCCGGCCGGCTCGCCGAGGCGATGCTGGCCCTGGCCGCCGATCCGGCGCTGCGGCACCGCATGGGCGAGGCGGCGCGCCAGCGGGTGGAGCGCGAGTTCTCCCTCGCGGCGATGGTGCGTGCCTTCGACCAGGCCTACCGGCGGCTGGCGGACGTGGCCTGAGATGGCGACCGGCACGCCAGCGACCGTCCTGCAGCTGCGCTCCAGCGCCGGCATGTACGGCGCCGACCGCGTGGTGCTGGCGCTGGACGGCGCGCTGCGAAACGAGGGTGCACGCAGCGCCCTGCTGTGCATCCGCAACTACCTGCTCGACGCGCAGCCGCTGCACCAGGCGGCGGTTGCCGCGGGCAGCGACGCGATGCTGCTGCCCTGCCGCGGCCGCATCGACATGCGCACGGTCGATGCGCTGGTCGCGCTGGTCGATGCACGCGGCGCCGACATGCTGCACGTGCACGACTACAAGAGCGCCTTCTACGCCTGGCTGGCGGCGCGGCGGCGGCCTGGCGTGAAGCTGGTCGCCACCCTCCATGGCTGGGTGGAATCCTCGCGTGCGCTGCGCCTGTACACCACGCTGGAGCTCGCGTTGCTGCGCCGGTTCGACGCGCTGGCCGTGGTCTCCCGGCCGCAGGTCGAACGCCTGCTGCGCGCGGGCGTTCCACGGGACCGCATCCACCAGATCGACAACGGCATCGCGATGCCCGCGCCGGCGCCGGAACGCCCCGGGCTGCGGCGCGCGCTGGGCCTGGCGGGCCCCGGCCCCGTGCTTGCCGCGGTCGCGCGCCTGTCGCCGGAGAAGAACCTCGCCCAACTGGTATCCGCGTTCGCGGCCGCCTCCGCGGCGAGTCCCGGCGCCTGCCTGCTGGTGGTCGGCGACGGCCCCGACCGCGAGGCGCTGCAGGCGCTTGCCGGCGCGTCGGGCGCGGCCCACCGGATCGTCTTCGCCGGCCGCCGCGACGACATGGACGACATCTACCGGATCGTCGACGCGCTGGTGCTGCCGTCGCTGAGCGAGGGCATGCCGCTGGTGGTGCTGGAGGCGATGTCGCACGGGCTGCCGGTGATCGCCAGCGCCGTCGGCGAGGTGCCGCGCCTGCTGGCCGGCACGGAACACGGCGTCCTGCTGCGCCCGGGTGACGGCGCGCAGCTGCAGGCCGCGCTGCTGCAGGCGGTCACCCAGCCACCCGGCCACGATGCGCGCGCCGTCGACACGGTCCGCACCTGCTACTCGACCGCCGCGATGGCGGCGCGCTACCTCGACCTCTACCACTCGCTACAGGAACAGGACCATGACCGCAGGTCCGCCTGACAGGCTGCGGCCGGCGTCGCCGGGCGCCGAGCGCTTCCCGCTGGCGGCGCGGGCGCTGCACGTGCCGGCCGCGCGCCTGCCGGCTGCGGCCATTCCGGAAACGCCGCACGGCAGCGCAGGCACCCGCGGCGCGGCGAAGGCCAAGGCGGGAGCCCGCACGCCCAACAACTGGGCGCTGTATGCATTCCTGTTCCTGCTGCCGCTGCAGAACATCCACACCGGCTACCTGCCCAACCTCGGCGGCGGACTCAATTTCCTCAATCTCGGCTTCGGCCTGTCGCTGCTCGGCGCGCTGTGGATGCACGGCAGGCTCGCGCCCTCCGAGCCGGTCAACCGCTGGGTGCTGGTCTACGCCGCGTACTCGGTGGTCTCGGTGTTCGTGAGCTACCACTACGTCAGCAATACCGAGTCGCACATGAATATCCTCAAGGACCACCTGACCGGTGTCTCGCTGCTGTTCCTGGTGCAGATGAGCGCCACCAGCTGGGCGGGCGTGCGCAGGATCGTGCTGGCGACGATCCTGCCGCTGCCCTACATTGCCAAGGTGACCTGGGTGGAGCATGCCAGCGTCGCCAGCTGGAACTATTCCGACGACCTGCGCATCAAGGGCACGTTCGCGCTGCTGGGCGCCAACGAGTTCGCGGCCTTCTGCGTCACCGTCTCGGCGGTGCTGTTCGCGCTGCTGCTCGCGACCCGCGCCAGCCGCTTCTGGAAGCTGATGTTCCTCGGCGGCATCGCCTGCGCGGTGTTCGGCGTGCTGTACGCGTATTCGCGCACCGCCTATGTGGCACTGATCCTGGCGCTGCTGGTGATCGTGGTGGCCTGGCGCGGGCGCTGGAAGCTGGTGCTGCCGCTGATGCTCGCCGCGGCGATCGTCCCGCCGCTGCTGCCGCCATCGGTCGTGCAGCGTTTCGACAGCACCACCGTGGAGGAAGGCCACCGCGACGAAAGCACCGAGTTGCGCTTCGACTTCTGGCAGATCGCCTGGGACAACTTCATCGCCCACCCGGTGGTCGGGACGGGGTTCCAGTCGTTCCGCCATCCGGAAATCAACCCGTACCGGATGGACACGCACAATGTGTACCTGCGCACGCTGAGCGAAGGCGGCCTGGTCGGCGCGGTGATCCTGCTCGGCCTGCTGCTGTCGATCCTGCGCGCCGCGCGGCGCGAGCTTGCCGCATCCGTGTCCGGCACCTGGCGCTACGCGCTGGCGCTGGGGCTGGTCGGGGCCTGGATGGGGCTGGTCTGCGGCAACATCTTCGGCGACCGCTTCACCTATTACCCGGTCATCGCCTACTTCTGGACCTACGTGGCGCTGGTGGTGAAGGCGCGCCACCTGCCGCCCGACGATACCGGCGCGCGCGCGGGAGGGCGGCCATGATCACCGGGCTGCGTCGCTGGCTGCGCTACGCGATCGCCGTGGCCGCCCACCACGGCGGCCTCGATTTCATCTACCGGAAGGTCACCGGTGCCGGGCTGGTGGTGCTGATGCTGCACCGGTTGCGCGATGCGCACGACCCCTACCCGCTCAGCCTCTCGCCCGCCAGCTTCCGCCAGCTGGCGGGCTGGCTGGGCGAGCGCCACGCGCTGGTGGACCTGGAAGCCGGCCTGCGCGCGCTGTCCGACGTACGCGACACCCGCGTCCACTACGCGATCACCTTCGACGACGGCTACCGCGACAACCTCGGCCTGCTGGAGGCCGACGACATGGGCGGCATCCACGCATCGGTGCCGGCCGTGGTCTATGTCGCCACCGGCCACGTCGGCGGCGAGACCATCTGGGCCTACCGCCTGCAGCACGCGGTGGCCGCCCGCCGCCAGGATCGGCTGGACCTGTCGTCGCTGGGCCTTGGCTGCTTCGACCTGTCGCAGCCGATCGAGCGTGACCGCCTGTACCAACAGTTGCCCCCGCGGCTCAAGCAGTTTCCGCCGAAGCAGCTGGAAGCCCGCGTCGACGAGATCGCCGCGCAGCTGCGGCCGGACCCGGCGTCCACGCAGGGCGACATGCTCGACTGGCCGGACATCCGCACGCTCGATGCCGGCGGCATCCGGATCGGTGCCCACACCCGCCACCACGTGCTGCTCAGCCGCGTCGACGCCCTGGCCGCGCGCGACGAGATCGCGGGTTCGCGCAGCGACATCGATCGCGCCACCGGCATCGCTCCGGCGCACTTCGCCTACCCCAACGGCGGCGCCGGCGATTTCGGCGAACGCGACGTGCGCATGGTCCGCGAGGCCGGCTATGCAACCGCGGTCACCTCGATCGAGGGCATCAACCGGCGCGACGTCGATCCCTACCGGATCCGGCGGCACAACGTGTTCGAGGAGCGCTACCGCGCACCGTCCGGGCGACTGTCGAAGGCGCTGTTCTTCAGCGAAACCAGCGGCCTGCTCGGCTGGCTGCAGGCGCGCAGGGCGGCGGCATGAGCACGGCCCTGCCGGTGCTGATGTACCACGGCCTGCACGCCGGTCCGGACAGTCGCGGGCGCTTCGACCCGGTGTACAGCGTGCATCCGGATGCGTTCGCCGCGCAGCTGGACTGGCTGCTGCGCAACGGTTACCGCAGCATCGGCGCCAGCGCACGCACCCGGACGGCGGATGGACGCCGGGTCGCCATCACCTTCGACGACGGCGACGTGTCGAACCTCGAGGTCGCGCTGCCATTGCTGCGCGAGCGCGGCATGGTGGCGACGTTCTTCATCACCTCGGGCTTCGTCGACCAGCCGGGCATGCTGTCGTCGGCGCAGGTCGCGCTGCTGGCCGATGCCGGCATGGAGATCGGCGCACACGGGCGCAGCCATGCGTTCCTGGAGGACCTGGACGACGACGCGCTGGCCGCGGAGCTGCGCGACAGCCGTGCGCGGCTGTCCGCGCTCACCGGACGGGCCGTCGAATCGATGGCGCTCCCCGGCGGGCGCGGCAGCGAACGCGAGCGCCGTGCCGCGCGGGTACTGGGCTACGCGCACCTGTTCGGCTCGGTGCCCGGCCCCAACCGCAATCCCGACCGTGACTGCTGGCTGCAGCGCATCGCCGTCACCCGCGGCATGGCGCTGGAGGAATTCGCGTCGCTTGTGGCCTGGCGCGGCCCGCGCCCCCGCCTGTCGCGCATGCGCTTCGAGGCGCTGTCCTGGCCCAAGCGCGTGCTGGGCAACGCCGGCTACGAACGCCTGCGCGCCCGGCTGCTGAAGGCCGCGCCATGAGCGTCCTCGCCATCCTCGTGTTCTGGGCCTGCGTGGGCGTCGTGGCCTGGGTGTATGCGGGCTACCCGCTGCTGGTGGCGCTGCTCGCCGACCGCTTCGGCGACGCCCTCGAAGAACCCGACCCCGGCCGCGAGGACTTCACGCCCCCCATCACGGTCGTCGTGGCCGCCTACGACGAGCAGGCGCGCATCGGCGCGCGGATCCGCGACATCCTGGCCCAGGATTACCCGTCCGACCTGCTGCACGTGCTGGTCGTCAGCGACGGCAGCAGCGACCGCACGGCGCAGGCGGCGCGCGATGCGGCGGATGGCGATCCGCGCGTCGAGGTGCTCGAGCTGCCGTGCAACCGCGGCAAGGCCACCGCACTGAACGTGGCGATGGAGCGCGTGCACACGCCGGTCGTCGTCTTCGCCGACGCGCGCCAGCGCTACGCGCCACACGCCCTGCGCAGGCTGGCGGCACCGTTCGCGGACCCGGGCATCGGTTCGGTCAGCGGCGAGCTGGTGATCGAGGACGTCGCCGCCGTCGGCACGCCCACGCGCGCCGTCGGCCTGTACTGGCGGATGGAAAGGCGACTGCGCGCGGACGAGTCGCGCCTGGAATGGCTGCACGGCGTGTCTGGCGCGATCCACGCCGTGCGTCGCGACTGCTTCCGGCCGCTGCCGCCGGGCACCATCCTCGACGACATGTGGATCCCGCTGCAGGTCGCCTTCGCCGGCCATCGGGTGTGGATGGCACGCGACGCGATCGCCATCGACCGCGCCAGCGCCACTCCCGGCGAGGAATTTGCGCGCAAGCTGCGCACGCTGGCCGGCAACTGGCAGCTGATCGCACGCATGCCCACGCTGCTGCACCCGCGCCGCAACCCGCTGTTTTTCGCCTGGTTTTCGCACAAGTTCCTGCGCCTGCTCGCGCCCTGGGCACTGCTGCTGGCCCTGGCGGCATCGGCCGTGGCGCCGGGGCCGGTGTTCCGGGTCCTGTTCGTGCTGCAGGTGCTCGGCTACGCCTGCGCGGCGCTGGGCGTGGCGATGCCGCGGTTCGCGGCACGGATGCCGCTGCTGCCCGCCGCGGGTGCGTTCGTGCTGCTCAACCTCGCGGCGCTGCTGTCGCTCCCGGCCTCGCTGGCGCCGGATGCGTCGCGGCTGTGGAGGAAGCACTGATGGCGCGCATCCTCTTCGTCACCAGCCGCCTGCCGTTCCCGCCGAAGGAAGGCCACCAGCTGCGCTCCTGGCACCTGCTCCGCGCGCTGGCGTCGCAGCACGAGGTCATCCTGCTGAGCTTCCTCCGGCGCGATGACGATGCGTCCGCCATCGCGTCGATGCCCGTGCGGCTGGCCGGCGTGGAGACCTTCCCCATCGAAAGCGAACAGTCGCGGCTGGCGCTGCTCATGGCACTGCTGCGCGGCAGCTTCGGCGCCGAACCGTTCGTCGCCGCGAAGTACGCCTCGCAGGCAATGCGCGCGCGGATTGCGGCGCTAGCCGGCACGGTGGACGCCGTGCACTTCGACATGCTGCCGCTGATGCGCTACGCCGACGCGGTGCCAGCTTCCGTGCCGGTGGTCTACAACGCGCACAACGTCGAACACCAGCTGCTCGACACGCGCATGCGGATCCACCCCAACCGGCTGGCGCGCCTGTTCCTGCGCCGGCAGCTGCCGCGGCTGCGCGCCTTCGAACGCGATGCCTGCCGCCGCGCGCGGCTGGTGCTGGCGTGCTCTGGCACCGATGCGCAGCTGCTGCGGCCGCTCGCGCCCGGCGTGCGCGTGGCCATCGTGCCCAACGGCGTTGACCTGGAAGCCAATGTGCCCGTGCCCACGTCCTCCGGCCGGGCGCGGCTGGTGTTCGTGGGGCAGATGGGCTGGTTCCCGAACCGCGACGGCGTGGAGTGGTTCCTGCGCGACGTGTTCCCGCGGATCCTGCTGCTGCGGCCGGACGCGGAGTTCGTCCTGGTCGGCAAGGCGCAGGGACTGGTGGTGCCCGCCGACATTGCCGGGCACGTGACACTGGCCGGTTTCGTGCCGGACCTGCGGCCGCTGGTGCATGCCGCGGCGGTCTACGTGGTGCCCCTTCGCGCCGGCAGCGGCACCCGCCTGAAGGTGCTGGAGGCGATGGCGCTGGGCAAGGCGATCGTGACCACGACGATCGGCAGCGAAGGCATCGTCCTGAAGCCCGGCGACAGCGCGCTGTACGCCGACGATGCCGGCGAGTTCGCGCGCGCCGCGGTGTCGCTGCTCGATTCGCCCGCGCTGCGCGCGCGCCTCGGCGCCGCCGCGCGCCTGTGCGCGGAGAAGCACTACGGCTGGGACGCGATCGGCCGCGACCTGCTCGCCTTCTACGAACCGCTGCTGCCGGAAACGGTTTGCCAGCCGCCGCGACCGGAACGCCGGCGGCGCCCGCGCGGGAAGAAAGCCAGGCGCAGTCCCGCCGGCACGACGCCGGTCGCGGCGCCCGATCCGTAGTCGTCCGCCTACTGGCCGCTGGCCGGCCCGCGCCCGGCACGCGCCGCGCGCCAGCGGTACCAGGCAAGACCGGCCAGTTCGTACAGCGCGTTCTCGCTCCTGGCGATCGCCGAGGCCTGTGGTGCCGCGTAGCCGATCCCGCCGGCGGGCACGACGTCCGATCCCGTGTCCTGGACGCAGGCCGCGACACCGGCCGCACGGAACGCCACCAGCGCACGCGCGCGGTGCGCGGGCGAGGTGACCACGCGCGCCTGCGCGCCACGCAGCGCGCGCGCCAGTGCAAAAGCGCTCTCCCAGGTCGTCGTGGACGTCGACTCGGTACGCAGCGAAGCCTGCGGCACGCCCCAGTCAACGGCCAGGCGCGCGAGCACCTGGCTTTCCCGGAAATGCCCGTGTCCACCGCCGGTGATCCAGAGCACCCCGCCCGCCCTGCTCCGCCACAGCTCGACCCCGAATCGCAGACGGTGCCAGCTGTCGGACGTCAGCGCGCGATAGTCGTCGTCGGCAGTCGCGGGGCGGTCGAAGCCGCCGGCAAGCACGACCACCGGCCCGGTCGCCGCCGGAACGCACCATGCATCGGCGGGCACCCGCGCCTCCACGACGCGCTCGAGCAGGTTTGCACCCAGCGGCAGGCATGCGAGCAGCAGCAGCAAGCAGATGGCAACGCCCGCGACGCGGACACTCCTGCCGGCCCGTCGCCACGCCCATGCCAGCAGCACCGTGGACGGCAGCAACCAGAACACCGGCGAAAACAGGAACATCAGCATCGGCTCCAGCATGGAACACGACCGCGCGCACCGGCGCGCGGCCCGGGGAATCCGTCATTCGGCGTCGCGCAGCGGCCTGGCCGGGGCACGCAGGCCCCGCCAGTCGACCAGCGCCTCGCGCAGCCTCGCATCCGCCAACAGCACCAGTGCCAGGTACAACAACCCCATGCTGCCGCCGCCGAGCATCAGGCGCGGCCATCCGGCCGCGAGTCCGAACAGGTCGCCGCTGGAATACGCCGCCACGCAGAAGCCCGCGGCCAGCAGCGCCGTCGCCACCACCCGCGGGCGCGGCAGCTGCAGCAGTTCGCGTGGGACCCACACGCAGATGGACACCGCGTAGACGACCGAGGCGACGATCGTGGCATAGACGGCGCCCATCACCTCGAAGCGCGGGATCCACAGCACGTTGAGCACGGTGTTCACGACCAGGCTTCCGGACGTGAGCACCAGCACCTTGAGCGTCCGCTTCTCCAGCAGCAGCCCGTACCCGGACACCAGCAGCAGCGGCATCAGCGCATACACCGTGCCGATCATGGCGAAGACCGGCCCCGAGGCCGACTTGGTGTGGCCGCTGAGCGCGATCACCGCGTCGGCGCCGAAGCACCAGAGCACCGCCGCGATGCCCACCAGCGCATAGGTCATCGGCAACAGGATCTTCGCCTTGAGCGCGCGCACCGCCGCCGGGCCGTCGGTGGTGAACAGGCGGTTGGCCATCGGCGTGAAGGCCTCGAAGACCGTGGTATTGGTGAATGCGTTGACCTGCATCGCCAGTGCCGCGCCGATGCTGTAGATGCCCACCGCCTCGAAGTGCCCGACGATCTGTTTGAGCATCACCCGGTCGAGCAGGATGAACGCCACTGCCACGATCTCGTTGGCCACCAGCGGGAACCCGTACACCAGCCCCTCGCGCAGCACACGCCGGTCCATGTGCTGGCGCGAGAACTGCAGGTGGCGACGCATCCACCACAGGTAGAAGCACACCACCAGCCCCGCGGCGGCGAGCTTGCCGCCATAGGCAGCCAGCGCCGAGTGCTGCAGCACCAGCACGGCCGTGACCATGGTCGCCACTTCCACCCAGCGCCAGCTGATCCGCGACACCATCACCAGGCGCGAGTTCTCCGTGATCTTCAGGACGGTTTCGACAAGGCTGGCGAACACCAGGATCGGCGCCGAGGCCAGCGCCAGCCAGAACATCGGCGACTGCCGCGCACCCGCGAACAGGTCGCCGAACGCGATCCCGGCGACCAGCAGCGCCCACAGCGCCAGCGAAATCGCCAGCGGCAGGTAGAACAGGTTGGTCGAGAACGAATGCAGCCGCGCCGTATCGCCGCCGTGCGGATAGAAGCGCATGATCGCGTGCTGCGCGCCGAGCTTGCCCACGGCCACGCCCATCAGCACCCACGAGTCGTAGTAGTTCAGGATGCCGTACTGGGCGTTGTCGAGCAGCCGGGTCAGGATCGGGAACGACACCAGCCCGGCCGCGATCACCAGCACATTGCCGGTGGAATAGCGCAGCAGGTGGGTGGCGAATCCGGGCTTGCGCGGACTCATGCGCCCTGCGCGGCCGGCGATGCCTGTTCCCCGCGCACCGCAGGCGCGTCCTCCATGCGGCGGCGCGCGGCAGCGATGGCTTCGGCCAGACGCGGCGGCAGCTCGGTTTTCTCGACGATGCCGCGATGGCTGCCGGGAATGTCGATCACCTCCACTTCACCGGCAATGCCGCCCCAGCCGAGCATCGGGTCGTTGCCCAGTTCCGGATCCTGCTCCGCGGCCCGGAAAAGGGTCACGCGGCCCGGCCACGGCTGGACCACGTAGTCGCGGTAGGCACGCAGGTGGGTGGCTTCGACGTGCGCATAGCGCAGCTGGTGCGGCAGCGGTTCGCCGCGGCGCTGCATGTCCGCCACGCTGCGCCGGCTGCGCGCGGCCGCCAGGCGGTTGCCGGGCATGCGCCCCATCGCCAGCAGGGCCTGCCCGGGCGAAAGGCCGCGCAGGCGCGCGCGCAGGCGCTGCAGCGCGGACGGCGGATGCGCGGCCTGCTCGCGCAGGCGCCGGCCATAGTGTGAAGAGGTGTCGATCAGGGCCAGCATCGCCACCTCTTCGCCGGCCTCGCCGAGTTGGCGTGCCATCTCGTAGGCGATCATGCCGCCCATCGAACCGCCGGCCAGGTAATACGGGCCGGAAGGCTGCACCTTGCGCACCTCGGCGACGTAGAGCCGGGCCATGTCCTCGATGCGCTCCAGCGGCGGGGTCAGGCCGTCGAGTCCCAGCGCCTGCAGGCCGTAGATCGGCATCCCCGCCGGCAGCCGCTCGGCCAGCGCGTGGTAGTTGAGCACGTTGCCGCCGATCGCGTGGGCGAAGAACAGCGCCGGTGCGCCCGGCTCGGTGCCCGCGCGGATCGGCACCAGCGGCGCCCACGGATCACGCCGGCCGGCGTGCGCGCCGGTGCCCGGCGATTCACCCGGCAGCGTCGCACCTGCGTCGCGGAAGACGCGGGCCAGGCCGCGGGCGGTGGGTGCCTCCAGCAACGTCGCCAGCGGCAGGTTCACGCCGGTCAGGCGGCTGATCCGGTGGAACATCTGCACCGCCTGCAGCGAATGCCCGCCCAGGGCGAAGAAGTCCTCGTCGTTGCCCAGACGGTCATGGCCGAGGATCCCGGACCAGATCGCGGCCACCTGTTCCACCAGCGGATCATCGTCTCCCAGCGGCGTTGCGGGCGCCGCTGTATCGGCCCCGGCGACGACTTCCGCGTCGGCGGCTGCCTCCGTCGGCACGGCGTGCAGGCGTCCCATCCGCGCCGGCAGCCCGTCGTCGAAGCGGGTCAGCTCGGCGAGCGTCTGCGAAGGATCGCTTGCCAGCGACTGCAGCATCGCACCGAAGCGCGAGGCCAGCATCGCGGCCGTGGATTCGAGCAGGGTGTCCGAGTTGTAGACGACCGCGCCGGCGAGGCCGCCATCGTTCTCCACCAGCCACAGGCCCAGGTCCTGTGTCGCACCGGGGTCGGCCAGCTCCACGCGCGAATGGCGGACGTTGCCCCACTCCAGGTTGCGCTGGCGCACGTCCTGGAACGAGAACATCGCGTGGTAGAGCATCTGCCCGCCGCCACTGGCGCTGCGCACGCTCAGTTCGCGCATCAGGTCCTCGAGGCGGATGTCCGGATTGGCGAAACTGTCGAGCAGCACCGACTTGACGTCCTTGAGCACCTCGGCGAACGGACGCTCGGGGTCGATCCGCCCGCGCAGCGGCAAGGTGTTGGTGAAGTAGCCCATCAGGTGTTCGGTTTCGTCGCTGTTGCGGCCGCGCACCGGTGTGGCCACGATCAGCTCGCGCTGGCCGCTGACTGCCTGCAGCAGCGCGAAGTACGCGGTGAGCATGGTCACGAACACGGTCGAGTCGAGCTTCAGCGCCACCTCGTGCAACCCGTCGCAGAGGCTGCGCGGCAGCGAGACCTGGTACTGGCGGCTGCCGCCGGACATGCCCGGCTTGCGCGGCAGGTCGGTGGGCAGCGCCTGCAACGGCTCGCCTTCGTTGCGCAGGCGATCGCGCCAGAATTCCAGCTGGGCGGCGTACTCCGGCCCCTCGATCCACTCGCGGTGCCAGGCGGAAAAGTCGCCGTAGCTGACGGGCAGCGGCGGCAGGTCGGGTTCGCGCTCCTCCAGGAACGCGGCGTAGAACGCGGACAGGTCCGCATACAGCAGGTCGAACGACCAGCCGTCCCAGATCACGTGGTGGACCAGGAACAGCATCAGGTGGTGGTCGTCCGCGAGCCGGTACAGGCGCGCGCGGAACAGCGGCGGCTCGTGCAGGTCGAACGGCGTGTCGATCAGCACCTGCATGTCGGCCAGCGCGGCGGCCTCGGCCTCCGCTTCGGGCAGGTGGCCCAGGTCGACCACCGGCAGCAGCCCGGTCGCGACGGTGTCGTGCACCACCTGGAATGCCTCGCCGCCCAGGGTGCCGATCGACGTGCGCAGCACGGCCTGGCGCTGCACCATGGCATCGAAGGCACGCGAGAACACGTCCACGTCCAGCGGGCCGCGCAGGCGATGGCCGGACGGCGTGTTGTAGGTCACCTGCCCCGGCGTGAATTGCTCCAGCAGCCACAGCCGCTCCTGCATCAGCGACAGCGGTGCGGTGGAAGGGTCGGCCAGCGGTTCGATCGGCTTGCGCGCGGGGGCCGCAGGCGCGTCGGAGACGATCCCGGCCAGGCCCTCGACGGTAGGCGCATCGAACAGCGCGCGCAGGCTCAGCGACGCGCCCAGCTCGCGGTTGAGCCGCGAGGTCAGCTGCGCGGCAAGCAGCGAATGCCCGCCGAGCGAGAAGAAATTGTCGCGGATGCCGATCTTCGGCAGGCCCAGCACCTGCGCCATCGACCTGGCGATCGCGCGCTCGGTGTCGTTGCGCGGCGGCACCATGTCGGCGCTGCGCGCGTCCAGGTCCGGCGCCGGCAGCGCCTTGCGGTCGATCTTGCCGTTGGGCAGCAGCGGCATCGCCGCCAGCACCACGATGTGCTGCGGCACCATGTATTCGGGCAGCGCGCGGCGCAGCTGTTCGAGCGCCGCCTGTTCGTCGACCTTTGCCCCCGGCGCTGGCACGGCGTAGCCGACCAGGCGCACGTCGCCCGGGCGGTCCTCCCGCACCATGACCACCGACGGGCCCACGCCCGGGCACGCGGCCAGCGCGGCCTCGATCTCGCCCAGCTCGATCCGGTAGCCGCGCACCTTGACCTGGAAGTCGAGACGGCCGAGATGCTCGAGCGTGCCGTCCGGGCGCCAGCGCGCGCGGTCGCCGGTGCGGTAGAGCTTCGCGCCGGCGCGCTGCTCGAACGGATCGTCGATGAAGCGTTCGGCGGTGAGTTCCGGCCGGCCCAGGTAGCCCAGGGTCACCCCGTCGCCGCCGATGCACAGTTCGCCGGGCACGCCCAGCGGGCACGGCTGGCCACGGCCGTCGACGACCCACACCGTGGTGTTTGCGATCGGCGTGCCGATCGAGATCCCGCGCGCCGGATCTTCCACCCGGGCGCAGGTCGACCACACCGTGGTTTCGGTGGGGCCGTACAGGTTCCACAGCTGGCCGCAGCGCGCGAGCAGCGCGCGCGCCAGGTCCGGCGGCAGTGGCTCGCCGCCGCACAGCACGCGGAATTCCGCCCCACCCTGCCAGCCGGCGTCGATCAGCAGCCGCCAGGTGGCGGGCGTGGCCTGCATCAGGGTCGCGCCGCGGTCGCGCAGCAGCGCCGACAGCAGCTCGCCGTCCATCGCTGTTTCGCGGTCGGCAAGCACCACCTCCGCGCCCACGGCGAGCGGCCCGAACAGCTCCAGCACGGCGATGTCGAACGACAGCGTGGTGACCGCCACCAGCCGGTCGTCGGCATCGATGCCCGGCCGCTCCAGCATGGATGCCACGAAGTTGACCACCGCGCCGTGCGGGACCTGCACGCCCTTGGGCTTGCCGGTGGAGCCGGAGGTGTAGATCACGTAGGCGACCGACTGCGGATCGACGTCCTGCGCGACGCGCTCCGGCGAGGCCTGCGCCAGCTCATCGGCCAGCGCGTCCAGCATCAGCACCGGGCGGCCGCGCAGGTCGAAACGGTCGGCGTGGTCGCGCTGCGTGACCAGCGCGGCCAGGCTCGCATCGCTGACCATGTAGGCCAGCCGCTCCTGCGGGAACGCCGGGTCCAGCGGCACGTAGCCCGCACCGGCCTTCAGGATCGCCAGTTGCGCGGCCAGCATGTCCGGCCCGCGGTCCAGGGCCAGGCCGACCAGCGCGCCTGCGCGCACGCCGCGCGCACGCAGCAGCGCGGCGATGCGGTTGGCGCGCGCCTCCAGCTCCGCGTAGGTCAGCGCCTGGTCCTTGTAGCGCAGCGCGGTACGCGTTGGCGCCCGGTCGCACTGGCGTTCGAACAGCCCGTGCATGCCCAGCGCCGCCGGATACGGCGTGCGCGCCGGCTGCAGGGCGGACAGCGCCTGCATCGACTCCGCGTCGAGCAGCGACAGCTCGCCGAGCGCGGCATCGCCGCGCGCCACGGCGTTGCGCAACAGGGTCTCGTAGGCGCGCATCCAGCGGCGCACGGTCGCGCGGTCGAACATGTCGCAGTTGTACTGGCACTCCAGCGTCAGCCCGCCGTCGAGCTGGACGGCGTTGACGAACAGTTCGAAGTTCTCGAACGTGCGCGGGTTGGTCGCGAATTCGGTCGCCAGCCCCGGGAATCCGTGCGAGTCGTCGTCGATGGTCTGGTCGATGGTGAACATCACGCTGACCAGCGGCAGGCGGCCCGGGTCGCGCTCGACGCGCAGCTTCTTGAGCAGCGTGCCGAAGGTGTAGCGCTGGTGCTCGATGGCATCGAGCAGCGTGTCCTGCGCGGCGTCGACCAGCGCCGGGAACGGCTGCGCCGGATCGATGTCGAAGCGCAGCGGCAGCAGGTTGACGCAGTGCCCCACCAGTCCCTGGTTGCCGTCCACCGACTGGCCGGCGGCGGGGATGCCCACCACCACCTGCGCCTGCCCCGACAGCCGCGAAAGCAGCGCGGAGAAGCCGCCGAGCAGGGTCGCGAACAGGCTCGCGCCGCGTCGCGCGCCCAGGCGCTTGACGTCGGCGACCAGCGCGGCATCGAACACGTAGTCCTCGCGCTGCGAGGCGAACGTGCGCCGCGCAGGCCGCGGCCGGTCCACGGGCAGTTCCAGCACCGGCACCTCGCCGTCGAAACGCGACAGCCAGTAGCGCTCGTCGCCGCTGGCGCGCGTCGCGTCCGGATTGTCCGCCTGGGCAAGCGCGTAGTCCGCGAAGGACGGTGCCTGCGGCAGTGCCGGCGCGTCGTGCCCGGTCGCCCGCGCGTAGGCCGTGGCCAGCTCCCGCACCAGCACCCACCACGACCAGCCGTCGCACACGATGTGGTGCGCGGTCATCAGCAGCACGTGCTCGTCGTCGCCCATCCGCAGCAGCTCGGCGCGGAACAGCGGGCCGCGTTCGAGGTCGAACGCGGTTTCCACCGCCTTGCGCTTGCGCGCGGCGGCTTCGCGCCCGCGCGCGTCCGGATCCAGCCCGGACAGGTCGATGCGTTCGAGCGGCAGCTCGCGACGTTCGTCCACGCACAGCGTCTCGCCGTCGGGACCGAAGGTCGAGCGCAGTGCGTCATGGCGGTCGACCAGCGACTGCAGCGCGCTGGCGAGCACGTCCACGTCGAGCGCGCCGCGCATGCGCAGCAGCACCGACTCGTTGTAGGCCAGCGACGCCTCGGCGCCGAGCTTGTCGGCGAGCCAGACCTCGCGCTGCGGCTCCGTGGTCGGCGCGACGCGCGCCAGCGCGCCAGCGCCGAACGGATCGTAGTCGACGCTGTCCAGGCCGGCCGGTGTTGCCATTGCGTTCATCCCGCCACCTTCAGGTATTTGCCCGGGCGCGCCTGGTCGGGCACGAACCAGGCCGGGCGCCCGTCGGGTTCGCGGCCCAGGCGCGCGCCGGACACCGGCGGCCTGGCCGGGTCCATCACGGTGCGCGGCGTCGCGGCACTGCGCGGCAGGAATTCCGCCTCCAGCATTTCGGTGACCGAGTCCTTGTAGGCCTGCGCGATCGCCTGGATGTCCGCCTCGCTGTGGGCGGTGGTGAAGTAGCACGGGAAGTTGTCGAGGATATGCACGCCACGGCTGCGGATCATCGCGTACAGCAGGTCCTGCAGCGGATGCTCCTCCAGCCAGTGGGTGCGCCACAGCGACGCGAAGTGGCGGATCTCGATCGGCGCCCCCGCGTCGCGGAGGAAGGCGTTCACCTCGTCGGCGAAGGCCGCGGTGCGCGCATTGAGGCGCTCCTGCATCCCGGGGCCGGCGGCCTTGAGATGTTCGAGCGAGGCCTTGGTCGCCGCCAGCGCCAGCGGATGGCGCACGAACGTGCCGGCGAAGTAGGTCACGCCCACGGTCGGCATCGAATCGTCGCCGTACTGCCAGTGGCCACCGTCGAGCGCATCCATGTACTCGCGCTTGCCGGCCACCACGCCGAGCGGGTAGCCGCCGCCGATGACCTTGCCGTAGGTGGCCAGGTCGGCCTTGATGCCGAACAGCGCCTGCGCGCCGCCGGGATGGGCGCGGAAGCCGGTGATGACTTCGTCGAAGATCAGCACCGCACCCGCTTCGGCGGTGATCGCGCGCACTTCGCGCAGGAATTCGACCGGCTGCAGGTCCGGGCGCCGGCTCTGCACCGGCTCGACCAGGACGGCGGCCAGCTCGTGCGCGTGCTCGCGGATCGCCTGCAGCGCCTCGGGCGTGCCGTAGTCGAGCACCAGCACGTGCTCGCAGGCGTTGCGCAGGATCCCGGGCGCGCCCGGGATCGCACGCATCTTCCTGTTGCCGCGGACCACGACCTCGTCGTTGATGCCGTGGTAGGAGCCGCCGAACACCGCGACCAGGTTGCGCCCGGTCACGGTACGGGCGATGCGCAGCGCGCCCAGCACCGCTTCCGAGCCGGTGTTGCACAGCCCGGCGCGGTCGTGGCCGGTCATCTCGCACACCAGCCGCGCGACCTCGCCCGCCAGCGGATGCTGCGGCCCGATCTCGTAGCCCTGTTCGAGCTGCTCGCGCACCGCATCGAGCACGAAGTCCGGCTGCCACCCGAACAGGCTCATGCCAAAACCGTTGCTGGCGTCGATGTACTCGTTGCCGTCGATGTCCCACAGGCGCGAACCCTTCGAGCGCGCCACCACGGTCTGGTACACGATTTCCTTCCACAGCGGACGGAAGCCGCTGACCACGCGCGGGTCTGCCATGTGCGCGCGGTGTTCCTGGGTGTAGGCCTTGGACTTCGGCGTGCGGGCGACGTAACGGTCGATCAGCGCGCGCAGCTTTTCCTGCTGGCGCGGATCCAGGTCGGAGCCGCTGGTGTGGATGCGCGCGATCGCGCCGAACGACTTCTTGACGTCGTAGCCGATCTGCAGCGCGCCAGTGTCTTCTTCCGCCGCCGCGGCCGGAGCTTGCGGCACGGCTGCCGGAACGGACGCCGGTGCGGACGCGGCCACCGGAGGCGGCACCGACGCGACGGCGGGCGCGGGCATGGCCGCGGGCGGGGCCGCCGCCGCAGGCTGCCCGGACAGCACCGCCAACTGCTGCGCCATCACCTGCATCTGCTGCTGGATCACCTGCTGGATCAGCGACTGCCCGCCCGCCGCCGCCATCGGCGACGCAGCCGCGGACGGGGCCAGCGACGCCAGCGCCATGCCGGCGAACGGCGTCGGCAGTGCGTTGTTGGCTGCCGCCGGCGCCGGTGCCGCCACCGGCGCGGCCACGGCGGCGTCCGCGGGCAGTTTCTCGTCGAGCAGCTGCGCCAGCTGGCGCAGGGTCGAGTATTCAGCCATCAGCTGGCGGAAGGTGACCTTGACCGCAAAGGTCTTCTGCAGCTGCAGCGCGACCTGGGTCAGGTTGAGGCTGTCGAGTCCGAGCTCGATGAAGTTGGCGTCCTCGTCGGCGTCCGACAGGTCGAAGCCGGCGACGTCCTCGAACACTTCCTTGAGCTGCGCCGTGAGGCGCGGACGACGATCGACGGCAACGGGAGCGGGTACGGACATGATGTTCTCCGGTGCCGGCGCCTGGATCGGCGCCGGGCATGCATCTGGAAGGGACAGGACAGTGGCGGCAGCGGCCTGCGCGGGTGCGGCGGACGCACCGGCTTCGACCCAGTACCGCTGACGTTCGAATGGATAGGTCGGCAGCCGCACGCGATGGCGGTTGGCACGGCGATCGAAACGGTCGATCCCGGCGAACGCACCCTGACTCCACAGCTGGCCGGCGGCCAGGCGCAGCGCGGCGACTTCGCCGGCCGGCGCGTCCGACAGCGACGCCACGGCCGCCACCTGTGCCTTGCCGGCGGCGATGGCCTGCCGGGCAAGGCCGGTCAGTGTCGTACGCGGCCCGACTTCCAGCACGACACGGGCCGGCGTGTCGATCACCCGCGCAAGCGCGCTGGCAAAGCGCACCGGCGCGCGCAGGTGGGTGGCCCAGTAGTCGGGCGAGCATGCCTGCCCGTCGTCCAGCCAGTCGCCGGTCGCAGTGGACACGATCGGCAGTGCCGGTGCCGAGCGCGCGATGGCCTCGACCTCGGCACGGAACGGCGCGACCACGGGTTCCATCATCGCCGAGTGGAATGCGTGCGATGTCTTCAGCTCGCGGCAGGCGACACCGTCCGCGTCGAGCGCGGTGCGGAACCGCGCGATCGCATCATGCGGACCGGACACCACGCAGGCCGCAGCGCCGTTCTCGACCGCCAGCGACAGCTCGCCAGGCAGCCGCGCCACGACCTCGTCCAGCGGCAACCGGACCGAAAGCATGCCGCCGGCGGGCTGCGCCTGCATCAGCGCCCCGCGGCGGGCGACCAGGCGCATCGCTTCGGCAGGCTCGAAGACACCGGCGATCGTCGCCGCGACGAATTCGCCGATGCTGTGGCCGATCATCGCCGCCGGCCGCAGGCCCTGGTCCATCCACAGCCGCGCGGTGGCGTACTCGACCGCGAAGATCGCAGGCTGCATCACCCCCGTCGGCAGCAGCGCATCGGCATCGTCGCCGAACACGAGTTCGCGCAGGTCCGCCGGCAACAGCCCGGCAACCGCATCGGCGCAGGCGTCGAAGGCTTCGCGGAACACCGGCTCGGCGCGGTACAGCTCGCGTCCCATGCCCGCGTACTGCGAACCCTGGCCGGGGAACAGGAACACCACGTCGCTCTCGCGCGCCGGCTTGCTGCGCGCGATCCGGGCCGTGGTCTCCAGGCTGCGCAGCTGCTCGACCGCCTCGGCGGGATTCGCCGCGACGACCGCGACGCGATGCGCGAACGCCTTGCGCCCGGCCGCCAGCGTCCAGGCGACGTCCGCCAGGCTGGTATCGGGTGACTGCTCCAGGTGCGAGGCCAGGCGCGCGGCCACCTGCCCCAGCGCATGCGGCGTGCGCGCGGAAAGCGGCAGCAGGTGCGGGCCCTCGCCCGCGTCCGAAGGCACGCGCTCGGGCGCCTGTTCCATCACCACGTGCGCGTTGGTACCGCCAACGCCGAACGAGCTCACGCCCGCGCGACGCGGCGCGCCGTCGCTTTCCCACTCGACCGACGCGGCACTGACGGTGAACGGCGAGCCTTCGAACGCGATCGCCGGATTGGGTTCGGTGAAATGGGCGGTGCCGGGAATGACCCGGTCGCGCAGCGACAGCGCGGTCTTGATCACGCCGGCGGCGCCGGCAGCGGCCACCAGGTGGCCGACGTTGCTCTTCACCGAGCCCACCCGGCAGAAGCCGACGTCGTCGGTGCCGCGCCGGAAGGCCTTGGTCAGGCCTTCGATCTCGATCGGGTCGCCCAGCGGCGTGCCGGTGCCGTGTGCCTCGACGTAGCTGATCGAACGCGGATCGACCCGGGCGTTGCGGTGGGCCATGGCGATGACCGCGGCCTGTCCGTCGCTGCTGGGCGCGGTGAAGCTCGCCTTGCGCCCGCCGTCGTTGTTGATCGCGCCGCCGCGGATCAGCGCGTACACCTGGTCGCCGTCGGCGAGCGCATCCGACAGCCGCTTGAGCAGCAGCACCGCCGCACCGTCGCCGAACACCGTGCCCTGCGCCGCGGCGTCGAAGGCGCGGGTGTGTCCGTCGGGCGAGAGCATCCCGCCCTCCTGGTAGCTGTAACCGCTGCGCGGCGGACAGGTCACCGACGCCGCGCCGGCCAGGGCCATGTCGCACTGGCCCGCGCGCAGGCTGTCGACGGCCTGGCAGATCGCCACCAGCGAGGTCGAGCACGCGGTGTGGATGCTGATCGCCGGGCCGGTGAGGTCGAGCTTGTGCGCCACGCGCGTGGAGATGTAGTCCTTCTCGTTGGCGACCATGACCTGGAACGCGCCGAGCTTCTGCACCAGTTCCGGATGCGCCGACACGTGGCGCTGCATGTAGGTGCCGTTGTTGGTGCCCGCGAACACGCCAACCGGGCCGTCGGTTTCGCCGGGGACGTGGCCGGCGCGCTCCATGCACTCCCAGCACAGCTCCAGGAAGATCCGGTGCTGCGGGTCCATCAACTCGGCCTCGCGCGGGCTGACGCCGAAGAACGCGGCGTCGAACTGTTCGACATCGTCGATGATGCCGCGCGCCGGCACGTAGTCCGGATCGGCACGCTCGGCGGCGCCGATGGACGGGTCGAGGCCGTCCGTGCCGAAGAACGTGATGGTGTCCAGTCCGTCGCGCACGTTGCGCCAGAACGTCTCGACGTCGGCGGCGCCCGGGAATCGGCCGGCGACGGCAATGATCGCGATTGGATCGTACTCGGGACGCTCGCCCTGCCCTGCCCGCTGGCTGCGCGCGAAACGCCTGGCGTCGATGTCGGCCGGCGCCTCCGAGGCCAGCGCCGAGGCCAGCGCAGCCGGCGTCGGATTCCGGAACACGGCCAGCACCCCGGCGGCACGCGCGGCCGCGGTGCGGTCGTCGTCGAGGACGCCCTGCTTCAGCGCCTCCAGCAGGCGCGCGGCCAGCAGCGAATTGCCGCCGAGCTCGAAGAAGTTGTCGTGGCGCCCGATCCTGGCCAGGTCCAGCAGCTGCGCGAATGCCGCGCAGATCGCGCCTTCGGCGTCGCCCAGCGCCGGCTCGTAGTCGTTCGCCAGGTCGGGCCGCTCGCGGCCGGGGGCCGGCAACGCCTTGCGGTCGCGCTTGCCGCTGGAGGTGAGCGGCAGCGCCTGCATGCGTACGAACGCGGCGGGCACCATGTAGTCCGGAAGCCCTTCGAGCAGGAAGTCGCGCAGCGCGTTCGTGCGCGGCGCGCCGGCGTCGTCCGCGTCGTCCGCGGCGACGTAATAGGCCACGATGCGCTTGTTGCCGGGAGTGTCCTCGCGGGCGACGACGACGGCCTCGCGCACGCCCGGATGCGCGACCAGGCGCGCCTCGATTTCGCCGAGTTCGATCCGGAAGCCGCGGATCTTGACCTGGAAGTCGTTGCGCCCCAGGTACTCGATGTTGCCGTCCGGCAGCCAGCGTCCCAGGTCGCCGGTCCGGTACATCCGCGCCGCGCCGCCCACGAACGGATCGGGCACGAAGCGCTCCACCGTCAACTGGTCGCGGTTGAGGTAGCCGCGCGCGACCTGCACGCCGCCGATATGGATCTCGCCGGCTACGCCGACGGGCACCGGTTCTCCGAGCGCATCGAGTACGTAGATGCGGGTGTTGGCGATCGGGCTTCCGATCGGCACCGTCGTCATCGCGGGCGTCTGCGGGCAGGCCCACGCGGTGACGTCCACGGCGGCCTCGGTGGGGCCATACAGGTTGTGCAGCTCGACGCCCGGCAAGACCTGGTTGAAGCGCTCGACCAGCGCAGCCGGAAGCGCTTCGCCGCTGCAGATCGTGCGGACCAGCCCGGTGCATCCGCGCGCCGCGTC
>Ga0160437_1000276_pt1 | contig 28105 bp, 22 predicted proteins | sample HID1975I_E0MG_FD_108227 | JGI IMG/M metagenome (GOLD analysis project Ga0160437, IMG submission 108227) | Enriched soil microbial communities from UW Madison campus, WI, USA - HID1975I_E0 MG | ecosystem: Environmental > Terrestrial > Soil > Unclassified | place: USA: Madison, Wisconsin... | reverse complement strand
CGTTCTGTTCTTCGGCATCGGCTGCACCATCGGCGCATTCGTCCTCGTCCTGAAGCCGTTCATGGCCATGCCCGCACTGGTCACGCTGAGCGTGTTGCTGGTGCTGGCGGCGCTGATGGTCGCCATCGCCCACTGGCTGGGCCGCAGCACGCTGCGATCCCCCTTCACGGAACTGCGACTGGTGCAATTGCGGCCGGAACTGGTGGACAAAGGCGTTTCGACCGTCCGCTGGATCGGCATCGTCATGGCGCTGGAGGCCGTGGTGGAGGGGCTGGAACAGGGCGGCTTCGCCTCCGGCACCGTGATCGACCTGATCTCCGCCCTGCTGCTGATCGGCGGTGGCTGGTTGATCTGGACCCTGGCCAACCTGCTGCGCGACGGCCGCCAGGAAGAGGCGCACGAAAAGCACACCGTAGGCGATGCCCTCGATTTCGCCGCCCCGTTCAGCCGTGTCCTGAAGCTCCTGGTGATCGGCAGCGTGAGCGCCGCCGCGATCGGTTACATCGTGCTCGCGCGCGAGATCTTCTCCGACGTCGTTGCCTCCATCGCCATCATCGCCATCGCCATCTTCCTCCACCGCCTGATCTCCGCCGTGCTGGACATGCTCGCCCAGGGCCGGCTCAAGCGTTATCACCGCACCCTGCACATCATCCCGATGGTGACGGGACTGCTGCTCACGCTCGGCACGCTGCCGCTGCTGGCCGTGACCTGGGGCTACAACAGCCGCGAGATCGGCGACGGCATCGTGGCACTGCGCAGCGGCGTGACCATCGGCCGCGTCAACCTCTCTGCCGGAGACGTGCTGACCTTCTTCTTCGTTTTCCTGGGCGGTTACGCGATCACCCGCTGGCTCAAGCGCGTGCTGGACCTGACGGTACTGCCGCAGTTCGGGCTGGACCGCGGCTCGCAGGCCTCGATCGTGACGATGATCGGCTATGTCGGCGTCGTCCTCGCCACCGTGCTCGCCATCGCCAGTACCGGGCTGGACCTGTCGAGCCTGACGTTCGTGGCCGGGGCGCTTTCGGTCGGGCTGGGCTTTGGCCTCCAGTCCACCGTCGAGAACTTCACGAGCGGGATCATCCTGCTGGTCGAACGGCCGATCCGCGAGGGCGACTGGATCGAGGTCGGGAATTTCTCGGGCATCGTGCGCAAGGTCTCGGTGCGGTCCACCCATCTGGAGAGCTTCGACCGCCACCAGATCATCATACCCAATTCCCAGCTCATCACCGGCAGCGTCAAGAACCTGAGCCTGGGCGCGGCTCTGGCCCGCGTGGTGGTGCCGGTGAACGTGGCCTACGGCTCGGACCTGGAGAACGTGCGCATCGTCCTGCTCGACATCGCCGCCACCCATGCGGGCGTGCTGCAATCGCCCGCGCCCACGGTGACGCTGGACGGCTTCGCGGAAAGCGCCGTCAACTTGCGCCTGCTCGTCTTCGTGCCCGATGCGACGGATGGTTCCGCGATCGCCTCGCAGCTCCGCTTCACGATTGCCCAGCGGTTCGGCAAGGAAGGCATCCAGATGCCCTTCCCCCAGCGTGAAATCCACATCCGCAAGGATCGGGACGCCTAGCCAGGCCAGTTGCGCGCGACGGGAAAACGCCCTGCGGCCCGCTCAATCTCCAGCGATGGTCATCCCGTCGACGCGCAAGGTCGGCACGTTGATGGCGCGGTGCCATTCCAGGTCGTTGGCGGCGCTGAGGCCCGCGAACATCGCCAGCAGGTTGCCCGCCACCGTGAACTCCGCGATCGGTCCTGCAATCTGACCGCCGACGATGCGGAAGCCCGAAGCGCCCCGGCTGTAATCGCCGGTCACGCCGTTGACGCCGTGGCCGATCAGTTCGGTGATGTAGACCCCGTCCTCGATGTCCGCCATCAGCGCTTCCGGCGTCGCCGTGCCGGGCTGGAGATGCAGGTTGCCCACCGAGACGCCCGGCGCCCCGCCGCCGCCGCGCGCGGCGTGGCCGGTCGGCGCAAGCCCGAGCTGGCGGGCCGAGGCGCTGTCCAGCAGCCAGCCGGTCAGGCGGCCGTCTTCCACCAGGTTGCGCGTCCGCGTGGCCAGTCCCTCGCCGTCGAACGGGCGCGAACGCAGGCCCCGCCGCGTGTGGGGTTCCTCCACCAGGACGATGCCCGGCGCGAAGATCTGCTCTTCCAGGCGGTCGAGCAGGAAGCTGGAGCGGCGCGCGATGGCGCTGCCGGAAATGGCGCCCGTGAGATGACCGATCAGCGAGCCGCCCACCCGCGGGTCGAAGACGACCGGCATCGGCCCGCTGGCCATGCGCCCCGGATTGAGGCGGGCCACCGCGCGTTCGCCGGCCAGCGCGCCGATCTCGGCGGGCGGCGGCAGATCCTCGCGGTGATGTGCCGAGCGCCAGGCATAGTCACGCTGCTTGGCCGAACCTTCTCCCGCCACGATCGACACGCTGACCGAGTGGCTGGTGGAGCCATAGGCGCCGGCAAAGCCATGGCTGGTGGCGAGCGCGAAGACACCGCTGCCGGCGCTGGCGGTGGCGCCATCGGAGTTGGAAACGCCGGCAATCGCGCGGGCGGCTTCCTCCGCCTCCAGCGCGGCGGCGCGCAGCGCCTGCGGGCTGGGCTCGGCCGGGTCCAGCAGGTCGAGTTCGGGCCAGGGCGCGCGGGTCAGCAGGTCTTCAGGCGCCAGTCCCGCGAAAGCGTCTTCGGGCGCTGCCTTGGCCATGGACAGGGCGCGGGCGGCGAGTTCGTCGAGCGCCTGGGGGGAAAGATCGGAGGATCCGATGCTGGCCGAACGCCTGCCGACGAAGACGCGCAGGGAAATATGCTCGCTTTCGGACCTTTCGACATCTTCCAGATTGCCCAGGCGCACCTGGATCCCCTCGGACGAACTGGCGCCGAACACGGCGTCGGCGGCATCGGCGCCGGCCTTGCGTGCACGGTCGGCGAGGTCCTGGGCGCGGTCGAGCGCTTCCTGGGGGCTGAGCATCTCTTCGGGTCTCCATGCCCTGCGAGACCGGCGCGATACCGGCACAGGGGGAGCGCAGCCCTAAACTCCGCGGCGGCCGAGCGCAAATCTCGCGTGAGGATCGTTCACGCCGTCAGCAGGGAAAGGCCCTTGAACAGCCCGGTGATCGCGAAAGGCAGCCCGATCGCCAGCACCCACAGGAGGATGCGGTCGCGGCGGAAATAAGGGCCCAGCGCGGGATCGTGGGCCTGCTCGTCGTCCAGCCGGTTCCAGCGCGCCTCGAACCGGCGGCAGGCCGGAATGATCGCGACCACCAGGATCACCAGCGCAAGATAGGGCAGCAGCGATTCGCCGTGGGCCTTGAGCGCGCCCACCGTCACGAAGATCTGCAATGCGGTGTAGACCAGCAGGGCATAGGCGATGTTGTCGCTCATCTTGCGGCGCCAGTCGGTCTTCGACCAGTCGTGCAAGGAGCCGCCTTCGGGCGCCACGGGCTTGTCGGGAAGATGGCCGCCGCGCGATGCGGAAAGCGGATCGGGCAGGGAACCGCGCGCATCCAGGGTTCGGTTCCGGGGCAGGATCCCGGTGCGAGGCGCCGTATCTTGTTTGCCGATCCTGTCCATCATGGTTGTCCCGTCTTGTCTGCGACCTTTGATCTATCCTGGAACCCACTAGATCACTTGAGCGCGTGGATTTCAAGTTTACCCTACAACCCGCAACAATCTTGCCCGGTTCCGCAAATGCGCCGAACCATGCAGGAAACCTGCCATTTGCCTCCATATCCGGGAATTGCCCGCTTGCCGAGCAACGGGGGCATGCGTAAACCGCTCTGAACATGACCGGAACCACCGAACTCCCCCCGCACCCGGCTGACTCCGGGCCGGACCGCCAAGGTGCAGGCCACCACGTGCCAACCGTCGCCGAAGCCGGCGGACTCGAAGTGATCTCGATCGCCAAGAGCTACGACAAGCGCGCGGTGCTTACCGACATCTCGCTGTCCGTCGCCAAGGGAGAGGTTCTCGGCCTGCTCGGCCCCAACGGCGCCGGCAAGACGACCTGCTTCTATTCGATCATGGGCCTGGTGCGCCCCGATTCGGGCCGCATCCTGATGGACGGCGTCGACGTGACGCGCCTGCCGATGTACCGCCGCGCCGTGCTCGGCCTCGGTTACCTGCCGCAGGAAACCTCCATCTTCCGCGGGTTGACGGTGGAACAGAACATCGGCGCCGTGCTCGAACTCAACGAGCCCGACAAGAACGTCCGCGCCAGCGAGCTGGAACGCCTGCTCGACGAATTCGGCCTCACCCGCCTGCGCTCCAGCCCGGCCATGGCGCTTTCCGGCGGCGAGCGCCGCCGCTGCGAAATCGCGCGCGCGCTGGCGGCCAAGCCCTCGATCATGCTGCTGGACGAACCGTTCGCCGGCATCGACCCGCTGTCCATCTCCGACATCCGCGACCTCGTGCGCGATCTCAAGACGCGCGGCATCGGCGTGCTCATCACGGACCACAACGTGCGCGAGACGCTCGACATCGTCGACCGTGCCTGCATCATCTACGGCGGCCAGGTCCTGTTCGCCGGCAGCCCCGAAGCCCTGGTGGCGGACGAAAACGTGCGCCGGCTTTACCTCGGCGAAGGCTTCACGCTGTGACCCTCGCGGCAGGCTCATGCCTGTCGAAAGGCCCGCTCACGCAGGCCCGCTAGGCCATGGCCCTGGGACCGCGCCTGGACCTCAGGCAAAGCCAGTCGCTGGTCATGACCCCGCAGCTCCAGCAAGCGATCAAGCTGCTGGCGCTGTCCAACCTCGAAGTGGAAACCTTCATCGGCGAAACGCTGGAGGCCAACCCCCTGCTCGACGTGGGCGGCGAACCGGCCCCACCGGCCTCCGAAACCGTCGACGTGCCCGAGGAAGCGCGCCGCACCACGCTTGAGGAATCGCCGGTGGACCGGCTCATCGGCGAAGGGCGGGGAGAGGACGACCGCCCGCTCGATATCGACGCTTCCGCGCTCGATCGCGACCGCGACACCGGGGAATGGTCCGCCGACCTGCGCCTCGGCGGCGGCGAGGAACTGCCCGCCATCGAGGAACGCGGCCGGGGCGAAGCGACCTTGGTGGAGCACCTCGAAGCGCAAGTCGGCGCTGCCACCGGCGACCCTCTGCTGGCCGGGATCGCCCGCTACCTGATCGGGCAACTGGACGAAGCGGGCTACCTGCCGGTCGCGCTCGCGGAAATCGCGGAAGACCTCGCCGTCGATCCGGCCGAGGCGGAGGCGGCACTGGCCATCGTCCATTCGCTCGATCCCACCGGCGTCGGCGCGCGAACCCTGTCCGAATGCATCGCTCTCCAGGCGCGGGAGGCCGACCGCCTCGACCCGCTGATGGCGCGGCTGATCGACAATCTCGACTTGCTCGCGCGCGGCGAACTGGCCCGGCTCAAGCGCATCTGCGGCGTGGATGACGAGGATTTCGCCGACATGCTGTCCGAGTTGCGCGGCTACGACCCGAAGCCCGGCCTGCGCTTCGGCGGCGAGCCCAGCGCCGCGGTCACCCCGGATATCCTCGTCACGCCGCGCAGCGACGGCGGCTGGAATGTCGCCGTCAACCAGGCCAGCCTGCCGCGCCTGATCGTCAACCGCAGCTACTACGTGGAATTGAAAGGCACATGCGCCGACAAGGGCTCGCGCGCCTGGCTCTCGGAAAAGCTGGCGGATGCGAACTGGCTGATCAAGGCGCTGGACCAGCGGCAGAAGACCATCCTGAAAGTCGCCAGCGAACTGGTGAAGCAGCAGGAAGGCTTTTTCAGCGGCGGCATATCGCAGCTCAGGCCGCTGACTTTGCGCACCGTGGCCGAGGCGATCGGCATGCACGAATCGACCGTCAGCCGCGTCACCTCGAACAAATATCTCAGCTGTCCGCGCGGGACTTACGAACTGAAGTTCTTCTTCACCTCGGGCGTCGCCGCCACCGGCGGGGACGGCGCTTCGGCCGAAGCGGTCAAGGCGGCCATCCGCCGCCTTGTCGACGCCGAAGATCCCAAAGCCATCCTGTCCGACGATGCCCTGGTGGACCTGCTGAAGGACAAAGGCTTCGAACTGGCCCGCCGCACCGTCGCCAAGTACCGCGAGGCCATCGGACTGGGCAGTTCCGTGCAGCGCCGCCGCCAGAAGGCTATTGCTGCGGTGCGGTAAGAACTAAGCAAGCAGATGATAAACAAGACATGTTAAATGCTTGTTGAGCTTAGTATAATTCTATTTGAATTGTTTCGATTCGTGATAGCCTTCTTTCCATGAAGTGCACCGGACTTGCGACCAACCGCAAGCTCGAGACGTCGCAAGAACGCGGTGTACCCATGGAGAGGATTGCCGATGTCCTACGTCGATCGACATTCCACAAAAAGTCTGGCCAACGGAAGCCAGAAGGCGCTCACCGGCGGCATCGTGGCCTTGATACAGGGTGGGCTCGTCCTCGCCTTGGTCAACGGTTTCGCGGTCACCCTGCTCAGGAGCGATCCGCCGAAGAACCCCGAAGCGACCCAGATCAGGCTGGAACCTATCCCGGTTCCACCTCCGCCCGAACCCCAGGCACAGCCCGATAGACCCGTGGACCAGCCGCTGCTGACCGCCCCGACGCCGCGGATCCAGCTTCCTGCCCAGGATCCGGTTCAGGTCTCCACTACGGTGCCCACGGCCACGCCCAGCGCTTTCGAACCCACGGAGAGAGTCGCGGTGGCGCTGCCCACGCCAACCGAGACCCCGGCCCGGTTCCAGCCGCGCGGGGCGCTTCCCAGCAATGCCGCATCGGGCTGGGTCACCACGCAGGACTACCCCACCGCGGATTTGCGCGCCGAACACCAGGGCAGCGTCCGTTTCAGGCTCGACATCGATGCGCGCGGGCGCGTCAGCCAATGCGCCATCGTCGCGTCGAGCGGCTTCACCGGCCTCGACGAGGCCACCTGCAAATACGTCAGCAGGCGTGCCCGGTTCGAACCGGCCACCAATGCCGAAGGCCAGGCGGCCTCCGGCAGTTACCTGGGGACGATCCGCTGGATCATCCCGCGGGACTGACCTCGAAACCCCCAGAGGTCACCCGCCCGGAGCGGCACCGCTTCCGCACTTTGTGTGCCGCTCCGGCTGATGCTCCCGCCCTCGGTGGGGATGGGCCTGCTTCGCATGTCGCGGAGCAGGCCCGCTTCTTTCTTTACCCGCTTCTCTCATGGCCCGGATCGGTCCTTCTCGGGACAATTCCCTAGCCCCCCTTCGGACTTGATACACCGCATCGCTTTAGCTCTCGGCATGAAAGCCCTTTTCCGCCGGGAGCCGCCTGATGATTCCGAAGAGCTTCCATTTCATCTGGGTGGGCGACGAGGCCCGCCGCCCCGACAATTGCATCGAGACCTGGCGCGCTGCCCATCCCGATTGGCAGTTCCGCCTCTGGGGCAACGCCGAACTGGACGGGCGGAACTGGGTGAACGCGGCTCACATGCGGCAGATGGCCCCGCGCGAACTCAACGGCGTGGCAGACATGATGCGCTGGGAAATCCTGCTCGAAAATGGCGGCCTGGTTTTCGATGCCGATTCGATCTGCCTGCGCCCGCTCGACGAAGCCCTGCTCGACTGCGAGGCGTTCGCCTGCTGGGAGAGCGAAATCGCCCGCCCCGGCCTGATCGCCGCCGGCTATTTCGGATGCGAGGCCGGCAATGGCTTCGTGCGGCAAATCGTCGACGACATCGCCGTCAGCCCCTCGGTCATCGGCGACATGGCCTGGAAAACCGTGGGTCCACAGCGCCTGACCGACTGCTACCGCAAGTTCGCCTATACCCCGCTGCGCATCTACCCGAGCCACATGTTCATCCCGCGCCACTTCACGGGCGTGACGTATGGCGGCAGCGACCCGGTCTATGCCCATCAACTCTGGGGTTCAACCCTGCGCACTTACGAGGACATGCACAGGACCGACATCGGCGCCATGGCAAGCCAGTCCCGGCAGCCCCCGGAAACGACGCCTTCATCGTCGCCGGCAGTGACAGCACCCACTCCGGCAATGCCATCGCCACCACCCCCGCCGCGCGCATCTCCGCTCGAAGGCATCCACGCCCCGTACTTCCTGCAGCGCGTGCAAGTGGGCGCCGAACTGGCCTCGCTCGGCAGGATGGAGGTTCTCGCCAGCCTGCTCGCCGGTCAGCGGGTGCTGCATGTGGGCTGCGCGGACTGGCCGATCACCGATCCGCGGACCTCGCTTCATGTCCAGCTTGAAGCGCATTGCCGGCACCTCGATGGGCTCGACCCCCATGGCGAGGCGCTCGAACAGCTGCGGCCGTTCGTGACAGGACGGCTGTTCACCGACTTCGCGCAAGTCACTGACAGCTACGATGTCGTACTCGTTCCCGAAGTGATGGAGCATGTCGCGGACGTCGAGGCATTCCTCGGCCAGATCGCGGCGGTGGACGCCAATCTCTTTCTCATTTCCGTGCCCGACGCCTTCCAGTGCCGGTCGCGCCATTTCGACTACGTGGCCGAAACCGAGACGTTCCTGGAAGCCGTCCACCCCGATCACAACGTCTGGTATACGCCTTATACTTTCGCCAATACCCTGCGGAAATACAGCGGCCTGGAATTGCAGCGGATGTGGTTCTTCAACCGCATCTCGCTTCTCGCGCTTCTGAGCAAGCCGGTGCAGGCCGCGCCGCCGTGAGCGAAGCCCGGGGGCAGCAACCCTCGGCCGAGAGCCGCAACACGCCACCTTCATGCATCTCTACGACTCCATCACACTCGGCTTGCTGGAGCGCTCGATCATGCCGGTCGTGCTCTGCCCGTCCCACGTATAGACGGCGTGGCTCTGCTGGACGAGCGGGAAGTCCGCGGGCCAATCCACCGGCTTGGCGAACCCGCCGCGCGAACGGACATTGACGAATGTCGTGCCCGCGATCGCCACGCGGCGGCCGTCGACGGTTTCGAGCACGCAGGACACATCCTCGCCGCCGGTGACGAAGCGGCGCAGCCACGGCACTTCCACCGGGCGCGCCGGGGTGCGGACACCGTCAGCATCGATGATCCAGCCCTCGGCATAGTTCGGCTCGCCGTCCTCGCGCGGGGGATAGATATTGAAGCCGAAGGCGCGGCCATCGGGAAAGACCGCCGATTGCCAGCAATGGCCCCAGAAGCCGGCGAAGGCGCGAAAGCCGGTGCGCCGAATGCGCAGCCCGTTGCCCTTGAACGGGCGGGCCACGCCGTCGACGGTGAGCGTGCCGCTGCAGCGAAAGAGCTGCTCGTAGCGCGGACTCATAAAGCTGCCCTGCTCGCCGCCAAGCGCTGCGGCCGCTTCGGGCAGGAGCGATCCCGGCACCCAGGGCGGCGCGGCCATGTCCATTTCGGCCGCGATCTCCAGGTCGCTCCAGCGGGTTTCCTTGAAATCGGGATCGTCGATTATGGCCTGTGCCGAAGTCTCCGCCGCCTGCCCCCGGTAGGAGACGGTCCAGCGGCGAAAGGGGTCCTCGCATTCGAAGCGGACCGGGCCGGTGCCGCGCACGGTCGGGCGGCCATCGGCACCATGAGGTGCATGAACCGCTCCGTCCCCGCGTTTCGAGAGCAGGCGGCCATCGGCAAAGGCAACGTCGAGCCAGAATTCGTGCCTGTCCCAGGCATTGCCGACCGCCTCGACGCCGATCCGCATGGCGAAGAGGCCGTTCTCCTCCTCGATCCACACGTTCACGGCATCGCGCAGCCCGTCATCGGGCTTTTCCGCGACGACGAACTCGCGTTCTTCCGGGACGCCGCCGGTAAGATCGAATGCTGCGGTGGCCATGGCTCTCCCTTCCCTGTGTCGGGAAAGGAGGCTGTCATGGCGAAGACGTCAGGTCACGCCCGGGCGCGTACGCCGGGGCGATGACTCGTCAGGCGTAGGGCGGCTTGTGAAGACCCTGGGGGCTGGTGGTGAAGATCTCGCAGCCGGTTTCGGTGATGCCGATCGAATGCTCGAACTGCGCCGACAGCGACTTGTCGCGCGTCACCGCCGTCCAGCCGTCGGACAGCAGCTTCACCGGCGGCTTGCCCAGGTTGATCATCGGTTCGATGGTCATGAACATGCCGGGCTTCAGCAGCGGGCCGGTGCCGGGGCGGCCGGCATGCACGACTTCGGGTGCGTCGTGGAACAGGCGGCCGAGGCCGTGGCCGCAGAATTCGCGCACGACGCCGTAGCGGAACGATTCGGCATAGGCCTGGATCGCCGCGCCGATGTCACCCACGCGATTGCCGGGCCGGGCCTGCTCGATTCCGATCATCAGGCATTCGTATGTCACCTCGACCAGGCGGCGCGCCTTCAGCGAGACATCGCCCGCCAGGTACATGCGGCTGGTGTCGCCGTGCCAGCCGTCCAGCAGCGGCGTAACGTCGATATTGACGATATCGCCGTCCTTGATCGCCTTGTCGGATGGAATTCCGTGGCAGACCACATGGTTGATCGAGATGCAGCACGAATGGGCATAGCCGCGGTAGCCCAGAGTGGCGGGCACGGCGCCGCCGTCCAGCGTAAGTTCGCGCACTTTGTCGTCGATGGCGGCCGTGGTCACGCCCGGCTGCACCATCGGTGCGATCTCGTCGAGGATCATGGCGGCAAGGCGGCCAGCCTTGCGCATGCCCTCGAAGCCCTCGGGGCCGTGCAGCTTGATGGTGCCGTCGCGCAGGACGGTTTCGCTTCCGGGTTCGACGGTCTGGTATTCGGTCATGAGGGCTACATAACAATTGCGCGCGCAAAATGCGAGATCACGCGTGAGCGCGCGCTATTGCCTTTCGTGCCTTGCTATTTCGCCACCGAGAAGCTGGATCGGTACTGCGGCTTGAGAGCGGCCATGACCGCGCCGGTCACCGGCACCGTCACTTCATAGCTGCCCTCGGCATAAGGACCGGCATTGTAGGGCGGCACGAGCAGGCCGATGCGGTCGAACGTCTGCCGGTTGGTCGAGCCCAGGATCACCACCTGTTCCACCGGATCGATGCATTCTGAGAACATCTCGTCGCTCTTGTCGATCGGGCCGCCGCGGCGCTTGACGCGCTCCTTGTCGAGCGCGGCGCAGAACGGGGTGCGCAGCGCCTTGGACAGGGCTTCCTTGCTGGTGAAGAGGTCGATCGGCTTGCGCGCGGTTTCGGCATGGCGATCCCAGAGAAGCCCGTCGAAAGCGGTCATGCCATGAGCGCCGCCCGAATAGACGTAGGATTCCGAGGACAGCGAGAGCCACCCCGGCAGGCTGGTCACGACCTTCCAGTCCTCGCCGTAGCTGTAGGCGTGGTAGGGGAAGTCGTTCTTCTTCGCTTCGGCCTGCCCTTCTTTGGCGCTGCTCACCAGATCCGCGCGGGACGTGTCGAGTTGCTGGTCGAGATTGGCCTTGAGCCCTGGAATCGCGCCTGCGGCATCGGGATAGGAATAGGAGAATTCGTAAAGATCGTTCTCGGTCTTCTCCGCGCGGCCGCCGCCCACGACGACGTCACCGGCCTCGGTGCTGGTCGCCGTCGTCGTTTCGGTAGCGCTCTCGGTCTGGGCCGAAATCCCGGCCGATGCGGTTTCCGACGGGGCAGGAGCGGACTTTTCACCTTTGCAGCCGCTCAGCAGCAGGGCCGCAGTTGCAGCGGAGACAAGACACCAGGCACCAGATCGCATCATTTTTCCTCTCGGCTCATGCTCGCAGCAAGGCTAGAGAATGGGACCATGACCGACAAGAACGCATTGATTCAGCCCGATCGCGGCCAGAAGGCCGTCGCCATCCACCTCGTTTCCAAGGACGGGGAGAAGGATGGACTGGAACAATTTATCAAGGGCCTGTCGGTTTCGCAGCGCGCCGCGCTCGAAGCGCAGAAATTCGTGGGCGATGCGGGAAGCCATGCGATCCTTCCCGATGGCGACGGCTGGCTTGTGGCCGCAGGCGTATCCGTTCCGGCCAGACTCACCACCTGGTGCCTGGCGAAGCTGGCCGATGTCCTGCCCGCCGGCACTTATCGCTGCGCCGGCACCGATGGCGCCAAGGCCGAGATCGGCAAGGCCGCGCTGGGCTGGATCGCCGGGCAATACCGTTTCGATCGCTACCGCTCCGAGCCGTCCGAGGAAGGTCCGCGCATTCTCCTGACCACCGAGGTCAAGGCGATCGACGCGGTGATCGCCGAGGGCGAAGCGATCGAGCTGGTCCGCGATCTCGTCAACACCCCGGCCGAGGACATGGGCCCGGGCCAGCTCGAAACCGAGGCGGAATCGCTCGCCAAGGCCTTCCGTGCGGAGGTGAAGATCACCCGCGGAGAGATGCTGGAGCGCGAATACCCGATGGTCCATGCCGTAGGCCGTGCGGCTGGCCGTGCCCATGCACCGCGCCTGATCGAGCTGGAATGGGGCGATCCCAAGCATCCCAGGATCGCCGTCGTCGGCAAGGGCGTCTGCTTCGATTCGGGGGGCCTCGACATCAAGCCCGGCGCGGGAATGCTGCTGATGAAGAAGGACATGGGCGGCGCCGCGCACGCCCTTGCCCTCGCCCGTCTGATCATGGGGGCGAACCTGCCGGTGCGCCTGCATCTGGTGATCCCGGCGGTGGAGAACGCCATCGCCGGCAATTCCTTCCGCCCGGGAGACGTGCTGCGCAGCCGCGCCGGCATCACCGTGGAAATCGGCAATACCGATGCCGAAGGCCGCCTGATCCTGGGCGACGCGCTGACCCGCGCCGGCGAGAAGGAGCCTGAACTGGTGATCGACTTCGCCACGCTCACCGGCGCCGCGCGCGTCGCCGTCGGCCCGGACTTGCCCGCCCTGTTCGCCCGCGACGACAAGACCGCGCAGGACATTCTCGATGCCGGGGTTTCCGTGGACGATCCCTGCTGGCGCCTGCCGCTCTACGATGGCTACCGCGAATACCTGAAGTCCGACATTGCCGACATCAACAATGCCGGCTCCAGCGGCTTCGCCGGGGCCAGCACGGCGGCGCTGTTCATGGACCGTTTCGTGCCGAAGGGCATGGACTGGGCCCACTTCGACACGTTCGCCTGGCGTCCCGCCGCCAAGCCCGGCCGTCCCAAGGGTGGAGACGCCCTCGGCCTGCGGGCGGCGTGGCTGATGTTGCAGCGGCGCTACACCGGCGAGGGCCGCTGAACTTGCGTCTTGGCCATGCCCCCGCTAAGCGCGCGCATCTTTGCATTTGGAGAAGCACCCGCGTTGGCCACTGAGGATTCCTATACCCGCCCTCCCCGGATCGATGGACTGCTGGCCATGACCGGACCGAGTGTGACCGCGGATCCCGGATGCCTTCCCGTGCGCGGCGATCTGGCGCACATCAAGCTGGCCGGTCTCTACTTCGTGCCGCACTATGCGGTGCCGATGCCGCATGTGGTGCTGGACGGCGCCGTGCTGCGGGTGATGAGCCGCGCCGATGCCGAAGCGATTCGCGACCTGCCCTCGGGCGACACGTTCAACGTGCTCGACATGGCGGGCAACTGGGCCTGGGGCCAGCTGGGCGAAGACGGCCAGGTCGGCTATGTCGCGCTCGACGCATTGAAGGCACATAGCTGATGACGAAGACGGTCTTCATCGACGGCGCCGCCGGAACCACCGGCCTCGAGATCGCCGAACGGCTTGCCGGCCGCGCCGAGTTCGAACTGATCGTCCTCGATGAAGCGCGCCGCAAGGACGACACGGCCCGCGCCGAAGCGCTGAACGCGGCTGACTTCGTGATCCTCTGCCTGCCCGACGATGCCGCCAAGGCCGCCGTGGGCATGATCCGCAACGAGACCACCCGCGTGATCGATGCGTCCTCGGCGCACCGCGTGGCGCCGGACTGGACCTACGGTTTCCCGGAAGTGATCGGCCGCGACGCCGTTGCAGCCGCCCGCTTCGTCAGCAATCCCGGCTGCTATCCCACGGGCTTCATCGGCCTCGTCGCGCCCTTGGTGAAGGCCGGCCTGCTTCCGGCCGACTGGCCTTACGTCTGCCACGCCGTCTCGGGCTATTCCGGCGGCGGCAAGGCACTGATCGCCCGTTTCGAGGAAGACCGCGACGTGGCCTTCCGCGCCTATGGCCTGGCGCTCGGCCACAAGCATGTGCCTGAGATGGTGGCGCATGTCGGCCTGTCGATCGAACCGATCTTCGCGCCGGCCGTGGTGCCCGCGCACCGCGGCATGCTGGTGGAAGTGCCGCTGCACTTGTCCGCCATGCCCAAGGCGGGATCGCCGGCCGATCTTCGCGCCGCCCTGGCCGATTTCTATGCGGACAGCACGATCGTCTCCGTGATCGACGACCAGCCCGACGAGCTGCTGCTGCGGGCCTCGATGGCGCCGGTGGACACGCTGACGCTGCGCGTACTGGGTGCCAGCGACGGTTCCCAGGCCCGCCTCGTCGCCATGCTCGACAATCTCGGCAAGGGCGCGAGCGGGGCTGCGGTGCAGAACCTCAACCTCATGGCCGGCCTCCCCGAGACCGCCGGGCTGAGACTCTAAACCCCAATACGTCGACCGCGCAAAGAAGGCGCCGGAAGCCCCAGCGGTTTCCGGCGCCTTCTTGCGTTATCTTATAGGCCTCGCTTTTCGCCTGCCCCTTCCCGTGCCCCTTCCCCCGTTCGTTCCTCCAGCTTTCCCCACCTCTTCGTCATTGCGAGCGCAGCGAAGCAATCCAGGGCGGCGCGGCGCGACTCTGGGATTGCTTCGCTGCGCTCGCAATGACGAAGGTGGGTGCTGCACTCGCAGAGCAGGTAGGCATGGGCCAGCACGGGGGGTGACGGGTTCGAAGCAAGCCTTCCCTCGCCCCCACAGCACCCGTGCACAATTTTGAGGCAGGGTGTGCCCGAATCTTGAACACATAATGTCGCCAACCGGGTAGTTACCCGCATGACTCTGCACATTCGAGGTGTCGAAAGCCAAGATTACGGTCTTTTCGCGGCTGCACAGTTGGCCTACGAGAGGGCCATCCGCATTGGCACGATTCTTGATGGGAATCGCGCGCGAGGCATCTGGTTCCCGGACCGGAATTGTCTTCGGAAAAAGATCCGGGACCATGCAGGGGTCAACACAGGCGTGAAAAAGATCGAAGCTATCATCAAGCCGTTCAAGCTGGACGAAGTGAAGGAAGCACTGCACGAAGTTGGCGTTTCGGGCATCACCGTCACGGAAGCCAAGGGCTTCGGCCGCCAGAAGGGCCATACCGAACTCTATCGCGGCGCCGAATACGTCGTCGACTTCCTGCCCAAGGTGAAGCTCGAAGTTGTCGTTCCCGACGCACTGGCCGAACGCGTGGTGGAAGCCATTGCCGACGCCGCGCAAACGGGACGCATCGGTGACGGCAAGATCTTCGTCGTGCCGGTCGAAACCGCCGTGCGCATCCGCACCGGCGAGCGGGACGACGACGCCCTGTAAATCACGGAAAGCGAAAAGGCTTCGCCCGCGAAGGATTTTCGAGAGCGCAGGACCAGAAGGGCGGGCTTTCCCGCCGCCTGTCGCATCCAAGCCGGCGTGTGCCGGAATTCGATTGCCCGGCTTCGGCAGGATCGAAATGATCCTCCGGGCCGGATCGGGACGAACCGGCGGGGGCCGGGTCTTCCCGTGGACAATGCAACACCAAAGCCTCTTTCGGGATCGGAAGAGCATCACTGGAGACTACTCTAATGGCTAGTGCAAAGGACGTCCTCAAGAGGATCAAGGACGAAGAGATCGAGTGGGTTGACCTGCGTTTCACCGACCCCAAGGGCAAGTGGCAGCACCTCACCATGGTCGCTTCGATCCTCGGCGAGGACGAGCTGGAAGACGGCCTGATGTTCGACGGTTCGTCGATCGAAGGCTGGAAGGCCATCAACGAGTCGGACATGATCCTCAAGCCCGACCTCGACGCCGTCTATGTCGATCCGTTCTCGGCCACCCCGATGCTCATCCTGTTCTGCGACATCGTGGAACCCTCGACCGGTGACCTCTACGCCCGCGATCCGCGCTCGACCGCGAAGCGCGCCGAGGCCTTCGTCAAGTCGGCCGGTTTCGGCGACACCGTCTATGTCGGCCCCGAAGCCGAATTCTTCATGTTCGACGACGTGAAGTTCTACGACGGCTACGAAGGCAACGGCTTCAAGCTGGACGACATCGAACTGCCGGGCAACTCGGACAAGTCGTACGACACGGGCAACCTGGCCCACCGTCCGCGCGCCAAGGGCGGCTACTTCCCGGTCGCTCCGGTCGACTCGGCCGTCGACATCCGCGGCGAGATGGTCACCACCATGCTCGAAATGGGCCTGCCCTGCGACAAGCACCACCACGAAGTGGCGGCTGCCCAGCACGAACTCGGCCTGACCTTCGGCACGCTGGTCACCACCGCCGACCGCATGCAGATCTACAAGTACGTCGTCCACATGGTCGCGCAGGCCTATGGCAAGACCGCCACGTTCATGCCGAAGCCGATCATGAAGGACAACGGCTCGGGCATGCACACCCACATCTCGATCTGGGACAAGGGCAACCCGCTGTTCGCCGGTAACGGCTATGCCGGTCTTTCCGACATGTGCCTCTACTTCATCGGCGGCGTCATCAAGCACGCCAAGGCCCTGAACGCCTTCACCAACCCGACCACCAACAGCTACAAGCGCCTGGTGCCGGGCTACGAAGCCCCGGTTCTGCTGGCCTACTCGGCCCGCAACCGCTCGGCCTCGTGCCGCATCCCTTACGGTGCGGGCGACAAGGCAAAGCGCGTGGAATTCCGCTTCCCCGACGCGATGGCCAACCCCTACCTCTGCTACGCCTCGCTGCTCATGGCCGGCCTCGACGGGATCAAGAACAAGATCCACCCGGGCGAAGCCATGGACAAGAACCTCTACGATCTGCCGCCGGCCGAACTCGCCGAAGTGCCGACCGTCTGCGGTTCGCTGCGTGAAGCGCTCGACTCGCTCCAGGCCGACCATGCCTTCCTTCTCGAAGGCGGCGTGTTCACCGTGGACCAGATCGAATCCTACCTCGAACTGAAGTGGCCGGAAGTGCTGCGTTGGGAAACCACGCCGTCGGCCGTCGAGTTCGACATGTACTACAGCGCCTGATCGCGCTTCCTTCCTCCCGTTTCTTCGGAAAGGGGGGGAAGGAGCATCAGTTCGCCGAGTGGGGCGCCCGGAGCAATCCGGGCGCCCTTTTCGTTGGCCGTCCGAGCGCATCGGCAGCAGGCGGAGACCGGCTCCCTCGACCGACCGCGCCTCACCCCGCACGAAAAGAACCTTTGCACTCAATGCGAAACGGGGGCGGACAGCCCGCTCCTGCCGCGCGACGTTCCGCCGCGACGCTTGGCGACAATCGTGACAGGAACAGCTATCATCCCGCCGCGTTGCCCCCGCAAAGGAGAAGCAGCGATGCCCAGGACTCGCAGGCCCAGTACCCGCAAGCCAAGCACCGACAAGATCGTCACCGGGGTAACCGCCCTGCTCGCCGCTGTGGCGATCGGCATCGCAGGCGGCCACATGGCAAGCGCGCAAGCGGCGCAGGACCGGCCCGGCGAGAGCCGTCCCCAGGGCGACCAGCCGCGGTCGGAACAGCAGCATGCCGAACAGGCACGGCGCACCCAGCCGGAGCGTCAGACGGGCGGCGACCGCGTCCCGCCGCATGCCGAGGCTCAGAACCGCGAAACCGCCCAGCGCGAGCAGCGCCAGCAGGAAGCGGCCCGCCGCGAGCAGGACCGGGGCGACCGGGAACGCCGTGCGTCCACACAAGGTGATCGGCCGGCAGAAGGGAACCGTCCCGCCCAGCAGGATCCCGAAGCCCGGCGCGCCGATCGGCCTCAGGTCCCGCCGAAGGAGCGCGGCAGCACGCCGCCGGCCGACCCGCGCGAGGGCCGCCCGCAAGAGACCCGCGTCGATCCCGGTCTGACCCCGCCCGCACCGCGCGGCGATGTCCGGCAGGTAAGCTACAGGGACGGGCGCGGCCACGAATTCCGCGTCCCCACCAACGACCGCGTGAAGGTGGTCACCGGCCGGCAGGACGCGAGCTGGACCGCCCCGGGCAGGGGTCAGGCGATCGAGGGTTGCCCGGCCGCCATCTCCGGCAAGTACCAGGGCTGCAACCTGCCACCCCGCACACACCCGCCGGAAAAGGCCTGGCATGACCCGCGCTGGTTCTCCCGCGATTTCGATGACGACACCCGCTATCGCTACAGCGAAGGCTACCTGCTGCGCCTGGGCGGAGCGAGTGGCGGCGCCCCCGGCGGAAGCAGCGCCGTGGTCGGCTACACGCCGCTGCTCGGCGGCGCGCTGACCGTGGGCCGCGCATGGCCCGGCACTTACCGGCCTGTCGCGCTGCCCGGCTACTACACCCGCTACTACGGGCTCGGCGGCGAAGGCTCCTATCGCTACTACGACAACACGATCTACCGCGTGAATGCGAGCGATGCGGCCGCTGCCGATCCCACCATCACCGGCATAGCGGCCCTGCTGCTGGGCGAGACGATCCGGATCGGCCAGCCCATGCCGGGCGGCTACGACGTCTACAATGTCCCCGGCCGCTACCGCGACCAGTACCGCGACGGTCCTGACGCACTCTACCGATACAGCGACGGCTACATCTACCAACTCGAACCCGCCACACGCCTGGTGCGGGCCGCCATCGAACTGATCGCCTGAACGGCGTCAGGAGGGGAATTCATGCGCAAGACCGATCTCGCACTCACGCTGCTGGCCGCCGCCGGCCTCTCGCTGGCCGCCTGCTCCGACAGGAACAGCCCGGAGGGACAGGCCAGCGCCACCGCCGATGCGGCCGCCGCCGTGTCCGAGACCCTGCCGCAGGCGCTCGACAATGCCGCCGGCCTCCAGACCGTGGCCGAAGCGCTCAAGGAAACCGGCATCGAGGGCGTGTTCCAGGAAAAGGCCAGCTACACCCTGATCGCCCCGGAGGACGACGCCTTCGCAAAGTTGGGCGATCCGGGCAAGCAACTGACCGAGGCCGACGATCACGCCGCACTGGCGGCGCTGCTCAAGGACCACATGCTCACCGGCTACATGACCCCGCAGGACATCTCCGCCGCCATAAAGTCCAGCAAGGACGGCAAAGTCCTGATCTCCACTCTGGGCGGCGGCACTCTGACCTTCACGCAGGCGGGCGGCATCGTCAACGTCTCAGCCGAAGACGGCACCCAGGCCAGCTTCGACGGCGATCCCGTAACCGGGGGATCGAGCATCGCCATTCCCGTGACCGGGGTTCTCAAGAAGCTCTAGCAGGTTCGGCCTTTGCGCCTTTGCACGACAGGTTCGCTTGCACAGTGCCATGGGCGTGACCATAAGTCGCGGCCATGCGTATTCTTCTTGTCGCCGCGCTGCTCGCCGGAACCGCCGCCCCCGCTTTCGCCCAGACCGTCACGGATGCCGGTGCGCCGATGAAGGCGTCGGGGACCGTAACGGGAGCCGGCACGCCGCCCGCCCCGATCCTCACCACGCCCGAGGCGAAGGACGTGTGGACGCATGCCGAGCCGCAAGTGGCCCGCGTCACCCATGTGGCGCTGGACCTGGACGTCGATTTCGCGACGAAGACGCTGGGCGGCAGCGCCGTGCTGGACATCCTGGCGGCGCCGGGCGCCACCCGGATCGTGCTCGACGCACGGGATCTCGATATTTCCGCGATCACCGACGAGGCGGGCAAGCCGCTCCGGTGGACGCTCGGCCCCAAGGACGCGGACAATGCGGACATCGGCTCGGCGCTGACCGTCGAACTCGCCGGGGCCAGCCGGATCCGTATAACCTATCGCTCCATGCCGGGCGCGACTGCGCTGCAATGGCTGCCGCCGGAAATGACCTTCGGCAAGAAGAAGCCGTTCCTGTTCAGCCAGGGCCAGGCCATTCTCAACCGCTCGTGGGTGCCGACGCAGGACAGCCCCGGCATCCGCCAGACCTGGGAAGCCACCTTGCGCGTCCCCGGCGATCTCGTGGCGGTGATGAGCGCGGAAAAGCTCTCGGGCGACAAGGGCGAACTGCTCCCCGACGGCCGGCGCGCCTTCCGCTTCCGCATGGACAAGCCGGTGCCGCCCTATCTCATCGCCTTCGCCGTGGGCGACCTGAAGTTCAAGACACTCGGCCCCCGCTCCGGCGTCTGGACCGAGGCGCCGATGCTGGACAAGGCGGCCAGGGAATTCGTCGATGTGGAGAAGATGATCGACGCCGCCAGCAAGCTCTACGGCCCGTATCGCTGGGGCCGCTACGACATGCTGCTGCTGCCCCCGGCCTTCCCCTATGGCGGCATGGAAAATCCCATGCTCACGTTCCTGACCCCCACGATCGTCACTGGCGACCGTTCGAACACCGACGTCGTCGCTCATGAACTGGCGCATTCCTGGTCGGGCAACCTGGTCACCAATGCGACCTGGTCGGACTCCTGGCTGAACGAAGGCTTCACCACCTACTTCGAGAACAGGATCATGGAGTCGCTCTACGGCAAGGAGCAGGCCGCCACGTATGCCGACCTCGACTGGGACGTGATGAGCCGCGAAATCGCGGCCGGTGGCGGCCAGACCGGCGCCGTCACTCGTCTTCACGGCGATCCCGGCGCGGGCGAGGTGGACTATACCAAGGGCTCGAACTTCCTGCGCATGATCGAGCATACCGTGGGCCGCGCAAAGTGGGACGCCTATCTCACCTCCTATTTCGACCGCCACGCCTTCCAGCCCCAGACCACTGCGGGCTTCCTGGCCGACTTGCGCGAACGCCTGCTGAAAGGCCAGCCGGAGCTGGAACTCTCGCTCCAGCTCGACCGCTGGTCCTACGGTGCGGGCCTTCCCGACAACGCGGTCCATGTGCAGAGCGAGACGCTGGCGAAAGTCGACGCGCGGCTGGCGGCCTTCAATGGCGGCGGACCGGCCAGTGCCGTCGAGACGAAGGGCTGGACCACGCAGGAATGGCTGCGTTTCCTCAATGGCATCGACCGCCGGCAGACGCCTGCGCGCCTGGCCGAACTGGACAAGACGCTGGGGCTTTCCGCTTCGGGAAATGCCTATATCCAGTCGGCCTGGTTCGAACTGGCCATCGCCAACCGCTACGATCCTGCCCTCCCCTTCCTGCGCCGCTACCTTTCGCAGATCGGGCGCGGGTTGCTGGTCTATCCGCTCTACAAGGGCCTGATGAAGCAGGACGAATGGGGCCAGCCGAAGGCGCGCGCCTTCTTCGAGGAAGCCCGGCCGACCTACCATCCCTCCACCGCCGCAGGCATCGCGCGGATCGTCGCGGCGGGGGCAGCACAGGAGTAGCCTCGCCATGTCTTCTCCCACCCCGGGCCGTTTCGGCAATGCCCCCGGCCCCGCCGTGTTCGAGGCGCTGGCCCATGCCGCCTTCGCGCGCATTCCCGAGCCCTTCGCCCGGCACCTCGAAGGCATCACCGTCCACGTCGAGGAATTCGCGGACGAGGAAACCCTCCATGCCGTGGGGCTGGAGGACGCCTGGGAACTGACCGGCCTTTACCACGGCCGCCCGCTCGACGAGGAATCGGTCTGGGTCGCCGGAGAATTCCGCCCGCGCATCACGCTCTACCGGCAACCGCTGCTGGCCGAATGGTGCGAGACGGGGGTGACGCTGGAAGACCTCGTCACTCATGTGGTGGTGCATGAAGTCGGCCATCATTTCGGCCTTTCGGACGAGGACATGCACGGGCTGGAGGATGAAGCGTAATCTGCTCTGCGGGAGAGGAAAAGCCATTGCCCCGTCATGAAACGATCCGATAGGACGCTGCCATGACTCTCCCCTTCACCCGCAGCCTTCCGCTGCTGACCACCTCGCTGATGGCCGCCCTGCTCGCCGGCTGCGCCACCACGCCCGGAACCCGCCAGCCCGCCGCTCCGGCAGCCTCCTCCGGGCAGGCCGGGCCGATCGAAGTCGGCGTGATCGCGATCAACGATTTCCACGGCGCGCTCGAACCGCCGAACCAGTCGGTCGACGCGCCCGACGGCCACGGCAACGAAGTCTCGGTGCCCGCAGGCGGCGGCGCCTGGCTGGCCTCTGCCGTGGATTCGCTCAAGGCCCGTCATGCCAACAACGTCGTCGTGGCCGCGGGTGACCTCACGAGCGCCTCGCAGCTCGCCTCCTCGCTCTATCTCGACGAGCCGGCCGTCGGCGTGATGAACCGCGTCGGCGTGGAATTCAACGCGGTGGGCAACCATGAATTCGACCGCGGCTGGCAGGAACTGCGCCGCCTGCAGAACGGCGGGTGCGAGAAGAACACGCGCCTCCAGCCGTGCCAGCTGGAGCCGTTCAAGGGCGCCAATTACAAGTACCTGGCCGCCAGCACCACCCTGGCAGACGGGTCTCCGCTGTTCCCCGCCACCGGCGTGAAGACTTTCGGAGAAGGCAAGGACCGGATCACCGTCGGCTTCGTCGGCCTCTCGCTCAAGTCCGTGCCCACCCTCGTCGCGCCCGACCGGGTGGCCGGGCTGAAGTTCGCGGACGAGGCGGATACCATCAACCGCGCGGCGGGCCAGCTCAAGGCTGCCGGCGCCGATGCCGTGGTCGTGCTGATCCACCAGGGCGGCCGCACGGCGGGCACGCCCGATCCCAACGGCTGCAACGAGATGACCGGCGATATCCAGCCGATCCTCGATCGCCTGAACCCCGGCGTGGACGTGGTCGTCTCGGGCCACACGCATTGGGCCTATGTCTGCGACTACGGCGCCAATCCCCGGACCGGCCCGATCCTGCTGACCAGCGCGGGCGTCTACGGCAAGCTGGTGACCGACATCACGCTGCGGTTCGATCCGGTGACGCACAAGCTGCTCGGCCGCCAGGCGAGCAATCTCATCGTCCAGTCGCCAGCCTACAAGTCGGCCAAGGGCGAAGTCCCGAATTCCGACGCCTTCCCCCGGTTCCAGCCGCGGGAAGACGTGGCCGCTTATATCCAGCGCTACAAGGACGCTTCGCTGCATCTGGTCGCGCGTCCGGTCGGCCGCCTTTCCGGCCCGCTCGCCAAGGAAGAGGAAAACGGCGTCGGCAAGGGCGGCGCGCTGGGCAACCTGATCGCGGATTCGCAGCTTGCCGCTACCCGCAAGGCCGGCGCGCAGATCGCCTTCCTCAATCCCTTCGGCATCCGCACCTCGCTGATCCCCGCTGCCGACGGCACCGTGACGTTCGGCCAGATCTACGCGGTGGAGCCGTTCAACAACGAGATCGTCACGATGTCGCTGACCGGCGCGCAGATCCGCGCGACCCTGGAGCAGGGGCTGGACGATAGCGGCGACAAGCAGATCTTGGCACCCAGCCAGGGCATGCGCGTGGCCTTCGACATGCGCCGCCCCTCCGGTGCGCGGATCACCGGCATCACTCTGGACGGCAAGCCGCTCGACCCGGCCAAGAGCTACCGTGTCAGCGTGGTGAACTTCCTGGCCGAAGGCGGCGACGGCTTCAGCGGCTTCGCCCAGGGCACGGAGCGCACGCGCGGGGCCATCGACCTGGAAGCGCTGGAGGACTGGCTCTCGGCCGTGCCGCTGCGCAAGGTGCCGGAGGACGACCGGACGCCGGAAGCCCGCTGAGAGGCAGAGGCCGGGTCCAGGAAAACGAGAGGGAGCGGGCCATGCCTGCTCCCTTTCGCGTTTCTCAGCCGAACAGCCAGTGGCCGAGCAGGCGGTTGAACGGGAAAGTGAAGAAGCCCGCGATCAGCAGGGCGCCGATGATGAGGCCGCGAACGGTCCGGCGGTGACGGACGCCGTTGTGCCGCCTTGCCGCCAGCACGAGCACCGGCACCATGACCAGCACGAACACGGAAAGGACGTGGATCAGGCTGAACCGCCCCGGCCCGCCCGAATGCACGAAAAGGCTGTCCAGCGCCGTCAGCATCATCGCCCCGCTCCAGACATAGCCGTAGACACGGTGCCGTGCGTCTCCCCGGCGGCGCCACAGCAGCACCGGCGTCAGCACCAGCGCGACGAGGATGGTGGCCAGATGGACCCAGACCACCGAGGGCACGCGCGCCCATTCGTCCCGGCCGCGCAGCAGAGCAGCGAAGATGAAGCCCAGCATGACCAGCGCCAACAGCCCCAGCACGCGTTCCAGCCTGTCCGGCCCGCGCAAGTCCTGCGGCGTCAGGCCTCTGGGAGGCTTAGGCCCTGCCCCCGCAATCGCCGCCTCGCCCATTTCTGCCCCCTGCACTGCCATGATCGTTTCCCTGTTGAACCCCTGTTCCGATCTTACTCCGCGACGGGCCCGGCCGTCATCGGCCCGGCGTCCCCCTTCGCCGGACCTGCGAAGCACTGCCGCGTTCTAGAATCCGGCGCCTTGCGGCCATTGCGGCCCGCTTACGCCCATGACCTTGAACAGGCTTCCCATCTGCTCATCGCTGATAAGCCGATCCTTCGCCCTTTGAATAGTATCGGCATGATGCGGCGCCGCGGCGGCCAGCTTGGCGGCGCGCAGATCGATTCCCAAGGCGCGCAGGAAGGCGCCCTGCGTCACGGTGCCCTGCCATGTCGCGCCCTCCTTCACCGCGATCTCGGCCAGGACGGCGAAGTCCACCAGACAGGTAAGGTCAGCCTCGCCCGGGGCCGTGAAGGGATCGACCTTGGTATGGGCCCGCAGCGCCTGAAGCGTCGAGCCGGTCTGCGGCTCGGCATAGCCATAATCGATCAGCAGCGCTGCGCCGCCCTGGGCCGCAAGGCGCCCGGAAAGCTCCTGCATGACCGCAGCGGCGCCGGGGCATGTTTCCAGCAGCGTGCCTTCTTCGGCATCGGCCAGCGCGCCCGGAACCGCAGCGTCCATCGGCTTTTCCCCCGCGACCGGACGGAAGCGGTCCTCCGCCCAGTCGACCATGCGTTCGCGCCAGCCCTTGGCCGTCCTGACCAGCTGCCGAACCGGCAGGGCATCGAGGAATTCGTTGCCGACCACCAGCAGCGGCGCGTCGGTGGGAACGGTGCCGAGGTCGTCGTGCCATTGCGCCTGCGGCACGGCCTGGGCCTGGAGCGCCTTGAGCGCGCGGGAGCTTTCGACGAAATGCACCTGCGGATCGAGGCCCACGCGTTTCATCGTGCGCAGCGCGTCGCGCGCCAGGGTGCCGCGGCCCGGACCCAGCTCGACATAGTGGACCGGCACGGGGCTGCCCGCGCGCATCCAGACGTCGGCCAGCCAGAGCCCGACGAGTTCGCCGAACATCTGGCTGATTTCCGGGGCCGTGATGAAGTCCCCCGCTGTGCCGAGCGGGTCCTTGTCGGCATAGTACCGGGCGTTCGATTCGCCCATGTAGTGCAGCAGGGAGAGCGGCCCGTAAGTCCCGATCAGGCGCCGGAAAATGGCCGTGAGCGGTTCGGCGCTCGCCCCGGTATCGTCTGCGGTCATCGCGCCGGGATCAGGCGGTGACCGGACGGACGGTGGCCAGCGCCGGCTTCGCCAGGGCGCGGGCGACCAGCAGCAGGCCGAGCAGGATCAGCGGGATCGTCAGCCACTGGCCCATCGACAGGCCGGTGCGCGCGGCGAAGTCCTGAAGCTGGGCGTCGGGCTCGCGGAAGAACTCCACGGTGAAGCGCGCGCAGGCGATGCCGGTGGTGAACACGCCGACCAGCAGGCCCGGACGGAACCGGGCCCGCGTCTTCCAGAACAGGGTGAGCATGATGACGATCATCGCCAGGCCTTCCAGGCCGGCTTCATAGAGCTGGCTGGGATGGCGCGGCAGCGGGCCGGCATCGGGGAAGACCATGGCCCAGGGCAGGTTCGGGTTAGTGACCACGCGGCCCCAGAGTTCGCCGTTCACGAAGTTGGCAAGGCGGCCGAACATCATGCCGAACGGCACGCAGACCGCGATATAGTCCGCCACTCGCAGGAAATCGAGCTTGCCGCGCCAGGATACCCAGGCCATCGCCAGCAGCACGCCGATCAGGCCGCCGTGGAAGCTCATGCCGCCGTGCCACAGCGACAGGAGCGCGCCCGGATCCGACCAGAGGCTGGGAATGCCGGTGTCGCCGCCGGTGTAGAACGTCGCATAGCCCAGGCGGCCGCCCAGGATGATGCCGATCGTGCAGTAGAAGAAAAGGTCGTCGGCATGGCGCTGCGCCAGCGGCGCGCCGGGCGCCTTGATCATGCGCGAAAGGTGCCAGTAGCCGAGCATGATGCCCGCCAGATAGGCCAGCGAATACCAGCGCAGCTCGAAGCTGCCGATCCGGAACAGGTAGTTCTTGAGGCCCAGGTTGACCCAGTAGATCGGCTGGTGAACTTCGGCGGCGGCGGCTGCGGCAAGTGCTGTCAGGGACAAGTGCTCGACCTCGTAAATCTCGTAAGGTCGCCGGGCCGGACGGCCTCGGCGGTGCTGGGCGCCCGTGCTTGTGCAGCGGTGCTGGGCGCCCGTGCTGTGCGCCTTCTGGCATAGGCTGCGGGGCGATGGTAGGCCGGATTTTGCGTCGCCGCCCCCAGGACGCCGCAAAATCTGCTGGATGCGACACGTCGCTGTTCCCCCCAAGCCCTTGAATGTCTAGATATCGCCCGACATGAGCGTAATCCGCATTCCCTCGCCCCGTTCCGTGATCGACCGCCGCGCGCTGGTCGAGGCCATCGAAGCCGTCGTTGCCGGTCCGGGGGCCGCCAAGGGCCGCAAGCAGGTGGTCGAACTCCTGCGCGAGGCGCTGGAGCAGGGCCGGGCCGAAATCGCCCGCCGCCTCGTGGAAAAGCCCTCCGCCGGGCACGAGGTGGCCGAAGCGCAAGCCTATCTGGTGGACCAGCTGCTGCGGGTGATCCACGATCACGTCTCCACGCACGTCTATCCGGCGATGAACCGCTCCAAGGGCGAACGCTTGTCGATCATCGCCGTGGGCGGCTATGGACGCGGCGAGATGGCGCCCCATTCCGACGTCGACCTCGCCTTCCTCACCCCCATCAAGCAGACCGCCTGGTGCGAGCAGGTGATCGAGGCGATGCTCTATTTCCTCTGGGACCTGGGGCTCAAGATCGGCCATTCCAGCCGCTCGGTGGACGACATGGTCCGCATGAGCCGCTCGGACCTCACCATTCGCACCGCCATGCTGGAAGGCCGCTACGTCTGGGGCGACCAGGACCTCTACGAGGAAGTCCGCGCGCGTTTCTGGAAGGATGTCGTCGCCGGGACGGAGCGCCAGTTCGTGGTCGAGAAGCTGGCCGAGCGCGAGGAACGTCACAAGCGCATGGGCGACAGCCGCTATGTGGTCGAGCCCAATGTGAAGGAGGGCAAGGGGGGCCTGCGCGATCTGCACACGCTCTACTGGATCGGCAAATATATCCACAAAGTGCGCGACCCCAGCGAACTGGTGGACGTGGGCCTGCTCACTCACAAGGAATACCGCGCCTTCCGCCGGGCCGAGAACTTCTTCTGGGCGGTGCGCTGCCACCTCCACACGATCACCCGCCGCGCCGAGGACCGCCTGACTTTCGACCTTCAGCGCGAGGTCGCGGCGCGGATGAACTATTCCGACCGCCCCGGAAAGAGCGCGGTCGAGCGGTTCATGCAGATGTTCTTCCTCCAGGCGAAGATGGTCGGCACCCTCACCGGCGTGTTCCTGGCCCAGCTCGACGATCAGTTCGCCAAGCGCCAGCCGCGCGGGCTGCTGGCGGGCTTCCGCGCCCGTCCGCGCACGCTGAAGGGCTACAAGGTCTTCGGCGGCCGCATCATGGCACCGGGCGAGACCTGGTTCGAGGCCGATCCCGTGCGCCTGATCGAGATCTTCGTCATCGCCGACCGCGAAGGCCTGGAGATCCATCCCGAGACCATGCGCCTGGTATCGCGCGATGCCGCCCTCATCCGCGAGGACGTGCGCCGCGACCCGCGCGCCAACGAGCTGTTCATGGAACTGCTCACCAGCCGCAACAATCCCGAAGTGGCGCTGCGCTCGTTCAACGAGGCGGGCGTCTTCGGCCGATTCGTCACCGAATTCGGCCGCGTCAACGCGCAGATGCAGTTCGACATGTACCACCACTACACGGTGGACGAACACACCATCCGCGCCATCGGGCTGCTCGCCCGCATCGAGAAGGGCGAGCTGAAGCAGGACCATCCGCTCAGCCACGAGATCATCCACAAGGTCCGCTCGCGCCGCGCGCTCTATGCCTCGGTGCTGCTGCATGACATCGCCAAGGGCCGCGGCGGCGACCACTCCGAGATCGGCGCCGAGATCGCGCTGAAGCTCTGCCCGCGCTTCGGGCTGGACGAGGAGGAGACCGAACTGGTGTCCTGGCTGGTGCTGCACCACCTCATCCTGTCCGCCACCGCCTTCAAGCG